>Ga0302325_10018815_pt1 | contig 14544 bp, 12 predicted proteins | sample Palsa_T0_2_FD_201948 | JGI IMG/M metagenome (GOLD analysis project Ga0302325, IMG submission 201948) | Peat permafrost microbial communities from Stordalen Mire near Abisko, Sweden - Palsa_T0_2 | ecosystem: Environmental > Terrestrial > Soil > Palsa > Peat permafrost | place: Sweden: Abisko... | reverse complement strand
GCGTGGGTTCCTGGCTAGCGGCGACAGCACGGAACGAGTGCCTGCGCAGCCTAGCCGCACGCAAGAGGGTCGTCCCGACCCAAGATGATGAGATCCTCACCGGCGTGGTCGCCGCCGGGCCCGAGGTCGATGAACGCATTCTCGCCGACGAGCGCGCTCAGGTTGTTCGTGACGCCCTGTCCTGCCTTCCGCGGCGCTGGCAGCACCTCCTGGAACTGCTCATGGCCGACCCGCCAGCCTCCTACGCCGAGATATCCGATCAGCTAGGACTGCCAGTAGGCAGCATCGGTCCCACCCGAGGGCGATGCCTGGCTCAGTTGCGCCTACTGCTGCAGGCCTCCTGAGCGAGCTTGGGGCGCAGCTCGCGGCGGTACTCGCCGCGACCCACGCCCCAACCTGGTACATCGTGACCTAAGGAAGTCTCCACACTTTTACAGGTAAGCGTGCAGCCAGTAGTCGGTCATCGTGAAGTTCATCGGACTGCCGTCCGTGGAGGCGATCTCCCAGCCGAAGTCGACCTGCCCCAGGGTCGCGGTGTCCGGCACGTAGCCTTTCTGCATCAGCCACTTGATGGACGCCAGAATGTCTGTCACCCCGGTGGTCTCGTTGCCGACCAGCGCGAACGTGTAAATCTTGCCGCCGAGCCAGAGATTGAAGGGCTGGCCGTCGATCGTCGCGTGGTCGATGATCTTCCCGGCCGGGTACTGGCCGTGGTTGTCCACCCAGATCATCATCTCGATCGCGCGGTTGTTCATCCACACGTCGTCGGCGAGTTCGGCATCCACGCCGGTCGTGTCGGGCATCGACTCGGTGAAGCCGTTCTGGATCGCCTTGTACGACAGCACCGGCACGTTGGCGTAGAACGCCTGGATACACGGGAAGGTCTCCACGAGCTTGTTGCCGGCGGCTTGGTCCGACTGGACGCCCCAGCTCTCGTATGAGTTCCCCCAGATGGTCTGCGGTCCGGCGGTCGGGTTCCATTCATTGTTGTTGAGCCTGAGCCCGTCGTTGGTCCACACGGCGGTTGGCTTGGATGATTCGAACGTGGGGTTGGTCGGCAGAACGGGCGGGGTCGACGCGTGCGAAGTGAGAGAGAGGGCTATGCCCGCGACGGCAGCGATCATCACCGCAGTCAGCAGGGAGAGTAGTGTCCGTCTCCGCATCTGGGCTCCTTATACCGGAAAACATGGTGATCCCAAGCGGTCGAAGCAATCCAAGCCGAGAGAATCTCGGCTTCGCAAGCCATTAGCCCCGTGAACATTTTCGCTTGATTTCCTGAGTTCGAAATATAGCATGGATCGGGTTAATGAAGCGAATCGACCGCCGTTGACCGATATTCCAGACTAATAGCAATTTCTGTCCCTTTCAGACATATTTCCCGATAAAGCCGTCAGTGCTCTCGATGGTTCAGCAACTACGATAATCTCACCAGCTTTACCCACCAACTGTGCTGCCAATTACACCCAAACCGTGGCTATGCCGACCTGGGCATCCGGCTACTGGCGGGTAGGTGCGAAGGGCTGCGATATCGGCTACTCGAGCAGCCTGCGGCGTGACGCTGGTCTGTCCGACGATCGAAGGGCAGCGGTTATGGACGCTTTTGTACGGAGTCCGCTTCACGGGCGACCGGGAACACAGTAGCCAGCCAGCACGACGGCAAGCCCCAGCAGCCAGCCAGCACGACGGCAGGCAGCAGCCTCCGGCCGCGGAACTAAGGGACCTGCAGGGGCCGCCGCGGCCCGTGACGCGCAGCTTTTCTGAAGTGAGCATCCGGTGCTGCGGTGGGGGTGCCCGCTTGTGCCTCGTACCCAGCCGCTTGCCTCGTAGCGGTGCTACCAGTTTGCTGATCATGGATGCCCGCGGTAACAACGGCGATCGTTACTATTCCAAGCGCGACGCCTGCGGCCGCAAATCGAAGAGGCTTCATTCGCCGGCTCTCTGGAGCGTTCGGATGAAGTTGTGCCTGGAACCGAGCGCCATCGCGGTGATGACACTGGCGAACACTCCGCCGAAGAGCAATACTGCGTAGTTCTTCGTACCGTATTGGTTAGCCCGCCATAGTGCGAGCAGAACCCAAGCGGCACACGTGCTGCCGTTCCACGCGGCTATCCCGATCCAGATGCGACGCGTTCCTGCTTTCCTCAGGGAGTTGCCGGTGGTCTGCCAGGTCATCTGGTGTCTCCGGAATAGGTCCCAGATGGCGAAGACGTGCGACCAGCCGTACAGCAGCTTTGCCATATACGCGGAGGGACCGAACTGACAGCGGTGCCAGGCCGGAAATATCGCGAAATTGTAGATGATCGATGGGAGTATGAAAACGTAATTGATAAGCTTCACGTGCGCGGGAAAGAAGATAAGCATTGTGAGCGGAATGATCGGCGCGGCAAATGTAAACGTTGCAGTGTGGACGTAGTAGCAGAATCCGGACAGGTAGCAACAGCGGGTGCGCCACCGCATCTTCGTCTGCCAGAATTTGCGGGAGCCGAGCAGGGACATCGACCCCGCGCACCACCGGTACTGCTGGACCAGGAAAGAATCCGGGTCAGGCGGACATAGGCCAGTAGCCAGCGGGATAGGTATATAGCGCAGACCCCACCCGGCCCGGCGAAGATCGAATCCGGTATGGACGTCTTCGGAGTGCTCAATCAGGGTTGTTCCGCCGTTGGACTTCAGTGCCTCGCGCCTGTAGACGGCGCACGAACCCACGCAAATTGCTCCGTCGTGACGATCACGGGAGACCTGAACTAGCCTATAGAAGAGTTCCTGCACTGCTCCCGCGCCGCGCTCTATCCACGATTGGTGCTTGTTGACCTGGAAGTACTGCGGAGACTGCACGATGCCTAGCGAAGGATCGGCAGCCAGATAAGGCAGCATCTCTGTCGGCAAGTCAGCTCGCGGGGCAAAATCAGCGTCCAGGATCAGAATGAACTCCCCAGATGATACTGAGAACGCGTGGCGCAGGTTCCCAGCCTTCTTCATGAACCCGCGATCGGGCCGCACAACATAAGTAAAGCCAAAGTGTGCAGCCATCGTCCGCACCTGCTCGCTGGCGCCGTCGTCCAAGACGTAGGGTGTCGCAATACCGGGGTAACGGTCCATCAGCTCGAAAACATGCACCCAGGTGTTATTCAGGACCCGCAGCGGCTCCCCGCATACCGGGAGGAAAATGTCTAGAGACGGATACCGATCTGGACGCCAGGACGTGACCAACCGCCGATGGGCCACCAGGTCAAATCCACGAGTGCCGAAGTTTACGCATAGCGAGATGACGTAGTAGACCATGGTGAACAAGATAAGCGGAGCTAGCGCGAGTAGCGCCGGGTCCTGGCGGATGAACCGGGACTGGCTTATCAGTAGCGCTCCGAAGCTGGCCAGGGATGCGCGAGCTATCAGCGCCGTATTCCGATCCGCGTAGCTCGTCTTCTCTGTGTTGCTTGGCGCCGAGGGAAGGCCCGATCCCTCGACTGGGCCAGGTCGGCTTCCCCCCTCAACAACTGCTGCCATGGCGCACTTCCTTGGTGGTCGCAGTAGGTGCCCAGACGGTGAACTGTCCCTTTTCGTGTCCGTCCAAGTACGGTAGCTCGGCAATGACGTGATAAGTGCCATCGCGGTGAATCGAATTTGCTATGGCCACATCCAAACTTGCCGTGCCACCGAAGTCAAGGATGATCAAGGCGAAGTAGCGGTGCGCGACGGCCTCCTCATATGCGACGGCAGCGGATGATGCCGTCGAGGACTCACCGATTGAGGACGACGCGGCACCACCGACGCAAGCCCGCGTCCCGGGAGCCCTGTATAGGAAGTACCAGGTGCTTACCCAATCCTGCCATGGCACCTGATTCTCGAGGTAGAAGCCCGGAACGTCGTCGTCCTCGGCCAGGTAAATTCCGGGATGGGACCGGGTTAGAACGCGCAGCCCGGAAGAGACCTGGGTTGAGTTCGGCCAGCCCTGGATGAAGTCATATGCCTGCGCGCGGCCCACCGCTCCGAACGGAAAAATAACGGCGGCCGACGTCAGCGCGACCAGGATGACGTGTACCCACCTACGGTGCCCGACTCTCGTAAACACGGCAATGGCATAGCCCGCGGCGATGCAGGCGAACCACGCGCCGAAGTCGACGTGCTTTGCTAGCGATATGACCGTATGAATGCGTGCTTGGTCCAATGGAGCGACAACGCCGGCCAGTGCGAGGACGGTAATAAGTATTATTTGACTTCGGTCGCGCCACCACGCCACTGCGATGGCGACTGCGGCAATGGCAAGCACGATACCGATCCACTGCGCGGAGTCCGTTAGGACGACCAGAGGAGTCTGATTCCCCGCTGTCCGCGAGAGCGTTGTATAATCCAGTCCCGCCACATACCACGAACCGCCGATTGCCAGCAATAGGCCGTCCAGCCCGATTGTACAGGTCAATATCAGCCCGCCTCTGGCGATGCCTGCCTTGATGCCATGACCCGTGGTCACAATTGCAAGTGCGATTATTGCCGGATCAAACAACCCAGTCGCATACTTCGTCGCGTTGGCGAGCGCCAGAGCGGCCACAGCGCCCATCAACAGCCATGTCGAATCGGTCCTGTCTTTGGCCGCGATCACTAGCCACGCTGACAGCGTGAGAAGGAACAGCGCCATCGCGTCGTATGTGGCCAGCGAACCGAGGTATTGTGTCGAGCCCACCGACACGAATAGCGCGACAGCGCACAAGGCGGCACGTCGCCCAAACAATCTCTTGGCCGACGCCCACAGGGTGCAAGTTGCCCCCAGCATGAACGCTAGCGAGAGCAGTCGCGCTGCAGTAAGGCCGCCGATAATATCGGCGAGTGCGGCGAGCGGCGGATAAATGACCGGAGCGCCAGAAAAATAGGTAGGATAGGCGGGGACATGCATCCCATCGATGAGATGCCACAGTTCGATCCGGCCAGCCCAGATGTACGTGCCCTCGTCAGTAAAGGCGGTATTCGACCAGACGAGCTGCAGCGACAGTATGGCCTGCGCACCAAGCAGAGCGAATAGTGGCCACGGAACCGCCACAACATCACGGACGGCGATGGCGAGCCTGGACTGCCGAGTTGTGACTGGTTGAGTCCGAGGCTCAGATTGAGTTCGGGGCCGAGTCGGGGACCATACCTGGCTTGATCGGAAGCTCACCGGGGTAAGCAAAGCTGTCACGGCCACGTTCGCCGTGACGTAGTTCACCCCGAAATGTTCCAGCCCCGCGTATCCGGCCATGCCAAGCCCGGTTACGGCTAGTTGCTGTACATTGAATCTGCCCAACGTCGGCGAGATGGCCCCGTCGCGGTAAGCCCGGGTGAGGAACCGTGACAGCAGAAAGCTAATCTGCACTGACGCGATGGTCTGTACGATGTATGAGGAAACATGACCCATGCCTGCATACCGGACCAGGAGAACCTGGATCAACAGCCCGGTGGCGAACACGTTCATGCCTTTGACCGCGAAAAGGAAGAGCTGGAACCTCTGACCCAAAACCCTGTCCGCGAGAGGGCGCGGCTGGCTAACGGCGCTAGTCATCGCAACTACCAATAAGCGCGACATTGGCTGCGGAAAGGACTGCGTGCAGGCCGCGAATGATGACCCAACCAGACATGCATAACCCACCCCCCGATTTGGTGGCGCCATGCATGCGTGGCGCTCTCACACAGTTCGTCTTCGTCTCCTGCAACTGGAGATGTACAGCTAGATTTACTGGTTTACCAGGCACTTGTCAAAGTCGGCACAATATTTGGTCGCAGCTGGTCCGAGTTATCGGGTGTAACGGGCGACACGGATTTAACGTCCGAAGCAGGTGCACGCGGGAATTATCTTCCTGCCGTGAAAGCGTCCCTCACGATGGAAACCGGTAGGACATTTCCCTGCGGCTCGCCGAAAGGATTGTTTAATAAGGACATGGCAGTTTTCGTATGAGCATTCAGGTTTATATACGCGTTTCTTTACTTGCGTTGCGCGGCGCGCCGCGGTGCGGACGGAGTTCAGGAGTATCCGCAGGACGTCGTCCAGTGGCACCGCGCAGACAACTCCGGAAACCCAGCTAGGTCAGCTCACCGGCCAGCCCTGGCGTACCCGGCGTCAGCAGGCTAGTGCAGCGGACCCCGTACAAAATCCCGATGAACATGCCGCCGCTGGGCTACGGCTTCCGCCACCGCGGGCTGGCCAACCTGGCCAACCTGGCCAGCGTGCGCCTCGACCCCGGCGCGCACCGAGCAGACTGCTGGTGGAGCCGCGCATTCTCCTGTCGGCTCGCGTGCCCATGTAGCTTTTACGATAGGAAGATCATTCCCAGCTGCGCCTGATTCAGACGTTAAATCCGTGTCGCCCGTTACACCCGATAACTTGGACCAGCTGCGATCAAATATTGTGCCGACTTTGACAAGTGCCTGGTAAACCAGTAAATCTAGCTGTACATCTCCTGTCGCGGAAGACGAAGGCGAACTCTGTGAGGGGGCGTGGGTCGCGCCAGGCATGCGTGGCGCCACCAAACCAGGGGGTGGACACAAAGGCGACTTTCGGCCCGACTGCCCAGCGACGGTAACAGCATACCTCTCAATCGCAGCGAAACTCACGTGACCAACACGGCTATGGCAGCCCTCGCGCCGGCCGGAGCGGCCGAGCTTAGTGCGGCCCAAACTACAGCCCGAGCGCAACTCGAACGCCTCGCCGGGCTAAGCGAAACAGCGACCGCTCACGATTAATGCAGGAGGGACGGGTAAGGTGCGTATTTCTGTAATTGGCACCGGTTACCTCGGGACCGTGCACGCCGCATGTATGGCAGAACTCGGGCACGAAGTGATCGGAGTAGATAATGACGTGCATAAAATCGCGGCGCTGGCGGAAGGACGGGCACCTTTCTACGAGCCAGGCTTGACTGCCCTGCTGATCAGCGCCGAGAGCTCGGGCAGGCTACGCTTCAGCACATCCCTCGCCGAAGCAGCAGAGTTTGCGGACATGCACTTCATCTGTGTCGGGACACCCCAGCTGGCCGGCTCGTTCGGCGCTGACCTCACGCACGTCGAGGCCGTGATTGATGGGCTCGCATCGAACCTGACCCGGGACTGCCTGGTGGTGGGGAAGTCGACGGTTCCGGTCGGGACCGCTGCCCGGCTCGCCGCGAGGCTGGCCGCGCTCGCGAGGGACGGGGTCGCCGTTAGCCTGGCCTGGAATCCGGAATTCCTGCGGGAGGGATTCGCGGTTCAGGACACGCTCCGGCCGGACCGGGTGGTGGTGGGTGTCACGACGGATGAGGCAGACGCCGCCCTCCGGGCGGCGTACGCGCCCATCCTGGCGGCAGGCACGCCGTACATAGCGACCGATCTGGCTACCGCTGAGCTGGCGAAGGTGGCCGCCAACGCCTTCCTCGCGACCAAGTTGTCGTTCATCAACGCGGTGGCGGACGTGTGTGAGGCTGCCGGGGCGGATGTCGTGACGCTCGCGGATGCCCTTGGGCATGACAGCCGGATCGGTCGCCGGTTCCTCTCCGCGGGCCTGGGATTCGGCGGCGGCTGCCTGCCGAAGGATATCCGGGCCTTCATGGCGCGGGCCGGTGAGCTAGGCCTGGCTGACTCGGTGAAGTTGATGCAGCACGTCGAGGAGATAAATATGTCCCGCCGTCGGCGGGCGCTTGAACTGGCTCGCGGGTTGGTCGGTGGATCCTTCGCTAACCGCAACGTCGCCGTGCTCGGTGCCGCGTTCAAGCCGGACACCGACGACGTGCGCGATTCGCCCGCGCTGAGCGTCGCCGCGGCCATCCGGTCCGAGGGCGCGCTAGTGTGCGTCCACGATCCGAGGGCCAACGACAACGCGGCCCAGTTGGCCCCGGAACTCGAATATGCCGACGAGCCGGAAAAGGCGTGCGATAAAGCTGACCTGGTCCTTCACCTGACTGAATGGAGCCAGTACCGCGCGCTCGATCCGGCCCAGCTTCGCTCAGTGGTGCGAGTTCCGCGGATCCTCGATGGGCGTAACGTGCTTCCCCTCAGCCGGTGGCAGGCGGCCGGATGGACCGTACAGTCCATGGGAGCGGCACTGCGTAATTGACCTGCCATCCGGCTACAGCCGGCCTACTGGTCGGACGAGCTGCCGTGTGAGGGCTACGTCGGAAATATCTCAATTAGAGCCGCAAACTGAAGAAGTTGTAATACACGAAGGATATGACAACTCGCCCCGATAAGTTACTCAACTTATCCTCAGGAAGATTGACTTTGTGTAAACCGGGAGGCAGCTGGACGCGTCTTGATATCGACCAGACGTCAACGTCGCACAGGACCCGGGGGGATGCCGACGATGCGGCAGCTCGGCGACTGCAGCGAAAAAGGGAGGAACCTGACCATGGACTATTCTTCTCGGCAGCCTCGGCCACCCACAGAGAATGATCTAGGACCATTCGTTTAAGGATGCGCCGCTATAGTCCCGAGTCATGCCGCGGTGGGTTTGCGGATCGTCTGGGCCGGTACCGCAGGCGGGAACACATTATTCCTTTCACAATGACCGTCATTCCTTACCTCCGCGGTCATCTCTGCATGGGGCCCCGTGAAGGGGGACAAGTGACCGAGACTCTTTCGCTCCCAACGATCGCCGAGCTTCCGTCTGGCCACCTAGCAACTACGGACATGGCCGGTTGCCGTCCGCTCGATGTGCTGATTGTGACCTCAGAGGCTCCGCCCATCGTCTCTGGTATCTCCACCTGCATCGAGCGGCTGGCCACGGGCCTCACCCAGCGGGGACATCGCATCAGGGTGCTCTCTTCCACCCAAATTCCGCGGTTCACACTCGGCGAGTGGCGTCTGTCATCCTTCCTGGCCTACTGGCCGCGAATAGCCCGCGACCTGAGGAATTTCGACGTGGTAAACGTGCACGGGCCTGTACCGACCATGAGTGACGCCTTCCTTCGGCTCTCAAATCTTCTGCCATCACACGCTCGTCCGGCTATTGTATATACTTATCATTCGCCGATCGATATCCCTGGCGCCACCCGTATGTCGGCCCGGTATAACAAGCTCCATGAATCCCTCGCTCTCCGCGCGGACCGGATCGTGACCAGCAGCCGCTACTACGCGAAGCAGCACCGCAGCAGGTATGGGCCTTTGGTGCGGACGATCCCATGGGGCGTGGACACGCGAACATCGTCTCGCGCCTTCGTGCCACGCTCTGCTGAGAAACTCCGGGTGCTATTCGTCGGGCAGATGCGGCCATACAAAGGTGTGGAGGCTCTGCTCGCCGCGGTCGCGGGCCAGCCCTGGCTAGAACTGACCCTCGTCGGCGACGGAACTGAGCTTGCCGGCTATCAGCGGCTTGCAGATCGGCTATCCGCAGCCAACGCCCACTTCACGGGACGGCTCTCCGGCGCGGAACTCAACCGTCAATACTGTTCCAACGACGTAGTGGTCCTGCCTTCAGTCACCCGAGCCGAAGCCTTCGGGCTGGTGCTATTGGAAGGCATGGCCGCTGGCTGCGTACCGGTAGCCTCCGATCTTCCAGGTGTCCGGGACGTAGCCGGCCCGACCGGAGTGATCGTCCCGCCGGGAGATCCTAACGCTCTGCGTCAGGCCCTGCGAGAACTAGCAGACGACGAAGCGCGACTGGAGCAGCTCCAGATAGAGTCCTGGCTCGCCGCACAAACCCGCACCTGGGAACGCTGCGTGACTTCCTACGAAGAGGTACTACTCGACGCCGTTCGCTGCCGTTACGCCCGCATGAATGGGTTCGCCATCCTGCCGGCCTTGGACGAGCAAGACTGCCGCCAGTGCGGATCGCATGCCTTAATTGGCGGCGCGACCACAAGCTTTGAACGGAGTGTGCCCGACTTGGGCCATGGCTGGGGGATGACGTTTAGGGGTGACCTATGGCTGCAATCAGGCAAGATGCTCGAACCCTTTACGTACGCCTTCGTCCTGGCCGACGGCGGTTGGCTGCGGGCTTACCCCTACGGTACCGATGCTGGTTTGAGCACGTTTATCGTGGAATGCGCGCCTGAAACGTGGAAAGGCGCGGGTTTCGAATGGGCGAACATTCGTACTGTCACCAACGAGCGCTGGTATGATGGCCAAATTGTATTTGCCGGAGATGCCGCCCATACCACCCACTTCAACCATCGGATGGCGGGAAGTCGCCGTCTTGCGTGCACTCCGCGGGAGGGCGAGGCCGAAGGTGAAAGCGATCTCCAGCCGACAAAACCCGATGTGACCAGGTTAGGATCTAGGACCCGCTATGTTTCAACTTAGAGATGAATCAGGCCCTATGCAAGTAAAGCTCATCGACCCAGGCGAACTGGGCTCAGTTGAGATTGCCGCGTGGCACTCCATGCAGCGGGCCACGCCGTCTCTGTTCAATCCTTTTCTGTCACCTGAGTTCGCAATGGCTGTCGGCGGCTTCCGGCCCGACGCCCATATCGCCGTTCTAACGAAAGATCAGTCCATAACGGGGTTCTTCCCGTTTGAGCGGCGACGGTTTAGCGTGGGTGTGCCGATCTGCGGCTGGCTGTCCCCATGCCAAGGCATCGTCCATTCGCCGGGAGCTGACTGGAATACCCGGGAACTCCTGCAGGGATGCCGGCTGTCAGCCTGGCAGTTCGATAATCTGATCGTCGACCAGCAGCCGTTTAAGCCTTACCATGCAGCTACCGCGCCCTCACCAATAATTGATCTTGCTGACGGCTTTGATGCTTACTATGCAAAGCTCCAGACGAACTCACCACGCTTCTGCAAGGAACTCGCCCGCAAGACCCGTAAGCTCGGCCGCGAAGTCGGCGATGTCCGCATCGAAACTGATTCACGTGATACCAGCCTGCTGCACACACTCATCGCCTGGAAGTCAGATCAGTACCGCAGGACGAGTCACGTCGACCGCTTCGAGCGGCGCTGGGTCGTTGGACTCCTCGATGCCCTCCTGGCCACTCATGGCGACTATCTCAGTGGGCTGCTGTCCGTCCTGTACGCGGGCGACCAGCCTGTTGCGGGCCAATTCGGTCTGCGCACCGAGCACCTCCTTATCGGCTGGTTCACTGCGTACGACACTCGCTTCCGCGAGTACTCTCCTGGGCTGATCCAGCTCATGCAGACGGCAGAGGAACTCGCCGCGACTGGGGTACAAGCGATCCACATGGGTAAGGGCGCCAAGAACTTTACGAAGCCACTGAAAAATAGTGAGATCCCTCTCGCTGAAGGCATCGTGACCACCCGGTCATTGCTTGGATCCGCGCATCGCGCCTATGACGCTTCTGCCCGGTGGTCCGTCCGCACCGTTCGTCGCCATCCGGGTCTCCACCGTAATGCCGATCGGATACTCCGTCGCAGCGGCGTTTCTCGCCGGACCTATGGTCGGATGTGACGCGGGCGGTCAGCCGGAAGGCCCGGTGAGCAGGAAGACAGGGTGGCGTGGTGCTTCGGCGGCGAACGCGGCGTCGGGACCGGAAGGGGTCACGTCGAAGTACGGGCCGACCGACGAGCCTGAGTCCGCGTAGGTAGGACCGCGCCTCCCCGGAGATCTCCGCGCATGTCCGCGTGTCTGCCTTGACGTCCCGCTACATCCCGTTCGCCCGACTCACCCGTAATGAGAAAACCTAAATATGTGGGTGTAGTGTTGCGAGAACCGCTTGCAGGTCACGAATGTTAGGGCTAATATCTGCAGCACTTATCAGTAAACTATGTGAGGAACTCGGTTTCAATGGGGATAGATGCTCACGGGCTACGTTTCCTTGAGTACGCGCGGCGCGTCGGCGGGCCGTTGGAATCAACGTTGACTATAGGCCGTCAGGGCCTTCATCTCAAAGAGCGAGAATTGCAGCGCTATATGGGGACGCCGAATTCTCGGGAATGTTTCAGATCGACATACGTCGATGACCTTCTCGTCGACGAGTTCGGAGCTACCTCGGTCGCATCGGTTGACGCTTCGGATTACGAGAAAGCGACGTACGTGCGGGATCTCAATCTTCCGCTAGAGCCTGATTTTCCTCAATTCGACACAGTCATAGATGCCGGCACTCTTGAGCACGTGTTCGACGTCCGGACCTCCTTCAGCAATGTTGGACGTTGTTGCCTGCTTGGGGGCCAAATCATACACGTGCTGCCAGCTAATAACTATGTTGGCCATGGGTTCTACCAGTTCTCACCTGAATTCTTTTTTAGTCTTTACAGCGAAGTACGAGGATTTTCGAAAACTGAGGTCTATCTAGCAGATCTGGGCAGGCGGGGCTTTTGGTGGAAAGTTCTGCCTCCAGATGGTGTCTCGCGCTCTACCGCGATGTCTTCTCGCGAGACTTACGTACTCGTACGAACTAACAAGGTCTCAGAGCCGACAGGAACGTATCCTGTGCAACAGTCAGACTACGTGAATGCATGGGAACTTCCAGAAGGTGAAGCATCTTCGAGTCTTTATCGGCGCAGCGCGCTTGGCAAAATAATCGATCACTTGCCCGAGCAGGCGAAAGCTATCCTTCCTCCCCAGCTAAGGGAAGCCGGCCTTACGCAAGCGAGGCGTAGATTCTCGTCTGGCATGCACTCAAGAAATGCCGCACTAAGCAGGGTTCCTGTTCCGCCTCCACGACAGATAAAGAGTGTCTCGTGAGCTGCTAGGTGTCCGTTCTCGTGCGGCTCAGCTCAGATCTTTCTCCCCTAGTGAAATGGGCCAACTCGGGTCGCCAGAACTGCTCAGTACGCAGCAGGCGTGAGCGCGCCGGTTCATACCCGCGGCCCGTCACTGCCTTACGAGGAGGACGGAGAAGGGTGAGGAGGGGGAGAGAGCGGAGGGAGAGGTGAGGGTGAGGTCGTAAGGCTCGGTGTTGGAGTCGAGGATGACAGATACGACGAGGGCAGCGGCGAAGGTGAAGGCGACGGTGAAGGCGAAGGCGAAGGCAGACGTACCGGCCCATGCCTGCGCCTATGCCAAGGGCTAGGGCTAGGTGCTGGAGACGAGGGCGGCAGAGACGGCGAGGACGTGGGCGGCGGAGACGGCAAGAGCGGCGGAGGCGGCGAGAGCGATGGAAACGGCGAGAGCGACGGGAACGGCGAGAGCGACGGGAGCGGAGACGCCGAGGGTGAAGGTGAGGGCTTAGGAGTCGATGAGCTCACCGGTGTCGGCGTCAGTGCTGGCGAGGACGATACCGATGGCGACGGGAAGGCCGACTTTGCGGGCCCGGGTGAACTCGACGATGACGCCTTAGGCTCCGGTACAGCGGGCGTCCCGGGAGCAGTGGGGGTCCCGACGAGTGCTGCCGCCGGCGCAGGCACCGCGGCGGGGGGCGGACTGCTGGGCGATGGTGACCTGCTAGCTGGTGAGCCGCTAGCTGGTGAGCCGCTAGCTGGTGAGCCGCTAGCCGGGGCGCTCGTGGCTGCCCCGCTGCTCGGGGTCGCCTCAGCGCTGGCGGCCGCGACCGGACCGTCGCCAATAGGACTGGCCAGGTTGCGGATGGTGTGGCCGCCGGTGACCAGGATGAGTGCGGCGCTTAGAGCCGCCACGCCCCACAGAGCGATCGCTCCAGTCGCCATCGCAGCTCCGGGATTGTCCCGGAGCCTGCTCCACCCGAGGAGCCGGGTCGTACCCGCAGGCTTGTCGGTCGGTCCCGAGTCCGGGTGCTGAATAACGTCCTGCCGGTTGGCCGCCGCATCCGGGTTTCTGCCCGCACGGAGGTTGAGCACTTGCTCCCGCAGTCCAGGAGGGAGCGCGGCCGGTGGTCCGAGGCCGGACCTTACCGCCGCGTGCAGCGCACGGCGACTGCTCTTCTCGCAGGCCTCGCACCGCTCGATGTGCTGCGTGATCAGATCGCGCGTAGGCGCGGTCAGCGTCGTCAGCCGCCCGTCCCAGTCAGCTAGCAAGGTGTCGAGTGCCGGGCAGGACTCCCGGCCCATACGCGCGACCAGGACCGCACCGAGAGCCCTCTCCAATTTGCCGCGAGCACGTGACGCCAGTGCGTCCACTTTGTTTCTCGGCAGGCCGAGCACGGTCGCGAGATCTGCGATATCCAGGTCATGCCTGAGATTCAGCTCGATGACCTCACGCTCATCGTGATCCAGCCCGGCCAGAGCCGCGCTGATTTGCCTCGCCAGTTCGGCTCGGTCGGCGTTGTGGCCGCTAACGGCCGACGGCTCAGCCATATCGGCCGGCTGGCCAGCGATATCGGCTGGCTCGCCAGGACTGTTCCGCGCCTGGTCAATCGGCAGCTCGCCCCCCGAAAGGCGCCGCCGGTACGCTTTCACCCACAATATCAGAGTGATACGGTTTATGCCCAGTTCCTGGGCCACCTGACCAATCGGTCCGGAGAGATCAACCACCATCTTGGCGGCTTTATCCTTAAATTCCGGAGAATACCTTTTACGATTATTGCTCCGCGCCACTTTATCCCCGTCCTTTCGCCGTAGATCCTATTCGATCACTGTCTGGAAAGGATGCGATACCTCAGTATCAATGCGCGCCGGCCGGGGGAGGGTCATGCGTGTGAACCTTTGATTGCGGCGGCGTAAACGCTCACCTGATCCGGATGCCATAGGCTGCCATAACGGGCAGCCAGTGCTATGGGCGCGGTCAGCGCGCATCGAAAA
>Ga0302325_10018812_pt1 | contig 14545 bp, 12 predicted proteins | sample Palsa_T0_2_FD_201948 | JGI IMG/M metagenome (GOLD analysis project Ga0302325, IMG submission 201948) | Peat permafrost microbial communities from Stordalen Mire near Abisko, Sweden - Palsa_T0_2 | ecosystem: Environmental > Terrestrial > Soil > Palsa > Peat permafrost | place: Sweden: Abisko... | reverse complement strand
AGCCGAGCGTCCTGGCGGTGGTCTTGAGATCGGCGGGCGCGAGCTTGCTCTGATTGGCAAAGAGCGCGTCGCGATATGGCCAGAACTTGCCCTGCTCGTTGGCGCAGCGGGCGGCCTTGGCGGCGTCAAGCGCATGGGAATGGAAGGGCAGCGGGAAGTCCATGTGGACGATGCGAATCTTGTCGCCGTACTTGGCGCGCAACTCGTTGAGCGTGCCCTGGGTGCGCTCGCAGAAGGGGCACTGGAAATCGGTAAACTCGACAATCGTCACGGGCGCGTTTTTGGCGCCAAGGGACGGATGGCCGGTGCTGTTTACGACGGAGCGCTGCGGCTCAAGCAGGATCTTCACGGGCTGGTCCTTGCGCAGGCGTTCGAGCAGCGCCTGGCGATTCATCATTTCCATGAGTTGCGGCTTGATGGCGGCGAACGGCGCGGTGCCGGCGCCCTTGTTCTGGTCGTAGAACTTTTTGGCGTCAGCTTCGGTCACCGCGGATTTACCCGAGTACTGTTGCTTGAGGTAGTCGTCGACGCTGAGTTTGTCCTGGGCGGCGGCCTGCTGAATCAGGTAGTCGTCGGTCATCGACTCGAGGGTCTGGCGGCGAAGGTCGAAACTCTTGTCGGCAATCAGTTGATCGACGCGCTTCTCGAGCATCGCGCGCATCTGTTCGAGTTGCGGCTTGACCTTGGCGTCGAGGTCCTTCTCACTGATCTTGTGATCGCCGACGGTGGCGACGGTGGTGTTGGGATCGTCGGCCCATGCGCGAGGCGCGGCGAAGGTGGCGCATAAAAGCGCGGCGGCGGCAAAAGCGGGAACGATACGCAGTACGGATTGAGGGCGTTTTCGCCCCGGCTGATTGATGTTCAGTAGCATCGGATAAAGTTCGAACTCCCTGATTGAGAATAACCCAAAGATACTATCATGTGAGGCGGGCGCTGTCGCGATGCTTAAAATGCAGCATTTGCCCGGATCGGCGGGACTCCGCTAACCTGCCATTTACTTTGAAACTGAAAATCGCAGCGACAATCGGAATGCTGGCCCTCGTGATCCTGAACTGTCCGGCGACCAGCCGCGCGGCCGGCGATGATACCAAGCTGAGCGTCTTCGTCGACTGCCATTGCTCGGACCCGGTCGGCGGCGATTTCTGCTCCGCGCTGAAGGACGACGTCAGCGATTCGAGCGCGTACAAGCTGGCCGAGCGCCCCGACACGTACGGCATCGGGGTGCATCTGTGGTGCGTGGACCTGTTCACGGGGCTGCCGGGCGTCGAGAAAAAACTGGCGGGGACGATGTCGGCGGTGTCGGTCGCGTTCACTATCTATTCAGATCGGCTGCCGGGGGAAGTGTACGAAGATTCCTCGGTGTTTCGGGTCGGTAAGGATGCCACCGACGAAATGTCGCACAGAATCGTGTCCGCCGTCGGTCAAATCGCGACCGCGAACAAAAGCGTCTTCGAGCGCATACGCGCAACCCCAAAGCCAGCAGCGACACCGACTGTGCAAGTGATCCAGTAGCGCGCTACTGGCGCTTGATCACGGGAACGGCAGCGTCGGGCAAATGCGCGGTGCCGGGAAGGTCGAGGCGAGAAGCCGGCGTAGAAGCGGCTGCGCCGGTCGTCAATAAATCAGCGCTTACCCAGTAGTTGCCGGCGGGTAACGAGGTCGTGTCAATCTCGGCCTCGGTGTACGCCTGGGCCGGTGTGTACTCCGCGGTCGCAGCTACGACAGCGTTGGGGTTGAACAAGGGGTTGGAGGTAGTGAGCAGTATCTCGACCTGGTAGGCGGAGACCAGCATTCCCGCTGCGGGCTCAACCGTGATGCCCATCTCGATTAACGGAGTTGATTGGGTGACCGTAGGGTTGGGTTCGGCCGGGTGAAGGAGGGCCTCCTCAATATGGGCCCTGGAGCTCTGGGCGAGCGCCGGTTGCGGAATCGAGAGCATGCCCAGGAGAAGGAGCTTGCCGAACATTTTCATTTCGTCACCTGTGGGCGCTCACCCTTATCGCAGGGTCAGCGAGGGCTTAAGCTTTTCGGGACTGACGGCGTGTGCTTGAATTTCCGGAGTTAACTTGATCGATTATGAACGTGACTAATAGTGAACACAAGTCACGCGAAGAACAACTTCCAGTGAACGGCGAGAGATTACGCCATCAAGCCGGCGGCACGCCACTTAGAGGCGGCTTTTTCATCGACGATATCTACCGCGGTGAGAAATTCGAGCAGACCGGCCGTCATCTCGCGCCTGATGCGTGCGCGATGCGGATTTTGCTTGGCCATCTGCAGCGATTCAGCAGGCAAACCGAGGTTCTGGTAGATGGCCGGGTGTACCATTTGCCAAATAATGATCCTGGTCGCGAGCAAGCCATAACGACGGGCCATCGAGCGTGCGAACTTACCGACTCGCGGCCAGTTCTGCTCGAGGTATCGATGCGCGTAGCCACGATGTCGCGCCTCTTCGAGGATATGGATCTTCGACACTTCACGCATCACAGGATGGCACTCCGGATCCTGTGCCGTGCGGTGGTTCAGGTAGCCGGTCACGTCTTCGGCGGCGAGCGTGCTTAGCATCATGCCAACCCGGGAGGTCAGGTACTTGGTGAAAAAGACTAAGAGGCTCGACCAGCGCGGCTTGTACCATGGAACCTGGCAACGCTTGATGGCTTCGCTGAACATCATGGAATGACGACATTCGTCGGCGACTTCGATCTGCATCCAGGAGAAAGACGGATCGAGCGGGCTCTCGTCGATCAGGTAGTCCATCAGCTTGAAGCAGAGCTGATTCTCGAACCAGATGGTGGTCGCCAGCGCGCTGCACGCCTCGTGCATAGAAAGCTTTACCCTTTGCTCACGAGTCATCTGATCCCACAGCGGCGTGCCGTACAGCGAAACCATGTCCTGCGGCATATAAAAATATGAGTAGTCGAAGGGAACGCTCCAATCGATGTCCTTATAAGGATCGAACGACCGTCGATGAGACGCTTCGATGAGATGCTGAAGGAAGTTATCTCTGATTTCTTCGGAGGCCATAGCGCGAGTCTCCCGAAACGCCATGAGGCGTTGCGAAAAAGCTGCGAAGCCTTCAATCGAACAAAAGGAAGTCTGGTCGAGCGAAGCCGTGGCTAAAGGCAATCAAAGGACCACGGTCGGGCTGGATCAAATTCGGGCTCAAGAGAGCGATCGAGTCCTACGAGTTAAGGTAACCACAAACCTAACCAAGCCGCACCGGTTGAGGGTTCCCCAGAGCACTCAAACTGTAATCAGCGGCCCACACGTCCTTGCTGCGAAGCTCAACACAATCCTAGTGTGGAAGTGCAGGTGGCGTCCGTGAGAACCAGGGACTTCTGAGCCCCGATTCTGACGCATTCCCGGTTGGCGTCACCGCAGAGCAAGGGCCAGTGCCATCACCTCGACGCCAATTAAATCAAAAGACCAAAAGCCCGGTTTGCGCAAAACACTTGGGCAAAACCTCATAGCTTACGGGATCGCGGGAGCAATCGTATGGTATGCCGCGCGCGGCGTCGCCTGGAGTGAGGTAGCCGCAGCGGCCAGCCATGCCACGCTGTGGATTTTTATAGCTGCCAGCGTGGGCGGTTTTTTGTGCTGGTTCCTCGGCGAAACATTCTTGTACTCGCGTTTGTTTAGCTACTTTCACGGTCCGACTGGCGCGATAGAGCTGGTTCCGACCATGGCTGCAGTCTATTTCCTCCAGATTGTGAACTCCTATGTCGCCAGCGGCGCGTTCGTGCTCTTTCTTCACGCACGGAAGCGCGCACCCTGGCTAATGGCTGGATGCACTTTACTGTTCCAGGCCTATTTAGACGCTACACTGCTAGCCGCATTGGCGCTCTTCGCGATCCTTCTAGTGCCGGCATCACCGATTCGGCTTGGTCTCAGCTACGCAATAGGTGCGCTGGGCGCAGCCTGCATCATCGCATCGTACTTTCTTTTATGGGGAGCGCGGCTCTCAAGTGGCAACTGGCTTCGATGGATCTACGAACGGCCTTCCATGGCGAGCTTCCGGATGGCGAAGCCGCCCCAATACATCGAGCTTATGGGCATCAGGCTTCTAATCGTACTGGCATCAGGCTTTGCGCTCTATGGTCAGTTCGTCAGCTTTCACATTGGCGTCTCACTGGCTCAGACGCTGGCATTGACGCCGTTCATCGTGGCGATCGGCAACTCAGCCCTTTCACCGGGCGGAATCGGCACAACCCAGCTGGTCTTCACGCTGGCGTTCGCACGATTTGCGACCAAGGAGTCTCTGTTGGCGTTGTCGCTGGCCGTCACAATTTTCAATTTCGTGGTGCGAATACCTCTGGGGCTGGCTATGGGCGCACCGATCGCGGAAGAAGCAGTTGAGATCGAAAGCGGATTTACACCTAACTACAAGGTCGGATAATGCGATGACAATTACGAATTGGCAGAAGAGATGTCTAAGCCTCGTACTAGGTCTGGCATTGTTGAGCGTCGCGCAAACGTCTCATGCAACCCAAGACCAACCTGCGCAGGCGGCCGTAGACCGAATCGCCGGTCTTTTCAGCAGCAAGTCGAGCGTAGCCACAGTGAAGATGCAGATCTCCAACGAAGATGGGCAACGCGAGCTGACGATGAAGATCTGGTCGCTGGGCAACAAGGTTCTCGTGGTTATCACCAGTCCTAAGGACGAAGCCGGCACCGCCATTCTCAAGGAAGGCAGCGACATTCGATATTACCTGCCGAAATCGAATCGAACGGTCAACATACCCGCTTCGATGGCGATGACCTCGTGGATGGGGAGCGACTTCACGATCGATGACCTTGTAAAGGAGCCTTTCCTCACGCGGGATTACACTATCAAGACTTCCTTTGAAGGAAAGCGTGGCGACGTCGCGGTCTATGAATATACGCTTACCCCCAAGCCGGACGCGGCTGTGGTCTGGGGGAAGATCGTTCTGCAGTTTCGGCAGGCGGACTCCGTCCCTACGTGGCAGGGTTACTACGACGAAGATGGGAAGCTGGCCCGGGAGCTTACCTTTTCTGAATACAAGACGAAAAGCGGAAAGGTAATTCCGACGCACCTGGTCATGCGTTCGGCTGACAAGGCTGGAGCACAAACGACGATCGACTACCAGGATATCGCGTTCGATGTGCCAATCAGCGATGGAACTTTCTCTCTACCCAACCTGAAGCGATGAGTGGAGGGCTGCTACAGCTCGCGTGGCGCAATCTCTGGCGCAATCGGCGGCGTACTTTCATCACGATGGCCGCCATCGCGTTTGGCTATGCGATGCTGCTGTTCGTCGCGTGCCTGATGGCCGGTCTCAGGTGGCAGATGATCCAGAACGGCACCTGCCTGGTTATGTCTCAGATCCAGGTACATGCGCCCGGCTATTATCCCAATCGTTCGCTTGAGAAGACTCTCGGCGGAAGGCAAGGGACGAATGTCAGCGCGTTGCTCGCCTCGATTGCAGGGGATCGGCGCGTCAATGCGGTTGCTCCGCGGGTCTACGGATACGGCTTGCTAAGTGCGGCCCATAGATCCGCTGGAGTGGCGCTCATGGGAGTCGACCCTGATCAGGAACCCAAGATCACCACACTCAATACCCAGATAACGAAAGGCAGATACCTGACCTTGCAAGTGCCAAAGGGAGTGGTGATAGGAGACCAGCTCGCCAGCACAATTGGCGTCGAGTTGGGAGCGGAAATTGTTCTGCTCACGCAGGCGGCCGACGGTTCGATGGGCAACGACGTATATACCGTTGTAGGAATTCTTCACACGGGTCTTGATTCGGTGGACCGGGGCCTGGTTCTGATGTCTCTGTCGTCTCTCCAGGAGCTTCTGCACCTCGAGCCAGCAAGGATCCATGAAGTCGGCATCAAGCTGAACAACATAAACGGTGCTTCCAGCGTGGCTGCGGCACTCGAGGCGCGACTGAGTAAGACTATTCCAGTGCGTGTGATGGCGTGGCCGGAGCTAGCACCGGAACTCGCCAACTATGTTCAGTTCAATCACGGCGTAACCGTAGTGCTGTTTTTTATTTTTTTCCTGGTAGCAGTCATCGGTGTCATGAACACCATGCTGATGGCGGTGTACGAGCGCACCCGTGAATTCGGGATGCTCATGGCTGTCGGCATGACTCCTGCGAAGGTCGTTGGCCTGATCCTGACGGAGGCGGCGGGGCTGGCGGTGGCCAGCCTGGTGGTCGGGGCAGCGCTTGGTGTTCCTCTTCTCTGGTATTTGCAAGCGCACGGCCTGGATTTAGGTGGCGCCACCGGCGAGGTCGTGTCCGTCGCAGGAGTGGTAGTAGGCCATCTTTGGTACGGCCGCCAGGATTTTTCTGCTTACAGCCAGGCGGCAGCGGGTCTGGCTGCAACAGCTTTGGTGTCGGCCCTATACCCCGCCTGGCGCGCCTCTCATCTGAGGCCGACGGAAGCGATGCGCAAGGTTTAACCGTGACAAGCATCTTACTTCTAGCGAAAATCAGCTGGCGCAACCTCTGGCGTAATCCACGAGGTACTGCGTTGACCGCTCTGGCGTTGGGTTTGGGGCTGGCATTGCTGCTGATCTCTCTGGGCCTGCTAGACGGAGGCCACGAACAAACAATTGCCGACGGTGTGCGATTTGGACCGGGCCACGTTGTAATCGAGGCCAAGGGTTACCAGGACTCGAGTTCCGACGAACTCCTGCTACCCGCTCAAGTGGTTTCCAAAGTCGAGGGATTCCTAAGCACAGGGAAGATCAAGCAGGTTGTGCGCGGAGTAAGTCCAAGGCTGCTGGCAACAGGACTTTTAAGTTCTTCGGCCAGTTCTGCGGGTGTCAGAATTGTAGGGGTAATCCCGGAAGATGAACGCGCGGTGTCATTGATCCCACAACGGATGGTTGAAGGTACCTATCTAAAGAGTGACGACAAGCTCTCTGGAGTAGTCATCGGCGACGAACTGGCTCGCAAGTTAGAGCTGAAGATAGGATCCAAAGCGGTGCTGATGACTCAGTCGCTTCGCCCTCCCGGCACGGTGACGACGGAGGCTGGGGATGAGATGCAAAGCACTCTCTTGAGAGTAAGCGGAATCTTCCGCACCGGCCTTCAGGCGATCGATGCCAACATGATCTACCTGCCCCTGTCCGCGGCGCAGGCGCTGCTGGGAGTGACCGGGGGCCAGGTGACCCAAGTCACACTGCTACTTGTACAGGAAGGTGATTCGACACAGGTGGCAAAAGTTTTGCGCGAGCAGTTGACTGGAGCACCGGTCGAAGTGCTGACATGGCGCGAATCGCTGCCGATGCTTGCGCAGATTCTTGGCCTGGACCACGCCTTCAACTACATCATGAACGGCGTAATCCTGGCGATGGTCGGGCTGGGGATACTGAACACGATCCTGATGCGAGTACTCGAGCGCCGATACGAGTTTGGTGTCAGCAAAGCTCTTGGTCTCAAGCCTGGGCAGCTGGCGGTTATGGTCGTCGGTGAATCTCTCGCTCTCACCGCCATCAGCCTGGCGTTGGGGTTGGGGCTGGGACTGAGCGTCCAGCATTATTTCGCGACCGCCGGCCTGGATCTGCGCTGGGTGTTCAAGACGGGGCTTCCACCCGCGCTGGTTTTCGATCCCATTCTCTACTCGCGACTGAGTGTGGACCGAATCGTGTGGTCTGTCAGCATTGTATTCGCGATGGCGACAATTATTTCCTTCTATCCTGCATTCAAGGCAGCGCGAACAGAGCTGCCGGATGCACTGAAGGTGCTTTAGTAAAGAGGATGCTATGAACGAATGGGCGGTTAAACTGAGCGACGTGCGGAAGACTTATCGCACCGGACCAATCGAGGTTCCCGCTCTGCGCGGCGTAACTCTGAGTATTGGCGCGGGAGAATTCGCTGCCACGGCAGGTCCTTCAGGTTCGGGCAAAACCAGCCTGCTGAACATCATCGGCGGACTTGATCGCGCAGACAGCGGTGAGATTTGGGTGGCTGGGCAAAATCTTCAGAGCTTGTCCTCCAGTGAGCTGGCGCATCTTCGTCTGCAGCGGATCGGCTTTGTGTTCCAAACATACAACCTGCTGCCGGTTCTTACTGCCTTGGAAAACGCGGAGTTCACTTTGCTTCTGCAGGGCATGCCCGCGCGCAAGCGCCGGGAAAAGGTCGAGAAACTGTTTTCGGAGATCGGCCTCGGTGGTCTGGAAGATCGTCGTCCGGCAGAATTATCGGGTGGTCAGCAACAGCGAGTAGCCGTCGCACGCGCAATGGTTACAGAACCTGCGCTAATACTGGCAGATGAGCCGACGGCGAACCTGGACTCCGCCTCCGCGGTCGCGCTGCTCGATGTGATGGAACAGCTAAATCGCAAGACGGGCACGACTTTTTTGTTTTCGACGCACGATCCTCAAGTTATGGAGCGAGCCCACCGTCTGATCCGCTTGCGTGACGGTCAGGTAGTCACCGATGACACTCGTAGCGGCAAAGCAGGATTAGGCGAAGGCGATCGCCGGGTCGGGCAAGATTCGCATCTTTCTCCACAAACTGAGCGACCATCGGTTCACGAGGCCCAACTCTTCGCACAAGCCAAATAGTTTGGTCGAAGCTTCATACACACGCTCGCGGTGGATCGGGTTCATGCGATAAGCGGTGTCCACGACTTCGCGCGGGATGTTGTACTCGCGCGCCACCTGCGGGGACGCCTCCATCATTATCTTGCCCATCACGCCCAGGATGATCGGCACGCAAAGTCCCAGCCGCCCCCGGCGAGTATTGCTCAGGGCGGGAACGCGCGTGCGCAAGGTGTGACGCGCAAAACTCATATGACGTGCCTCTTCGGTTACGTGAATCTGCATGATTCGCCGAAGCAGCGGATGAGAGTTCTCCCGGTTCTTGCGCAAAGTCTGGCGTTGCACGTAGTCGATCGGATCCTCGCCGGCGAGGACGAAAACAAAAAACAGCTCGGGGAACTTGCGCGCGTACTTGACCACGAAGTCGGCACCCCTGCGTTCGAGCGCGTTCAACGGGGGAATCTCGAAGCCGGTTCGGTTGATGAACTCCTGGAACATGAGGGAGTGCTGCGCCTCTTCTATTGTCTCGTGATAGCAGTAGCGGAATTCCGGCGCCCCGGCAGGGAGTCCGCTCGCGAACTCGAGCAAACCGCGCTTGAGCACGTACTCGAAGATCACACCACTCTTCATGAAGTTCGCCAGCATTCTGAGACCGATCCGCGACCGGATTCCTGCCGGCTGCGAGCGGTACCATTCGGTGGCGCCGAGCACGTCGTCCGGTTCCAGTTCCCATCGCGGGTCGTCGTGATCGATCCGGAACTCAGGGTTGTCCCAATCAACATCCGCGTAGGCGTCGAAATGTTTCACCACAGATTGGTGGCTGAGCCTGCGAATCAGGTCGGCGTGGGCATCGGGGTGGACCGTTCTCCCGACGCGTTCCTCTTCAGGAGCAACAAAGTTTTCGGACATTAAACTAGCCGGATTTTCGTTTTTGGAGATTGTAAATTCACCGTCGATTCAGAACGCTGCGGCGTTGCAAAGTCGAAGACCGGGGAAAAGGACCCGATTGAGACGCCAATTGCGGTCTCCCATGGAACATAATTTGTCGTTATTCGAATTGTTGGGCGTTAAATACGTACTACGGTATTGACAGGCCGGTCGATACGATGCAACCGGTCGCGGTCCAACCGGAAGATTGAAACCGCGTGGCGAGGTCGTCTAGCAGCCAAATAGCGCAGCAATTGGGCGAAGTAAGGTCGGGTAAAGAGAGGATTTCAGCGAGCTGGCAGTACGATATTTATTTTTTGAGTTGGTATCCCCGGGAAGCAGATAGGGCGATAAACGGAGGTTCTGTCGAAAAGAACTGTCAGTATTAGCCGCTATGGTTTGGCGATCAAAGACGCTTGTGCGGCCGCAGCCGTAGAGATAGGACGCGCGCCAACAGTGTAAAAACGGATAAGTTCCGTCGTGACTTCGGGACCGCCTACAAAAGTGGTGCCTTCCTGCTTGAGCATCCGATAGGGCGGCGACGCCTCGAAGTAGAGCGTGTTTTTGGGAATGACGGGCTTGATGACTTGCAGGACAAAGCGCGGCCAGTTCGGCATTATGGTCGTGATGTCGACTTTCGCGGTCACTTTCAGGGCAGCGAAGGTGCCAGCCGGCACGCTGACCTGTTCGGAGCCTGCGACCCAAACCTCCTGACCAACATAGCTGTACGGCGTGATCTGCTGATCAATCGTACCTTGGCCGCCTTCATGCGGCGCATCGAGGACGCGCAAAAACGCCATCCAGGGAACCGCGTCCGGATACAAATCAGGGGGCAGGTCCGCAGCGCCGGCCAGTCGCATCACCGCTGCATCGTTACGCCAGAAAGCGCTCTGCAAGGCGCGGCCATTGTCGTAGAGCGTCCACTTGTACATGGTGCAACCCTTGCGGTCGTTGGGAAACAACCAGAAGGCGACTTCGAACTGATGCGTCGAGAGGGTGGTGACCTCGATGTGGATCGTATCGTCGGCCACCGTTTCGTTCCACGACTTGACCTGGTTCAGGACCTCACCAGTGAGGTTTGCTGTTTGCCGGGTTTCCTCAACCTCGGCGCCAGGCGGCGGCGTCAATACGTCAGTGCCGGAGCGCTCGCCGAGCATCGCGTCGCCAATCAGACCGCGCGTCACGAGCCACGCATCAGTGGCACCACCTGCACTCGACTCGGTTCTGGGTATCACAACGACGTCGGCGCGGCCCAAACCGGCCCATTGAGTTGAAACCGCGGCAAACGCCGTCAGCAAAAGAATCCTAGTCCAGTAGCGGACCAATGGAGTGCTTGTTCTGGAAATTTGTGGCTCCTAAACACAGACGACGATAAGCGTCGGCGCACAGGTTCAGGCGTACCGGACCTCGCTTAGGCGCAGGCGCCCGATACGGATACCGCGTGAAAAACTGCGACTCTTCCTCGGGCAGAGAATGGGAGGGGACAAACTCTCGGGAGGAAACCTAACGGTATACCCTTCCGAGGCAACGGAGCAACGGGGTACTGGATTGAGAAGCCGACGGCCTAATCAGGTCTCGAGCCCGGTCGGCAGGCAACTTTGGCCTTCACCGGAGTTCGCGCGAGAGAGCCTGAAGAAGTGATGGTTGATTGGTTTTCAAAAAGAAATGGTCGCCGGGAAACATCCGGATCGAGAAGGACAGGCTGGTCTGATCGCGCCATGCTTCGAGATCGCTGTGAGTCACCTTCTGATCAGTCAAACCGCCGAAAGTGGAAATCGGGCAATTGAGCGGAGGCCCTGAGGAATATCGGTAGCTTTCGTAGAGAGCAAAGTCCGCACGCAACGATGGCAGCACGATGTCCATAAGTTCCTGGTGATTCAGCAGCTCTCCCGGGGTTCCGTTCAAGCTCTGCAGTTCTTCCAGGAATTCTTTTTCCGGGAGATCGTGGATTGGCGGACCTTGATGAGGAATTTGGGGCGCACGTCCCGCCGATACAAACAAGCGGACGGGGCGCACTTGATGCTTTGCCCGGAGAAGACGGGCGAGTTCAAAGCTCACCAAAGATCCAAGGCTGTGTCCGAACAAGGCGAAGGGTTTGTCGAGCAGCGGAAGTAACGCTTCGCCCAGTGCTTCAACCAGATGTGAAAGGTGTGTGAATGGCGGTTCCGTCAATCGAGTTCCGCGGCCGGGGAACTGGATCGGACAGACCTCAACGTCGGCAGAGAGGCCGTCGGACCAGTTGCGAAACACCGATGCGGCGCCGCCGGCATACGGAAAGCAGAACAGACGCAAGCGAGCCTGCGGGTTCAGAATGCGCCCCGCAAACCACCAATCTATCGAAGGGGAAGAGATCAGGATTTCCTCTCGCCGCCGTTTAGATGATGCCCGTTAAGGAGGACCCCTGACGGCTCAGCTGTGCTTGCAGAGTTCTCCATTTTTTTCCTGAGACTGAGTGGCCTCATATCGGTCCACACTTCCCGGACGTAATCGAGGCACTCTGATTTGGAGCCACTCCTGGGTGCATCGTGCCAACCACTGGGATTCGGGCGATCGCCGAAACAAATCGAGTACTGCTCTTCGTCGTTGACGACGACTTTGTATTTTCTATCTTCTGTATCGTTGGTGTTCATTGAAAGTCCTTCATCAGTTCCTTCGATGGCTCGATCCTCCCATCGGTTATGTCTTCGAGATCCGACTGCACCTGGTCGATGCATATCGCCAGCTTCTCCGCCAGAGTCTCGACATTCGGTTTGTAGACCATAGTCGCGTGATTGCCCGGAACGATGTGAACGTCTACTCCTCCCTGAGCCCAATCGCTCCATCCCAGCGTCGGATCCAATCGATTTCCCGAAAGGTCCTCGCTAGCTCTGAACAGAGTCACCCGACCGGGATAACGACGCAGCAGGTAATTTCGACTGGCTCGAAAGTCAGACTTACAAAGCTCAATCAGGCGATGAGCCTGCGCAGCTTCTATATCAAAGGGTATCAAGCCGCTTTTCTTCCCTTGTTCCAGCACCCGCGACAGGATTTCGGCTTTCGGAAGAAGCGCAAGTGACTCGCAGAGGTCCGGGGACAAACCGAAATAGCGGACTACGTCGGCCAACAGCACCGTTTCGAAATCTTCGTCTGCAATCTTCTCGGAAGATGGAATGCGAGCGTCGAGTAGGGCCAGCAACGCTACGCTTTGTCCCACGGCTAGAAGCTGTTGAGCCATTTCGAATGCGATCTCGCCACCCATCGACCAGCCGCCTAGCAGGTAGGGGCCCTCAGACTGCACGGACCGGATAGCTTCAATGTAACAAGCGGCCATATCCTCGATTCGGGTGTGCGGCTCCTGGCCTTCTTCCACGCCCCGGGCTTGCAATCCATAGCAGGGCTGGTCCAGACCCAGGCATTGCGCCAGGCCGACAAATGGGAACACACGCCCGCCGGCAGGATGAACGAGGAAGAGCGGTCGCTTATAACCGCCAGGCTGGATCGGCACCAATGACGATGGCGTTTCCGGCAAGGAATTGCGGCGAATGATATCAGCCAGACCTTCGATCGTTGCTGCTCGAAAAAGAGCCGCCAGGGGAAGTTTCTTTCCCAGACGCTTGTCCATCAGGTTAAACAAACGCACCGCCATCAGAGAGTGCCCTCCGAGCTCGAAGAAATTGTCTGTCACTCCGATCGGCCGAACGTCCAGAACTTCCTCCCATAGAACGGTCAGTTGGCGTTCCAGGTCATCTCGCGGATCCTCGAAACGTTTACCCATTTCGGGCCGCGACTTATCCGGCTTTGGCAGCGCATCGCGGTCCACCTTTCCATTCGGCATAGTCGGAAACGAATCGAGCAACATGAAGACCGACGGCACCATGTACTCAGGCAGTTTGTCCTTGAGATAACTGCGCAGGTCATTGGCTGTGAGCGCATGCTCGCGATCGCCGACCACGTACGCCACCAGCCGCTTTTCTCCCGGGATTTCTTCCACAGTCGTCACGATCTTTTGACGCACCAACGGATGCTGACCCAAGATCGCTTCAATTTCTCCGAGTTCGATTCTGAATCCGCGGATCTTTACTTGATGGTCCACACGTCCAAGATATTCGGTGTTGCCGTCCGGTAAGTGCCGCGCCAGGTCGCCGGTCTTATACATGCGCGCGCCCGCGATGTTACTGAAGGGATCGGGAATGAATTTTTCCGCCGTCAAATCTGGCCGGTTCAGATAGCCTCGCCCCAGGCTCATACCTCCAATATGAAGCTCGCCGGCAACTCCTATCGGAACTGGATTGCAGTACTTGTCCAGGATGTAGATCTCCCGGTTGGCCAACGGACGACCAATAGGCACTCGATGAAGCCGCGGAGTCTCGCCAACTCGCAGTGCCGTCTCATACGCAGTCGCGGTTATCGTCGCTTCGGTAGGTCCATAGGCATTGATCAGTCGGACCGATTTTAGCGGTGTTCGCTGCCAGAGACCTAGCACCTCCGCCGACATGACGTCTCCACCGACGAGAAAAAGCCGATAATTGTCGTACACAACCGGTTCCGACTCGGCCGCCCACTGTTGTACCAGCTCCTGCCAGTACCCTGTGGGAAGGTCCACCACAGTCAAGCCGAATTCAGCTGCTTTCTTGTGAAATTCCCCGGGGCGCCATAGTTCTCTTCCCACCACAACCACGCGCGCTCCGGCTATGAGAGTCGGCAGTATCTGCTCCAGAGACAGATCGAAACTCATCGATGCGGACTGCAGCACCCGATCGGTGGGCTTCAGTTCGTAGTACTTCTCTGCATCACGGCAATGTTCCGCGATCGAGCCGTGCGAAACTAGAACTCCCTTAGGCTGGCCGGTGGATCCCGAGGTGTAGATTATATACGCGAGGTTCTCAGGCTCGACTGAGCACGCCGGATTCTCCCCGCTCTCCTCAGCGATCGATTCCCAATCTGAATCCAGACAGATCAGGCGTGCGCTATGTTCCTGCAACCCTTCGATCAAACTGTTTTGGGTCAATAACACTGCCGCTCTTGAATCGTTCAACATGAAGTCGATGCGCTGCTTCGGATGCGCCGGATCCAACGGCAGATAAACGCCCCCTGCCTTCAGAATTCCCAGCAAACTGATCACCA
>Ga0302325_10018811_pt1 | contig 14546 bp, 11 predicted proteins | sample Palsa_T0_2_FD_201948 | JGI IMG/M metagenome (GOLD analysis project Ga0302325, IMG submission 201948) | Peat permafrost microbial communities from Stordalen Mire near Abisko, Sweden - Palsa_T0_2 | ecosystem: Environmental > Terrestrial > Soil > Palsa > Peat permafrost | place: Sweden: Abisko... | reverse complement strand
ATCGCCAAAAAAGTGTTTGACGCGTTCGGTAGTTACTTCGCGAAGCAGCACGGGATAATGGCGCGCGTCAAAAGCAATGATGCCGATGTTGGATGTGTCGCCTTTGTCGCCGGAGCGGGCGTGCGCGATTCGCGAAAGCGGGATTTTCATTCCACCACCTCGACAGAGGTCTGGATCAATTCGCGGGGGATCAAAGCGGGCCAATATGCCACCACCTCGCGTACCGGCGGCCGGCCGTCACCGAAACCTGTGCCCGTAGGCGGGCCGCTGAGAACGAGCGGAATCAGTTCGCGCGTAAAGCGATCGACGGCTTTCCGATCTTGCCCGCGCACCCCAATTCGAACCTGCACCTCAGGCGGATCCGGATTCGGAAGGGCCAAAGGCCCATGGCACGCATTCACACCAAAGAATTCGGTGTAGATCTCTTCGAACTTGAGCCCGAGCTGAGCCAGGCGCTCGCGCACGATGCGGTCGGCGGTTTTGGATTTCTCAAGAGCTTGCGGCGCGCTATAAACAAGCGTTCCGATGGCCTTCCAGCCATATGAATAAGCGATCGACAGTTTCAGCATCAGTGGGCGCGGCCCGCCGCGAATGCCCGAAACCTGGACGCGATCCGGTCCGGCATCCTTCAATTGAATGCTGGTGAAATCGGCGATGCAATCGGGTGTGATGTAGTTTTTCGGATCGCCCAATTCATAGAGCAATTGTTCCTTGATGACGTCCACGGACACCCGTCCGCCAGTGCCCTCATGCTTGGTGATGTTGAATCGGCCGTCGGGCTCAGCCTCGATGATCGGATAGCCGATGTTCGCCATGTCCGGGATGTTTTGCCAATCCACTTGGCAGTTGCCGCCTGTGCATTGCGCGCCACATTCCACAATATGCCCTGCAATTGTTCCAGCCGCGAGTTTATCCCAGTCCTCCGGCTTCCATCCGAAGCGATGAATCATGGGAGCGAGCGACAAGGCGGTATCGGTGCAACGGCCCGCGATCACCACGTCGGCGCCAGCAGCCAAAGCTTCGGCCAGAGGGAAAGCCCCGATGTAGGCATTCGCGCTCAAGATTCGATCGCGAATCGCGCTCAGCGGTTCTCCTGTGTCCATGTTCTTCATTGCGTGGCCGGCCGCCAGAAACTCGTCCAGCCTGCCGGAGACATCATCGCCCAGCACAACGGCAACTCTCAGCGAGGGCGCCAGTCGCCGCACCTCGCGCGCGCAGGCAATCGGATTGACGCCGCCGGCATTCGCCACCACCCTGATCTCGCGCTCGCGAAGCCGCCGCTGGATGCGGGCGATTAACGGCGGGAAATCCCGCGCGTAGCCGAGATTCGGATCAGCCTCCTTCTGCTTCTGGAGAATCGACATGGTGATCTCGGCAAGATAATCGAGCGCTAGATAATCGATGGGTCCCTGCTCTACCAGGCGTACGGGAGCCTCCAACCAGTCGCCCCAAAAGCCTTGCCCATTCGCGATTCGGATCATGCCACCGGCTCCCTCACGGTCGCGGCTAGGTCGTTCGCGATTCGGATCATCGCTACAAGGTCTCCAATGCCAGGTGCTCGCGGTGATGGTGAGCGGTCGAAATTTCCAGTGCGAACGCCAGCACCCGCCGGGTTGCCAGGGGGTCGATCAACGCATCCACATGCCCCCGCGCCGCGGCGTAGCGCGCATTCAACCAGCGATCGTAATCCGCGCGCGTTTGCTCGATTCGCTCCTTGAGTTCGTCGGGGACCGGGGCACCCTCGATTTTCAACCTCTCAAGTTCGGGACCATGAATCGCTTGCACTGCCGAATCGCCTTCCATCACGCCGATGCGTGCAGTCGGCCATCCGAAAGTGAAATTCGGATCGAAACCCTGGCCGGCCATCGCGTAATATCCGGCGCCACTCGCGTGATTGAGGGTAAGAACGACCTTCGGAACAGTGGCGCACGCCATGGTCTCCACCATTTCAGCACCGGCGCGAATAATCCCCTCGCGCTCGGCCTCCGCGCCAACCATGAAGCCCGAAACATCCTGGAGATAGACCAGTGGCACGCTGTTTCGCTCGGCATTCTCGACGAAATACGCCACTTTGTGCGCCGATTCGGTGTAAACGATGCCGCCGATACGCGGTCCGCTTTCGGTCTTGAGAAAACCGCGCCGATTCGCGACCACAGCCACGCTTCGCCCAAACAGCTTGGCGTCGGCGCACAATAATTCGGGCGCGTGCGCCGGCTGAAACTCCAAATAGCCATCGCCATCGAATATGCGCGCGATCGCAACCTCAATGTTGTATGGCAGCCGGTGATCGGCGGGCATTAAATCGTAGAGGCCTTCGGCGGGTTTTTCGGGAGCCGTGCCTTGTAGCAGATCGGGGCCAGGCGGCAAAGCTCGAAACCGTTGCCGGATCAGATCCAAGCACGCCGCGTCGTCCTTCGCCATGAAATGCGCTACGCCGCTGGCCGTGGTATGCATGCGCGCGCCGCCGAGCGACTCCGCGTCGATCACTTGCCCCACCGCTCCTTTCACCAGGTTCGGACCGCCCAGACCCATGAAGCTGGTGCCTTCCACCATAATGATGACATCGCTGAGAGCGGGCAAATACGCGCCGCCCGCGATACAAGGGCCCATCACCGCTGCAATTTGCGGCACCTGCAGCCTGCGCCGCATGAGCGAGTTGTAATAGAAGATCCGCGCCGCGCCGTACTGTCCCGGAAAGATGCCATCCTGCAACGGCAGATTCACTCCCGCGGAATCCACCAGATAAACGATCGGCACGCGATTGCGCATCGCGATTTCCTGCGCGCGAAGGATCTTGGTTATCGTTTCGGGCCACCACGCGCCAGCCTTCACGGTGGCATCGTTAGCCACAATGATCGCGGGACGGCCCTCGATCTTGGCGGCGCCCGTGACCACTCCAGCGGCTGGCGCCTGACCATCGTACCGGTCGTAGGCGATCAGCAGACCGATCTCGAGAAACATGGAGCCCGGATCGATCAGCTTTGCGATCCGCTCTCGCGCCGTCAGTTTGCCATCGCGATGCTGCTTTTCGATTCGCTTGGCCCCGCCGCCCTGGCGCAGGCGGTCTTCCAGAGCTTGCAGATCTTCCACGAGCTGCCGCATCTGACTCGTACTGGCGGTGGGCACCTTTCTCAGAATAACAGCACCTCCGGTCTTTCACGCTATGCTGTGTGCATGCTGGGAATCGATCCGAAGGCCGCGCGCGCTGCTTGGACCGTATTTCTAGTGGCGCTGTTGTTGGCGACGGCTTTTGCGATCCGCGAGACGCTCGCGGTGTTCATGATCGCTCTGCTGTTTGCGTACTTACTGGCGCCGCTGGTTGGCTTCGTGGAACGAATCACGCCGCGGCAAGTCTCACCTCGCATCGCTTTGGCAATCGTTTATTTGGCGCTGGTGGGCGCGATCGTTACTCTGGCGCTGACCCTTGGCTCTCGCCTGGTTGACGATGCCAACAATCTAGCGATGCGACTGCCCGAACTGGTGAGAAACCCAACTTGGATGCAGAAAATTCCCTTGCCTTCGTGGCTTGAGCCGGCGCGCGCCAGCATGATTCAAAAAGTGCAAGATCAGCTAAGCAGTGGTGGACAACAAATCCTGCCCTATATCAAAGGCATGAGCGGGCAGCTGGTATCCGGCGCGAGATACGCATTGTATCTGGTGTTGATTCCGATTCTGGCGTTCTTCTTCTTGAAGGACGGAGCGGCCATTCGGGATGAATTCGTCGCGGCTTTGGTTGAGGAGCGCCGTCGGCTGGTCGTGGATAACATTCTCGAAGACATCAATCTCCTGCTGGGCGAATACATCCGCGCTTTGGTGATTTTGTGCGCGGTCAGCTTCACCGCGTATAGCCTTTTTCTCGGATTAAGCGGAGCCCCTTATGCAGTCCTGCTGGCCGGCGTGGCCGCGCTCGGCGAGTTCGTTCCTGTAGTGGGACCGGCGGCCGGGGGCCTGATCGTCCTTCTAGTAACGGGCCTAAGCGGCTACACACACGTCTGGCTGTTTGTGGCCTTTGGGCTACTGTTCCGGCTGCTGCAGGACTACGCCGTGTCGCCGTACGTGATGAGCAAGGGCGTGCAACTCAATCCGATGCTGGTGCTGTTTGGTGTGCTGGCTGGCGATCAAATCGCGGGCGCGCTCGGTATAATCCTTGCAGTACCGCTGCTCGCCATCCTCCGCGTGCTCTTTGTTCGCTTGCGCCGTGTGCGTGCCGGCGGCTTGGTGACGCCCACACAAATATGAGGGGTTTGTGGTGGCTCCTGGTCTCCGCGCTTCCAGTGACGGCGCACATGGTGAGCATGAGCACGGGCGACTTGAAGGTGGACGGCAGTCGCGCGCACTTTGAGCTGCGCATGCCCATGTACGAAGTGGCTCACGTGCGCGAGCCCGAATACACGCTGCTGGATCACATTCGCTTTAAAAGTGGAGGCGCGTGGGGGAAGGCGTCTGGCCAGACGTGCCGTCAAGAGCAGGACACCTATGTTTGCACGGCGGACTATGAGTTCCCTGCCCCAGTTGAGACTTTGCAGGTGGAATGCACTCTCGCCTCCGTCACGGTCCCGAATCACGTGCACCTGTTGCGGGCTTATCGCGGTGACAAGTCGGATCAAGCCGTGTTCGATCTTTCCTATACCAAGGCGGAAATTCGTTTCCGGCCGCCCACCGCATTCGAGACTGCGGTTCGCGAGATCTCAGCAGGATTCATGCGGGCCGCTGGAGGTCTGGCTCCGCTGCTATTCCTGGCGGCGTTAGTGTTGGCAGCTCGAAGCCGTAGCGAGTTAGTGGTGCTCACCGCTTCATTCATCGCGGCCGAGGCGCTGGCGTGCACAATTACCCCGCGCTTCATCTTGACTCTCTCGCCCCGTTTCATCGAAGCGGCCGCCGCGCTTACCATCGCTTACCTGGCGTTCGAGATCATTCTGCTCCCGCAATCGGGCATGCGCTGGATGGTGGTGGCAATATTGGGGCTGTTTCACGGCTCCTATTTCGCCGCGTTCCTGAACGAGAGCGGATATCACCTGGTCACATTTTTCTCCGGCGTAGCGATCTGCGAACTGCTTCTAATCGCCCTATTTGCTTGGATCCTGGCCCGGATGCTGCGCCTTGCATTCTTGCGCCGCGCGGTGCCGGTGGCGGCATCTGTGTTGCTGGCCGTCGGCGTTGGCTGGTTCTTCCTGCGCCTGCGAGCTTGAACACCAGCAACGTCAGTGCTCCCAACCGAGCACCAGCGAGTTGAAAAACAGTTTGAACGCTTGATAGCTCTGCGCGCGATACTGCGGGCGCATGCCAAAGAGCACGATGCGGCCTTGTCCCAATGGCACATCCACCACCGCTGCGCGACCCTCGATGTAGGATTCGCCAAGCAGCCATCCCGAGGCCAACACACGGTCCGCGGTATAGCGCGCAACAACGCGATCTTTACTCTCGGGAGCAACTTCCCACGCCGGGCTTTCCTCACTCCAGACCGCAATGTTTTCGGGCAGGCCGTACGCCAGGGAATGATGCGTGTCGACCGTTACGTTGAGCAAAGATCCTGGCGAATAGAATTCGCGATTCGGAACTCCGGCCACGACGTTTTTAACGTCCAGATGCAGGTGCTCGACGGCATAATTCGCCGCTCGGTTGAGGAACACTAGCGTTCCGCCCTGCTCGGCGAAAGTCTTCAAGTTGGCCGCGGCTTTCCCACTTAGGCCGCCCGTATATTCCTTCGGCATCGTGCCGGGTTCGAAGCCGGTTGTGATTTGTGAACCTGGCTGATCGGGAAATACAAGGACATCGAAGCGCTGGCGCAGATTGCCCGCGTCGATATCGGGGTTCGAAACGTTTTGATAAGCGAAGCCAAAATCTTCCAGCACCCAGCGAGTCCAACCTTCGTCGATGGCTGGCACATAGCTCTTATAAAGTGCGATGCGCGGGCGCGCGATCTTCAGCGACTCGACGGCTTCCCGAGGTTGTGCGAAGAAATCGCCCGTTGCAACTCCACGAAAGACGGGAGCCCCGCTGTTCCAGATTTTGTTGACCGCGCGCCAGGTATCGGTGTCGGACGCCGCAAGCGCACGTTGGGGTTCGAAGTCAAAGGACCTCGCAAGGCTTGTGGCCACGCTAAACGGAGCGTCCACAGTATCCGTCTCCACGCCCATCAGCAAAGGCAGGGTTTGCGCCGTAACGTCGTAAGGACGCTGCGGAGGTCCCCCCGGATAGAGCCGCAAGTCGGGATAGTGCTGGCGCTCGAGCAGGGTTTTCGCGTAGCTGCTGTACGGCTGCTGCATACGAATTATGTAGCTGCCCTGCGTATAGCGCTTTCCACCGGCGGAGAACGCGTCGTTTGAACGCTCAACCTCAACCGCACCAAAGCTAAGTGTTTCCAGCATCTTTCGAGAAGCGCCTGGATCGGCCTGCGCGCGCGGGATGACGAACGCATAGGGCGATGTCCGCTCGACGGCCCGCCGACCCACAGCATAAAAATCCCGTAACAGATCCGCGCGCCGCAGAGCGGCTTCATAAAGCAAACTTTCGAAGGCGATCAGCTGATAATCGATAATGTCGCCGATGCGCCACGTCCCGCCCTCCCACGGCTGCAGGTAATTCCAGCTTCGTTCGCGCGGGTTATAGCCTAGACCGGTCTTCTGAATCTGATCCGGCTGCACTGTCAGGGGACTCGCGAGCGACCCGCTGGCAGCCTCGCTCAAGATGCGAATGCCGGCATGGTACGCCATGTAGTGACGCGCGGGAGACCAAAAATCGTAGAGCGCATTGGTCACCACGCCTTTCTTCCCGGCCGCCGTCAAGTCCGCCGCCATACCGAACCCCAGGTAGTTACCTTCCTGCGCCAGAGTCGCGTCCACGTTCGGATCAATGGGATTCAACCACGGCGGAACGAACATGCGGGATGCATACGAGCCCTGCTGGTGGACGTCGTAGACGATTTGCGGATGCCAGGCGTTCAGCAGGCGCGAAACTGTGAGGCGCGTTTCGGGTTGCGAAAAAATGTACCAGTCGCGATTGTTGTCGTGCCCGACATATTTCTGATACAGCTCAGGCGGTGCTGTACCTTCGAACGGCGTACCCAAAGTCTTGCGGTACCAGCGCGTCACGATATCCAATCCGTCGGGATTTTGCGAGGGAACCAGCAGAATAATTACGTTGTCCAGAATGGCGCGAAACTTGGGTGTGTCTTCGGTGAGCAGGTTATAAACGAACTGAATGGCGGAATGCGTGGACGCAACTTCGGTGGCGTGGATGGAGCACGTTATCAGCACAACCGTCTTTCCTTCGGCGGCCAATTTCACGGCTTCTTCGGAACCAGTGCGGCGTGAATCGGCGAGCTTCGCCTGGATTTCGCGATAGCGGTCCAGGTTCCGCAGTGTCGCCGCGGAGCTAATCGTTGCGGCGATGAACGGCCGGCCTTCGGCAGTTTTGCCCAATTCCTCTAAGCGGATTTTATCGCTGCTTTTCGCGAGCGCTTGGAAGTAAGAGACAACCTTGTCCCAATCCAGCAGTTCGCGATCGGCGCCGATAGGATGACCGAAGTGTGACTCTGGTGTTGGAAGAGACGCAGGCGGCTGCGCCGAGATACACCATACGAACAGGAACGCTAGAACACTGGATTTCATGCGAGACCGCTACAGTCAAACTACACTGCCGGAGCCGCGTGAGTCCAGCAATCTGCTAGATTCCGTCGGCGAATCCGCGCAAAAGACCCTCGCCTGCCAGCCAGGGGCCGTGGCCAGAAGCGACGTTGATGTGGCCTTGCTGCCCTACGTCCACGAACTGAGCGCCCCACGCAGTTGCCAATCGCGCGGCGACTTCGATGGACAAGTAAGGGTCGTTTTCGCTTGCGACGAGCAAAGAAGGAAACGGGAGCCGGTGCAGCGGCATAGGCAGAAAGTCAGTCAATTGCGCCGGGCACTGGTCGCTCTCGGTGAGCCATGGCGGAGCCACCAGGAAAGCACCCGCGACACGATCCGTCTTCTTTCCGGCTGCTGCCGCCCAATGCGCCACGGCTAGGCAGCCCAGGCTGTGCGCCACCAGGAACACGGGCGAGGGTGCGCTATCCAGATCGGCGCCGATCTGGCCAATCCAATCCGTACGCGGCGGCCGGGTCCAATTTCGCTGCTCTACTCGTTGGAATCGGGTGTACTTCTGTTCCCAGATGGTCTGCCAGTGCCCGGCGCCGGAGCCGTTCCAGCCGGGAATCACCAGCACGGAAGCCCGCTCCAGGAAACTCTCGAAAGAGGCGGGGCCCTCTTCGTATTGCGGCACGAATATTTGCGCTTGCACGCTTGCTCCTTTCAACCGCCGTTTTAGAGAACCGATTCGTCCAACAAGTCCTGCGCCACGTCTCGGAGCCGCTTGCGTGATTTGCGGCTCACCAATCGCAGGTGCACGTGAGCCTGATCTTCGGACATGCCATAGCGGCTTTGCAGCAAGGCCTTCGCGCGGTTGGCCAGGTCCCGTTCCGCAATCTCCCGTTGGACATCCTCGATCAATTGCCCTAGCACTGTCGCCAATTGTCCCGGGCGGAGGACGCTTTCCACGTGACGCGCGATAGTGTCTATAGCATCAGGCGGCGGCTGATCCGCGGCGAGCAAACCGCAGGCCCGATCGGCAATTTTGGAATCAGCCAGGTCGGCTTCCAATTCGCCGATGCGGGCGGCATTTCGCGCATAAGTTCGAGTGGCAAGCGGTAACCGCCAGATCTCTTCGACGGCCCTAGCAATCCGCTCCAAGATAGACTGTGCGCCAGGCGAAACCGCCCTGCCGCGAAAGACGAAAGAGAGTATCCCCGTGGCTTCGCCTTCCGCGCGCAAGGGGAACGAAGTTACAGCAAACCCTTCCTTGGGCCCTTCGGGAACAGGCGCGCCTCCGGCAAATTTCAATTCACGGGTGTCGGTTCTGGGGTCCAGTTGATAGATGGCATAACCGGCCGCGCCAGCCTTCTGCAGGCCAATCTGCGCGATCGGCTGAAGGCTTCGCGGGAGGCGGGGGGCGTCCTCCCGGCTTACGGCGTCAGCAACTGAGACTTGCGGTAGTGCCATATATCTCCTGAATGTTGAACCTACAACCGGCCCGGGTTCGCTATTAGTACACTATCTTGATCTACTATAGGGAATATGGAAAACCATGTCAAGCCCAAAACGCTGTAATCGGCATTGCAAGCTACGCGGTCGGTTATAGCCTGTCACGGCCGAAGAAAATCGAAGTCGCAACCCAGATCGGCTTGCGTGACGTGATCCAAAAAGAGGCGGCCGTAGCCGCGAGTATAGTGAGCAGCCGGGGGCACGAAACTTCGGGAACGGCGCTCGAGTTCTTCCGCGGACACCTGCAGCTCAAGCTTGCGATCCGGAACATCCAACACGATTTCGTCGCCAGTCGCCACAAGCGCAAGCGGTCCTCCGATGGCCGATTCGGGTGCGACGTGCAAAACCACCGTTCCAAACGATGTGCCGCTCATCCTTGCATCCGAGATGCGCACCATGTCGGTGACTCCTTCATTTAGCAGCTTGCGGGGCATGGGAATGTGGCCCCACTCGGGAAAGCCCGGCGCGCCTTTGGGACCGCAGTTGCGCATTACCAACACGGTGTCGCGATCGACCGGTAGATCTTCACGATCCAGTTGCGCGAGCATTTGGTCCCGAGTCTCGAATACGAACGCACGCCCACGGTGCCGCAATAGATGCGAAGATGCAGCGCTCGGTTTGATAACCGCGCCGTTCGGAGCGAGGTTTCCCTGCAGGATCGCGATTCCGCCTTCGGGATACAAGGGTCGATCTCGCGGGAGGATCACGGCGTCGTTCCGTGACTCAGCGCCGCTGATATTTTCGCCGATACTCTTGCCGTTGACCGTCTCGCAATCCAAATGCAGCAGATCTTGGATTCGGTTCATCACCGCAGGAACTCCGCCGGCATGAAACAGATCCTCCATGAGATATTCGCCCGATGGCTTTACGTTTACGATGCAACTGGTCCGTCGCGAAATGCGATCGAAATCCTCGAGCGTCAGCCGAATTCCAAGACGCCCCGCGATCGCGATCAAGTGGACGACGGCATTGGTGGAACCCCCCAGCGCCATTAAGACGGTGATGGCATTCTCGAAGGACGCTCGCGTCATAATACGCGAAGGCGTCAGAGCCGGCTCGATCATCTCGACAACGGCGCGGCCGCTCAATTCCGCAATCGCCAACCTGCGGGAATCGGGCGCGGGGATGTTGGCGCAACCGGGCAGCGTCATGCCGAGCGCCTCCGCAAGACTGGTCATGGTGGACGCGGTTCCCATCACCGCGCAGTGGCCCGACGTGCGAGCGATACAACCTTCGATCTCGCACCATTCCTCTTCGGTTAGCCGGCCGGTGCGGTATTGATCGAACAGCTTCTTGCCATCGGTGCCGGAGCCAAGCCGCTGGCCGCGCCAAACACCCGCCAACATCGGGCCGCCCGGAACGACGAGCGCGGGAATATCGGCGCTGGCGGCGCCCATCAATTGCGCCGGCGTGGTTTTATCGCAGCCGCACAGCAGCACAACGGCATCCAGCGGATTGGCGCGGATGGATTCTTCCACGTCCATCGCCATGAGATTGCGATACATCATGGTGGTAGGGCGCATGAACATCTCCCCCAGCGAAATGGTGGGGAATTCCAGGGGCACTCCGCCAGCCGCCCACACGCCGCGTTTCACGGCTGCCGCCACGTCGCGCAGGTGGAGGTTGCAATTGTTCAGCTCGCTCCAGGAATTGCAGATGCCGATCACCGGCTTTCCGTCAAAGACATCCGCGGGAAAGCCTTCGGAGCGCAACCAGGCACGTCGGGCAAAACCATAGTATTCTGGCGCTTGAAACCATTCGCGGCTACGATTGTTCTTCATGTGCTAGGATGAGTCAGATTTAGCATCATTATATGAAAGACCGCTCTTCCGGAGCCTCCGACCTCGCAGGTGAAGCGTACGTTATTATTCGCGAAAGGATTCTGCGCGGCGAAGTAGCCATTGGCCAGGTCATCTCGCGGCGCAAAATCGCTGCCGAATTAGGCATGAGTTTTCTGCCGGTTTCCGAGGCATTTCTGCGGCTGGAGTTCGAGGGTTTGCTTGAAAGCCGTCCACGAGCGGGAACTCGCGTGCGCATTCCGAGCCACGAAGACGTGCGCGGCCACTATCTGGTCCGCGAGGCGCTGGAAGTGGAGGCTGCCCGCTTGTTCACCGAGATGGCGACTTCCGAGGAACGCTCCGAATTATTAAAGCTGGGCGTGCGCGTGGATGCAATGCGCTCGCAGACGGAAACCAATCGCTTTTACTACTTGAATCTGCACGAAAAGCTGCACCGGCGCATCTCTGAATGCACGCGCTGTCCCGCGCTATGCGACGCCATTGAGAGAACGCGCGCATTGTCCTCCACCTGGCTGTGCGTTGGAAGAGCCTTCAATGGGACACCGTCGCGCCGTCACCAGGACCTTATGGAAGTGCTGGTGGGGAACGATCGCGACGCGTCGGCCACTGCGATGCGCGAGCACGTGATCACCAGCATGCAGCAGGCGCTGGCAAGGCTGGAGCCGTATTTCCGCGCACGCCAGGCGCAAGGGAAAACCTATTCGCGCAAGCAGTTCTCGATAGAACTTCCCGCCGCCGAGACTTCGCAAGCCGAAGCCTGAGCCGGGCATCAGGGCGCGGTCAGCCGGGGCTCTGAAGGAATGGCTTTGCGCGTCTGCTCCAGGCTGTTCTTTAACGCTTCCTCTGGAAGCTCATGCAGGATCGGGCTGAGAAGTTTAGCCATCAAGAAGGGGATGTCACGTGTCAGTGTGATGGACTCGCAGGTGATAAACACGCCGCCATTGCTCTCCGCGAAGAACCAATAACCATTGATGCGCCACATCAATCCGCGATCGTGGCCGGGGGGCAGCTCGTGCTCGTTGTGTTTGCCGGAGTCTGCGATCTCGACCACTCGACGGCTGGCAGAGTGGCTATATGTTCGCTTTGAATCGAGCGAAATGAAATGAATTTCGTTATCGACGTCGAGCACGTCCGAAAGAAAGAATTTGGATTTCATCACTCGCGTGCGAATCAGGAAATCGCCGCCGGTATGCGATTGAACTTTCACGTCCGCCACTTCGGGTTTGTAGATTTCGATATGCCGGGGATAATCCTGAACAACCGCAAGGACGTTCTTGAGCGTCGTTTCGGGAATGAATACCGCGCCTACCCAGTCTTGAATCAGCCCGCCGGGAAGCGTGACAACCCCATTGCCTTGGACAGGCTGCGCGACTACCGAACCCGCCAGCAGGCGCGCGCGAATATCGGGCGAGTCGTCAAACCAAAGAAAATGCTCGCCGCTCCAGCGAGGCTGCATCTTCACTTCGGTGGCAGCGATGTAACGGTCGAACGCTGCAGCGGTTTCGGGCTTGAGATCGACCGCTAGACCGGGACCGGCTGACAAAACAACAACGATGAGAAGGAGCCTCGGCAGCGTCAGTCGGCTCCAACCGGGTTCCTGACGGCTACTACCACTTCGCGATAGCTCTTGGGGGCTTCGCCGCCGAAGAGTTGTTTCAAGCCTGCTTCGACACTCCAGTCCATGCGGCGGACGATGGCTTCGGCCATAATCGGCTCGATATCGATTTCGCGCAAAGTGGCGGCGACTTCTTCCATTTCGCGGGCGCGGCGTTCCCCATGCACGACTACACGCCCCACCATGTAGTCGGCTAGTTCTTTCCAGTTGATTCCGGGGAAGGTCTCTGCCAGCGACGCGAAGACTCGCTCATCCGCGTTGTAGCGGCTAGCGCCGAGCACACATTCGGTGAGCAACGCTTCGAGGCCTTTCACGATAATGCTGCGGAACATTTTTGTCGCCGCCGCCGTGCCAACTTCGCGCGAGACGATTTCGGCCGAGATTCCGAACGGTGCCAGCTTCGCTACAAACTCATCGGCACCGGCGCCGCCCGCCAGCATCGGAACTTTGTGGCCATAGGGGGGAACGGGCGCCATCATGGCTATTTCCGTAAACTGCGCGCCCGAGGCTTCGATTACACGAGCGATGGTTTGCTTCAGCCCTGGGGAAACGGAATTCAGGTCGGCATAAATATGCTGTGCGGTCAAATAAGGCGCGTTCTGTTCGGCGGCGTTCAAGGCTTGATTCGCGGTGACAGCCGACATCATGATGTCGCACGCCTCGGCAAGCTCGCGGTTCGATTCCACCAGCCGCGTTCCAGTTTCCTGTGCGCGCTTTTGCATCTTATCGTCCACATTGATGTCGAAGGCCGTGACTGGTTGCCGCAGACCTTTCGCGATGTGAAAAGCCGCCTCGCCAAAGCCAACGAATCCAATTTTGAGACCCGCTTCCATCACAAAGCCCCGATCAATTTCCAATATAGGGTGGACGCGGCGACGGTAAGGACCGTAAATAATCCGTACATGTTCGCCAGCCGTACGCGTTCGGCCCCGCTGAAAGCCAGGCCTTCGGTGATGCCCTCGCCCATGGCGACCCAAATGTTTTGATACGTAGCCCAGAAAGGAACGGAGGGAATCAGCAGCGCGGCAGTCAAAACCAAGGGCGGAATTCCGGCTGCACTGGTGGTATCGACGATCGGAATAAACAATACTGCAATGGCGATGAAGCCGCTAGGATCCAGGAAACGGACGGCGAGCATCGCGATTGCGACCACCACCAGCAACACAATCGGGCTGAAGGTCAGGCGCTGGGCGATGGGCACGAAATAACCGGCCAGCCAATCGGTGATCTTGTATTCAGTGAGTACGTTCTGCAGGCTGAAGATGCCACCCATGAACAGCAGCAAGGTCCATGAAATCCCGCCCGCGATATCGGCGTTTGCAACGATACCCGCCAGCGCCAATATGGATAGTCCCACCATGCCAATGAAGAAGCTCGGCAAGTGGTGCCAGCGATCGGTGGCCCAGAAGACGATGGAACACGCCACGAGTACCGCCGTGATCACCTCATCGCGCTTGAACGGCCCCAGCTCGCGAAGTTTGTTGCGCACGAATTCGGGCGAAGCGTCCAACGCCGATTCGGGTTTCAGTACCCACTGATTTCCGAACACGATGAGAACGCACAGGACAAAGACCGGCAGGTACAGCACGCGCGCATAAGAAAGATAGCTCAACGGAAGGTGCTTCACGTCGAAGAGCGAAGCGACCACGGGTCCATAAAGCGAACCGTACAGCAGCCCGCACCCGGGCACCACCGCCATCTCGATGGTGGTGAGCATAATGAGCGCCGAGCCTTTACTGCGCGGCTTCAAACCCAGCGACCGTACCAACGCCCAAGCAATGGGAACCATGATCGCGGTCCGAACGGTCATGGATGGAATGCCCAGCGAGAGCACCGTGCCAATCACAAAAAACGCCGCGAGGATGCCGGAATAAGACGCAGGAAACAGCGATAAGATATAGTACGAAACGCGCGCGGCAAGGCCGGTCTTCTGCATCGCGAAGCCGTAAAAGAGCACGGCCAGAAGTATCCACCACGATCCACTCGAAAATCCGCTGAACACGACCGCCGGTCTGGCGCCCGCCGGAATCAGCAGCGCCATCATCAGCACTGAGG
>Ga0302325_10018809_pt1 | contig 14547 bp, 15 predicted proteins | sample Palsa_T0_2_FD_201948 | JGI IMG/M metagenome (GOLD analysis project Ga0302325, IMG submission 201948) | Peat permafrost microbial communities from Stordalen Mire near Abisko, Sweden - Palsa_T0_2 | ecosystem: Environmental > Terrestrial > Soil > Palsa > Peat permafrost | place: Sweden: Abisko... | reverse complement strand
GACGAGAGGCGTTCCAGCATAAGACGGCTGCGAACTTAATCCTACGCGTGAACGTCTCGCCTGACCGCCAGTCGCTAGGAAAACTCCTTGGTTCAAACCACCCAAGTCCAGTCGACGATGTCTTGTGGACCGCCACACCGCAATGTCGCGGATTGAAAACTGCGGCAGTCCTTGCTCTGGTTGCGCCCGGCAATGAAACAGTTCGCTCCTCCTGATGCCATGCTCGTGTCGGAGGTGTTGGATCTCCATGAAGTCGACGGCGTTTGCGCTCGTGATCGGTGGGCGACGCGGTCCGATTCTAAGTTTACAGACCGGGTTGCAGGCCGGTCGTGCCGCCCAGTTTTGGTGACCAGCCGGTGGCCACACAAGAAATCATTTCGAATCAATCGTGGTTTTGTGCGCCTCCTCCGGCCCAGCCGGTAGCACCAAACGGGCTTTTGCGCCAAACATATCGTAATCCGTGAACAATCCCCGGCACCAGTACGTCTTGTTATGCACGGCTTGTGCTGTAATAGTGACCTAGCGTTGGTCACCTTCCCGCGGGGAGTCGCTGAGGAATATTTGCGCAGCGCTTCCACTTCCAGTGCATTGCCAAGCAAACTTTGGGCGACCGTTTGTTTATTGCAGCTCGGGGGCTCGGGACATCTTGAGTCTCTTGAATCAGTTTTGTTGAATCCTCCACCCGATCTGGAGATAACCCTCGGCAGCTTCGCTCTTGCGATGAGAGGTCACGTTAAATCTCCTGAATCTGTAGCGACCCTTGGAGAATTACTGCGTTCCTCGGACGTGAATATCCGTCGTGCCTCCGCCTACGACCTACGGGACATCGGGACTGCTAAGGTGATCGCACCTCTATCCACTATCGCCCTCTACGACCCAGACAGAGAGGTGCGGTATCTGGCAGTATCTGGGCTTGAAAGGCTACCGGCGGCCACATTCCGTCTGTGCCGCGGTTTGAACAACAGGAAAACAGCTACATGACAAAGTGGAAAAATGTGGGGTCTGTGAACCCGCAGTGATCTAGGTTGTGCAGGACCGCGATTTTTATCCTGAGCGCTTCACCCTCCGATTCACCAGCAGGGAACGGGTGGCATTGCTAGAAGCTTTTCCTTTGGCGCGGTTCGGTGTCGTTGCTGAGTCCGCCCCCTCCTAGCAAGTCTGTGTCTGATAACAGAATTTATCAGACACATCAATCCGAAACAGCACGACTAGACCGGACATCTAAACGTCTTTCCGAAGTTGTCCTAACCCTCGATGCGATTACCTGGAGTTTAGAGTCCGGGTCGGGCGCAGAAGGCCGAGCGAGGGAGGGATTCTCGGCGCGATTTTTCCCGTTAAAAAACGATGACTTGTCCAGCGATGATCGCTGTAAACAATGTTTGTCTCAAATCTGACTTCCATATCGTGCATGTGCTTTGTTCTCGTTTTCAACGCTTCGTCCAACGCAAGAATGAGATCCCTGAACGTCGCATGGCTTGGCTGATTCTCGGTCGGCATTCCGTGATTCATATCGCTCATTTAGCGAGTTCACATTTTCTCGTTATGTCTCATCCTCAGCGTGGCCGAACAGTTTTGGCTGGTCATTGAACCAGAGATTCGGAGCGAGCTACTCTGATTTTTGCCGTTTGAATGGAAGAGAAATCCTGAAGTCGCCCGTCTGCCATGCAGCGACAGCTCCTAGTCCCATTTCATCTGAGTTTTCCTCTCGCTGTCCTGCCCCGATTCGCCTCCTGTACGATTCACGTCGCCGAGCTTGGAACCCCAGTCGGAAAGTCCTAATCTTCGCGACCTGCATCCCCGCCACGAACTGCCTACTGAATCGCCGAAGTCAGAGACAGGAGGGGGCCAAGCCCTGACGCGACCGAGGCTGCTCGATCCTGGGAAACCGCTTCCAGACCAAAGTAGAACGTTGCTCCCTGGCCGACCGTGCTTTCGGCCCAGGTTTGCCCTCCGTGCCGGTGTACAATCCGCTGCACCGATGCCAGTCCGACTCCCGTCCCCGGAAACTCGCTTTCGGCGTGGAGACGTTGAAAAACGCCGAAGAGCTTAGAGGCAAATTTCATATCGAATCCAGCTCCGTTGTCTCGCACAAAATAGGCCGCTGGCTTATCCGTTTCCCGCGTTACCCCAAACTCGATTCTCGCAGCAGCGACATGGCTCGTGAACTTCCAGGCGTTTGCCAGCAGATTCTCAAATACGATACGCAGCAGATTTGCATCGCACGGTGCCGTGATGCCTTCGGCAATCACAAACTCCACATGGCGTCGCGGATCGCTTTCTTGCAGTTCGTTCGCGACTACGTGCGCAAGCGAGCTCAGGCTCGTTGGTGTCCGCTGCAATTCCCCGCTTGATATAGAAGCCAGCTTGAGCAGCGCTTCGATCAGAGAGGTCATATGTTGCGTTGACGCAAGAATGTTCCCGATCAACCGCTTCCCCGCCGCATCCAGCATGCCCGAGCAATCCTCCTCCAGCGCTTTCACGAAGCCAGTAATTCGCCGCAGCGGTGCTCGCAGATCGTGGGAAACGGAATAGTTGAAGCTTTCTGCTGCTTTGTTGAGCGCCTCGACTTGCGCGGTGCGTGCCTGCACCCGCCCCTCCAAGTCCGCATTGAGTCCTCGAATTTCCCCTTCGGCGCGTTTGCGTCCCCTAATGTCCCGGATGTTGCATTGAATGACTCTTTTTGGTCCGACAAGGTAAACGTTGCTCACAAACTCCACATCCACGCAACCGCCAGCGCTGGTGCGCACCGGAATATCCTCATAACGGATGTAGCCCGTCTTCTGCAGTTCCCGGAAAGCCGCCTTCGACGCCTCCTCATCGTTAAAAACTGCAACTTGCCACATTTTCTTTCCTAAATAGTTCTCCCGCGAGAAGCCCACCAGGTTCAGCAAGAACGGATTTACGTCGTCGATCTGCCCGGTCTCCGCATTCACAATCAGGATTCCGTCCTTTGCCGTTTCAAACAACCTGCGGTAGCGCATTTCTGAAAGTTGTAGCGCCTGCTCCGCCGCGCGCTGCTCGCGTCGAGCCTCTACATCGTGCAATACCCGTTCGATCACCGGAACCAGCCGGACCATTTCGTCCTTTCGAACGTAGTCCTGCGCCCCTTCTTTGATCAGCGAAACCGCCAAATTGAGATCAATTTCGCCCGACACAACAATGAATGGAACTTGGGGGCATATTTCCTTCGCCAGAGCCAGCGCCGCCGGGCCGGTGAATTGCGGCATGGAATGATCCGAAGTAATCACATCCCACTCCTGTCCTTCGATCGCCGTGCGCATCGCCGCCTGCGTGTCCACGAGCTGATGGCTAGCTTCGAAGCCTCCAGCCAGCAAAGCTCGCAGCATCAGCTCCGCGTCAGCTTTGGAATCATCAACGATCAACACGTGCAGAGGTCGGCTCACGGGGGCTCCCGGCTTGGAAACTGCTTTCATTCAGCAGCTCCTGATTCTTGCGATAACAGCAGCGACCGCCTGGGGGCACTGTCGCGCCGAGAAATTCCACAGTATCTGGATCTTAGAGATAAACATTGCTCCCAGGATGTCCAATACTGCTCAAGTAATGGATTAAAAGAAGCTAACTTCCGGGGTCGGGAACGTCGAACAATTTCATCGAGCGAAATAGACCGTTCACCGTCTTGTTCTGACGGCGAAGTTTGGCAAAACGAACCTCCCCTCAACTCTATGAAAGAGGTATTATGTACGACCCGGATGGTAGAGATCATATGTCGAAGGTTACGGTGTGGATAAATTTTCGGCGCAGAGTTTGGGACTTAGAGAGATGCTTTTCGGTCGATAAGAGCGTTGCGGTAACACTCTTTGCGACAGCGTGGCCTTTGGCATCGGTTACGCCATCTTCGAGCGGGCAAACTTTGCCGCCGTGCGCGATCCTGGATGGTGAATTAGTCACGAGGACCCGCGACCGTAGAAGATTTTAGCGCGCCCAGCGTTCGCTGGAAGCGTAAGAGGATCGCCAAGATAGATGAGGCCATTGCGAAAGCGAATGCGACCGGTTGTGTCTTCTTCAAATGCACCTCATCCCGGAGGGAGCCTCAAAAGGTAAAGCTGCTGTTTTCAGATAGGAAGCATACGACTTTCCGTCGCACTCTGAAGATCGACACCAGGTTTCAACGAACCGGCTCTGGCCTTGATTCTCACGATTTTTCCAACTTGAAAATCGCGGTGCAGAGCATGATTCTTAATGAAGGAAAGGTCCGCCTTCACCCGAAAGGCGGATGGATTGCGCCAGTTTAAGGGTCCCCGCGACCCCTCCTCTTCCTAACTCGCTAATGTATTTTATCGAGTTAGAAGTCAACGGGCTTGTTCAGCTGTCAATTGCACGCTATTGTCCCGCAAAGTCCATATATTTTTGCGGCTTTCCAATGCACCATCCAATAATTGCTTCTGCAATTGCCTTTACCCTGTTTTTCGCTGTGACCGACCTTCCGGTGATCCTGCTGTTCATCCTCCTGCGGTTGATAAGCAAGCGGCGGATGAAAGAAGCAGGTATTGTCGCTCCTAGGAAGAAAAGCACGCTGGAAGCCTTCGGCGATGGTATGTGGGCGGTGTCGATGTTCATTTTTCTGACGATCATTGTCGTGTGCTTCATGACAGGGTTTGCAGATTCGCGAAATCTAATCCTGGCGTGCCTAGGCGCGGGATTCGCATTCAGGATTTACAGAAGAAAAACACAGTTCGATGAAGCAAAGCGGAGCGAAACATCAAGGGAGGTTCGCGAACGATAACCCTCGGTCAGCAGACAAAACTTTGGCCACGAATCAAACGACTCCGCTCCGATTCGCCGATGTTATGGATTTGCGCTCATTCGAGAGTCGGCCTCTGTGAAAACAGAAACCCCGCCGGTCCCTTACGCTCCTGCCGCTCCTTGAGAATCCAGCGCTGCAGCGCCGATCCCTGCACATGATGGATTCTTCCATTCGCGACCACCTCAAACACCGTGCCAGGCCCCAGCGGCGGCAATCCGTTTCGCGGGTCCGCCTTTGCGTGAGCCACGAAAAGATGCGCCGCATCGAATACTGGCCGCGTACACATCGACGCTGTGTCTGCGGTCCTCGCCGTCGGTCACCGTAATTGCTTGACGCCAAGGTCGATCAGGCCAAATCGCAACACGATAAGGATATGGCCGTAGTGCAGATCGAAGCGGCGGCGGGGGAACTCACGGCGGAACACCTGAAGCTTCCCGCAGCGACATACGATCCGAAACTTCACTACGAAGATGTCCGCTCTCAATGGATTGGCTTCAGCAAGGATGATTCGCGCTACGGCGTCCCCTCTTCCCACACTCCGGCTCAGTAAGACCGATGGACCCTCAGCCTGAGATACCGCCATCGCATTCCACCGGCCTTACGGCGCTTCTGCTTTTGCTCCGGTTTCATGGCATTGCGGCGGACGGCGGACAACTGATCCACCAATATGGCCGCACCATCGGAGTGACTGAAATGCTGCGCTGTGCCAAGGATCTGAAGCTTAAATGCCGCGTCATCGACAGCAACTATGATCGACTTTTGCGCACGGCGCTGCCGGCCATCGCCGAGCGGCGCGACGGCAGCTTCTTCATCATCAGCAAGGTCGCAGACGGCAAAATCCTGATTCTCGACCCGGTAGTGGGCAGGCCTCAGCTCGTCAGCCGCGATGATCTGGAATCGGGCTGGAGCGGCCGTCTCGTTCTGATGACGCGGCGCGCAAGCCTCCTCGATACGACGCGTCGCTTCGACATAGGCTGGTTCCTGCAGGCGATGCATAAATACCGCCGCCTGCTTTCCGAAGTGCTCATCGCCTCGTTCTTCCTGCAGTTGTTCGCGCTCGTCTCGCCCTTGTTTTTCCAGGTCGTCATCGACAAGGTTCTGGTGCATCGCGGCCTTTCCACGCTCGATGTAATAGTCTTTGGCCTCATCGTCGTCTCTCTCTTTGAGAGTGTGCTGACCGCGCTGCGCACTTATGTCTTCTCGCACACGACCAACCGGATAGATGTGGAACTTGGCTCCCGCCTGTTTAAGCATCTGGTGGCGCTGCCGATAAGCTACTTCGAGTCTCGCCGGGCTGGTGACAGCGTTGCGCGCGTGCGCGAGCTTGAGAATATCCGCAACTTCATTACCGGTTCGGCGCTCACCCTCGTCATTGATTTGTTTTTTACTATCGTCTTCCTTGCGGTGATGGCTTTCTATTCGCTGACCCTGACCGGTATCGTCCTGGCGTCCTTTCCGTTTTACATCCTTATCTCGGTTCTGATAACCCCGGTGTTCCGCCACCAGCTCAATGAGAAATTCAATCGCGGAGCGGAGAACCAGGCATTCCTCGTTGAGACCGTCACCGGGATTGAGACTCTGAAGGCTCTCGCCGTCGAGCCGCAGATGCAGCGGCGCTGGGAGGAGCAACTCGCGGGCTATGTACGCGCGAGCTTTCGCGTCTCCAACTTAGGCAATTGGGCGAGCCAGGGCATCCAGCTCATCAACAAGCTGGTGACAGCAGCCATTCTCTTTCTCGGAGCCAAGTCCGTCATTGGCGGCGAGATGACCATCGGCGAACTGGTTGCCTTCAACATGCTTGCCAGCCGTGTGTCGCAGCCAGTGCTCCGTCTTGCGCAAATCTGGCAGGACTTTCATCAGGCGCGAATCTCCATCGACCGGCTAGGCGACATTCTCAATACCACTCCCGAGCCCGCATTCACGCCGGGCCGCACGGCGCTGCCCGATATCCGGGGCTCCGTCGTCTTCGAGCACGTCAACTTTCGTTACAAGCTCGACGGGCCCCAAGTCTTAAGCGGCATACACCTTGCCATAGATGCAGGCCAGGTGATCGGAATCGTCGGCTCCTCGGGCTCCGGCAAATCCACGCTTGCCAAGCTGGTGCAGCGGCTTTACGTCCCCGAGAGCGGCCGCGTCCTGATTGACGGCGTGGATCTAGCGATGGTGGATGCCTCCTGGCTCAGGCGTCAGATTGGCGTCGTGCTGCAGGAAAATGAGCTCTTCAGCTAAACCGCCCCTTCGAGCATGAATCGCGCCTCAAGGAGCTTCTTGCCAAACAGGCCGAGCTTAACCGCGCCCTCGACCTCGACAAGCATGACAGCCAGGTCGCACCCGAAGAGCCTCCGGGCGAGAAAGAGGCCGCCCCGGCTACCTTCGTAGAACGCATCCGGCAAGACCGAAGTGCCGAGATGGCGCTATGACGACGGCACCGGTTTGGGATTCCATTTCCGGTATTGCTCGATTGGCCCGGCAAACGGCGGAATAATCTCATGATGCGCGGACTCCTGTGATTCATGGAGGGCCTGCTTCGGACGGACGGAGATATCGCCGCTGTCGGCGATGTATTTTTCGTCGGCCTCCCCTCCTTTGTGCTCGTAGACATGGCGGCGGTGAAACATCAGTTTGGCGAATTCCACATCTTCCGGCTTCAGGCCGTCCAGGATATCGATATCGAAAATCTCCTTCAGCTCGCCCGCCACCACGGCCAGATTATGGAAGCGTCTGTTTTCCAGCCTGTTCCTGCCCTTGCGTCAAAGGGACCTGATGAACCAGCTGCTCCACGTACCTGCCAACCGATGAATCAAACGCGGCGACGGCATCCCTGACACACGCCTCGTACGGTCCGCCTGCATTGATGCGCTCACGTATGGCCGGCACTATTTTCTGGGAAAGCTCCTGCAGGTCATTTCGCGTGCGGCACCTGGAGCAATATCCGTAAATGCCGAGTATGTCGTTGAAACCTCCGCAGGCGGTGCATTCAAACTTGTTCTGCTGGCTCTGTTCCGCGTAATAGAAAGGAGGCTTTTGCGCCGCGTTGCCCGCGGCATCGGCAACCGCATCCATGTCGATTACGTAGTCCCCGTCGGCATCCGCCGCGAGCGCGTCCCTCATCTTTTCGCAATACTGCGCGACATAGGAGCGCTGGGCGGCCGTCAGGAAGTCCTGCACCTCGCCCTGCATGCCGCAATTCGGGCAAAAGTTTGTGCCCGCCTGGTCGCGCCAGTACGACTTGCACGCCGGGCATTCGTGTCCGTATTTCCCTTCGCTGTCGGAGCCGATAAACACCATGTAACAGCCTGGAAACGGAGGCGGCGGCATCGGGCTGCCGATTCCACCCAGGGGCAGGCCGCACACCGGAACGCCCTGAGCAAGCGCATAGATTGCGAAAATACCCGACGCGACCGGGCGCTGATGCTGCCATGTCTGCTGGTATACCCTGCGCCCGTCCTTATCCCTGCCTACCCGCAGGACCACCTGTCCGCCGGAATGCGCGATCTCGTGAAATTCGTCTTTGCTCATTCCCCTATCATAGCGAGGAGCATCGCCCCCCACCGTGCTTCCCGCTGCAATTGAACGACGATCCAACCATCGCCCTTGACGCTGTCTCCTTTCGTGTTTCTGGCCGCAACTCCCATGCCCGCTTCTTTGTATGCCGGCGACTATGCGCGCGTCGCTCGCAAGATCAATAACGGATTTTCCTCTCTCCCTGCGGTCGATTCATCGCGAAGCAAAATCCTATGACTTGCTCCCTGTCCCGCGCGCCTGACGTGCGCCGTCAAGAAGCTGCATTGGGCGGCTTCAACAAACCAAAAGGAGACTAAACATGGGCTACAACATTGGATTTTTCAAAGCTACCGATACCGGCTACACGGGCAAAATCGAGACTCTCGCCCTCAAGCTGCAGGCTGAATTCACCCGCGTACTCAACAGAACCAACGAGAACGCTCCTGCCTTCGAAATCTACAGCGGTGACCTCAGGATCGGCGCGGCCTGGGAACGTACTGGCAAGAGTGGCAAATACCTCTCCGTGAACCTGGAAGACCCCAGCTTCTCACCCGGTTACTACAACCTTTACCGCAACCGTGGCGTGGAAGACGGCCATACGCTGGTATTCGACCGCCCGCGTTCCCGGAAGGACGACAAGTCCGAAGTGACGCAGGCAGCGTAACGTTTCGGGGGCGGCAGCAATGCCGCCCCTTCATTTTTTTCACCCGCCTATCTGTAAAGGAAATTGGCAATGAGCATCAGCACCATCCTTCACGGCGACTGCGTGAATCTCCTTCCGCAAATGGAGACCGCCAGCGTCGATTTCGTCCTCACCGACCCACCTTACCTTGTGTCATACAAGTCTCGTGACGGGCGCACTATCAGCAACGACAGAAATGGCGCGTGGCTGGTTCCCGCCTTCGCTGAGATGTACCGGGTTCTTGTTTCTGACGCTTTCTGTCTCACGTTTTATGGATGGCCGCATGCCGACCGCTTCATGAGCGCCTTCCGCAGCGCCGGGTTCCGCCCGGTCGGCCATTTCGCTTTCCCGAAGCCGTACGTCTCCTCGGTCGGCCATGTGCGCTGCCAGCATGAATCCGCGTATCTTCTCGCGAAGGGAAATCCTAAAACATCCGCTCCGCTTTCCGACGTTATCCCCTGATCCGAAAATACCGGCAACAAGCTTCACCCCACGCAGAAGCCCACTTCGATTCTGCGTCCGTTCATCGAGAGCTATTGCCCGCCTTCTGGAGCGGTGCTCGACCCGTTCGCGGGCTCAGGCTCGACGCTGGAAGCAGCCAGAAGCCTGGGAAGGCGCTATATCGGCATTGAGATAGACGCGAGATTCCACGCTGCCGCTACGCGGCGACTTACCTGTGATTCCGCGCCATCCACCGCAAAAGCCAACTGAGGAAGGAGAACCGACATGCCGATGACGATGGACGAACGCCTGGACCACGCACGCGCCGCGCTGACAGCCTACTTCGCAACGAAAGGCGAGCCGCTTCCCGAGGGGCCTTCGGACTTTCAGGATACGGATGTCAGCGACCTGATTGCGGACCTGCTGCACCTGCAGAAGTATCTGGGCTACAAGGACGCAGAAACCACGATTGCCACGGCGGTCATGCACTACGAGGCCGAGCAGGAAGAATATGCGGCGCATGGCTAGTGTCCACATCGCGCTTGAAAAATCTATATCTATGGATAGAGTGACGCCTGAACCACAGCCGGTAGAAATCGCAGTCATGCCACAGGCTTCATATTCCCGCGCGCCGCATGCAGACGCGCAGCCCTTCCGCCAGCCTTACTACAAGCCGCATACGTCACTCGGCGCAACCGGCCATTGGGTCAAGACAGCGGGACTCCTTGCCCCGCTGGTCATTGGCGAATTTGTCGATGACCCAGACCAGAGATGGCGTTTTATTCGCATCGCCGCCGTCGCCACGGCGCTGGTGTCCGAAGCGATGTGGACGCACAGGATAACGAAAGAGCGGGAAGAGGCTCGCGAGCGCGAACGCGAATGCCGAGCTCAGTATTGAGTCTCTATTCAGCTACACCGATTTCCGGGTCACCGCCGCGTTATCGTTCGCGGCTAAGCCCGCAATCTCGACGGCCTTGCCTCCTTGCGCTTCCAGTTCCCGCAGCCAGTTGGGCTTCTGGCCCTTCGCGTTCCATACAAGCGTTTTGTTTGTAGGATGCTGGTAGCTGTGCCCGCCGTGGTAGACAACGCCTCTGGACGCTCTCTTTTTGCCATTTCCGCCCAGGGATTTCAAGGTCAGTCCGGCAGCGGCCAGAACGACGCGCGCATCATCGAGCGCTTTTGCCTGCACGGCCCGCGCGTCCTCAATCGCCTTGGCCTTCCTTTGTTCATCCCTTCGCTTCAGCAGGCCCTCGCATTGCCCTATAACAGTCCTTATTTCATCGTCCTGAAGCACGTCTAGTGTGGCGATGCTTATGGTCTGCAGCATCGTGACCATGCCCATAGAAATCATCCTGCGACCGCAATATGGCACGCGGTATTTTCCGATTCCGGTGACGTTCGTCTCCGCGATCCTGATGATCCTCCTGCCGTTCCTTTCAGGCATGGCAACGGGCATCACGCACATGATTCCGTTTTCAGGCCCGGCCATGCCCCCGCCTGGGCTCTTCGGACTCGCCTCGCTTTCCTCGCTTTATTTCTTTCTCGTCCTGCTGCATGGCATTCGACTCTACCGGCGGATGATTTACATGGACCTTGAGCAGCACAGCCAGTACGAGGGCCCTGCCCTTCCATTCTTTCGCATGATCCCCGGCGGGCGTTCCTTCTGGCTTACGCGCATCGTGCTGGAGCCGGTCTTTGTGTTTGTCCTGGCCTCGGTGCTTGAGAGCATTTCCGTCATCCAGTCAGGCCTCTCCCTTTACCTGCATATCGCGGCGCTCATGCTCGCGATGCGCAACTTCATCTACTGGTATCGCGTGTGGGAGCTCATCCGCAGCTGGATGGATATGGCGGCCGCGGGCCCCATCATCACCAAATTTGCCAACAACAAGGCGACCGAAGATGACCTGGCACCTATTCATCTTGCGAGCCTGCCCAAGGACCTTTCCCCCGATATGCGCCAGGCGGCTGTGTCGTATATAGCCCGCGTGCTCGGCGCATTCACAACAACCAAAACCGAAATCAAGGAGGAAAAACAATGATCAGCAAAATCATCAAGAGTCCAAAATTCATGTGGATCGTAGGCGGTGTCCTCGTTTGGTGGTTCTTCGGCCCGTCGATACCCGGCATCATCCGGCACGCGTTCATCTCCCGCCCATCGCCCTCTGTGCAGGCCTCGTCCTCAAAGGACAAGAATGCACGGGTGGGGAGTTCCCCAGGAGGGCCAGCACCCCTGCCCGCCCCCGCCGCGGCGAATGCATCAGCTGCTGACCAGGCGCTTAATAACCTCATGGGTACATGGGAAGGAACCCTGCCGATGAATCAGGAGCCTTGCAAGGTAAGCCTGGAATTGCGCGAGGACCATGACAAGCCCGGACAGTTCCTGGGCTACTCGAAACTCTCCTGCCAGCCGACTATGCTCGAAATCATGCAGCGTCAGGAATCCGGCAAGAAGATGACGCCGGCCGAGGCGCTCAAGAAAATGGCCGACGCGATGAAGCCCAGCGCCACCAACTTCACGGGCGTTGCGGAAAAGGGCGCAATAAAGCTTACCGCCCAGAACACCTTCGGCCTTACCGGCTCGGGATGCTCCATTGCGACATTCACTCTCATGCCGGCAGGCTCGCATGACATGGGCACCGAATTCACCGAAAACGCCGTGCCGGGATGCGAAGGCGGCGAGCTCGTCATGAATAAAGCGAGGTGAACTCAATGACACCGGAGCCTTTTGTTTCGGCGGAAAAGGCGGCTGATTTTCTCGATATCAGCCGCCGCTATTTACTGGCGCTTGCGCGCAAGGGCATTGCCGGGGCGTATCCCCTCGACCCGCGGGCCCGGCGCAAAGTGTGGAGATTCCGGCTTTCCGAACTCGTTGACGCCATTGCGAAAACGATGATCCACAAAAACGACAATCTGTGCGATCCTGCATCCGGCAGTCCCCGCTGAAAGGACCATATGGCCTATCAGATGGGTAGTTTGAAACAAGTCAGGAGAAAAACCGGCCCGACGTGGATCTTGCGTTACCGCGTCTCGCGGCCGGATGCAAAGCGCGTGGAGCATTCGCATATTGTCGGGCTCGTTGCCGACTTCCCGAAACGGAAGGACGCGATGCGCGAGGTGGACCGCCTTGGTCTGCTCTCGCGCATCAATGACGAAAACGCCGACACGCGCATTCACTTCAACGCTCTCGCCGAGCACTACCTCAAAAGTGATTTCGGGAAGGACGCGGTGCGCCCGAAGTCGCTCAACACGATTCCTATCGTCAGCCACTACGTCCGCGACTACCTTGTCTCCCGATGGGCAGACAAAATCGCCGACGAAATCAAACCCCTGGAAATCCAGCAATGGCTTAAGTCACTGCACGACGACAAGAGCCTTGCCTGGACTACCGTATCGAAAATCAAGGGGCTGATGCACCGGGTCTATAAAATCGGCCTGCGGCATCAGCTCGTAACCAAGAACCCCGTCGAGCACGTGGAGACGCGGACGAAGTCGAACTACCGCGCCATTGTCCTCTCCCCTGCCCAGACGATCGCTACACTCGCCGACCTCACTAGTCCCCTGCATTACGCACTGGTGCTTACCTGTGCCGCAACGGCTCTCCGCTCATCGGAGATCCTGGCGCTGCGCTGGTCGGACATCTTGTGGGACGAGGAGAGGATTCGGATATCGAAGCGCTGGGCTAAAGGAGAAGACGGCGAAACCAAGACCGACGCCTCGGACGGATACGTCCCGCTGCATCCCGTCCTGGCGGAGCGTCTCAGGTCATGGCAGACAGCAACGTCTTTTGGGAAACCGGAAGACTTTGTTTTTCCATCGCTGAGGTCCGAAGGCAAGAAACCGCTCTATGCCTCAAGCTTCGTCGCCGACTACTTACGCCCGGCTGCGAAAAAAGCGGGCGTAGCGATTGCCGACGGGCAGAGGTTCGGACTTCACAACTTGAGACATTCGCTTAGCAACTGGCTGGTGAACAAGGCGAAAGTCGAACCCAAGACCGTGCAGGGCATCCTCCGTCACAGCAAGATCCAGACGACGCTCGATCTCTACGCGCAGAGCGACGGCGATGAAACACGCGCGGCTCAGGGACAGTTCCTGAACGCCGTGGGCCTCACGCAGAGGGTGCAGTAATGTGTGGGTTGAATTGTGGGTTGGGATTTTTGCTGCCATTCCTTCCAACTCACTGAAAAGAATGGCGGGGACGACGGGACTCGAACCCGCGGCCTGTGCCGTGACAGGGCAGCAACGAGGTGTAATTCATTGATATCAAACGGTGTCGGCGGACACCATGTGGTACAAAATGATACTGGAGATTATCCCTTATTGTCCCCTTAACGTCCCCAGATTTGCGGACCGTTGCCCCGTCGCTAATCGGGTGGCGCGACTCGCTAATCTTATCGTTTTCATTCTGTGACTGGTGCCGATGTCGGCCCAAACGTCGCTTCAGGATGCCGCTCGCCAAATCCGTTGCCAAGAAACGAAGGGTCCGACTGACCATTCTGTGACCAGGGCCGATATCCGCCTAAGCGTCGGCCATAATATTGGTGAGTATAAACATCTCGACATCTTGTAGCTCGGATCTTTAGGACTTCCATTTCGTAAGAGATGAAGGGTATTCAAGGTCCCCGACGCAAAAAGCGGTGGCGAAAGCTTACGCGCCAGCCTGAAAGTCGTCTGTGTCCACGCTTGTTTTCTTCGAGTTTCGGAAAAGAGTTCGTCCTAATTTCGTCTTGTGACGAAACGCGCTTTTCCTGCGTACAGTCAGAATAATAGTGGTGCCCGCACCCCTGGACGAAATCAGTTGAAAGTTGCCGCCGATTCGAACGGCGCGTTCCCGCATGCTCTGCAAGCCGAAATGTCCTTCTTTGCCGTGGGCAACAAAGGAAGGATCGATGCCCTCGCCGTTGTCTCGGATCATCAGCTTGAAATCTGGATGATATGTAAGTTCGACTTCAAGGCGAGTGGATTTTGCGTGTTTACAGGCATTGTGGATAGCCTCGTAACCGACGCGATAGATTTCGTGATGTACGATCGGATGCAAATCAATCGCATTACCGTTGACGTTAAGGATTGCTTCTTCGATCCCCTGAAGCTGGCAATCTTCCAGGGCTTCCCGAAAGCTCTGGGCCAAGTCATGACGGGCGGCAGTTTCCTGGGCAAA
>Ga0302325_10018808_pt1 | contig 14547 bp, 11 predicted proteins | sample Palsa_T0_2_FD_201948 | JGI IMG/M metagenome (GOLD analysis project Ga0302325, IMG submission 201948) | Peat permafrost microbial communities from Stordalen Mire near Abisko, Sweden - Palsa_T0_2 | ecosystem: Environmental > Terrestrial > Soil > Palsa > Peat permafrost | place: Sweden: Abisko... | reverse complement strand
GTAGAGTGACGCTTCCCATTTGGCGTGATGGTGATAATGACAACCTCCCAGATTTGTTCATTTCTCCCTCAATTTGCCACAGGCAAGTTAGCTGCTCGGGATGACAAAGGGGAGGGTGGCGCTTCGATTTGGTGTGATGGTCGTAATGACATTGATGTGATGGTAGTAATGACAGCCTCACGGACCTCGTTCGTTCCTCTCTCAACTTGCCGCAGGCAAGTTGAGATGCTCGGGATGACAAAGGGGAGGGCGACGCATCCCTGGAGAGCGGTTGCTGGATAGAAGGTGATGAAAACGCCCTCTGTCCAGCAACTCCTCTTCATGAGAGCGCCCCTCTCCCCTTTGTCATCCCGAGCGCAGCCGAGGGATCTGCAGTTCTGCGGACCATTCCTGGAAATGTTTTCGACTGCTTAGAAGACACGCTCGTCCAGGACGGAGCGAAGATAGCGGCCGTAGCCACTCTTCGCTACCTTGGCGATCAGCTTTTCCAGGCGCGCGGCGTCGATCCAGCCCAGGCGATACGCAATCTCTTCAGGACACGCAATCTTCAACCCCTGCCGCTTCTCGATGGTCTCGATGAAGATCGCGGCCTCGATGAGCGAATCATGCGTCCCCGTATCCAGCCAGGCAAAGCCTCGTCCCAAAACCTGGGTGCGGAGCAGGCCCCGTTCCAGGTACCAGCGGTTCACATCGGTAATTTCCAATTCGCCCCGCGCGGACGGCGCGATCTGACGGGCGATCTGCGAGGCCGCACCGTCAAAGAAATAAAGCCCGGTGACCGCGTACCGGGATTTTGGCTTGTCCGGCTTTTCTTCAATCGATAACGCGCGCCCGGAAGGGTCAAACTCCACCACCCCATAGCGCTCCGGATCAGAGACCGGGTAGGCGAAGACGACAGCCCCTTCGTCAATCTGGGCCGCTTCCTGCAGACTGTGGGCAAAATCGTGGCCGTAGAAAATGTTGTCACCCAAAATGAGCGAAGATGGCGCGCCACCAATGAATTCTTCTCCGATAATCAGAGCCTGGGCGAGGCCGTCCGGGGTGGGCTGCACGGCGTATTCAAAGGACATTCCCCATTGCTCACCGGCGCCCAGAAGCCGTTCAAAGAGAGCCGTATCCGCTGGGGTGGAGATGACCAGAACCTCGCGAATGCCGGCCAGCATCAGCACCGACAGCGGGTAGTAGATCATCGGCTTGTCGTAGACCGGGAGCAATTGCTTCGAGACAACATGGGTGACGGGATAAAGACGGGTTCCGGAACCACCGGCGAGAATAATCCCCTTCATCGCGCGGAGCCTCCGCGGTGGGCATAATTCTGATCGATCCACTGCCGGTAGGCGCCGCTGGTTACCTGCGCGACCCAATCCTGATGCGCGAGATACCACTGAACGGTGCGCCGCAGGCCGGAAGCGAAGGTCTCGGCGGGACGCCAGCCGAGCTTCTGCTCGATCTTGGCCGCGTTGATGGCATAACGCCGGTCGTGGCCGGGCCGGTCCGTCACGAAGGTAATCAAGTTGCGATGGGGCACATGGGGGGAGTTGGGCAGCAGCTCATCGAGCAGGCTGCAGAGCAGCTCCACAGTATCCAGATTGGCTTGCTCGTTGCGGCCGCCAATGTTGTAGGTCTCGCCGATCTCGCCGCGCTCCAGCACCACCCGCAATGCGGAGCAGTGATCACCCACATACAGCCAATCGCGTACCTGGCGGCCATCGCCGTACACCGGCAATGGTTTGCCAGCGACCGCATTGGTCATCATCAGCGGCAGAAGCTTCTCGGGAAATTGATACGGACCATAGTTGTTGGAACAATTGGTGGTTACCGCAGGCAATCCGTAACTGTGAACGTAGGCGCGTACGAGATGATCCGAGGCTGCCTTGGAAGCGGCGTAGGGACTGTTGGGCGCGTAGGCTGTGGTCTCCTCGAACGGCGGATCCTGAGGATGGAGGGTGCCATAAACCTCATCGGTGGACACGTGCAGAAAACGAAATCGCCGGCGCTCCTCCGGGGAGCATTTCGCCAGATATGCCCGGGTGGCCTCGAGCAAGCGAAACGTGCCGTCAATATTGGTGCGCACGAATGCCTCGGGGCCGGAAAGAGAACGATCCACATGGCTCTCGGCGGCAAAATGGAGGATGGCGCGCGGCCGATAGAGGTCAAGTAAACGATCGAGCAACGCCGGGTCGCAGATATCCCCCAGCTCGAAACTGTAAGCGGGATGCTGCTGAACGGAGGCAAGGTTCTGCAGGTTACCGGCGTAGGTGAGTTTGTCGAGATTGACCAGCGGAGTGCCCACCAGTGCGAGCCAATCGAGCACGAAGTTCGAGCCGATAAAGCCGGCGCCGCCAGTAACCAGAATGGGCGATAAATCGTTTAGCATCCCTTACCCCTACGCGATGCGTGAGTCCTATTGGATTGTAATGGAGTCTAGACGACGCAGGTAAGCACCGGGACGTTGATCAAAGCGACTGGGTGCGGGTAGGCAGGCTGGCGCGAAAGTACTCGAGAGACAGCTCGAGGCCCTGGCGAAGCGGGATCTTTGGCTCCCAGCCGAGAAGCGTTCTGGCCTTGGTAATGTCGGGGCAACGTTGCATCGGATCGTCTACCGGCAGAGGCGTGTAGCGGATTCTACTGCGCGAGCCAGTGACGGCCAGAATCTCGCTCGCGCAGTCCTTGATGGTCCATTCCACCGGGTTGCCGATGTTGACCGGAAGATGCTCATTGGAGCACGAGAGAAGAAGAATGCCCGCGATCAAATCGGAGACGTAGCAGAAGCTTCTGGTCTGGCTACCATCCCCGTAAATGGTGAGATCTTCATCGAGCAAGGCCTGGATCATCAGGTTAGAGATGACGCGCCCGTCGGTCGGCTGCAAACGCGGGCCGTAGGTGTTGAAGATGCGCACCATGCGTGTATCCACGCCGTAATAGCGGTGGTAGGCCATGATGAGGGCTTCGGAGAACCGCTTGGCCTCATCGTAGACGGAACGTGGTCCGATCGGGTTGACGTGACCCCAATAGCTTTCTTCCTGAGGGTGAACATCCGGGTCGCCGTAGCACTCAGAGGTGGAGGCATGGAGGAAACCAGCCTGATACTTACGGGCCAGGTCCAAAGCATTCCTGGTGCCCGCGGAGCCGACATGCAGTGTCTCCGGGCCGAGACGCGAATAATCAGCAGGGCTGGCGGGAGAAGCGAAGTTGAAGACGTAATCGACGGCGCCTGGATCGAAAGGCTCGCAGATGTCCTGCTCGACCAGGGTAAATCGTGTTTCATTGGCCAGGCCGGCGAGGTTGGCAGCGCGTCCGGTGGCGAAATTGTCCACGCCCACCACATGATGACCCTGTGCGATGAGGGCATCGCATAGATGAGAGCCGAGGAAGCCGGCGGCGCCGGTGACCAAGACACGTTGAGGGACACGTTGAGTCGTCAAAATGCGGTTCCCCTTGATTGAGAGTAATTCTTCTCTTAAGGCCAGCGTTTGGTCGATGCCGATTCAATCGACGTGTGCTGGGAAGGCCTGCCTACGCTGAGATAAGTGAAGCCGAGATCCTGCATAACAGAGGGATCGAAGAGATTGCGCCCGTCGATAATGATGGGGTAGCGCAGGGTGTAGTGCAGCCGCTTGAGATCGAGGCGGCTGAACTCCGCCCAATCGGTCAGGATCAACAAGGCATCGGCGTTGTCCGCGGCCGCGTATGGATCGTCGGTATACTGCAGGCAGGCGTGGGGAGGCATCTCCAGTTTCGCGCGTTCGATCGCAGCGGGATCATAGGCGCAGATGGTGCTTCCCGCATCGAGCAGCATGCGAATAATTTCCAGGGCCGGAGACTCGCGGATATCGTCCGTTCCCCCCTTGAACGCCAGGCCGAGGACACCCAAACGTTTCTTGCGCAGGGTCCAGAGAGCCGAGCGAATTTTCTGGAAAAAGCGCTCTTTCTGCAGCTCGTTGATCTTCTCTACTTCCTCAAGCAGGGTAAAGTCGATTCCCAGTTGTTGGGCCACGTAGCGAAATGCCGCGACATCTTTGGGGAAGCATGAGCCTCCGTAACCTATGCCGGCGTTGAGGAATCGTTTGCCGATCCGCTTGTCCAGTCCCATTCCCCGGGCGACATCCTCTACATCCGCGTCGACTGCCTCACAGAGGTTGGCGACCACATTGATAAAGGAGATTTTCATGGCGAGGAATGCATTGGAGGCGTGCTTGATGATCTCCGCGGCCTTGGTGGAGGTCTGCAGAAAGGGCGGCAGATCGGAGGCGCAGCGGCTGCCGGGAACGGCGTCGGAGCGCTCGTAATAGCTGCCTGAAGTAAGTGGCTCGTAAATGGCGGCGAGCAGGCGGGCGGCGGCTTCGCTATCGGCGCCGAGAACGATTCGGTCAGGATGAAGAAAATCCTTGACTGCGGTGCCCTCGCGTAAGAATTCGGGATTCGAGGTTACGTCGAAGAGCTCCCGCGGGACGCCGTTGCGTTCGATGGTGCGGCGAATCCAGTCGTTGGTGTATACCGGCACCGTGCTCTTTTCCACGATGACCTTATAGGAATCGATGGAGCGCGCAATTTCGCTGGCCACGGCGTCCACATAGGACAGGTCCGCGTTGCCAGTCTCGCTTTGCGGTGTGCCTACGGCGATAAAGATGACCTGCGAGGCCTGGGTGGCATGGCTAAGGTCGGTAGTGAACTGCACCTGGCCGCTGGCCCGGTGCCTTCCCAGCAACTCGGGAAGAAATTCTTCGTGAATCGGCACCACGCCCTGGTTCAGTTGATTGACTTTTGCTTCGTCGTTGTCGACACAGAGCACGCGATGGCCGATCTCGGCAAAGCATGCGGCCGCCACCAGACCAACGTATCCCGATCCAACTACTGTAATTGCAATAGATTCGCTCATTTTGTTTTCTCGCGGTCTGGGCATCGATGCCCTGAGTGACACTGCGTTTCCGGGGAAAACCTAAGTTTTATTCGTACAAGAGAGATGAGAAAAGAATCTAAACGGTGGCCCGTACACTGCCGGTGTTTTTGGCGGGAGATCCGGAGGCCCGGGCGTCATCTTTTGTGTCTTCCTCATGATATTCCATTTCGGTGTTAATAGACCAGACATTATTCTTTTCCCGGACGCCCGCGAGGATGTTATCGACCGCGGTCATGGCGGTGAGCATGGAATGGTCCTGATTGTTGTACTTGTGCATCCCATTACGGCCCACGAGGTATAAATTGTCAAAACGGTCGAGAAATTCACGGATGATATGAAACCGGTCATAGGTACCGAAGTAAGCGGGATAGGTCTTGGGGACGCGCACCACATGGGCATCGGTAACATCGCAGGCCCGCAGAACCCCGATCTTCTCTACTTCAGCGATGGCAAATTTTTCCAGATCCTGGTCGCTCATCTTCCATAGAGCGTCGGTCTGGTAACAAAAATATTCGAGCCCGATCCAGGTCTTGGAAGGGTCGGCAACCATGTAAGGGCTCCAGTTGTTGAAGATCTGCAGCCGGCCTACCAGTACATCCGGCTCCTGAATGTAGATCCAGTTGTCCTGGAGCGGGCCACCGTCGGCTTCGCGCAGGATCAGGCCATCGACCAGAAGTCCCACTGTGATGAAGTCGCGGTACTGCAGGCCGTCGCTCACCTCGCGGACCTCGCTGGGGATCGGGGTATCCATGGCGTCAATCAATTCGCACACGGGCATGGTGGAGAAGACGTAGTCTGCGGCGAAGCGGCGGCGCTCGCCACCATCGTTGACGGCCTCGACCGCGGTGATCCCATTGCCCTCGACAAACAGCCGGGTGGCGCGCCAACCGAGAAGAATTTCTCCGCCCATGCCGCGAATCTGATCGGCGGCATGCTCCCATAGCTGACCTGGCCCATATTTGGGATAGAGGAATTTCTCGATCAGCGAAGTTTCGGTTCCCTTCTGCTGGATCGCATCGTCGCGGCGAGAGGCAAAGGCCTTCTTGAGAAAATGCAGCACCGCGGTGGTAAGAGACAATCCCTTGATCCGCTGCGCGCCCCACTCGGCGCTGATCGAACGGCATGGCACACCCCACACTTTCTCGGTATAAGACTTGAAAAATGTCAGGTAGAGTTGACGGCCGAAGCGGTTGATCAGAAAATCCTCCAGCGACTTTTCGACCTTGCGGGGAAAGAGCCTGGCCAGCAGGTAGCTGATGCCGATCTTGAAGGTGCGGGTCAGGCCCAGTTTGCGCAGCGTGTCCGCGGTGAGCTTGATGGGGTAGTCGAAGAATCTGCGCAGGAAATAGATGCGGCTCTTGCGCGAGCGGACCAGCATCACCAGGTCCGTGGTCTCCGGTGTCGGCCCCTGGCTGCTGGTCTTGAGGGTTCGCTGCTTATTCTGGTGGCGCAATGCGTGCTGCGTATCGGGGCTCGCCTCGGGCGGCATAAGATCCATCCACCAGTTCATGACCCGGTCGGACTTGGAGAAAAATCGATGACCGCCAATGTCGATACGATTTCCGTTGTGTCGAATGGTGCGCGAGATGCCACCGATCTCGTGGCTGGCCTCGAGCACAATGGGGTGCACATCGGAGCGGCGAAGAAACTCCAGGGCGGCCGTGAGGCCGGCGGGGCCGGCGCCGATGAGTATGGCGGTTTTAGGCATGAAAACTCCAGATGCTTGCGATCGAGGACCACTGAGCTACGAGGCTAGAGGATTTGTGCCGACGGCGCCAACTCACGATAAGACCCACGCATCACACTCACACCATCGTAACCGGAGCGAAGCTTCGTGATGCGGCGCGTTAGCTGTGGAGCAAGCACGTTTCAGCACGAGAGCGGGACCCTGCCGGGATTCACGAACGCAAAAAGTGCTCTCAATGCTATTACCATGAAAGGTTCCGGCTGCTTTTAAAACCGCGCCAGAGGAACCCCTCACTGTTTCGCATGCAGTCGCCGTGAAAAGCCTACCACGACGAGTCTTGCGCCGGGTTGCTGGCGATGGATCAGGTACCTCGTGCGCTAATTGTTTTCGCTGTTCTGTTCCGGCACAACACTGTTTCTCTTCTAGACATGCAGGTACGTTTTGATTACCCTGAACGTGCATCAGCAGGAAAGCTGTTGCAAAACAAACTACTTCGCACTGCCGTTCGATGGGTCGTTGCGAGGTTTTGTTCTTCCGGCTTCGAGAGCGGGTTTATCTGGATTCAGTTCCGAAGCGGGATTCAGCCACAAGCCGCCCTTTTCGGGCAACCTTATGTGTGGTATCGCTGCAACTATTGTTGGATTTGTAACCAGCGAGGTTACTTGGTAGAAACGAGTGGATGCAGCGCATGCTCTAATTATGTCTGTACTCTGCGTGACGAGATGGACGGGGAGTGAAATGAGTCATCTCGCGCTTTCTGATATCTCCAGCAGGTATCAACATTGATTTCACGGGCGGATAACATGCGACCTCTCTCTAGAGCTGCACTCGCTTTCGCATTTCTCGTGGCGGGAGCCATACTGCCGATTGCATCTCATGCCCAGGTGGTGCCCGCAATCAAGGGCGGCGGAAGTCAGATCAACGTCTATGGGCTATATGTACCGGTGAAAACCGACTTCAATTCCACCCTCGACTATCCTGGCGGAGCCGAGCCGCCGCCCAGTTTGTTCGACGCCAACGGATGGAACCAAGGCATTTCCGCCGGAGCTGATTTTCGCCTGGGGCGGTTCATCTTTGGCCAGCCGGCGCTGGGTGCGCGCTACACCTATAGCAGCGGCACCTTTGGGAAACAAAGAACCGTTATGTTCGGCCCCGAACTGCATTACATCTACGGCAAGTTTCGTCCCTATGGCGACTTCCTGATCGGTCCGGGAAACATCACCTACAAGAGCGGGCAGACGGACAACAGCATCGTCTACGAGTTCGGCGGCGGCTTGGACTACCATAAGAGCCGGAGATTGAATTTTCGCGTGATTGACTTCCAGTATCAGCTTTGGGACCTGGGCAGCCATTACTACCCACCGGGATTTCTGCCCGGGCAGCCGGGTGTTACCCTCGACACCAAGCTCAAGCCGTATACTCTGAGCTTCGGTGTTGTTCTCCGGGTCAAATGAGCCGGAACAAGCATACTTTCCTCTGACAATTGGGTGCGCTGTCGACCGGGGACGGGATTTCCGTTTCCGGTTTGTTCTGTCATCGTAAGTAGAGATGTATCGATCGACCCAATCCGCGGATCCCTACCTCAGGCCTTCGTTTTCGTTGTCGAATCGCATGCGCAGGCTGGCGTGGTCGGTGTGTTATGTCCTTTTGTTTCGCACCTCGCCCCGGCCCTTTCATGCATGGCGCGCTTTTCTTCTGCGCTGCTTCGGGGCCAAGCTTGGCCCGCATTGTCATTTTTATCCCAGGTCGCGGATATGGGCTCCGTGGAACCTGGTGTGCGCGGACGGGGCTTCGCTGGGAGATGAGGCGGAAATCTATAACCCTTCGCCGGTGTCTATGGGGTCGCACGCCATCGTTTCCCAACAGGCCTATATTTGCGGAGCCACGCATGACTACAACGATCCGGCGTTTCCCCTGATTTCGTTTTCTATGAGCCTTGGCGCCTACTCCTGGGTGTGTGCTCGAGCCTCCGTTTCCCCGGGAGTGAACCTGGGGGACGGGGCAGTGCTCGGCCTGGGCTCGGTGGCCACGCGCGATCTGGAACCCTGGACGGTTTACGCCGGCGTTCCTGCGCAAGCGGTAAAGCAGAGAGCGGGACGCGAGCAACACAATACAGCCACGTAATGAATTGAACTCCACCCCCCGAGCACGAATGAAGAGCGCGAATGCTTTCGCCCATTTCTCCTGTTACTGTGATGGGGTGGGAATGGACTGGAACCTGGCAACTTGCGGCGGCGATCACGAAAACCGTCGTGGGCATTGGCGGAACTGGCCCCGTTGGGCAACGTTCGCGATTCTGGCGGCCATTGGCATCCTGCAGCTTGCCCTGTGCGCGTCGCGGGCTCAAGCACAAAATTCCGATAGCGGGGGGCTCTCGCAGCAGAATTCGGCGCCCATTGAGATCACACCCGCGCCCAGCAATCCCTCGTCGAATTCGTCACCCCTGGAGCCTATTTTTCCGCAATCGACTCAGCCCTCTGCCCCGGCGGGCGGCAGAGCCGCAAGAGGCGCGACGCCCATGGGCCCGGCATCGAGCGGGGGGCTCGGCTTTGGACCAATCCGCCCCGGAGATATCGTCGAGGTGCAGGTCTTCGATGCGCCCGAGTACTCGATAAGCATGCCGGTATCGCCCGCCGGGGAGATTGCGATCCCCTACGCCGGCCTGTTTCACATCGAAGGAATGACGTCGATCGAGGCGGCCAAGGCGATCACGCAGTTGTTTGTGGAACAGCAGATTCTTCGTGATCCACGGATCATTGTCACGACCCAGCAGTTCGGCTACAGCGTGACGGTGATGGGCGAGGTGCGCAGCCCGGGAATCTATCCTCTGGCAGGCAGAAAACGACTGGTCGATATGCTGACGGAAGCGGGCGGGGTGACGGACCGGGCAGGACATGTGATCGAGATCTTCGCGGCCGGCTCGATGAAAGATCCGCAGACGGTTTTGTGGGATCCAACGCTGCGGGAAAACGACAATGCTGAACTGCAATTAAAGACGGGAGAGACTGTGCTGGTGAGCCGTTGCGGGGTTGTCTATGTGGGCGGCAACGTGGGTCGACCGGGGGCGTATCCACTATGCGATTCCAACCACACCACGCTCTCCGAGGTGATCGCGCTCGCCCAGGGGGCCAAGGCATCGTCCTGGACGCAACGCACTCTGCTGTTGAGAACCTCGGGAAGCGGAACGCGGGTCGTGCAAACGGTCAAGCTCGAAGACGTGCTGCGCGGACGCAAAATGGATATCACCATGCAGCCGGACGACATTCTGTTTATTCCTCCAAGCGCGCTCAAGTCGGCTTCCAAGGTTGCTTTGACGGCCGCCATCGGATTCGCAGCGCAGGCGTACTTCTATCTCAGATAAAAAGTCCGATGATAGTGAATTCCCGATGAAGTTCAGTGTGGTCACGATCTCCTTCAATCAGCGGCAGTACCTGGAGGAGACGCTCAACTCCGTGCTGACCCAGGATTACCCTGCGATCGAATACATCGTGGTGGATGCGGGGTCGACGGACGGCAGCCGGGAACTCATCGAGAGCTTCGCCAGCCGGTTGGGGCAGGTGATTTTCGAACCGGACCACGGAGCTGCGGACGGCCTGAACAAGGGCTTTGCGCATGCCTCCGGAGAAATTTTCGGGTTTCTGAACTCGGACGACGTGCTGCTGCCGGGAGCGCTGCGAAGCGTGAGCCAGGCCTTCGAGCAGAGCCCCGACTGCGACATTGTGATGGGCAACGGCTTCACCATTGACGCCCGGGGCAAACGCATTCGACGGATCCGGGCGGCCGGTTTCACCCTGGAGCGGTACTTTTATGGAGGAGCCACCTGGTTGCAACAGGCGACCTTTTTCCGCCGCGCGGCGTTCCAGTCGGTGGGAGGGTTCAACCTCAACAATCGCTCCTGTTGGGATGGCGAACTGGTATTGGATATGGTGCGCCAGGGCGCCAGGGTGAAATACCTAAATCAGGACCTGGCACTTTTTCGCATCCACGCCAAATCCATTACCGGCTCGCGGCGCCACAACCAGATGATGAAAGCGGACGCAGAGCGGATGTTCTCGCTGGCCTGCGGCCGCAGGTGGACCGCTATGGATACGCTCCGCGCTTATCTGTTCCGCATCGAACGCGTGCTGACGCACCCCGGCGCGGCTGAGTCGGCTATCCGGGCGCGCGTGCGCAGGAGCCAGGAATAGCTATGGTTCCCCGCGTGAGAAAGATTGGTGAACGCGCTTATGTCACTTTATAATCTTAGATCTACCGATTCGGTGAACCACCAAGCATGAGCGTATTTCCCCCACCCTCGGAACCGGTCGTAATACCCGAGTATCGCGAGGGAGGTGAACGCGAGCGTTCCTTTCTCAGCCTCGGTCTGAACGACGGCCAAACCCTGCAACACTTTCTGCTGATCGGCAGGAAATATATCTGGCTGGTGCTGACCTGCGCGGTATTGGGTACGGCCGCGGGTTACGTAGAAAATGCCACCAGTCCCAAGGAATACCGCTCCACGGCAAACATCGAGATCACCCAGGACACTGCCGATCAGTTCCGGGTGGACACGGGCGGCGGCTACGACAGCGGATACATCGACGTCACCAAGCTGGATACGGAGATCGCGATCCTGAAGAGCGCGACCCTGGCGTGGAAGACCATCATGTCGCTGCACCTGGAGCGGAATCCGGATTTTCTGCCCCTGGGCTCGAAGTACGTTTTCGACGTAAACAAGATTCAGGACCGACATGCGTTGATCGGGATGTTTGAAGGGGGTCTGTCGGCGGAGCGCTTTGGGCACACGAATATCCTCGACCTTAGCTATACGGCGCGCAACCCGCAACTGGCCGCCGATATCTGCAACAGACTTATCGAAAACTACGTGCAGCACAACTTCAGTGACAATTACGCGGCCACACAGGAGGTCTCTGTATGGCTGTCGGAGCAGTTAGGCGACCTGAAGAACCGGTTGGAGTCAAGCCAGGAGCACATGCTGACGGTGCAGAAGGATATCGGGCTGGTGGGCATAGACCAGACGCAGAGCATCGTGCTGTCCCGGCTGGTGGACATCAGCCACGATCTGACCCAGGCGGAATCGCAGCGCCTGGTTGCCCAGGCCAAATTGATTACCATACAGAGCGCCCCGCCCGAGGTACTGGCGACGCTCACCGCCGACCCTGTTCTGTTGAACTTGAAACAGAGGATGACCGACCTGCAGGCCGAGTACGCCAGCCTAAACGCCAAGTATGGAGCCAAGAATCCCAGGCTGGTCGAGGTTCGCTCGGAACTGGACGAGATCACGCGGGCCATGAAGGTGGAGCAAGCGACGGTGCTGAACCGGGCGCAGGAAGAAGTCAACGCGGCTGCGCAGAACCAGAATGCCCTGCAAAAAAGGTTGGATCAGGAGAAAAGCTCAGCTTACATGGGCAACTCCAAGGCGGTGGAGTATTCGCTGGCGCGGCGGGAATACGAATCCAACCGATCGCTCTACGATGGGCTGCAACAACGGCTGCAGGAAGCAGGCATCATCGCCGGCCTGCACTCCACCAACATCCGGCGCATCGACCCAGCGGACGCTCCCGACTTCCCCAGCTCGCCGCGCAAGTCGGTCAACCTGATGCTGGGCCTGCTCTCCGGCCTGGGAATTGGCTTGCTGCTGTCGTTCCTGGTGGAAGCTCTGGACACCAACATCAAAACGATTTTTGACATTGAGGAACGGCTTGGCCTGCCGATGCTGGGCGTGGTTCCGCAGGTCGACACCAAGCAGTTGTCGCCGGAGACCTTTGTCAGAGATGCCACCTCGACCGTTCCCGGCGCATGGTCACGGCTGGCCGAAGCCTATCGGTCGTTGCGCACTACCATTCTTCTGTCCCGCGCGGGCACCCCGCCGCAGGTGATCCTAATCAGCAGCGCCAAGCCTTCCGAGGGCAAGACATCGATCACCACTTTGGAAGCAATTGTCTTTGCGCTGAATGGCGCCCGGGTGCTGCTGATCGACTCTGACCTGAGACGGCCGTCTGTCCATCTGCGCTTCAGGATTGCCAATAAGATTGGGCTTACCTCGGTGTTGACGGGCAAGTCGTCGCTGCAGGAGGCAATCTTTGAGGTGCCCGCAGTGCCTTCCCTGCATATTCTTCCCGCGGGCCCCACGGCGCCGATGCCGGCCGAGTTGCTGGGATCCCTGCAAATGCAGCGATTGGTTGAAGGCTTGCGCGCCAGCTATGACTTCATCCTGATCGATACGCCGCCAATTTTGACGGTGACCGACGCGGCGGTTCTGGTGTCCATCAGCGACGGAGTCGTCCTGGTACTGCGCTACGGGCAGGCGTCGAGAAATGTAGTCGCGCGAGCCAGCGAAATTCTGCTGCGTTCCGGAGCGCACCTGCTCGGCGTGGTCTTGAACGCAGTCGATCTGCAATCTTCGGATTACGCGGAATACTATGGCCGTGCCTACAACGACTACTACCAATCGCGCGTGGATGTCGAAGAGTAGGGTTTGAAAGCAATCATTGCCACGGGATTCGGCAAGCTCCACTTCCACGAAACAGCCCGCGCACTTGCCGCCGCCGGAGTAGAGGTAACCTTCCTGACTGGCTGGGTGCCCACAGACAAACAGTCCGCGCTGGTAGAGCTGGTGGGAAGGTTCCTGGGAGAAAAGCATCTTGGCACGCGCATGGCGGCGCGGCAGATCGATGGCGTCTCGATCATCCCTGTCGCCTGGGTTGAGGTCGCCGGAACCTTCATCAAGCTGGTGCAGCGGACACGAATGATTCCTCTCGACCTGGCCTATGGCATGGAATTTCGGCTCGCTGCCTGGGGCAGCCGGAGGTATCTGAACAATGCCGATGTAGTCCTGATGCGCAGCGGAGCAGGGCAGTCGGGAGCAATCAGGACGGCGCGAAAGAATGGACTGGCGATCGTCACCGACCATTCGATCGCCCATCCGGCTTTCATGCACCAGGCCCTGCGCGAAGAGTTTGCCCGCTTCGGATTGCCGGCGGGCTATGATCCCCGAGCAGATCTGTGGAAGCTGGTGTTGCGCGATTGCGCAGACGCCGACCTGCTGCTGGTGAACTCCGACTTCGTGAAGAAGACGTTTGTCGAGCAGGGCTATCCTGCGGGCAAGGTGCGCGTTGCTTATCTGGGAGTCCGCGAAGAGTTTTTTGACCTGAAGCAGGATTACCGCATCGATGGGCCGGTGCGCATTCTGTTTACGGGGAATTTCGATATTCGCAAGGGCGTACGCCTGTTGTTGGAGGCGATTCGACGCTGCCGTCGATCCGGACTCGATGTGCGCCTGGAATTGATAGGGAATCTGGGAAACGGGGCGTCTTGTCTGCAAGCGGAAGACGGCATATTTTTTACCCACACACCGTTTGCGCCCGCAGAACAGGTCGCGAAGGCATTCGCCCGGGCGGACTTGTTCGTCTTCCCTACATTTGCCGAAGGCTCATCGCGCTCCGGAATGGAAGCGGCGGCGGCGGGTTTGCCCATCATTACGACGGAAAACTGCGGCCTGCCGCTGGAACACGGCAAGAGCGCGATCTACGTTCCAGTTAACGATGCCGGGGCTCTCGCCGAAGCCATCGCTCGCGTTTCGTCGGATGAGGAGCTGCGGGTGTCGATCGGCAGAAATGCCATGAGAACCGTGACTGAGAACTATACCTGGGCGCAGTACGGGCAACAGGTAGCAGCTTGCCTCAAGGAAGCGGTTGCGGGGCAGCCCGCGAGAACTGTGCGTTGAGCGATGCTCAGGCCTGCTGAATCACGCGCACAAATCGCAGGAACAGCGCACTCCCTCCACTACGCTACGCTCTGTCGAAAATGTCTTCCCTCAGTGGCCAACAGTGATGGTGATGGACGGCCTGAAGGCCGTCCCCTTCAATCCATTTTCATCACCTTGGGTGGGCCGCAGGGCCGTGGTGCATCCGTCGAAAATGTTTCCAGGACTGGTCCGCAGAACTGCAGATCCCTCGGC
>Ga0302325_10018805_pt1 | contig 14548 bp, 16 predicted proteins | sample Palsa_T0_2_FD_201948 | JGI IMG/M metagenome (GOLD analysis project Ga0302325, IMG submission 201948) | Peat permafrost microbial communities from Stordalen Mire near Abisko, Sweden - Palsa_T0_2 | ecosystem: Environmental > Terrestrial > Soil > Palsa > Peat permafrost | place: Sweden: Abisko... | reverse complement strand
CGCAGCAGCAGGATGGCCGACGCGGTGAACGACTTCGACATGGACGCGATCCTGAACACCGTGCCCGCGTCCGGCGGCCCGGCCCCGAGGACCCGGGCGCCGAACCCGGCGCTGTGCACGAGCTCGCCCCCGGCCACGATGCCGTAGGCGATCGCGGGCTGCCCGCCCCGGCCGAAGTAGTCGCCGACGATGGCGTCCGCCGCCGCGAGATCGTCGGTCGTGAAATGGTCACGCCGGGTCACGGCGTTTACTAGCCGAGGGCTGACTGCTGAGTCACTGGCCACATGACTATCCTCGCACGCCACGCGCATGCGATTATTGGTCCGTCCGGGTACGCCGCAGGGGCGCCTCGAGACTTGGAGGATCTGACGATGACGTCACAGGACATACCGCCGCGCATGCTGCCGACGCAGGAATCCGAGCCGCTGTACGGCGGCCGCCGTCCGGGCCGGATCACGGTCAGGGACATCGCCGCCGCCAAGGCCCGCGGCGAGAAATGGCCGATGCTCACGGCCTACGACGCCCTCACCGCCGGGATCTTCGATGAGGCCGGGATTCCGGTGCTGCTGGTCGGGGACTCGGCCGGCAACGTGGTGTTCGGCTACGAGACCACGATCCCGGTCACCGTCGACGACCTGATCCCGCTGACCGCAGCCGTCGTGCGCGGTACCCGGCGGGCGATGGTGGTCGCCGACCTGCCGTTCGGCTCGTACCAGGCCTCGCCGGGCGAGGCGCTGCACGCCGCCGCCCGGTTCATGAAGGAGGCGGGCGCGCACGCGGTCAAGCTCGAGGGCGGCCAGCGGGTCGCGCCGCACGTCGAGGAGCTGGTCGGGGCGGGCGTGCCGGTGATGGGCCACGTCGGCCTCACCCCGCAGTCGGTGCACGCGTTCGGCGGCTTCCGGGTCCAGGGCCGCGGCTCCGAGGCCGGCGACCGGCTGCTGCACGACGCCAAGGCGCTCGAGGCCTCCGGGGCGTTCGCGGTCGTGCTCGAGGGCATTCCGGCCGAGCTCGGCGCCCGGATCACCCAGACCCTGACCATCCCGACCATCGGCATCGGGGCCGGCCCTGACTGCGACGCGCAGGTGCTGGTCTGGCAGGACATGGCCGGGCTGTCGGCCCGCTCGCCGAAGTTCGCCAAGCGCTACGCCGACGTCGCCGCCACCCTCCGTTCGGCCGCGTCCGAGTTCGCGGCCGACGTCGCCTCCGGCGCGTTCCCGACCGAGCAGTACTCCTACCGGTAACCGCCCGGCCGAAGTCAACGGCCTTAGTTTTCCGAACGGTCGCGTGTTTCACCTGGCCCGGCCGGCGCTTGTCGGCCGGCTGGGCCGGCGGCCGGCGGCTGGCGGCTGGAGCTGAGTCTGGGCTGGCTAGGCGTAGTCGCGCAGGCCGGTGGTGCCGATGTCGATCAGGGAGTCGGTCTCCGGGCCGCGGTTGCCCTGCCGCCACTGGTTGAGGCCGCCGAGCAGCTCCATCGCGGCGGCGGCGCGGCCGACCGCGGGCAGGGCGGCCTCCTCGGCCGGGGTGAGCGGCCGCGGGCCGGCCGAGGAGTACAGCCGGGCGACCTTGTCCATCCGGGCCGGCAGGGCCTCGGCCGATCCGTGCAGCAGGCTGGCGGCGATGACCGCGAGCTCCTGCAGCCTCGGCCAGCGGTTGGCGAGCGCGAAGTCGAGCACGGTGATCTCGCCGTCGGGGCCGAGCAGCACGTTGCCCGCGGTCAGGTCGGCGTGGATGAGCGCACTGGGCAGGGAACCGAAGTCGACCCGCGCGAGCTCGGCGATGGCCCCGTCCACGAGGCGGCGCTGCTCCCCGTCGAGCAGGTCGCCGACCTGTCCGGCCAGCGGGACCAGGTTGGCGATGGCCCACGAGTCGAACACCGGCTCCGGGCGCGCCTCGACCGCGTGGATGAGCGCCGCCTGCTCGACGACCTTCGCCAGCTCGGCCTCGCCCGGCGGGCGGCCCAGGTCGTAGAATGTCTGGCCGGGGGCGAAGTCCATCACCAGCAGCCGGTGCCGGTCGTAGGCGTGCACGTCACGGCCGGCCGCGTCGGCGTGCAGCCGCGGATGGCGGACGCCCGCCGCGGTGACGGCGGCGATGATCCCGGCGGTGCGGTCGGCGATGCCGGCCGGCCGGCCGGCCGCGAAGACCTTGATCACGACCCGCGCCCGCCGCGCCCGCAGGTCGATGTTGCAGTCCTCGTACCCGGTCGCGAGCACCGACCAGTCGCCGACCGGGCCCAGGCCGTACTCGCCGGCGACGTGCTCGACCAGTTCCGGCAGGCTGGTGCTGACCCGGCCGGCCGGCCCGGCGGCGGTGCCAAGCGAAGCGTCTCCGGTCACCGAGCCAGCGTACTCGACCCGCCCCGGGCGGAATGGGACCGCTGGCGCGGGATGATCGGCGCGAACCCGCATGTTCTACCTCTTCGGAAACGCGGACCGACCGTGCCCGGCCGGGGCGGTCGAGGCTGAGGCCAGTCACTTGGAGGACATCATGACCAGTACGCACGACTTCACCGCGACCGCCGCCGACGGCGGCAAGGTCGAGCTGAGCGACTACGCGGGCAAGGTGCTGCTCATCGTCAACGTGGCCAGCAAGTGCGGGCTCACGCCGCAGTACGAGGGCCTGGAGGCGCTGTACCGGGACGAGAAGGACCGCGGGCTCGAGATCCTCGGCTTCCCGTCCAACCAGTTCAAGGAGCAGGAGCCGGGCACCGACGCGGAGATCCAGGAGTTCTGCAAGACCACCTACGACGTGACCTTCCCGGTGCTGGCCAAGGTCGACGTGAACGGCCCCGACGCCGACCCGCTGTACCAGTACCTGCGGGCGGAGGCGCCCGGTGACTTCGGGCCGCAGTACGGCGGCTTCTACGACGCCATCTCCAAGATCCGTCCGGGCGCTGACGGCACCGACGAGGTCAAGTGGAACTTCACCAAGTTCCTGATCGGCCGCGACGGCACCGTGATCAAGCGGTACGAGCCGCCGGTGGCGCCGGCCGACATCAAGGCCGACCTGGACAGCTACCTGTAATCCGATGCGAGTCCCACTATCGATCCTTGACCTCGTCCCGATCGCCCGGGGCCAGACCGTCACCGACGCGTTCGCCGCCAGCGTCGCGGTCGCCCGGCGGGCGGAGGAGCTCGGCTACACCCGGGTCTGGTACGCCGAGCACCACAACATGCCGACGATCGCCTCGGCCGCGACGAGCGTGGTGATCGCGCATATCGGCGCGCACACCTCGACCATCCGGCTCGGGGCGGGCGGGATCATGCTGCCCAACCACTCGCCGCTGACGATCGCGGAGCAGTTCGGGGCGCTCGACGCGATGTACCCGCACCGCATCGACCTCGGCCTCGGCCGGGCCCCCGGCTCCGACCAGACCACGTTCCGCGCGATGCGGCGCGACCCGCGGTCCTCCGACGCCTTCCCGCAGGACGTCCGGGAGCTGCAGGCCTACCTGGCGGGCTCGTCGCTGGTGCCGGGGGTTGACGCGATCCCGGGCAAGGGCTCGCGGGTGCCGCTGTACATGCTGGGCTCGTCGCTGTTCGGCGCGCAGCTGGCGGCGGCCCTGGGGCTGCCGTACGCGTTCGCGTCGCACTTCGCGCCGGACGCGCTGTTCGCCGCGCTGGCGGCCTACCGCAGCGAGTTCAAGCCGTCGGCGCAGCTCGACCGGCCGTACGCGATCGTCGGCGTCAACGTGACCGCGGCCGACACCGCCGACGCGGCCAAGGAGCAGTTCCACGCGGTCCGCCGGGCGCGGGCGATCAGCCTGTTCTCCCGGCATGTCGGCATCCCGCCCGAGGACATGACCGACGAGCAGGCGGACGAGCTGCTCGGCAGCGCGGCCGGGATGCACGTCGACCAGATGCTCAAGTACGCCGCGGTCGGCACGCCGGGCGAGGTGAGCGAGTACCTCGACGATTTCCGCAAGCAGACCGAGGCCGACGAGCTCATCACCGTCCACCAGTCGTCGGGGATCGAGGGGCGGCTGCGCTCGATCACGCTGCTGGCGGAGGCGATGCAGTAGCCGCGCGGCCCTGTCGGCTACGCCGGCGACGCCGATAGGGGCGGTCGCTGGCGTAGCCGACAGGTCCGAAGGCGGCGAGTCCGGGGCTGCCGCCGGTGGCGGCGAGGGTTGGCTAGACGGGCGGAGCAACGGTCCGTTCGATATGCGGGTTGCGGGTTTTTTACCGGATCTCAGCCGGCCAGGGCCCGCAGCGCGGGCAGGACGTCCTCGCCGATCATCTTGATCGCGGCCATCGGGTCGGTCGACATGACCTGGATGGAGACCAGGTCGGCGCCCACGTCGGTCACCAGCGGGTGGTAGGCCTCGATGAGGCCGGCCGCGTCGGAGACGACGGTGTAGCTGGAGAGCACCTCGGCCCGGTCCATCTCGTCGGCCTTGAACCGGAGCTCGGCCGGGTCGGTCGCCTCCAGGCGGCCGGGGGCGCGCAGGCCGCGCATCGACGACAGCGCCTGCCAGGCCTGGTCCGGGCCGTCGGCGAGGACGGTCCAGCGGGTCGCCAGCACCCGGTGCTCCTTGCCGACCTCGGTCGCCGCCTTGCGGTACGGCTCGATGACCTTGGCGACCGTGTCGGCCGGGTCCTTCACGCTGGTGATCAGGCCGTCGGCGTAGGTGCCGGCGAACGCGGCCGACTTCGGGCCGCCCGCCGCCATCAGGATGGGCAGCGAACCCTTGGGCGGGGAGTACAGCTTCGCGGTCTCGGTGGTGTAGTACTCGCCGTGGAAGGTCACCTTCTCCCCTGCCAGCAGGCGGTGCATGATCTCCAGGGCTTCCTGCATCCGCGCCTGGCGCTCGCCGTAGCCGGGGAACGGGAAGCCCAGCGGGCGCTCGTTCAGGGCCTCGCCGGTGCCGACCCCGAGCCACAGGCGGCCGTCGGAGAGCCGGTCGACGGTGGCGGACATCTGGGCCACGAGCGCCGGGTGGTAGTGGAACAGCGGGGCGGTGACGGCGGTGCCGAGCAGCACGTTCTGGGTCTTGACCGCCACCGCGCCGAGCCAGGACCAGACGAACCCGGCCGCCGACGTATCGTCCACCCAGGGGTGGAAGTGGTCGCTGCCGAGAACCGCGTCGAACCCGGCCTCTTCGGCTGCGACCGCCTGATCCACCAGGTCTTCGGGCTGGTAAGACTCGTGGCTGCAGAGCCAGGCGAACTTCATCAACGCCTCCATCGATCATTGGGTCCGGTTTGATCCTCTCACTGCCCGGCTGCGGGCCGGGCGGTGGCACGGGCGAATTGCGCCAGTTGCGCGTTGTCGACGCGTTGTCCGCGCCTGGCCGGCGCCTGGCCGGCGGGGGCGGACGGGCGGGGCCCGGAGATCAGCCGTTGACCCGGGTGACGTACTTGCCGTGCCCTCGGCCCTCGGCCAGCAGCTGCTGCGCGGCGGGCGCCTCGGCCAGCGAGCCGACCTCGGTGACCGCGATGTTCAGGCGGCCGTCGGCGATCAGGTCGAGAACCCGTCGCAGGCCGGCCGAGGCGCGATGCGGCGCCTTGGCCCACAGCCCGGTGATGCTGAAGCCGCCGATCGCGAGGTTCCCGCCGATCAGCCGGCCGACCGGCGGCAGCGCCGCCGGCTCCCCGCCGCCGGCGTTGCCGAACAGCACGATCCGGCCGCCGGGAGCGGTGACGGCGAGATCGGTGTCGAGCAGAACGGTGCCCTGCGGGTCGAGCACGATGTCGGCCCCGACCCCGTTGGTGGCCGCGAGGACCGCCGCCGACACGTCCTCGGTCCAGGCCAGCGCCACGTCATATCCGTTTTCGAGGGCCCCGGCGACGCTGTCAGGACGGCCCACGGTGCCGATCCGCAGGCCCCCGCCGAGGGCGGGGACCAGCTGGGCGACCGCACTGCCGATGCCGCCGCTGGCCCCGTGGACCAGCACGCTGTCGCCCGGCCGGAACCGGGCGGCGTCGGTCAGCAGCAGCAGGGCGGCCGTCAGCATGAGCGGGGCGGCCCCCGCGATCGGCAGCGCGACCTGATCGGGCAGCGGCACCACGAACTCGGCCCGGGTCCGCGCCACTTCGGCCAGCCCGCCGCCGGGGGTGTAGGCGACCACCCGCTGGCCGGGCTCGAGGGTGGTGAAACCGGGGCCGACCTCCCTGACCAGCCCGGATACCTCCAGGCCGGGTACGTAGGGCCAGCCGCTCGCGTAGCCGGGGTCGCCGCGACGGGCCATCACGTCCATGAAGTTGATCCCGGCGTAGGCGACGTCGATGGTGACCTCGCCCGGTCCCGGCGTGAGGTCCTCGACCTTGCGGACCTCGGTCTGGTCGGTCCCCTGCGACGGCTTGATCATCGTCAATGCCTGCACAGCCGCTCCTGTTTCAATGTTCGACGTACAGCGAAAGTCGTATCTGATTGTACGATGATTGTCGAATGAGAGGTGCGAGATGCCGAGATCGCCGCGCCGGCCGGCGCTCATCCACCCGCCGCCGGAGGACTTCACCGTGCTGGACATCCTGCACGCCCTCTCGGACCCTACCCGGATGACGGTCGTCCTGACCCTGCGGGCGTCGCCCGAGCGCGCCTGCGGCACCTTCCCGGTCGAGGTGGCGCCGTCGACGCTCACCCACCACTTCCGGGTGCTGCGGGAGGCCGGCATCATCCGCCAGCGCGAAGACGGCAACCGCCGATGGACCATGCTGCGGGACGAGGACCTGGCCGCGCGCTTCCCCGGACTACTCGACGCGATCGTCGCCGCCTACCAGGGCTCGGGCTTATCGGCCTCGGCCCGCCGCTGCTAGCCGACCGCTGCTAGCCGGCCGGGCCGCTGACGGTGTCGAGCAGGCGCGCCAGGCGGTCGCGGAGGCTGCGCTTGCGGGCGCCGCCGGCCGCGTCCCGCTCCCCGGCCGCCGCCGACACCAGGTGCTGCCCGGCGTCGAAGGACAGCGACGCGGGGACGGCGAGGGCGTCGTGGGCGAGGGCGTCGAGCTCGGGATCGCCGTCGCCGGTGTCCAGGGCCAGGATGGTGGCGCCGGTCTTGCGGGCGTCGTTGAGCCGCTCGAGGAGCGGGACCGGGGCGCGGTCCTCGGTGACGACGAACAGGGTCTCGCCCCGGCGCGCGGCCTCGAGGCGGGCCAGCCCGACCGCGAGGTGCGGGGGCGCGTCGGCCGGCGGGGACCAGCGGACCAGCGTCGGGGCCAGCGCGGCGATGCCGGACAGGCGGCTCTCGTCGTCCAGGTGCGCGGTCAGATGCCACGGCTCGAAGTCGGGGGTGCCCACGACCAGGAGCCCGCCGGGCGACTTGGGGGTCGTCCGGAGCGCGCGGCCGAAGATCCGGGCCCGCTCCAGCCACCCGGATCCGGCCAGCAGGTCACGCAGCGTAGCGACTTGGTCAGCTTCCACGTACTCAGCATGCACGGAGCGCCCGGGATTCGCACCCCTATTGGGACGGGAACGCCTTATTCAGGCCGACTTCCCTGATCCCCGGGCGGCCCGCTTGCGGGCTGGCCGGCCTAGTCGAGCGACAGGACCATCGTCGGCGGCTCGATGACGTGGTTGGCGCGGAGCGGGCGGACGGCGGTGCCGATCGCGAAGAACTCGGTCGTGTGCGCGCCCCAGGTGTGGCTGTGCTGGCGGAGCTGGACGCCGACGATGCCCTCGGCGTGCAGTTCCTCGGCCTCGGCCTGCATGCGGGACATCGCCAGCTCGCGGGCATCGTAGAGGGCCTGGGTGAACTGCTCGATCTCGACGTTCCGGCCGATGTTGCCGATGACCGAGCCCATCCGCTGGTGGGCGATGTGGTAGACGCAGGTCCCCATGACCATGCCCAGCGGCGCGTAGCCGGCCCTGATCAGGGTCCAGAAGTCCTGGCCGGACAGGTCGGAGGTGAACGGCTGGCGCTTGTTGTTGCGCCAGTTGTCGACGCCGCCGCCGCCCGCGTTCGGCTCGGCCTTGACCGCGGTGCCGATCGCGATGAACTCGGCGATGTCCGAGCCGAACTCCTTCAGCTCGACGTCGAGGCGGACGCCGACGATGCCGTCCGCGCCGAGCGCGTCCGCCTCGGCCTCCATCCGGGTCATCGCCAGCTCCCGGGCGTGGTACAGCGCCTGGGAGAGCACGGTGAGCTCCTGGTTCTTGCCCCAGCGGCCGACCTGGAGGCCAACGTGGTAAATCGAGGTGCCGAGGACCAGGCCCACGGGGCGGAAGCCGGCCTCGCGGACCAGCAGGAACTCGTTCACGGAAAGGTCGGAGGTAAAGATCGACCCGGCCTTGCCCGGCTGCAGTTCGGAGAGCCGCTTGATCGCGTCCTGCGGGACGCCCGCCATGCTCATTCCGGTCTGTTGGTCCGTCATCGCGTGGTCTACCTTCTGTTCTGGCCGATGTCGACACGAGCTGCCTGGCGGCGCTTGGGGTCTAGGGACATGATGGCGAGCGGCGGCGGCGTTTCCCGCGCCTTGTGATTTCTCAACCGGACGATCGCGGTGCCGATGTTGACCGTCTCGACGACGTGATCATGCCCGCCCTCCTGGGCGGGGCACTCCCGCTCGCGGACCCGCATGGTCATCTCGGCGATCACCACGCCCTCGGCCCCGATCCGCTTGACGTCGGCCGCGAGCTGCACCCGGGCGTCGTGGCGGGCGTCGGCGACCAGCTCGGTCCAGCCCCCGACCTCGGCGTTGCCCGAGCTCCAGCGGGTCTGGCCGACCGTCCGCCAGTCGTCGTGCCTGGCCGCGACCGAGATGCCGAGCGCCAGCCCGGCCGGCATCCAGCCGCTGTGCACCAGCTTGGCGAAGTCCTGGCCGGACAGGTCCGAGGTGAACGGGCGCTTCAGCGGCGGCGCGCCAGGGGCGTGAATGGCGGTGCCGATCGCCTTGAACTCGAGCCCGCCGGCCGGGAAGCTGCCGATGGTGAGCTGCACGCCGACCACGCCGTGGCCGCCGAGCTCGATGCACTCGGCCACCATCCGGCTGATCGCCGTCCGCCTGGCCTGGTACAGCGTCTGCACCAGGGGCCCGAACGAGCCGTAGCCGCCCCGGCTCGACACCTGGGTCCTGGCGGCGGGCCCGTAGCCGAGCGGCGAGTAGCTGCCCCACGCGCCCGGACAGCCATAGCCGCCTGCGTAGCCGATGTTGTAGACCGCCGCGCCGAGAACCTGCCCGGACGGCTCGAAGCCGACCGAGCGGACGGCCGCGAACTCTTCGGCGCTGAGCGACGACCCCCAGGTGCCACTGCGCCTGATCTCGGCCATCCTGGCTTCCGCTGCCGGCGGCAAGTCGTCTTTGCTCACGGTCTCTAGCGTAGTCCCGGCCGCTACTCTTGCGCGTCCCAGGCCTCGTTGCGTTCCTTAACTTTGTCGAGCGCGTGGGCTGCCTGCTCGCGTGTCGGGTACGGGCCGAGCAGATCCTTGCCCGGGCAGGGGGTGTCGGCCGGCTCGACGGTGTTGTGCCGGGTGCAGAAATACCACTGCTCTTCGTTGTTGTTGGCCATGCGCACTAGAATCGCAAAACATGGCCACTCTGCTCAACCCGGGTCGGCTCTCGCCCACCCGGCACGTTCCCAGTAGCATCACCCGCCCCGAGTACGTCGGCAAGAAACAGCCGACCCTCGGCGAGGCCGACGTGAAGGACGCCGACACGATCGCGCGGATGCGGGTGGCCTGCCGCCTCGCCGCGCAGGCGCTGGAAGAGGTCGGGCGGAACGTCCGGCCGGGAGTCACCACCGACTACCTGGATCAGGTCGGGCACGATTTCCTCGTCGCCCACGGGGCGTACCCGTCGACCCTCGGCTACCGGGGCTACCCGAAGTCGCTCTGCACCTCGCTCAACGAGGTCATCTGCCACGGCATCCCCGACGACACGGTGGTCAGCGACGGCGACATCGTCAACATCGACATAACCGCCTATATCGGCGGCGTGCACGGGGACACCAACGCCACCTTCCTGGCCGGGGACGTGGCCGAGGAGTCCCGGCTGCTGGTCGAGCGGACCCATGAGGCGATGATGCGCGGGATCCGCGCGGTCGCGCCCGGCCGGTCGCTGAACGTCGTCGGGCGGGTCATCGAGTCCTACGCCAAGCGGTTCGGCTACGGCGTCGTCCGCGACTTCACCGGGCACGGGATCGGGACCACGTTCCACTCCGGGCTGATCGTGCCGCACTACGACGACCCCGACGCGTCGCTGACGATCGAGACCGGCATGACGTTCACCATCGAGCCGATGCTGACGCTGGGCACGATCGGCTACGACGTCTGGCCGGACGGCTGGACGGCGGTGACCAAGGATCGCAAGCGCACGGCGCAGTTCGAGCACACGATCCTGGTGACCGATGACGGGCACGAGATCCTGACCCTGCCGTAGGTACTGGCGGCGAACGGGTGCGGGCGTGGGCGTGGGGGGCTGCATGATCGAGGCGGTCGTGTTCGACATGGACGGGGTGCTGATCGACTCCGAGCCGGTCTGGGAGCGGGTGCGGCAGCGGTTCGTCGCCGACCACGGCGGGCGCTGGCCGGCCGATGCGCAGGACCGGTTGATGGGCATGTCCACCGGTGAGTGGTCGGCCTACCTATCGTCCGATTTCGGGATCAGCGGCCTGGCCCCGGAGCAGGTCGCGGGGCAGGTGATCGCGGCCATGGCGGCCGAGTACGCGCAGCACCTGCCGCTGCTGCCGGGCGCGGCCGACGCGGCCCGGGCGCTGGCGGGACGCTGGCCGCTCGGGGTGGCGAGCTCGTCGCCGCGATCGCTCATCGAGACCGTGCTCGCCACGGCCGGCCTCGAGTCCGCGTTCGCGGCGGTGGTGTCGAGCGAGGAGGTCCCGCGGGGCAAGCCCGACCCCGACGTCTACCTGGCGGCGGCCGACCGGCTCTCCGTCGCGCCCGCGGCGTGCGCGGCGGTCGAGGACTCTTCTAACGGGCTGCGCTCGGCCGCCGCGGCCGGCCTGACGGTGATCGCCATCCCGCGCCCCGAGTACCCCCCGGCTGCGGACGCCCTGGCCTTGGCCCGTCTGGTGCTCCCCAGCCTCAACGTCCTCACCCCGCACACGATTGAGGCTCTCACCTAACCGCTCGGCCATGATCACGAAGGATTTATGCACCTATACGATTAGAATCCTTCACCGTAATAAAATCATTCGTGATCATCGTAGCGAATACGCGTTCACACGAATGATGGCTCGCTTCTTGCTGTTATCCACCGGGCAGGAGGGGTGGGTCTGGGCAGGAGGGGTGGGTCTGGGCAGGAGGGGTGGGTCTGGGCAGGTGGGGCGGGGGCGGGTTAGGCGTCGCGGTGGCGGAAGAGGTAGGCGCCGAGGGCGACCAGGGCGGCCGCCCACAGCGCCGTGACGCCGAGCTGCGGCCACGCCGACCACAGATTCGGGCTGGTCGGGCCGATGGTGATCGGGACGACCTGGTTGGCGGCGTCGGGCAGGAAACGCATGATGTCGTTGTGCCAGTCGCTCGGCAGCGCGTTCTCGACCAGCGGGATAACGAACACCAGGGTGATCACGGCCGCGATCGCGCCCGCGGTGTGCCGGACGATCGAGCCCACCCCGAACGCGATCAGCGCCACGATCGTGACGAACAGCGCGGTCCCGATGATCGCGGCGAGCACCGCCGACGGGTGGACCACATCCCAGCCGGAGAACGTCACCTGGCGGTCACCGGGCGGGCACGCGAACTGCGACGGGCCGACCTGGACCCGATTGGTGCAGTGCACGATCGCGTTGGCGGGGACCCTGACGGTGTGGAACAGCGAGGCGCCGACCCCGCTCGAGGAGAAAACCGCCTGGGCCGCGAAGAACGCGACAAACGACGTGACCAGCGAGACCACCAGCGCCACGACCGCGAGCGTGATCGCCTTGGCCGCGTAGACCGCGCCCCGGCGGGGCTGGGCGGTCAGCGAGGTGCGGATCATCCCGGTCGAGTACTCGGAGGTGATCACCATCGCCCCGATGACCCCGATGATCAGCTCGCCGAGGAAGAAGAACGCGCCCAGCGACGTCTCGGTCGCGTCGAACGCGGCCTTGCTGGCCGGGTGGACGTTGAAGTTCGCGGCCGCGCCGGCCGCGAACGCGATGCCGAGCCCGACCGACACGACGAACAGCGCGCCCAGCGTCCAGTAGGTGGACCGGACCGAGCGGAGCTTGGTGAACTCCGAGGCGATCGCCCCGCCCAGGCTCGCCCGGCCGCCGGCCGACGGCCGACGGCCGACGGCCGGCGGCAGCGCCGACAGCCGCACGCCGGGCGGGGTGGTGGTAGCCATGTCCCTGCCTTACGCGTCGCGCTTGCGGAACAGGTAGGCGCCGATCCCGACCAGGACCACCGCGTACAGCGCCGTCACCCCGAGCTGGGGCCAGGCCGACCACAGGTGCGGGTTGCCGCCGCCGATGGTGACCGAGATCACCCGGCCCGCGCCGTCGGGCAGGAACCGCAAGATGTCCCAGCGCCAGCTGTCCGGCAGCGCCTGGGTAATGAGCGGGACGACGAACATCATGGCGATCACGGTGCAGATCGCGCCGGCCGTGTGCCTGATGATCGCGCCGACGCCGAACGCGATCAGCGCCACGATCGTGACGAACAGCGCGGTGCCGATGACCGCGGTGAGCACCGTGGAGGCGGAGGCCACCAGATGCCCCTGGTACGTCACCAGGGGCGGGCCGTTCTGGCCGGCCGGCCCGGGACTCTCCATCACGTTGGCCGGCACGTTGGCCCCGTGCACCAGCGAGGCGCTCACCCCGGAGCCCGACAGCAGCGCCTGGCCCACGAGGAACGCGACGAACGACGTGACCAGCGAGACCACGAGCGTGATGCTGCCGAACACGATCGCCTTGGCGGCGTAGACCACCCCGCGACGAGGCTGGGCGGTCAGCGAGGTGCGGATCATCCCGGTCGAGTACTCCGAGGTGATCACCATCGCCCCGAGCACGGCGATGACCAGCTGGCCGAGTCCGAAGAAGGGGATCAGCGACGTCTGGGTGGCGTCGAACCCGCCCTTCTGGCCCGGGTTGTTGGCGAAGTTCCCGTCGATCCCGGCGGTGACCGCGATGCCGATGCCGATGGCGACGATCAGCAGCGCGCCCAGCGTCCAGTAGGTCGAGCGGACCGAGCGGAGCTTGGTGAACTCCGAGGCGATCGCGCCCCGCAGGCCCGCCCGGCCGACGGCCGGCGGCAGCGCGGACAGCCGCACGTCCGGTGTGGTGGTGATGGTAGCCATGGCCAGACCCCCTACGCGTCGCGCTTGCGGAACAGGTAGGCGCCGATCCCGACCAGGACCGCCGCCCATATCGCGGTCACGCCGAGCTGCGGCCAGGCCGACCACAGGTTCGTCGGGCCGTTGGCCGCCACCGTGACCGAGACCACCTGGTTGGCGGCGTCGGGCAGGAACCGCATGATGTCGTTGTGCCAGTTGCTCGGCAGCGCGTTCTCGACGATCGGGATGACGAACACCAGCGCGATCACGGTCGTGATCGCGCCCGCGGTGTGCCGGATGATCGCGCCGACGCCGAAGGCGATCAGCGCGACCAGCGTGACGAACACCGCGCAGCCGATGATCGCCGTCAGCACGTTGGACACGGTGATCATGTCGGTGCCGGAGAAGGTCACCGTCAGGTGGCCGCCGCAGGGGCCCGGGCCCGGGCCTTTTCCGTCCGCGATCTGGCCCCCGCTGCCGCCGACGCAGTTCACCATCGCGTTGGCCGGAATCTTGACCGTGTGGAAGAGCGAGGCGGCGACGCCCTTGCCCGACAGCATTTCCTGCCCGGCGAAGAACGCGATGAACGACGTGATGACCGAGATGACCAGCGTCACCGTCGTCAGCGTGATCGCCTTGGCCGCGTAGACGACGCCCCGCCGCGGCTGGGCGGTCAGCGCGGTGCGGATCATCCCGGTGGAGTACTCCGAGGTGATGACCATCGCGCCGATGACCGAGATGATCAGCTCGCCGAGAAAGAAGAACGCGAGCAGCGAGTGCTGGGTGGCGTCGAATCCGGCTTTGTTCCCCGGGTTGTTGACCATGTTGGCGGCGGTGCCGGCGCAGATCGCCACGCTGAGGCCGACCGAGACGATGAACAGCGAGCCGAGCGTCCAGTAGGTGGAGCGGACCGAGCGGAGCTTGGTGAACTCCGAGGCGATCGCGCCCCCGAGCCCGGCCCGCCCGGTGGCCGGCGGCAGCGAGGCGAGCCGGACGTTGGGTGTGGTGGCGGTGGCCATCGCTCAGACGCCGCTTCCGATGGTGGCGCCAGGGACCTGTTCCTCGGCCCGGTACTCGACGCTGCTCGCGGTCAGTTCCATGAACGCCTCCTCGAGCGAGGCGCGCACCGTGGCCAGCTCGTGCAGCCTGATGGCCTGCTCGAAGGCGATGTCGCCGACCTCGGCGGCGGTCATGCCGCGGACCTCGATCGCGTCCTCGTCGGCGGTGGCGGCGACTGCGCCGCGGGCGGTGACGGCCTTGATGAGCTCATCGGCCATCGGCGTGCGGACCCGCACCGACGCGCCGGAGGAGCGGGAGATGAACTCCGACATCGAGCAGTCGGCGATCAGCTTGCCCCGGCCGATCACGATCAGGTGGTCGGCGGTGTACTCCATCTCCGACATCAGGTG
>Ga0302325_10018802_pt1 | contig 14548 bp, 13 predicted proteins | sample Palsa_T0_2_FD_201948 | JGI IMG/M metagenome (GOLD analysis project Ga0302325, IMG submission 201948) | Peat permafrost microbial communities from Stordalen Mire near Abisko, Sweden - Palsa_T0_2 | ecosystem: Environmental > Terrestrial > Soil > Palsa > Peat permafrost | place: Sweden: Abisko... | reverse complement strand
TGGGCGGAGTACAACGCGCTCGGCTACTCGGGCTCGAACTCGGGCGGCAGCCTGGTGGTCGAGAACTCCCAGTTCGACAACAACGAGGACGGGTTCGACACGAACAGCCAGAACGGCGACGAGCCCTCGCCGCAGAACGGCACCTGTCCGAACGGCGCCACCAGCCCGATTACGCACACGCACTCCTGCTGGGTGTTCATGGACAACGACGTGCACGACAACAACAACCCGAACGTTCCGGCAGCCGGGAACGCGGCGGCCGGTCCGGTCGGCACCGGGATGTCGCTCTCGGGCGCGAGGGACGACACGGTGATGGACAACACGTTTGCGAACAATGGCGCCTGGGGCAACATCGTGGTCCCGTATCCGGACACGGGCCCACCGTGCACCGGCGGCCAGCCGAACAACGTGCTGCTGGGGTCCGGGAGCTGCCTGTTCGACGAGTGGGGCGACGCGATCATCGACAACAAGTACGAGCACGACGGCTTCTTCGGCAATTCGACGAACGGGGACTTCGACCAGGTCAACATCAACGGTGGTGAGCCGACCAACTGCTTCAGCGGAAACACCGTCGTGGGCGGCGGCAGCCTCTCTCCAGACGCGGCGGCGCTGCAGGGCGAGTTTCCGAAGTGCACCGGCGCCGACGTGCCACCGACCCTGGTGAGCCACGCCGGGTTCCTCGCCGAGGTGGCGTGTGACGCGCAGGAGGCGATCGGTGGGCTCGGCGAGCCGTGCCTGCCGGGCGACAGCTACCCGCGCGAATCCAAGATCGTGATGCACCCGCTGCCGTCGAACCTCCCGACGATGCCGGACGTGTGCGCGGATGTCCCCGCGAACCCGTGGTGCGGCGGCGAGGTCTCGGCCGTCAAGACGTGCGCCCGCGCCGTCGCCCGAGTCCCGCTCACCGTCGCGCTGCGCGAGCGCTTCGTGTCCGTCTCGGTCAAGGTCGCCGGCGGCAAGGCGCTGACCTACAAGGCTCATGGGCGCAAGACGCGAGTCACGATCGACCTCGGCGGGGCGCCGGGGCGCAAGCTCCGGGTGAAGTTCGTCGAGCACATCAAGGTCGGGCGCCACCTGGAGAAGATCGGCTTCACGCGGATCTATCGACGCTGCTAAGGCCCGCTCCACCGCAACTTCGGCCTGCGACGCCCGTCTTGACCTGATGAAGGCGGCCGCCGACGACCGCCAGGCGCGGGTGAGGAGGACGGCGATGTGGGGAACGTGTACGGGCAATGCTGATCGCAATCGTGCTCGTGGTCGGTGGGGCGGTGGCGGCGCCGGGCGCGTCGGCGCAGCTATCGACGGGTCACTCAGGCTGGGTCTGGGCGAATCCGGCACCGCAGGGTGAGCCGCTCGCCGACGTCAGCTTCGCGGACGGCGTCGGCTACGCAGTCGGCGAATTCGGGACCGTGCTTCGCAGCACTGATGCGGGAGCCACCTGGACGGGCCTCCCGACGGGTCTGTTCAGCAGCCTGACGCAGGTCAACGCCGTGTCGGCGAGCACCGTGATCGTGGGCGGCGGGTGCGTTCTTCGCGGTTCTGACGACGGCGGGAGCAGGTGAATTGTCGATCAAATCGCAGCGGCGGGTGGCGCGATCGTCGCATCCGGTCCGCGTCACGCGTACGTGTCCACGAACGGCGGTGCAAGCTGGCGCGTGATCGCGTTGCCGCCGGGGTTCCTGGGGGGCGAGGCGCTGCGTCAGCTGCAGTTCAGCGGTCCGGGCACGGGATTCCTGCTGGGGACGCGGGGTCGCCTGTTCGCGACCAGCGACGGCGGCAAGCGCTGGAGCGAGCTGCTCGCGCTCGGTCACCAGGCGATCCAGTCGGTGGCCTTCACCAGCCCGCGCAACGGCTGGGCCGCAGAGGGCGACGCCGACGGGACGCCAGGGGAGGTGCTGCGCACGAGCGACGGTGGCAGGAGCTGGCGGCCACAGATCGACGAGCTCGGCGCCGGGGGTCACGAGGGCTACGCACTCGACGGAGCGGGCCACCTATTCGTCACGAACTCCGCCGGGGACCTCGGCGGCGTGTCGGGGATCTCGCTGAAGGCGCCGCGCAGGGCGCTCAAGCATGGTCGCGTCACGGTTACCCGGCGTCTCTTCCCGGCGCTGTCGGGTGCCTCGGTCGAGGTCAACCACCGTGCCGTCGCCGGTGGCAGCTGGGTCCACGACTTCGTCATCACCGGCGCCGGCGGCCGGTTCTCACTCCAGCTGCGAATCGACCGCCCGACCGCGTTCGTCGCCCAATGGGGCGGTGACCTGACCAGCGCCGGGGCGGGGTCGGGTGTCGTGTCTGTGGAAGCGGCGGCGGTCTAGGGAGGGATAACGGTGGTGGTGGGCAGGCCGCCGCTTCCATTGCGACATTTGGCAGAGCCAAATCTCGCCGGCTGAGGGAGCTCCCCCGTAAGCTCCTGGACGTGAGCTGCCTGGTGATCAAGCTGGGATCGAGCATCGTTGCGGACGAGCGCGGCGAGGTGCGAGCGGACGTCCTCGGACGGATCTGTGACGAGACCGCGGTGCTCCACCGCGAGGGCCGTCAGATCGTGATCGTGACCAGTGGCGCGATCGCGCGGGGGATGGGCCTGATGTCGCTGCCGCTGCGGCCGCGCGCGATGGACGAGCTGCAGGCTGCGAGCGCGGTGGGGCAGGGCAAGCTCTACCAGGTCTACGACGAGCTGCTGCAAGCGCGCGGTGTACCGACCGCGCAGGTGCTCCTGACGTTCTTCGACATGAGCGCGCGGACGCACTATCTGAACGCTCGCGGGACGCTCCGCAAGCTGCTCGAGTGGCGCGTGGTCCCCGTGATCAACGAGAATGACACCACCACCACCGACGAGATCTCATTCGGGAACAACGACTTCCTCGCGGCGCAGGTGGCGATCCTCCTCGGCGCGGAGCTCTTGATCCTCCTGACCGACGCGGAGGGCGTGTACACGACTGACCCGCGGGTAGATCCAAACGCCGTGCTCGTCCCCGAGGTGAACGACTTCGACGCGCTCGAGGGGTTCGAGATCGGACACAACACATCCCCGCTCGGGACCGGCGGGATGCGCTCGAAGGTCGTCGCGGCGGAGATGGCGACCGCCGCCGGGATTCCGACGGTGATCGCTAGCGGGCTGCTCGCGGGAACCGTCCCCGCCGCCGCTGCGGGCCGGCCCGTCGGCACTCGCTTTGCCGCCAGGGAGGGCAGGTATTCGAGCTTCAAGCTATGGCTCAAGTACGCCAAGCCGTCCCGGGGCCATGTGTTCGTGGACGCGGGCGCCGCGCGGGCGCTGCGCGAGGGCGGCACCAGCCTGCTCCCGGTCGGGGTGGTAGATGTGAAGGGCGATTTCGACGCCGGCGACGCGGTCGAAGTCGCGCATGACGGTGAGGCGGTCGGGAAGGGCATCTGCAACTACTCCGCCGGCGAGTTGCGCCAGGTTCGGGGACTGAAGTCCCCAGCCGTGCGTGAGCTGCTTCCGACCTCCAGCGAAGAGGCGGTGCACAGGGACTACTTCGTACTCGCATGACCGACGACGAGCTCGCAGGTAACCTTTGTCGCAATGGCTACTACGGCACTCTCCGTCGCTGACATCTGCGCGAGGGCCAGACGCGCGGCGCGCGTGCTCGCCACGCTCGACTCTGGCACGAAGAACAGCGCGCTGGAAGCGATCGCAGCAGCGCTGATCGGCCGTACGGCCGACATCCTGGAAGCGAACGAGCGGGATCTCGAGGCGGCGGAGGCCAGCGGCGTGGCAAGCCATCTGATCGACCGGCTCGCCCTCGACGAGGGGCGCGTCGCGGCGGTCGCAGCGCAGGTGCGGGACATCGCGGCGCTGCCGGATCCGGTCGGCGAGGTGATCGGCGGCTCACGGCTGGCGAACGGGCTCGACGTGCGGAAGGTGCGGGTGCCGCTTGGGGTGATCGCAGTGGTGTACGAAGCCCGCCCGAACGTGACCATTGACGCCGCCGCGCTGTGCCTCAAATCCGGCAACGCGATCGTGCTGCGCGGATCGAGCATGGCGATGAACTCGAACGCCGCGCTCGCCGCGGTCGCGATCACGGCGGCCGAGTCGGCGGGCATGCCGGCCGGCGCGCTCGCGCTCGTCGCAGGCGGTGGACATCAGGAGCTCGCCGAGCTCGCGACGCAGAACGGCGTGGTCGATCTGATCATCCCGCGTGGCGGCGAGGGGCTGAAGGCGGCGCTGAAGGATGTCGCGACCGTGCCGGTGATCTACGCCGCGTCGGGGAACTGCCACGTGTACGTCGACGCCACCGCCGACCTCGACGTGGCCGAGGCGATCATCCTCAACGCCAAGGTTCAGAAGCCGAGTGTGTGCAATGCGGCCGAGAAGCTGCTGGTGCACGCCGACGTGGCGGAGGCGTTCCTGCCGCGCGCGCTGAGCGCGCTGGTGGACGCCGGGGTCACGCTCCGCGGCGACGAGCGGGCACGTGCCGCCGCCGGGCTCGCGCCGATCGGCGAGGCGACCGACGCTGACTGGGACACCGAGTTCTTGGCGCTCGAGCTTGCGGTCGGCGTCGTCGACTCGGTGGCGGATGCGATCGATCACATCAACGCCCACGGCTCCGGCCACTCCGAGGCGATCGTGACCCACGACACCGAGGCGGCCCGCGCCTTCCAGCTCGGGGTCGACGCCGCCTGCGTGTACGTCAACGCGTCGACCCGCTTCACCGATGGCGGCGAATACGGGATGGGTGCCGAAATCGGTAACTCCACCCAGAAGCTCCACGCCCGCGGCCCGATCGGCATGCGCGAGCTGTGCACCTTCAAGTACCTGGTCGAGGGTTCGGGCCAGGTCCGCCCCTAATCGTCTAAGTGCGCATTGGAATCTTCGGCGGCACGTTCAACCCGCCACACCTCGGTCACCTCGTGTGCGCTCAGGAGGCGTATGTTCAGCTCGGCCTGGACCGCGTGATGCTGATTCCGGTCTTCGCGCCGCCGCACAAGCCACTCGAGAACGAGCCAGGTCCCGAGCACCGGCTCGAGCTCTGCCGGCTGGCGGCCGGCGGCGACGAGCGGCTCGCCGTGTCCGACATCGAGACCTCGAGACCGGGACCGTCGTACACGGTCGATACGCTTGAGGAACTGCACGAGAACGAGCCTGACAACGAGCTGTTCCTGATCCTGGGCGGGGATGTCGCCGCGGGTCTCCCGCACTGGCGCACGCCTGAGCGGGTGCTCGCGCTGGCGACGCCGATCGTCGCCAATCGCCGTGGCACCCCCCGCGCGCGGGCCGCGGCCGCGCTCAGCGACCTACAGGGCGGCGCTCGCGCGAAGTTCTTCTCCATGCCGTGGATCGGCGTCTCCTCGACAATGATCCGCCGGCGGGTGAGGGCCGGACAGCCAATCCGCTACCTCGTCCCCGACGCGGTAGCGGGCTACATCGACGCGAAAGGGATGTACCGCTGACTCCAGAAGACATCACCGCCGCCGTCGCCGTATACGCCGAGGATCGCAAGGCGCTCGAGATCGTCGAGCTCGACCTCCGCGAGGTGATCGGATACACGGACTACTTCGTGATCTGCTCAGGCCGTACGGATCGTCAGGTAAAAGCGATCCACGACGCGGTCCACGAGGGCATGAAGAAGGACCACGGAATGCTGCCGCGTCGCGTGGAGGGGCTTCCAGAGGCCCACTGGGTTCTGATGGACTACCTCGACGTCCTCGTCCACGTGTTCACCCCGGACACCCGCGAGTATTACCGGCTCGAGCAGCTATGGGGTGAGGCGCCGGCTCGGGTCCTCGGCGGGCAGGAGGGGACGCCGACGACGGCGCCGCTCAGCTCGTCGCGCTGACGGCGAGCCTGCCATGCCAAGGGCCCACCCGCAGTGGGTGAGCCCTTGGGGCCCCGTATGGTGTCGATCAGTGGTTGCGGCCGCCGTGCCGGAACCTGGCGAGCTCGCCCACCAGGCGCGCGCCGTCGACGGTGCCGAGGCCGCTGGCCAGGTCGTATCCGCGCGTGGCGTCGTACCCCTGGACCGTGTACGTCACCCCGTTCGAGTTGGTGAACGTGACGGTGTTGTTGCCGCGGGTGATGTCGACGATTCCTGACTGCCACTGATCGCCGAGCGAGTACAGGGTCGGGTTGAGCAACCCCAGCGGGTGACCCGCCGCCTGATCGGCGATCGCGACAATCCCCGAGAACTCAGGCGTAGCCTCGCTGGTGCCGCCGATCGGGGCCCAGCCGGGTGTCCCCGCGCCCTGGAAGCTCCAGTAGACGTTGGCGGCGCCGTTGACCGCGGCGCTCAAGCTGATGTCCGGCGTGCCGCGCGCGCCGCCGACGATGTTCGCGATCCCGTCCTGGTAGGAGGGCCGGGAGAAGACCGCCGAGAGGCCGCCTCCGCCTGCGCACGGCCCGCCGCATACGGAGAACGGGTCATTCCAGACGTTGTCGGGTGCCGTGCGGTACCCGCTCGCGTCGAGGTGCAGCTGGGTGCCGCCGACAGAGGTCACGAGTGGGTCGCTCGAGGGCCACGAGTTGACGCGGTAGGGGTAGAAGTCGACCTCGCTGAGCTCGTCGTTTGTGACACCCTCGTCGCCGCTCCCAGCGAGCACGGTGACATCGTGGGCGGCGGCGTTCTTATACGCGCTGCGCAGCGCGTAGATCGACTGGGGGCTCGGGAACGTCTCCTCAGTTGCGCCGAAGCTCTGGCTGATCACGTCGCCGAGATGGTGGTCGATGACGTAGTTCTCCGCCTCAACGATCTGCGGGAAGCCGGCGGTTCCCTCGGTCTCGTCGGTCGGGGTCTCGACGAGCAGGATGTTGGCCCCGGGGGCCATCGTGTGGGAGTACTCGACGTCGAGGGAGGTCTCGACCCCCCAGCCGGGCTGGTCGGGATTGGCGGTCGGGTCGAACGGCGGCACCGGCCCGGCGGGCTGGATGATCTTGAACGACGGTGGCGCGGGCAGCCCATAGGCCTGGTCGAACGTCTGCAGGTCACTCTGGATCGTCGGCGAGCCATAAGCGTCGACGATCACAATCGTCTCGCCTGCACCGGTGAGGCCCGCGCGGTAGAGCGGCGTCATGTCGTATGCCTGCTGGAACTGTTGCGGTCCGTAGCAGGCGATTTGATACTGCGTCTCGCACTCGGCCGTGGTCGGTGGCTGGGCGAAGTGGGCGGGATACTGAACATGTAGCGGCACCGCCGCCGCGGGCGCGGCCCCGCAGATGAGGGTGGCGACACCGACCGCCACGGTCGAAAACAGCGCGGTCAAACCACGAGTCTGCACGTTACCTCCTCTGCCGAAACCAGTAATGGCGCCTTCATACCCTGTTCCAGGTCGTGTCTACCAGAGCCCCTGCCGGGCCTGCGATGGGACCCTACAGCGCGGCGAGTAGCTTCGGGGCCACCCCGGGCAGCGACGCGTCGAATCTACAACGCGGCCAGGAGCTTCGGGGCCCGCCGGGCAGCGACGCGTCGCACCTACAACGCGGCCAGGAGCTTAGGCGCCACTTCTTTCTTGCGGCTCATCACTCCCGGCAGCTCGATCGTGCTGTCGCTGCTCGACGCATCGAACGCCCTCGAGACGGCCGCGACATCGCCCGCGACGAGCAGGTCGGTGCTTTTGGTCAGAATGTCGGTGACCATCAGCGCGTAGAGCAGGTAGTCCCGGTCCTCGCGCCTACTGCGCATCTTCTCGAGCAGCTCTGCGGAGCGCTCGAGCAGCTCCTTGCCGACGACCTCGACCTGCGCGATGCAGATCGTGTGACCGCCGCGGACCTGGTACTCCTTCGCGTCACGCGAGATGATCTCCTCGGCGCTCACCTCGGAGACGTCGGCGGTAGCCTCGAACATCTGGCGCCCGAACTTCGATGCGTCGGTGGCGAGCACGCGCTCGAGGTACTCGACCACCGCGTGATCGCGCTCGGTGCTCGTCGGCGAGTTGAGGATCACGGTGTCGGAGAGGATCGCGCCGAGCAGCATCAACGCCGCGGGCCTGCTCGGTTCCATCCCGTTCTGGCGGAAGCGCTCGATCACCAGCGTGGCGGTCGAGCCGACCGGGTCGAAGGTGGCCGTGACCGGCACGCGCGTCTCGATCGAACCGATGTGGTGGTGATCGAGGATCTCGACAATCTCGGCCTGCTCGACGCCCGGGACGCTCTGTGCCTCCTCCGCGTGATCGACGAGCACGACGCGTCGCCTCGGCGGCGCCACCAGGTCAGAACGAGCGACCAGGCCGACCGGGCGGCGCTCCGGGTCGACCACGATCGCGGTGCCGTAGTGGATCTCCTTGATCTGCTCGGAGACGTCGGTAAGCAGGTAGAGGGGAGTGATGGTGAGCGGGTCGCGCTCCATGATCGCGCTGCACGGGGCGGCGAGCGTGATCATGCGCCCAGAGACGTAGGTATCGAGCGGTGAGACGACGACCGCAACTCCGCGCTCGCGGGCGAGCTTGACGATCTCCTCAGAAGGGGTCGACGAGTTACTGATCACGAGCAGCGCGGCGCCCAGGTTGATCGCGAGTCGCTGGGCATCAGTCCGATTGCCGGTCACGACGACGTCGCCGTCAGAGATCCCGCTCGGTGTCTCGACGTCCATCGAATGGACCCACACGCGCCCGGCCAGGCGCCTGTCTTCGCCGCAGATGAGCGTGCCCTCGAGGACCTCGACGATCGCGCCCACGAACGTCGGTGCGTCCTGCAGCGTCGAGGTCTGCCGGGACTCGCGAATGTAGCGTCGCGCAAGGACTCGCTCGTCGACCACCCCGACCAGGCCTCCGTCGTCGTTGACGATCGGGACAAGGTCCAGATTCGCGCGTGCCATCGCGAGTCCCGCCTCGCGAATCGGCTCGTCCTGGCGCGCGATCGGGAACTCCTTCTGCATCACATCGGACGCGCGCAGCATCACGTGCGGCAGGAACTCCGGCTGGGCGGCGCCGCTGCGCTCGAGGACCCAGCGCGTCTGCGCGTTGAGGTCGCCGAGCCTGACCGGGACGTAATCGTTGCGGGGGTCGAGCCGGCCCTTCAACTCGGCATAACCGATCGCGGACGCGATCGAGTCCGTGTCAGGGTTACGGTGACCGGTGACGTAGATCGTGGACACGGCTATCCTCGAGGCCGATTATCTCAGCGCCGCGCTCGGCCGCGGGCGAGGAGAGTCCGGTGCGTCGAGGTCTTCGTGTTGGCTGGGCCGTTGCGTGGTGCAAGCTCGCCGACGGCGGCACCGCCGAGCGCCGCCAGGACCACGAGGATGACGAGCCGGCGGCGGTAGGGTCGTAGCTCGCTCAACATGGCGAGGGGTGTGGGCCGGGTCGCTGTCGTCGGGCTGTTCCCACCCCGCCAGGCTATTACGTCACGGCCCGGCGGTCGCCCTGACCACCTCGGCGGCGGCGACCGAGAGCCGTGCGCACTCCTCGATCAGCATCGTCCGCGACATCGCGACGGTGCCGTCGAGCCAGCTCGTGACCGCCTCCGCGAGGCCACCGACGAGCACCAGCGCGGCCAGCCTGAGCGGCATTTCGTGACGCTGCTGATCCAGCCCGCCGCGTTCGCGCATGATGTCGGCCAGCAGCTTCGCGTGCGCGCGGACGGCCTCTGCGCGGCGCTCCCTGAGGGCCTCCTCGCCGATCGACTCGGCGTGGAGCCGCGCCTTGCGCGGGTCGTCGGTCAGAATCTCGATCAGCGCGCCCGCCGCCGCCCGGGCGCTGTCGAGCAGGTTGGGCGCGGCGGCGTCGAGCGCGGCGAAGATCGCGGCGTCGAGCTCCTGCACCCACGCGTCGAAAACGGCCACGAGCAGTTCGCGGCGATCCCGGAAGCTCTCGTAGAAGTAGCGCTCCGTCAGCCCGGCCTGAGCGCAGACGGCGGTCATGGTGGTGTTCGCGATGCCGTCCGCGCCGAGGACATCGAGTGCCGCCTCGATCAAGCGCGAGCGGCGCTGGGAGCGCCGGTCCTCGGCGCTGACCCCGCGATATGGCCGCACCACCCCGGACATCCTTGGGGCAATCTTGACAGACGCGTCTGTCAATGTCTATGGTTCAGCGCGTGAGACCGCCGTCGAGGTCGCCCGGAGTGCAGGATGCGCGCGCCGCCCGCTGAGCTCCCGCCAAGCCTGACTCGCGTCGGTCGGGAGCTACGCGACGAGTTCCGAGAGCGGTCGCGGCTACCCCCCGGCGAGACCAGTTTCAGCCTCCGGCGCACTCACCGCCTTCAGCGCGACACGCTGCGGCTGGTGCTCGAGCTCTACGAGCGATACGGGCCGGTGTTCACGGTCCGTAGCTTCCACCGTCGGCTCGTCGGCTTGATCGGCCCAGAGGCGAACCATTTCGTGACCGTTTCAGGCGCCGAGAACTTCAGCTGGCGCAAAGGGATGTACGGCGAGTATCTGAACCCGGTGATCGGCGACGGGCTGATCACGACCGATGGCGAGTATCACGACCGGGCGCGGCGGATCATGATGCCGGCCTTCCATCGTCAGCGGCTCGACGGCGCCGTCGCGGTGATGCTCGACGAGGCCGAGCGCGCGCTCGCGGACTGGCAGCCGGGCGCGGCGGTCGACGTGTACGAATGGGTGCGCGACCTCGCGATGAGCATCGCAATGCGCGCGCTCGCCGGCCTCGACCCGCGTGACCGTGGTGTCGGGCGCGAGGCGGCGGTGCAATTCGAGCGCGCTCTGGCCTACACCAACAGCGAGGTCTGGATGACGCTGCTGCGAGGACCAGGGACGCCTTGGTCGCGGATGCAGGCGGCCTGCCGCGAGCTCGACCGGATCATCTATGCGGAGATCCGGAGCCGGCGCCGCGCGGGCCAGGCCGGGGAGGACATTCTCTCGATGCTGATCGACGCTCGCGACGAGCCCGACGAGCCCGACGAGTCAGGCGACAGAGGAGGCGGCTTCACCGATACCGAGCTTCGCGATCAGCTGATGCACATGCTGTTCGGCGGTCACGACACATCGTCATCGACGGTTGCCTTCCTGCTTTACGAACTGGCGCGCCACCCTGACGCGCTCGCGCGCGTCGTCGCGGAGCAGGACGCGGTGCTCGAAGGTCGCACCCCGACAGCCGAGCAGCTCCTGAACGGCCTGCCGCAGCTAAGGATGGCAGTGGAGGAGACCCTTCGCCTCTACCCGCCCGTGTGGTTCGGCCCTCGCCTCGCGGTGAGGACGTTCGACTTCGGCGGCTACCGGATCCCCGCCGGCACCCACATCCTGCACTCCTCCTGGGTAACTCACCACCTGCCTGAGGTCTTCCCCGACCCGGAGGCGTTCGTGCCCGAGCGTTTCACGCCCGAGGCGCGCCGGTCGATCCCGCGCGGCGGCTACATCCCGTTCGGAGGCGGGCAGCGGATCTGCATCGGGAAGCGCTTCGGCCAGCTCGTCGTGGAGGCCGTGGCAACGATGGTGCTGCAGCGATTCCGGCTCGAGCTCCGGGCGGGCTACGAACTGCAGGTGGAGAAGCTACCCACGCTCAGCCCCGGCAACGGGATGCCGATGCTGGTGCGCGAGCGGCGGCCCTCGGAGCCTGCTCCCGAATCCGCGGATCGCGGCGCGAGCACGGCCACGGCCTGAGTTCGCGATGGTCTCCGTCGACGAGGCTCGCTCGATCGCGCTCGCGCTGCCTGAGGCCGTCGAGCAGGATCACCATGGAAGGCCGTCGTTCCGGGTCGGGGGGAAGATCTTCGCGACGCTGTGGGACGAGGATCACATGAACGTGATGGTCGAACCGGACGGCATTCGCACGGCCGTGCAGACGGAGCCGGCGGCGTGCGCCGAGCAGTGGTGGGGCAAGCGGCTCGCCGCCGTGCGCGTCAATCTGCCGCGAGCCGACGCCCGTTTGCTCTCCGAGCTGCTCGCGGACGCGTGGGAGCGGAGGGCGCCGAAGCGACTGCTGGGCAATACCAATAAGCTCGATTGACTTTATTGACAATACTCGGCGGAACGACGCCGGTGACGGGCACGTACAACCCGAAGACGAGGGCGTTCGTGGTTACGTGGTACAGCGCGATCGTGGGCGGGCCGTTCAGCGGCTTCATCGGGTTCTGGCACCTCCAGGGCAAGGTCGCGCGTTAGCGCCATCGATCCACCAAGCTCAGAATGACCATTCTCGCCACCGACGCGATCAGCAAGGCGCTGTCGAGCATCGCCGTCGCGCTCGGCGAACCGGTGCACATAGCCGCCGTGATCGCGCTGGCGCTGCTGGCGTTCGAGCTCGGGCGGATCGCGACCGAATCGTGGCGGCGGGTCCGTCCCGGCACGCTTCCGCTGGAGGAGGTCGCAGCACGGGCGATGGCCTCCCCGTCGCAAGCCGCCGGGATCGCGCGGGCGGCGCCCGGCCCGCTCAGCGAGCAGGCTGTGATCGACCTCGCCGCCGCGGCTGGATCGGGGGGTGGAGATGCGATCGAGAACGCACTTGCGGACTACGAGCTGCGCATCCAGCGTCGGCTCGACCGGACGCGCATGCTCGTGCGGGCGGGGCCGGCGCTCGGACTGATGGGCACGCTGATTCCGCTCGCTCCCGGGCTGTCGGCCCTCGGCCACGGCAGCTTCAGCGAGCTCGCCGGCGACCTGAAGGTCGCGTTCGCTGTGACCGTGATCGGCATCCTCGTCGGCACCTGCGCGTTCGTTCTGACGCTGGCCCGCACGCGCGTCTACACCGAGGACCTCGCCGGGCTCGAGCGGGCCGTGGCCCGCCACGAGCCGCAGGCGCCGCCCCACCACCGAATCGCAGCTGCGGTCGGGGAGCACGCGACATCAGTCGCGTCGGCCTCGGCCGCCACGGGCAGCTCGACTCGGACGCCGGCGATCCGCTCGACGGCCTCGTCAACCTGTTCGACCTCGGGATCGTGCTGGCGGTGGGGTTCCTGGTGGCTGGACTCAGCTTGACCGCCAATGACCACGCAGCAAGGCAGCGGACGAGTTCGACAACCACGCAGACCACGCTCACCACGCCGGCGAAGCGGCAGACCGCGAGCGGGCGAGGCCAGCCGGTCGGGCAGGTGTACCGGTTGCCTGACGGGCGGCTGGTGCTGGTCGGTCCGGGCGGTGGTTCAGCCGCGCCGTGAGGCGTGCGCCGGCGATCGGGACAGGATCTGCGCGGTCGGCGCTCCTGGGCGAAGGGTTGGTGAGGGACCTGGCCGAGAAACGCAACCCACAGTCACGTTTCTCGGCCAGGCTCAGTGATCCGGCCCGCCGGCCCCCATATGATTCGTGATCGCATGACCACGACTGGCTATCCTGCCGGCGTCCCCACATCCGAATCGGAGTGGCGGGAGGCGTATCGGCGCACCCCCGAGCGCTCGGCCTCGTTCACGACGCTTTCCGGGGAGCCGATCCGGCCGCTCTATACCGAGCGCGACCTGCCTGCCGACGTCGATGCGTCGATCGGGCTCCCGGGGCAATTCCCGTTCACGCGCGGCATGTACCCCTCGATGTATCGAGGCCAGCTGTGGACGATGCGCCAATTCGCCGGATTCGGCACGGCGGACGACACGAACGAGCGTTTCCGGTATCTGCTCGAGCACGGGCAGACGGGGCTCTCGACTGCATTCGACATGCCATCACTGATGGGCCACGACTCTGATCATCCGCGCTCGGTCGGCGAGGTCGGACGAGAAGGGGTCGCGATCGACACCGTCGTCGACATGGAGACCCTGTTCCGGGGGATCCCGCTCGGCGACGTGACCGTCTCGATGACGATCAACGCTCCCGCGGCGATCATGCTCGCGTTCTACGTGGTGGTGGCCGAACGACAGGGGGTTTCGTGGGACCGCCTTGGCGGCACGATCCAGACCGACATCCTGAAGGAGTACATCGCTCAGAAGGAGTGGTGCTTCCCGATCGATCCGGCGATGCGAATGGTCACCGACATGGTCGAGTGGTGCTCAGGCAACATGCCGCGCTGGCACCCGGTCTCGATCTCGGGGTATCACATCCGCGAGGCCGGCTCGACCGCCGCGCAGGAGCTGGCGTTCACGCTCAAGGACGGGCTCACGTATGTCGAGCACGCCGTCGCGCGTGGCCTCGACGTCGATGATTTCGCGCCGCGGCTGTCGTTCTTCTTCAACGCGCAGATAGATTTCTTCGAGGAGATCGCCAAGTACCGGGCCGCGCGCAGGATCTGGGCCCGCGAGCTGCGGGATACGTTCGGGGCCAAGAATCCGAAGTCGTGGATGATGCGCTTCCACACGCAGACGGCGGGCGTATCGCTGACCGCCCAACAGCCGCTGAACAACATCGTGAGGACGGCGATCGAGGCGCTCGCCGGGGTGCTCGGTGGCACCCAATCGCTGCACACGAACTCCTACGACGAGGCGCTCGCGCTACCGACCGAGGAGGCGGTGCGGATCGCGCTTCGAACCCAGCAGATCATCGCCCACGAGACCGGTGTCACGAACACGATCGATCCGCTTGGCGGGGCCTACTTCGTCGAGGCGCTGACCGATCGGATGGAGGAGCTCGCGTACGGCTACTTCCACAAGATCGACCAGCTCGGCGGCATGGTCCAGGCGGTCAAGGACGGCTACCCCCAGCGCGAGATCGCGGACGCCGCGTTCGACCTGCAGCGCGAGATCGACAGCGGGCGCCGGGTCGTGGTCGGGGTCAACTCCTAC
>Ga0302325_10018799_pt1 | contig 14549 bp, 17 predicted proteins | sample Palsa_T0_2_FD_201948 | JGI IMG/M metagenome (GOLD analysis project Ga0302325, IMG submission 201948) | Peat permafrost microbial communities from Stordalen Mire near Abisko, Sweden - Palsa_T0_2 | ecosystem: Environmental > Terrestrial > Soil > Palsa > Peat permafrost | place: Sweden: Abisko... | reverse complement strand
GGCGGAGAGCGAGCGCCGGGAAGTTTTGCAGTCGAGCTTATCGTATTATCCGACCGATTTATTGGTCACCGGCTGGGTGGCGGCGCTGGTGTATGACACGCTCGAAGGCGCGGCCCCGACCATTCAGTTGCTGGAATACGCGAACACGCAGTTGCTCGAGTTTCGCCATTACGACGACGTTCTGACACGCGTTTTGGAGAACGTATATAAGATGTTGGAGCATCGCGGCGGATTGTTCCGGCGCTGGAAGATGGCGGGAGAAGCCGAGCGGCTAAATACGCTGAGATTAGATGTGCGGGAACTGACCGAGCGCACCGACAACGCCATCAAGTTCCTGAGCGACATGTTTTACGCACGGGCCTATCGCATCGCGGCAGCGCGCGTGGGCGTCACCGATTACCGCAACCTGGTGGAAGAGAAGCTGCGAACGGCTGGCGAGCTGTACGAGTTCATGACGAACGAGTTTCATCAGGCGCGGGCCTTCGTGCTAGAGGCGATGGTGGTGGCGATTCTGGTGATCGAGCTATTTTCGCTGTTCCGGGGCGGGCACTGAAAAAAGGTTCTGGGCGGGCACAAATTCGGAAGACAGCAGGCAAAAACGACAGGTCCCCGTCAATGATCATCGACTCGGGACGACCTGAACGGGTTAAAATTTAGGTATGTCGTCGCTACTTGACAAAGCCCCGGAAAAGGTCCTCGCATTGCCTCCAGACCAACAGGATGCGATTGCATCTGAGATTTTGGTTGCGTTGGCCGACGAAGAGGCGTGGAAAAAGCGCTTTGCCGAGAAGCGCGATATCATCCGCCGCATGGCGCGTGAAGCCCTCCGGGAAGACGAGCAGGGCGAAACGTTGGCACTCCGCGATCTGCTTTAGGTGGAGTCACGGACTACTAAACGGTTTTGGCGTTTATTCACCACTCTTTCCTTGGACGTCCAAAAGGACGCTAAGCGCGCATATCGAATTTTTCAGGAGAATCCTCGGCGCCCCAGCCTGCAATTGTAAGAAACTCGAGTTCCAGTAGACCACCGGATTTCGCCGGCCGTCCGCGCGATAATACAGCAAATGACTCCGGAGCGCTGGAGACAAATTCAGGAACTGTATCTGCGCGCCGTCGACCTCACGGAAAAGGAACGTGCCGAAGTGCTTGCCCTGGCGAGTCCCGAAGTAGCCCAGCGGGTGAAGGCCATGCTGGCCCAGCCGACCGGATCGAAATTGCTGGATCGGCCACCCTGGGAGGGCCTGCCCGAATCTTCGGCGCACATCGCTCTTGGAACACAACTCGGTGCCTATCGGATCGAGACCATTCTGGGCGAGGGCGGCATGGGCGTAGTGTATCGCGCACTCGATACAAAATTAAATCGGACTGTCGCGGTGAAGCTCCTTTCGAACGACTTGGCGGACGCGGCGAGCCGGCGTAGGTTCCAGCGTGAAGCGCAGACTGCTTCCTCACTCAATCACCCGCACATCCTCACAGTGCACGATGCCGGAGAGGTTCACGGCCGCCAGTATCTGGTGACCGAGTTCGTGGATGGCGGCACGCTGCGAGATTGGGCGCGGACTGAGAAACGCAACTGGGCGCAGATCGTGGAACTGCTGGTGGGCGTGGCCGACGGGCTAGCCGCAGCTCACGAAGCCGGCATCCTGCATCGCGACATCAAGCCGGCCAACATCCTGGTTGCCAAGAACGGCTACGCCAAACTCGCCGACTTCGGGTTGGCGAAGCTCGCGGCCGGCAGTGAAAGCGAGATCACGCGCACGTCGAGCGAACACGCCACGCGGCCGGGCCTGGCGATCGGCACCGTCGCGTACATGTCGCCGGAACAAGCGGCCGGAAAGCCGCTCGATGCCCGCAGCGATATTTTCTCCTTCGGGGTGGTGCTTCATGAAATGTTGGCGGCGGGAAGGCCGCCCCAGCCGCTTCCCCAGGATATCCCGGCCGCGCTGCGCGGGCTGGTTGAGAAGGCGCTTGAAAAAGATCCCGCCGGTCGCTACCAATCCATGCGCGACATGGTGGTGGATCTGCGGCGTCTGCGCCCAAGCAGTGAGACAACGGCGCCCGTAGCGCCGGTCCGCCGGACCATCGCTTGGGCATTGATGGCGGCGACGGTCGTTCTACTGATCGCGGGTGCAGCTGCATCGAAGTTCTGGCCGCGCTGGGGATCCCGTCAGATTCGCTCCCTCGTCGTACTGCCGCTACGGAACGTCTCTCACGATCCGGACCAGCAATATTTCGCCGACGGAATGACGGATGCGCTGACTACCGGATTGGCGCAGGTCAAAGAGCTGAGCGTGATCGCACGAACTTCGACTTTGCGTTACGAGGGAACTCAAAAGACCGCTCCCGAGATCGCCCGGGAATTGAATGTGGACGCCGTGGTGGAGGGCTCGGTACAGCGTTCCGGCAACCGCGTGCTCATCACGGCCGAATTAGTGGACGGGTCGAACGATCGCCACCTGTGGGCGAAGAGCTACGAACGCGATGCCCGCGATGCCCTCGGACTGCAAAACGAAGTGGCGCAGGCGATCGCCGGCGAGATCCAGGTGAAGCTCACGCCGCAGGAGCAGGTCCGCCTGGCGCCGCCACGGCCGGTCAATCCCGAAGCTCAGGAGGCGTATCTCCGAGGAACGTACTTGCGGGGCAAAGGCGATGAAGGCAAGAGTTTCCAATACCTTCAACAGGCCGTCGAGAAAGACCCCAGCTATGTGGACGCTTGGGCGGCGCTAGCAGTAGCTTATGGAATGTTTATCGACCAAGGTGTGATCTCCACCAAGGAAGGCTATCCGAAAGAACGGGCTGCCGCTACCCGGGCGCTGGAATTGGATGACAACTCGGCGGAGGCTCACATGGCATTAGCGGGTCTGCTGCAGTATCGCGATTGGAATTGGGCTGAAGCCGAACGCGAATTCCGCCGGGCTATCGAGTTAAATCCCAATCTGGCGATAGCTCACGCCCCTCTCGCTGAGGGTCTGGCTGCTCGGGGAAAGTTCGAGGAAGCGCTGGACGAATTCCGGCGCGCGCTGCGGCTCGCCCCGTTCGACTTAACCGCGAATTACGGAATGACGGAGGGCCTGTTCTACGCCCGACGGTATGACCAAGCGATCGAACAAGGCCGGAAGGCGGACGAATTGTTCCCTCGCGTTTTCCACGGAATTATCGGCCAGGCATACGAGCAAAAAGGCGATGTCCAGCGCGCTCTTTCGGAACTGCAGGGGACGAAGGATCGGCCGATGGGCCCCGCGAGGCTTGCGGACCTGGCGCACGTCTACGCGGTTTTCGGTAACAAACAGGAAGCCTCCCGGCTGCTCGCGAAAATGACCGAATTGTCCAAACGCAGAGATGTTAACCCCTGGTCGTTCGCACTTGTGTACACCGGGATGGGCGACAAAGATCGGGCGTTCGAATGGTTGGACAAGGCCTACGACGAGCGCCGGGCCGATCTGGGGTGGATCAAAGCGGACCCGAGGATAGCGCGACAGCGGGATACTGTGACAGTGCCTCCAGCGGCGGCAGGGACCGCGAATCCGGAAGCGCCAACGGCGAGACCGGAAATTCCCGTTCTCCGTACACATGCAGCGGTGCGCGGCTCGTGACGAGGATTTTGAGATTGGGAGCCACGGCCAGGAGCTCCGCGACGATGGGCGCGGCCTGAATCAGTTGCTCGAAATTGTCCAACAGGAGCAGCATTGGCGCGCGTAGCGAATCCTGCAAATTCTTCCTGAGGAGTTCGAGCGGCGACTGGCTTCCGGCCTCCCGAATGCCCAACGTCTGAACGATCACGGAAGCGATCAAGCTCGGATCGCTCAACGATGACAGCGGAACAAAATGAGCGCCACCTAGAAAGCGATCGGGAAAGCGGTGGATAAGGCCGCTGGCCACCTCCACGGCGAGACGCGTTTTGCCGATCCCGCCTGGGCCGGTGATCGTGAGCAGGCGCACGTCCGGGCGCAACAGCAGCTCTTGGGCGGCAGCGACTTCCTTCTCGCGCCCCACGAATCCGGTACGCTGCACTGGAATATTGCTGGGGCGGGTCGCCACCCGGTTATCCGGTTTGTCCGAGAAGCGGTCGCGTATGGCTGCAAGCTCGCGCGCCAGATCGCGGGTAGAGACGTAGCGCTTATCGGGCTCTTTCGCCAGACACCGCTCGATCGCCCAACACAAGGGAGCGGGGGCGTCCGGCTTTAGCACTCCGACTGGTTCAGGTTGTTCACGCAGGATGGCCACCAGCGTCTCCGCCGCGGAGCTTCTCCGAAAGGGACACTTGCCAGTAACCATTTCGTACAGCACCAAACCGAACGAGAACTGGTCCGACCGGAAATCCGGCTCAGCACTGGTGGCTTGCTCCGGTGACATGTATTGCAGCGTTCCCATGACCTGACCGGGTTGAGAGTGCCACGCGGACAGGCCATGTGTCGCCGACAACTCGCCAGGCGGCGCCAGCTTGGCCAGGCCAAAGTCGAGGATTTTGACGAATCCGTCGCGAGAGACCATCAGGTTGCCGGGCTTTAGGTCCCTGTGCGCGATTCCCGCTTCATGCGCCTTGGCCAGCCCCTCGGCAACCTGCGCGGCGATTTCAATTGCGTTTCGGATTGGCAGAGGGCCGGCGGCAAGCAGCTCTCCCACCGTTTGTCCCTCGATCAGCTCCATGGCAATGTAGTGAGTCGGACCATCCTGTCCGAGTTCGTAGATGGTGACGATATTGGGGTGGTTGAGGGCAGATGCCAGGCGCGCTTCGCGCTCGAACCGATACAAGCGTTCGATGTCGGCGGAGAAAGCTGAGGGAAGAATCTTGATCGCAACACTACGCTCCAGCCGCGTGTCGCGAGCGCGATACACTTCGCCCATCCCGCCGGCGCCTAGCGGGGCGACAATCTCATACGGCCCAAGCTTAGCGCCTAGAGCCAGTGATCCGCTACTTTTCGGCGCATTTTCCGGCTTGCTCGCGCTGTGCCTGCGAGCGACAGCCCGCGCGGCCACTTCTATTGCTGGGCTTTCCAGGAAACTGGCGGCTTGCTGCCGGGACGCCAGCAAGGATCGCACTTCGCGTTCCAGTGGCTCATCACCGGCCGCAGCATGCCTCAGAAACGCATCGCGTTCATGGTGCGGACGATCCAACACGGCCTGAAGCAGGCTATCGACTTGTTTCCATCGATCGGAAGTCATCGCCCGTCCCGCCCGCCAATTCGCGATAGAGCCAGGCTTTGGCAGTGCTCCAATCGCGCATCACGGTGACCGCCGACACCTTGAGCACCTCGGCGGTTTCTTCCACGCTAAGCCCGCCAAAGAAGCGCATCTCGACGACCTGCACTTTGCGGGGATCCAGTTGCTCCAGCGCGTGCATGGCATCGTCGAGCGCTGCGAGATCGGTGGTTCGTCCGCCGCCCATCACCGCGGCCTCATCGAGCGAAACTTGTTGCAACCCAGCCCCCCGTTTCAGATTATGCCGGCGCGCGTGCTCCACCAGGATGCGCCGCATCAACTGGGCCGAAACGGCGAAGAAATGGGCGCGGTCCTGCCACTGCATGCGCTTATAATCCACCAGCCGCAGGTAGGCCTCATTCACTAAAGCCGTGGTCTGCAGGCTGTGTCCTGGGCGCTCTCGCCGCATGTGCAGGCGGGCCAGGCGATGGAGCTCGTCATAAACAATGGGGGTGAGCCTTTCGAGGGCGTTTTGGTCCCCGCCGCTCCAGGCGCGAAGCAGCTGACTTACCTCACCGGCCGCCGCCTCGGCAGATTGCGCCGCCTTCTCCATCGTTCATAGATTATAACCTCCCTGACAGTCCGCTTCGAAATATTTTCGGGATGATAGTTTCGGCCGGGGCTTTGCGCCTTATTGAATGGAGGGACATATGAAACAGAAGAACCTAGGACGCGGATTAATCGCCGCAGTGCTGACGCTAGTCGCCGGCGCGGCGTATGGGCAAACGGATGGTACGGAAGCGAAGATTCCTTTCGCGTTCCGAGCGGCTGGATCGGATCTTCCGGCGGGCGAGTATCGGGTGGGCCCACGGTCGACGGACCCGCAGAGCATAGAGCTGAAGAACGTGGACACCGGGAAGACTATATTCGTCCATGCCAAAGCCCCCGCTACGGAGTCCAAGAACCCGCGGCCGCGGCTGATTTTCCAATGTGGTGGCGAAGAAGGTTGCTCGCTGGCAAGGCTCTGGTCGGGCACTGGCAGCGGCCTGGAGTTCGCGACGCCAAAGCTGACGGCGAATCAGAGGGAACGCCGCGAGACCATCTATCTGGACCGTTTCAAGGAGAAGTAAGGCGCCGGCGGGTCAGACTGCCGTGGTTTCGGCGATACGCGCGGCGTAGCGGCGATCGACGTAGTTGTTGAGGATCTCAATGAACTCGGCAACGATGCGGTCGCCGCGCAGCGTGGTGGAAAGCTTGCCATCGACGTAAACCGGCGCGACGGGCTCCTCGAACGTGCCGGGCAGCGAGATGCCGATATGCGAGTGCTTGGACTCGCCGGGCCCGTTGACGACGCAGCCCATCACCGCCACTTTCATCTCTTCGACGCCGGCGTAGCGCTCCTTCCAGTTGGGCATTTGGTCGCGCAGGTAGTTCTGGATTTGATCGGCCATGTCCTGGAAGAAGGTGCTGGTAGTCCGGCCGCAGCCCGGGCAGGCGGTAACTTGCGGTGTGAAGCTGCGCAGCCCAAGGGCTTGCAAAATCTGCTGGGAAACGATGACTTCGTCGGTGCGATCGCCATTGGGGAGCGGGGTGAGCGAGGCGCGGATGGTGTCGCCGATGCCTTCTTGTAACAGCACCGAGAGCGCGGCGGTGGTTGCGACGATGCCCTTCGATCCGAGGCCGGCTTCGGTTAGCCCCAGATGCAGCGTGTAGTCGCACTGGGCGGCAAGCTTGCGGTAAACCATGATGAGATCCTGCACGCCGCTAACTTTGGCGCTAAGGATGATCTTGTCGCGGCCGAGTCCATAGCTTTCGGCGGCTTGCGCGGCCAGCAGTCCGCTGGCGACGATGGCGTTCATGGTGACTTCCATGGCGTCCAGAGGTTCGGGCAGGCGCGAATTTTCGTCCATCATGCGCGTGAGCAGGGCCTGATCGAGCGAGCCCCAGTTGACGCCGATGCGTACCGGGCGATCGTACTCGATGGCGGCTTCGATCATGGTGCGGAAGTTGTCGTCGTGCTTCTTGCCAATGTTGACGTTGCCGGGATTGATGCGGTATTTGGCGAGGGCGCGGGCGCAGTCGGGATATTTCTTGAGCAGGATGTGGCCGTTGTAATGGAAGTCGCCGATGATGGGGACGCGGACGCCGAATTTGTCGAGCGTGTCGACGATTTTGGGGACGGCCTGGGCGGCGGCTTCGGTGTTGACGGTGACGCGGACCAGCTCGGAGCCGGCCTGGGCGAGCGCCATGACCTGATTGACGGTGGAGGCGGTGTCGGCGGTGTCGGTGTTGGTCATGGACTGGACCACGATGGGGTGGTCGCCGCCCACCCAGACATCGCCGATTTTGACAGGCACAGAAGTGCGCCGGGGAAGTGCAGCCATAGGGCCTCCGTTGAAATTCCATTGTAGCGTGTGGGATACGCTGAGGCGCGAGGGACGGAGCCGACTTCATCTGCGATCCTCTCGCCATCCACAAGCACGGATCGCGGGCGCGTTTACCGACCGAAGAGGAAGCTCATCAAGGCCGCGATCCTGGCCGAACGCCCGGAGTATAGCTATACGAGGTAGTAGCTGCGATGCTGTTGTAGCGTAAGTACTCTGACGACAATATAGCGGGCTCAGTGCCACCCACAGCTTGGGAGTTCCATTGTGCGGTTGACTCCGCCAAAGTTTGCTCTTGGTACTCAGTCCACAGCACGCCCCGATACCGGGGCCCGATCTTTTGGGGCATTTGTCACCCTCCTTTACTCATTTTACCGCGTGTTCTGCGAGTCGGGCGAGGGCACACAAATATTTCGAGGATTTTAGTCGGACTGCTCCTTGAAGAGGTCGGCGAGTGGGCCAGCCAGTAGGGCTTTCACGCTGGATGCCAACGGTGTTTTGCATAGCGCGGCCAAGACGGTGAGCGTGTTGGCGGCCTCGCCGTGAAGTTCTAATCGGCATCTCTCGATCGTCCCGCCGTCGAGGAGGAAATGCTGTGCGCCGTGATAGGTGAAGACACAGTCCATAAAGCGGCACCGTTCGTATTCTTGCCTATCTAGCGGCACAATCTGATTCTGGAACTTTTGTTCGATGTGTCTGGACACGTCTTGTCTTCCTTTCTTCCGAGTTTAAGGGGAAGGCGCATGATTTCGGCGACCGGCGAGTGGGTGGTCAGGGTGATACGATCTGACGCATGAAGCTTGACCTCTACGCGAAATCCATTTTGACTCTGATTGCGGCGGCCCTGCTGTGGCTTTGTTTTGACAGTGTCCTTCACCCGAGGGCGGCAGCCGCGCAGGGACCAGTGAAGGTCATTATAACGGGAGTGGACAGAGAGACTACCGTACTCCCGGTCAAGATTATAGGCGGAACTAAGTTTGGTCTCCTTAGAGTTGACGAAGCCAATCCACTCGCCGTGACCATTGTGCCATCGAATTAAGGCTATTTCTCGCGACCTACGCATACCGCCCCATTGGTGGCTTTCGCCGTCAGGGTGTGTTTGCCTACTCGCTTATCGCTCCGCTCCCACCTCGCGAACCTCGAAAAAAAGTCGGGGAACCCCAAGAGCATGGAGCTGATCCGTTGCCATACAGGGGAGCGATAAGGAGCCGCCTTCAGCGGATCGGAAGCAGTTCGATCAAGTCGGCATCGGCGTCCGTCGCATCTAGATTCGGGACGGGGAGTGCCTTCCCTTCCTTGAGATGCATCTGAGCAATGTCCTGGAGCGCACTAGCGATCATAATGCGCGCATCGGCGAGGTCTAAGCCTTGACTGGCGACGCCAGGAAAATCCAGGACTCGGCCACGACCATGCGGTCAGCCCCGCGGGGCAAATAGTAAGCTACGTGGTAGCGCAGCATCTCCATTTAGAATAGCGCGCGTCGGCTAGGATGGTAATGACACACCTATGGGCAACGAACAGATGCAAGCCGCCATGAAAGAACTTCAGGACTCGATGGTGATCTTAGCCCGCATCGAGAAGAAGCAGCGCGTCAGCCGCGAACTCGCGCAACTTGACAGCCTGTCAGACAAGTTTCGCCTCAGGACCGAGAAGAACTTGGCGGAAATTACCGAGAAATTGAACCGCTTGATCGGCCCTCAATAGGCGTTCACACGCGCCACCGTCTGTTAGAAAATTGCCTGTAGGACGACTACCTTAAGTGTGGTGAGCCAGGACGATTTGTACCGGGAGGCGGCCGATGGCTACGGTTCCTCGCTTGACCGGCTCGCACGCGCCTATGAGGCGGATCCGGAAACACGCCGCGATCTGCTGCAGGACATTCATCTACAGTTGTGGCGCAGCTTCGCCCACTTCGACCGCAGGTGCTCGCTCAGAACCTGGGTGTACCGTGTCGCCCACAACGTAGCCACCGGGCACGTGGTCCGGCAGCGCCGGCTCAGAACCAGTCTGGTTGGCATCGAGGAGATCGAGAGCTTGCCGTCCAAGGAGCGGAACGAATTTGCCGCCGGACAGAACCAAGCACTGGAGCGACTTTCCGGGCTGATCCAGCAACTGAAACCGCTGGATCGCCAAATAATTATTTCGTATCTCGAGGGTATGGACGCAAATTCGACGGCCGAAATCACGGGGCTCTCGGCGGCGAACGTCGCTATGAAGGTTCATCGCATCAAGAACGTGTTGAAGCGCTGGTTCCACGAAGGAGGGCCGAATGCCGGATGAATTTCCCATGCACGATCCGCAGAAGATCTGGCAGGACCAGCCAACGGAGGCAATCAAAATGTCACTGGACGAAATTCGCCGCAGGGCGCGGAAGCTTCAGACCAGAGGCCGCCTGGCGGCGCTTTTAACGATCGTGATAGGACTCGTCCTCTGCGTTTTCTTTGCCCTTACCGCTGCGAAACCTCAAGAGTTGGTTGGGCGCATCGGGTGGGGAATGCTGAGCCTTTGGGGATTGTACGCGGCTTATCAGGCATACAAATGGACCTGGCCGGGAACCTTGCCGGCGGATGCAACTTTGAGCACTTCCCTGGGTTTTTATCGCGGGGAGTTGGAGCGAAGGCACGACTATGCACGGCATGTCTGGCGCAGGGCGGGTTTGACATTTTGTTTCGCGGGCCTGGCATTGGTTATCCTGCCGGCGCTGATCGGGGCGTTCAGAACACCTCGGCTTCTGTTGAACGTGGCGCCGTTGTTTGTACTTCTCGTCATATGGTTTGTGGTGTTCTTCTCGATGCGGAGGCGCAACCAGCGGAAGCTTCAGCGGGAGATCGACGAACTGAAATTTCTGGAAGAAGAGAATCGATCGTGAGAATGCGGTAGGATCACGGACATATGCGAATTTGGCTAGCGGCCGGGTTTGCGGCGTTGCTCGCGGTGGGGTTTGTGATCACGCGCGGCGATGCGCAGCCCAACACGGTGAAAAAGATCGCGCCGGGCGTCTGGTTCCGCGAGGGCGATATCGTGAATCAAGAGCACTGCAACAACGTCATCATCGAGATGAAGGACTACCTGATCGTGGTGGACGCGAATTTCCCGAGCGGGGCGCGGCTGGCGATGGAGGATGCGAAGAAGCTTTCGCCGAAGCCGGTGAAGTTCGTTTTCGATACGCATCACCACGGCGATCATACCTACGGCAACGCAGTATGGACCGGCGCGGGCGCGACGACCATCGCGTATCAAGGCGTGGCCGAAGAGATGAAACGCTACGAGCCGGCGCGCTGGCTGGACACCGTGAAAGAACGCAAGGACGTAGCGGAGATGCATCGCGACACGCCGGAACCGCCGCAGCAAACGTTCACCGACAGCCCGCATGTGATCACGGACGGAACGCGGCGCGTGGAGTTCTACTATTTTGGATGGGCGCATACGCGCGGCGATGGATTTGTCTATCTGCCGAAGGAGCAAGTGCTGTGCTCGGGCGACGCGGCGGTGAATGGGCCTTACAACTTTACTGGCGATGGAAACATCGGGAATTGGCCGATGGTGCTGGATGGCGCGCTGAAGCTGAAAGTGAATCACGTGCTTCCGGGCCATGGCGGCGCGGGCGGCAGGGAAATCCTGACGGGCCAGCGGGCGTTCATGGTGGAGCTTCGCAAGGCGGTGCAGGCAGAGGTCGCGCGCGGCAAGAACCTGGACGATCTGGTGCAGACGGCCAAGGGTAAACAGGTGACCACCATTCATTTACCCGATGCGGTGCAGACTTGGGTGAGTGCCGAATCCTTGCCCGCTCAGGTGAAGGACGCGTATAACGAATTGACCACCGGAAAAGCGGCCGGCGATCTTCCGCATTAAGCCTCCCTAGGCACACGCTGGATTGCCATTCTGTTTCGGTGTAGGCTTGAACCGTATGGCGGCCCTTTCCGACACTCCCCTGGTTCGCGTGGTGGAGCTGCGCCATTTGCGGGGCGGCGATCTGGATATGCTGCTGGAAGAAGAGACGCAGGTCTGGCGGGACACGCTGGACTGGGATTTTCGCGGCTCGGCTGGATTGGTCCGGCGCTTCCTCGAAATGCAGGCGCTGAACGGGTATGCGCTGCTGATCAACGGCTACCCGGCCGGCTATTGCTACTACGTGGCCGAGGAGCGCAAGGGGCTGATCGGCGACCTCTACGTGATGAAGGACTACTTGAGCGTGGAAAACGAAGAGCGGTTGCTCACCACCGTGGTGGACGGACTGGTGAAGATGCAGTATATCCGGCGAATCGAATCGCAACTGATGATGCTGCGCACCGGCGCGGCGATGGACCTGCCGGAGCGGCGCTATTTGCACGCGCACGCGCGCAACTTCATGGAGATCTCAAGCGACGCAGCGGGGCGTTTACGCGAAGCCCGGCCGGCGCAGCCCGTGTGGTTCGATAGCTGGTCCGAACGGAAGCAAGACGAGGCGGCGACGCTGATTGCGACGGCCTACCGGGGGCATGTGGATAGCGAGATCAACGATCAATACCGGTCGCCCGCGGGAGCACGGCGGTTCCTGATGAACATCGTGCAGTTTCCTGGATGCGGAGCGTTCTTTCAGCCGGCTTCATTTGTGGCGGTGGATCCGGGAACGGGACGGCTGAGCGGGATCTGTCTCGCGAGCCTGGTGCATGCGGACGTAGGTCATGTGACGCAGGTATGCGTATCGGAGGCGGCGCGGGGGACGGGCGTGGGGTACGAGCTGATCCGGCGATCGCTCGATGCGCTGGGACGGCACGGTTGCCGAAAAGTGACGTTGACCGTGACGGCGGCAAATACGGAAGCGATCGCGCTCTACGAACGGATGGGCTTCCGCAAGACGCGAAATTTCTCGGCTTACGTGTGGGAAGGGTTCTGAGATTTGCCGCCCCTATAGTTCAGAGCGACGAGAAACAGCAGCAGCGCGAGAGGCGTGGCGGCGGCCCAGGGGCGTTCCGCCAGAGTCATCAGGAACGGGATGGGCGTGCATAGCAGCGTGGCTGCCAGGCGCGTAAACTTGGCGGTGGAAATGAAAATCGCGAGCCATAGCGCAAGCAGGAGCAGCGCGGCATCGTAACCGTAGACGTGGGGCGGGACCAGTAGAGAACCCGCCGAGGCCGCGGCAATCCAGCGCCACAATGGAGCGCGCCAACAGGCCCCCGACACCAGCGCAACCACCATCAAGACCAAGAAGCCGCGGATCACAATATTGTCCGTGCCAAAGTTGAGCGCAAGACCATGCACGTTGATCATGAGCTCGGGCGAGGGGCTAAGATGCTCGAGATCTTTCTTCTGGAGAAGCTGGTAATATTCGCGCAGGCCGGCGGCTCCAGCCAGCCACAGCGATACCAACAGTTCGATGGCAACGGCTGCGATCGCGCCGAATAACATGCGCCAGCGCTTTTGAATCACGATGGCCAGCGGCCAAAGCAGAAAGAGATGGAATTTGATCAGACCCAGGCCGAGCGCCGCGCCGCTGGACCCGTAGTTCTCTTTTTCCGCCAGCGTGTAGGTCGCGATGGCGATAACCAGCATCTCGACGCAATCCTGACCGGATGCGATACCGAGCGCGGTTGGGAGATAGAGCGCTCCGAAGATCAGCGCGTCGGGACCCCAGCGATAGAAGGCCCAAGCCCAGCAGCCAAACAGCAGCGCGGATTGCAAACCGATCCAAAACCAGAAAGCGACACCGAAAGGCAAAAGTGCGAGCGGCGCCAGGAGCAGCGCGTAGAACGGCGGCCGAACGAATGGGACCAGCGCGTCCAGTGCGGGGACAAAGCGGCGTTCGCGCTCGAGCTGGACTTCAGGCGAGTGCATGTGCGCGAAGTTTCCGTCCAGGGCCAGCGACGCTCCGGTGTAGAGATTCAAGAAATCGTGTTTGCGCGCGCTGGGCGCGATCTGAGACCCAAGCGCGATCCAGAGCAGGCAAAACGCAGCGACGGCGGCCCAGGTTTGCAGTGGGATTCTACGCATCGCGGAAGCGGGTTCTCACGGCACTACGGGCCTTCCAGCGGGCGCGTTCTGTCCCATCAAATGGAGCGTGTTGATTTTGCCCGTGCTGGTAACGAATGGTTCGGCGATCACCACTTCCAGGGCTTCCGCGTGGCTCCAAACGCGCCCCGCCAGGGATCCGCCGTAGATCAGGCGGACCTCTTCCAGGAAGCACTGGCGAATGTTTTCGGGTGACGATGCGCGCACCCGGGGACTCACTCGCAGTTCGATCCTGGTCTGAGCCGGCCCCTCACGTTCGATCAGTTGAAAGTCTCCGGGGCGTCCACCCAGGCGCGCGGGGAGCACGACTTCGAGCAGGCGAACCAACTCCGTTCCCATGAGTGTCATACCGTGACCGGTCATTTTCCCGAAGCTGAAGATGTCCCGGATTCGCCAGTGGAATCCGGCGCGCGAGAATTCGCAATCGCAATCCGCTTTCTCAAGCACGCCGTTATCGTTTACTTCAAAATTGATGAGCACGAGCGGCGCACTGGGCAGCAAAGTAGTGTACAGCAGCGAATCGACTTCGATGTCAGTCAACGGCGCTGCGCGGCGGTGCGTGATTGCGGCGAGCGCGCCGCTGTAGAGATGAACGCAATCGCCCTCCGTCATCCGGCGGCATCCATGGCCAATGAATCCCAGCTCGCTAACGCCGTAGCGCGCGAAAGGTTCGCCGCCGGCCTGTTCGATCACCGCGCGCTTGGCATCGGTGAGACTCTCGCCACTGACGAGAAACAAGGTGCCGCGAATGTCCAGACCCCGGTCGAGCGCCGCGGCAGCCAGGCGAACGGCGGGACTTGCGGGACCCGAAACCAGACAGGGAACGCCGTCGCCGCAAAGCCCCGCGACATGCTCCGCCGCCGAGGAGAAATCGTTCTCCGGAAGCACGGTCGGAAATGGAATCCGGCATCCGGCGGAGCGCGCCACCAGCACCAGCGCGGCCGTTGCCGGCGCGTATAAACCGCTCCGGCCAGACGAGTACCAACCCGCCAAACGATGGCCCTTGCGAGCGGCGATCACGCAGTCCTGCAGCCCGAG
>Ga0302325_10018797_pt1 | contig 14549 bp, 11 predicted proteins | sample Palsa_T0_2_FD_201948 | JGI IMG/M metagenome (GOLD analysis project Ga0302325, IMG submission 201948) | Peat permafrost microbial communities from Stordalen Mire near Abisko, Sweden - Palsa_T0_2 | ecosystem: Environmental > Terrestrial > Soil > Palsa > Peat permafrost | place: Sweden: Abisko... | reverse complement strand
GATTGTCATACGTCGACGAACGGTCGACTGGGTGTGATGCAGATATGGCGTGGAGATCACGAGCCCGAACAACCAGCACCCCCTCCAGACCGGGGACAAGCCAGCGAGGACCAACCGTCAGTCTCGCCGGCAGCACCACGTACAGCACGATCGATACCAATACCGCGAGCTGCGCCTCCAGAACGGCTCAACGACGCCCAGTTCTTGGTGATGCCCGCGCAACAGTATGAACCGTTTCGATAACACCGCGACCACGTATTCGCCATTCAGCCGCCGTTGCCTGTCGGACCGACCAGGCTCATGCCGTCAACAGCATAATTGGCATGTGATCGGCCGTGATCCTTTTCGTGGATCGGACGCTTGCCGCGCCGCGACCACAAGCAATCCGAGTACGCCAGTAATCCTCTGCTGAGTTCTCGAGCCCGGACGCGCAGAAGCCCGGACCAAGGTCCGGGCCTCACAGCGCCGGGACTCGCAAGTCCCGCGGCGGTCACCGCTGACTACATACGTCCCAGGGTTTTGTGTCTGCCTGGGTGGCGTGACACTCCCGGCCACCGGGACTGGCCGCCGGCCCCTGAGGGTCGGCGCGTGGCCCGGCTGGGCACGTGGCCCCGACCGAGTGGGCGATCCGCCGGACGGATCATGTTACGACCCGGCCCGCCCCGCCGCCCCCGCGGAATAATCCCCCCATCGCCCCCACCTCGCTCCCCGTCCTCAACCTGCGCCCACTCGCCGAAGCCGACGCGGCCGAGCTGCGCCGCATCCACGCCACTCCCGAGGTGGCGTTCTGGTGGGACTCCCCGCCCGCGGGCTTCCCGTTGACCGACGACCCTGAGCAGACGCGGCTCACGATCGAGGTCGACGGCGCGATCGGCGGCATGGTCCAGTTCTACGAGGAGCTCGAGCCGAAGTTCCGCCACGCGGCGATCGACGTGTTCCTCGATCCCGCCTATCACGGACAGGGCATCGGCGCCGAGGTCCTCTTCCGCATGATCAGGCACCTGATCGACGAGCGGGGGCACCACCGCATCACCATCGACCCCGCGCTCGAGAACGTCGCCGCGGTCCGCTGCTATGAGAAGGTCGGCTTCAAGCCTGTGGGGGTAATGCGGCGCTACGAGAAGGCCGAGGGCGGCGGCTGGCGCGACGGCCTGCTGATGGATCTGCTTGCCGGCGAGGAGCGCGAGCCGAAGCGATAGATTCGCCCCGTGCAGCGTGCCGACGAGCAAACCAAGGCCGCTGTCGCGCACGCCCGAGACCGGAGGCGCTCGTGGACGGCGCTCGAGTTTCCCGGGATGCTCGAGTTCGACGATCCCGCGCTCGAGTGGCGGCGGCTGTTCTCCGAGCTCCTGGGGACGTTCCTGCTCGTGCTCGTGGGTGCCGGGGGCGGCGTGGTGGCGGCGGTCAGCCACGGGATGATCAGCCGCGCGGCGGCGGTCACCGCGCCGGGCCTGATGGTGATGGCCATCATCCTCTTCATGGGGGCGATCTCGGGCGCCCATCTGAACCCGGCGGTGACGATGGCCTTCACCCTGCGAGGCGACTTCCCCTGGCGCCGGGTCCCCGGCTACGTCGTCGTTCAGCTCATCGGCGCGACGCTCGCGTGCCTGTTCCTGCGGGCCGTGTTCGGGAAGGTGGGGATGGTGGGGGCGACCGAGCCGGGACTGCACATCCACGCCTGGCAGGCGATGCTCATCGAGCTCGTGCTCACCGTCGGGCTCGTGAGCACGATCCTGGGCACCGCCTCGCGGGCTCAGAACGTCGGCGCGCTTTCGGCCCTGGGCGTGGCCGGCTACATCATCCTCGCCGGTCTGTGGTCGAGCCCGGTGAGCGGTGCGTCGATGAATCCCGCGCGGTCGTTCGGCCCGGATCTCGTCATCGGCGACTTTTCCCACTACTGGGTCTACCTGGTGGGTCCACTGGCCGGAGCGGCAATCGCGGTGGGCATCGCGTGGGTCCTGCGCGGGCCCGGGGACCCGGGCGGGATGGCGGCCGCGCGCGGCCTGCTCGACCCCACCGTGGCCGACGCGATGCGCGCGGCGGACGCCGGCGAACCGAAGCCGCCAAACTCATAAACGAATGCTCGGCCTCCCCGATCACGTGACCGCCTGCCTGTTCGATCTCGACGGCGTGCTCACCCAGACCGCCAAGGTCCACGCCGCCGCCTGGAAGCAGATGTTCGACGAGTACCTGCGCGAGCGGGCCAAGCGCACCGGCGAGCCCTTCCGCGAGTTTGACGCCAAAGCGGACTACGACGCTTACGTCGACGGCAAGCCCCGCTACGACGGAGTGCGCTCGTTCCTGGAGTCCCGCGGCATCGAGCTGCCCCAGGGCACGCCCGACGACCCACCCGGGGCCGAGACCGTCGACGGGCTCGGCAACCGCAAGAACGAGCTCGTCCTCGGGCTCATCCACAAGCAGGGCGTCCAGCCCTACGACGGTTCGGTGCGCTACGTCAAGGCGGCGCGCGACGCCGGCTACCCGCGAGCAGTGGTCTCCTCGAGCGCGAACTGCCACGACGTCTTGCGCGCCGCCGGGATCGAGGACCTCTTCGACGCGGTCATCGACGGCGTCGTCGCCGAGCGCGAGGGCCTGCGCGGTAAGCCTGCGCCCGACACCTTCCTCGCGGGCGCCCGGGCGCTCGGCGTCGAGCCCAAGCAGGGCGTGGTGTTCGAGGACGCCCTTGCCGGGGTGGCGGCCGGGCGCGCCGGCCCCTTCGGCTTCGTCGTCGGCGTCGACCGCGTGGGGCAGCGCGAGGCGCTCCTGGCCCACGGCGCGGACATCGTCGTCGAGGATCTGGCGGAGCTGCTGTGATCAAGCAGAAACCCTACGAGGCCGAGCCCTGGGCGCTGCATGAGCGCGAGCTGAACATCGCCCTGCTCGCCCAGTCCGAGTCGGTGTTCGCGCTCTCCAACGGTAACCTCGGGCTACGGGGGAACCTCGACGAGGGCGAGCCCGCCGGGCTCGCAGGGACGTACCTGGCCGGGCTCTACGAGACCCGGCCCCTCCCCTATGCCGAGGCGGGCTACGGGTACCCGGAGGCCGGGCAGACGGTCATCAACGTCACCAACGGCAAGCTCCTGCGCCTGTCCGTGGGCGACGAGCTCCTCGACGTGCAATATGGGCGGCTGCACGCGCACGAGCGAACGCTCGACCTTCGTCGGGGCGTGCTCGAACGCCGGCTCGAGTGGGAGTCACCGGCGGGCGCGCGCGCCAAGGTCGCCTCCACGCGCCTGGTCTCCTTCACCCACCGCGCCGTGGCGGCGATCCGCTACGAGGTCGAGGTCGACCGTCCGGCGCGGATCGCCGTCCAGTCCGAGCTCGTGGCCAACGAGGACACGGACGCGGCGAGCGGCGATCCACGCGCCGCCGCCGCGCTCAGCTCGCCCCTCATCGCCCGGATGGCGCTCGTCGAGGAGACGCGGGCGATCCTCGGCCACGAGACGCGCGGGAGCGGCCTGCTCATGGCGGCGGCCATGGACCATGTGATCCACGGGCCCTCGAACCTGACCTCGAAGATTGAGGCCCTCGATGACGTCGCGCGCCTGACCCTGGCCGTGGACCTCAAACCGGGGCAGCGGCTCTCGGTCACCAAGTTCCTCGCCTACGCCTGGTCGCACCGGCGCGGCATGCCCTCGGTCCGCGCCCAGGCCATCGGCGCGCTCGCCGAAGCGACACACACGGGCTGGGATCACATGCTCTCCAAGCAGCGCGCCTACCTCGACGAGTTCTGGGACCGGGCCGATGTCGAGATCGACGGCGATCCCGCCCGGCAGTTCGCGGTGCGCTACGCCCTCTTCGGCGTGCTCCAGGCGGCCGCCCGCGCCGAGGGACGGGCGATCGCGGCCAAGGGCCTGACCGGTACCGGCTACGACGGACATGCCTTCTGGGACACCGAGTCGTTCGTGCTACCCGTCCTCAGCTACACGGCGCCGATCGCGGTCCGGGATACGCTGACCTGGCGCCACGCGACGCTGCCCATCGCCCGCCGCCGGGCGCAGCAGCTTGGCCTTCGCGGCGCGGCCTTCCCGTGGCGGACGATCGCCGGCGAGGAGTGCTCCGCCTACTGGCCCGCGGGGACCGCGGCCTTCCACATCAACGCCGATGTCGCCGACGCCGTCATCCGCTACCTGCACGTGAGCGCCGACGAGCGCTTCGAGCGCGAGGAGGGCCTCGAGCTCCTGGTCGAGACCGCCCGCCTGTTCGAATCGCTCGGCCACCACGACGCCGAGGGCGGCTTTCACATCCACGGCGTCACCGGGCCCGACGAGTACAGCGCGCTCGCCGACGACAACATCTACACGAACCTGATGGCGCAGCGCAACCTCCGCGCGGCCGCCGACGCCGCGGAGCGCGCGTCGACGGAGGCGAAGCGGCTCGGCGTGACGGGCAACGAGATCGCCGCCTGGCGCCTGGCCGCCGACGGCATGGCCGTCCCCTACGACGCGCGGCTGGGGATCCACGCGCAGAACGCCGACTTCACCCGCCACGCGGTCTGGGACTTCGCCGCCACCGGCGATCGCTACCCACTCCTGCTCAATTTCCCCTACTTCGACCTGTACCGCACGCAGGTGGTCAAGCAGGCCGATCTCGTACTCGCTCTCCACCTGCGCGGCGACGCCTTCACCCCCGAGGAGAAGGCCCGCGACTTCGCCTACTACGAGGCGATCACCGTACGCGACTCCTCGCTCTCGGCCTGCACCCAGGCGGTGATGGCGGCCGAAACCGGAAACCTCGAGCTCGCCTACGACTACTTCTGCGAGGCGGCGGACATGGACCTCGAGGACCTCGAGCACAACACCCGCGACGGGTTGCACATCGCCTCGCTCGCGGGCGCGTGGATCGCCGCCGTGGCGGGCTTCGGCGGCCTACGCGACCACGACGGTGAGCTGGTCTTCAGTCCGCGCCTCCCGCTCCAGCTGAGCCGGATCTCGTTCGGACTCGGCTACTGCGGCCGGCTCCTGCGGATCGAGGTGACCAAGCGCGAGGCGCGCTACTCGCTGCGGAAGGGCCCGTCGCTCGAGGCCATCCACCACGGCCGTGCCATAACCCTCACCGAGGGCGCGCCGGCGAGCTTCCCGATCCCCAAGATCGATCCGAGCGAGCCTCCGATGCAGCCGCCCGGACGCGCCCCGCGCAAGGGGAGCCCGAGCTAAGGGCTACACGCCGCCAAGTAAGGCTTCGCGCCCCCGGATCGGCTGCGATCTGCCGATGTGGAAGCGACCTTCTCAGTTCATCCTCATGCGTGTGGATTCGATTGAAAGGAGTTCCACATGCATCCCGAGATCATCCGAGCGTTGTCCGAGGCCCGAGCCGACGATCTCCGCCGCGCCGCCGAGGACCACGCCCGTACCGAGTCCAGCCCCGCAACCGCCTCTCCGCGGGCCTGGCGGCGATACTTCGCCTATGCGGGCCAGGCTCACGAGCAGCCACTTCGTCGGGCGCACGGGCGAGCTCGCTGAGCTTGAGCTCGCGCTCGGCGAGGCGGCTCAGGGCCGGCCCGTCCTCGTCCTCATCGGCGGCGATTCCGGCGTCGGCAAGAGCCGGCTCGTCGCCGAGTTCGAAGGCCGTGTCGTCAGCGACAGCGCGCTCGTCCTGCGCGGCGAAGGGATCGACCACGGCGGAGGCGAGCTTCCCTACGCGCCGCTCCTGGGTGCGCTGCGGCCGGTGGTCCGCCGCCACCACCCGGCCCTGGACGCGCTGAGCGCCGGCAGCCGGGGCCAGCTCGCGGCCCTCCTGCCCGCGCTCGGCGACGGCGTGCCGGCCCCCGCCGGCCACGATCCCGCCGGCCAGCTCCGGCTCTTCGAGGCGCTACTCGAGCTCCTCGACCTCCTGAGCGATTCCCAGCCCCTCGCGCTCGTGCTCGAGGACATGCATTGGGCCGACAGCTCGACCCTGACCTTCGCCCAGTTTCTCGCCCGCAGCCTGCGCGAGGAGCGGGTGATGCTCGTCCTCACCTACCGGGCCGACGAGCTCCACCGGCGCCACCCGCTGCGTCCACTGCTCGCCGAGCTCGAGCGGCTCGAGCGCGCCCGCCGCATCGACCTCGCCCCCTTCGATCGGCTCGAGCTCGCCGAGGCGCTGACCGACATCCTCGGCGACGCCCCCGACGAGATGCTCCTGGATCGGCTGTACCGCCGCAGCGAAGGCAACCCCCTCTACACCGAGGAGCTCCTCGCCGCCGGTCTCGACGGGCGCGGTGCGGCCCCCAAGAGCCTCCAGGACGCGTTCATGCTCAGGATCGAGCGGCTCTCCCCCGACGCCCAGTCCGCGCTACGCGCGATCGCCATCGGGCAGGCGCTCGATCAGCTCAGCGTCGCCGCCATGACCGGCATCGACGGCGACCGGCTCCAGGCCGCCCTGCGGGAGGCCGTCGCCGAGCAGGTCCTGGTGACCGGTGACGACGACCAGTTCGCGTTCCGCCACGCCCTCCTGCGCGAGGCGCTCTACGACGACCTGCTGCCGGGCGAGCGCGGCGAGCTCCATCTCGCGCTGGCCGGCGCGCTCGAGCGCCAGGGTCCGCCCGGGGAACGTGACTTCGCGCGCGCCGCCACCATCGCCCGTCACTACAGCGCCGCGGGCGACCAGCCCGCGGCGCTGCGCGCCACCGTGTTCGCCGCGAGGGCGGCCAACCGGGCTTACGCTCACGCGGAGGCCGCGGCCATGGCCGAGCGCGCGCTCGACCTGTGGCCGCGGGTGCCCGATGCCCCCGACGTGGTGGGCCTCGACCACGTCGGGCTGGTCATGCTCGCGGCCGATGCCCACGACCTCGGTCACGACCGCGTGCGCGGCGAGCATCTCCTCCAGGAAGCGCTGCGAGAGCTTGACGGAGACCGCGATCCCCGCCGGTACTCGGCCCTGCTCATGCGTCTCGCGCGCGTGCATTGGGCCCGGGGTCAGGACGGACCGGCGGTGGCGTGCGCCCAGCGCGCGCTCGACATGCTGCCGGCCGGCGACCCCGGTCACGAGCGCGTCGCGCTGCTCGCCTGGCTCGCGCGCGTGCGCTCCCTGCGCGGTCGCTACCGCGACGCGGTGATCGACGGAGAAGCGGCGCTCGCCGCGGCGGAGTCGGCGCAGGACGCGCACGCGGAGGCGGAGATCCTCAATACGCTCGGGATGGCGCGGGTCGCGCTCGGCGAGGTCGATGCCGGCGTGGCCAGCCTGCGGCGGGCGATCGAGATCTCGCGCGAGCGAGGCGACATGGAGGCGCTCGCCGACGCCTACGCCAACCTGGCGGACATGCTCAGCCACGCGGGTCGCTCGACCAGCGCGCTGGCCACGGCCCGGGAGGGACTGGCCGCGATCCCGCCCCGCCAGGTCCGCAGCCACAATTGGCTGCTGCTCACGGTGTCGGACCGCGCCTTCGAGACCGGGGACTGGGAGTTGGCCCGCACCCACCTCGGGGCACCCCCTTCGCGGCTGGTCGGGCTCCATTTCATGTTTCGCCACATCCGCGACGCCGAGCTCGCCCTCGGCGTCGGCGATGAGGATCTCGCCGCCCGCTGCCTGGAGGCGATCGAGGCAATCGTGGCCGAGTCCTCCCAGCCCCAGTGGCATGGCGCCTTCGGCGCCCTCAAGGGCGAGCTGCGCCGCCGCCGGGGCGACCTACCCGGCGCCCGGGCCGCGGTCGAGGAGGCGCTCGACCGGATGGAGCTGTGCACCGACGACGTCATGCAGATCGCTCGCGTCACCGCCGTGGGCCTCGCCGTCGAGGCCGACCGCGCCCTGCGGGCCCGCGATCTCCACGACCGCGCCGACGCCCGCGATGCCCTCGCTCGCGCGCGTATCCACATGGACAAGCTCCGGGCCGCGGCCGAGTCGGGCGGCCCGGTCGAGGCGGGGTGGCGGGCGATCGGGGCCGCCCAGCTCGCGCGGGCCCGGGGCCGCAACGACGTCGCGCTGTGGCGCCGGGCGGCGAACGCCTGGGACGACCTCGAGCGCCCCTATGTCGCGGCGCTGGCGCAGTGGCGCGAGGTCGAGGCGCTGATCGAGGCGGGCGATCGCGAGGCGGCCGCGCCCGTGGCGCGGGCGGCAACGAAGACGGCGCGCGAGCTGGGGTCGCGCTGGCTCGTCGACGAGCTCGAGAGCCTGTCCGGCCGAGGGCGGCTCGACATCTCGTCGGAGACACGGGCCATCCCCGCCGCGGCCGAGCCCGCTTCCGCGGATCCATTCGGCCTCACTCCACGCGAGCGCCAGGTGCTCGTCCTCGTGGCCCAAGGGGCGACCAACCGCCAGATCGGCGCCGAGCTCTTCATGGCCGAGAAGACGGCCAGCGTGCATGTGTCGCGGATCCTCGGCAAGCTCGGGGTCCAGACGCGAACCCAGGCGGCCGCGGTCGCCTACCGCCAGCAGCTGGACTGAGCAGCCGAGGCTAGTTCTCGGCCTCGAGCCGGACCCGAGCTTCGGCGAGCTGCGCGCGGGCCTCGGCGTCCAGGGTCGGGTAGCGCGGGTCGATCTCCATCAGCGCGGCCACGATGACCTGCGCGGCGGCAGCACGGGCGAACCATTTGTGGTCGGCGGGAATGACGTGCCACGGAGCCCACGCGGTGCTCGTGTGCGAGAGCATGTCCGAGAACGCCCGCTGGTAGTGATCCCAGTAGCCGCGCTCCTCGACATCGCTGATGGAAAACTTCCAGTTGCGGTCAGGTGTGTCCAGCCGCCGGAGCAGACGGCGACGCTGCTCGTCCTTGGAGAGGTTGAGGAGGAGCTTGACGATCCGGAACCCGTTGTCTGAGAGGAAGCGCTCCCAGTCGTTGATCTCGCGGTAGCGACGCCGCCAGATGCCCTTGCCCTTGGCCTCCGGCGGCATGCGCTCGCGGTCCAGGTCGTCGGGGTGGACGCGGACGACGAGCACTTCCTCATAGTGGGAGCGGTTGAAGATGCCGATCTCGCCCCGCGCGGGCAGGCGCGTCTGGTGGCGCCAGAGGAAGTCGTGGCTCAACTCCTCGGCGGACGGCCCCTTGAAGCTCTGGACCTTGACGCCCTGGGGATTGACCCCGCTCATGACGTGGCGGATCATCCCGTCCTTGCCCGCCGCGTCGAGGCCCTGGAGGACGACGAGCAGGCCGTGGGTGTCCTGGGCCGCCAGCCGGGCCTGGAACTCGGTGAGCTGCTCCACTCCCCGTTGCAGGAGCTCGAGCCCTACGCCCTTCTTCTCGACGCCCGCCGTGAAGGCGGGATCGAAGTCGCGCTCGAGCGTCACCTTCGACCGGGGCGCCACCCGAAAGGGCTCGATGAACCTGGCAATCTGCTCGAGGCGCTTGTCCGCCACGCTCAGCGTCCGCCGGTTCCGAGCCTCACGACTGGGGCGAGAGCAGCGTGTTGAGCGTCTGACCGAGCGTCTGGAGCACGCCGGTACCGAGCGCGGCCACCGGGGCCGGAAGCTGGCTGGTCACGGATACGCCCACGGCGACGATCTGGTTGACGAGCGCGGGCACCGGGCCGGTGGCGGGTGGGGTGGTCGGCGTGCTCACGGTCGGAGCGGGCTGCGTCGGGATCTTCGGCGGCGCCAAGGAGGCCGGCGGCGCGGCTCCGTGGCCGACCGAGCCCGCGTGCTGTGGGCTACCGCCGCGGGCGGGCGATCGCCCGCCGCCGCCGCGCCTGGCCGCGGGGGCCGTCCCGGGGATGGTCGTGGCCACCCGCGTCGATGCCGCACCGGCGGCCCTCGCGCCGGCCGGCACCACGGGGAGTATGGGCGCCGCCGCGCGGAGCGCGCCCCGCCCTGCGGACGCGGCCGAGCCCGCGGGAACGGCGGGACCGGAGACAAGCTGGCCAAGCGCGCTCAGCCCGCCCAACCCCCCTCCGAGGGCGAGCACGGCGAGGACGGCGATCATCGTCGCCGGTGCCAGGAGCGCCGCTCCCGAGGCCCCGAAGAGGTGCCGTGTCCAAACCCGCGCCAGCGTCACCGCTCCCATGTTAGCCCCACCCGGCGGCGTAGCTCCGGTTTTTCGCGTACCGGCGTCGGTACGCTCGCCGGAGCAATGCAGCGCCTCTCCATCGCCCGCTCGCTCCGCCTCACGCTGATCGCCCTCACCCTCGCGCTCGCCGTGCTCGCCGCGGTCGGCGTCGCCAGCCTGTACCGCGCGCGCCAGAGCTACGAGAACACGCTCGCGAGCAGCTCGGCGCTCGCCACCGCGGGCGCGAACCTGCTCGCCGCCGAGGCGGTCGAGGAGGAAGCGTTGCGCGCGCCCGCGGGCCCCGCCGGCTCCTCCGCCCGCCGCGTGGCGGCCTTCGATTACGCGATCGCCGCGCGGACGGCGTCGGGACTCGCCGCCGCCGACCCGGTGAGCGAGCGGCTCGTCGCCGCGCAGGTCTCGGCCGAGGCCTCGGCGCGCCGGCTGGCGGCCGGCGGCAACCTGGGCGCCGCCACGGACGGACCGCTGACCAGTGCGCGGCTGCTCGCGGCCCAGTTGCAGGCGCGTCAGCAGGTCAGGCAGCGCGCCGCGCGCGCCACCGCGCGCTCGGCCTCGCGCCGCGACGTCCTGCTCGTGGCCATCGCTGCCGTGCTCGGACTGATCGGCGCCATCGGGGTGATCACCCTGCTCGTGAGCTCGATGCGGGGACCCCTCGACGCCCTGGTCACGGCGACCCGCCGCCTGGCGGCCGGCGAGCTCGGAGAGCCGGTCGCCCCGGCCGGACCCCGAGAGCTCCAGGACCTCGGAGCCGCCTTCAACGCCATGAGCACCGACCTGGCCAATGCCCAGCGACGGCTCGAAGACGAGCGCCGGCGGCTCGCGGCCACGATCGAGAGCCTCGGCGATGCGCTCATCGTCACCGAAGGGGACGCGCGCACGATCGCCGCCGTCAACCCCCGGGTGGGCGAGCTCCTCCCCGGCCTCATCCCCGGAGGCCGCATCGACGCGGGCCCCAGTCCCCTGCCCGCGCTCAGGACGGCGCTGTCCGGCGAGGTCACTATCGAGCACGCCGGACGGACGCTGGCCGTGACCGCAGCCACCCTGGGGGAAGGGAGCCACGCCGTGGTGTGGACCGTGCGCGACATCAGCGAGCGCGCGCGGCTCGAACGCGCCAAGAGCGAGTTCGTCGCCACCGCGTCGCACGAGCTCCGCAGTCCGCTGACCTCGATCAAGGGCTTCGTCGAGCTCCTCGAGCGCTCGCCCGATCTCTCGAGCCGCCAGCGTGAGTTCGTCGACATCATCCTGCGCTCGACCGACCGCCTCGTCGACCTCGTCAACGACCTCCTCGACGTGGCCCGGATCGAGGCCGATCGCGTCGAGCTCAACCGCCGGCCCATCGACGTCGGCGAGGAGGTCCGCGAGGTCGCCGAGCTCATGGGTCCGCGCGTCGCCGACAAGCACCAGCGGCTCGACGTGCGCGTCGCTCCCGCGCTGCCCGCGGCCCTGGCCGACGCCAGCCGCGTGCGCCAGATCGTGGCCAACCTCCTGACCAACGCCCATCTGTACTCCGGCGAGGGCGGAGCGATCGACGTCAGCGTGCAGGCCAACCACGCGTGGGTGGAGATCGTCGTCGCCGACAACGGGCCGGGCATGAGCCATGACGAGGTCGGGCGCGTGTTCGAGCGTTTCTACCGCGGCCACGACGACGGCTCCCGCGCCCCGGGAACCGGGCTCGGGCTCTCGATCGTGAAGTCCCTCGTCGACCTCCAGGGGGGTGAGATCGAGATCAACTCAGAGCCGGGCAAGGGCACCAGGTTCCGCATCCTCCTGCCCTGCGCGGACGGGGCCTCGGACGCCGCGCGCTCGCTCAGCGCCATGCGCGGCCGTCGCGTGCTCGTGGTCGACGACGAGCCCGACATCGCCGGCCTGATCGCGGGCCAGCTCGCCGCCCTCGACGTCGAGACCGAGATCGCGCCCGACGGCGAGTCGGCGCTCGCGCGGCTGCGCCAGGGTCGCTTCGACGCGGTGACCCTCGACATCCTCATGCCGGGCCTGGACGGCTTCGACGTGTTGCGCGAGATTCGCGCCGACCCCCAGCTGCGCGCGACGCCGATCGTCTTCGTCTCGGTCTTCTCCGGGCGGCGCGAGCTCACGGGCGAGTTCGTGGTGAGCAAGCCGATCGACGCCGACGAGCTCCGTGAGGTGCTGGGCGCCGCCGTGATCGCCGGCCGCTCGCGCGTGCTCGTCGTCGGTCGCGAGGAGATGCGCGCCGCGCTCGAGCCGGCCATTCGCGAGCTCGGGATCGAGCACGACTGGGAGACGAGCGGGCCGGCGGCGGCGCGAGTGTGCAGCGAGCGCCGCTTCGAGGTCGCGCTCGTCGATGCGGGCATTCGCAGCCCCCAGGCCGTGCTCCAGGCGCTCGACCTCCGTGGCCGGCGGCTGCGCCAGGCGGTGATCCTCTTCTCCGACGGGATGGCACAGGCGCCGCCGGGGATCGAGCAGCTCGGGATCGAGGTGGTGCCGGTCGAGCAGGCGGCGACGGCGCTGCTCGCCGCGCTCCGCGGCGAAGGGGGCGCGGTTGCGCGGTAGAGATACCCTTTCGTGGCGATGCCGGTGACGACGGAGACGGAGCTGCGGCAGGAAATCGGGCGCCTGCGGGGCGAGCTCGCGCGTCAGGAGCAGGAGTCGGCCGACAAGGAGCTCCAGCTCGAGCGCTACGCGGCCGACCTGCGCGAGACCTTCAAGGAGGAGCGCGCTCGCTCGCAGCAGCTCCATAGCTCCTACATGGCGACGGTGCGGGCGCTCTCCAACGCGGTCGAGGCGCGTGACGCCTATACGGGTAAGCACGCCGAGCGCGTGACCGCCTACGGAATCGAGATCTGCCGCGCCGTCGGCCTCGAGCTCGCGGACGGGCACGCCCTCGAGTTCGGCTTCCTGCTCCACGACATCGGCAAGGTCGCGATCCCGGACGCCATCCTCTACAAGCCGGGCAAGCTCACCGACAAGGAACGTGCGCTGATGGCCCAGCACCCGGTCATCGGGGCGGAGATCGTCCGCGAGATCGACTTCCTCGGAGAGGCGACCAAGGTCGTGCGCTTCCACCACGAGCGCTGGGACGGAAGCGGCTACCCCGACGGGCTGGCCGCTGAGGAGATCCCGCTCGCGGCGCGCGTGTTCGCGGTCGCCGACGTGCTCGACGCGCTCACCACCGACCGCCCCTACCGTCCCGCCTCCCCCCTCGCCGTCGCGCGCGAGATGATCGTCGAGGGGTCGGGGAGCCAGTTCGATCCCCACGTCGTGGAGGCGTTCGTCAAGATCCCCGACGAGGCGTTCGAGCGCATCGCCCTGGAGATCAAATGACGCGGGGCGTGCTCGTTGTCGACGACGACCCCTTCATCCGCAAGCTCATCGCCACCACCCTCGAGGACGTCTCACAATTCATCATCCACGAGGCCTCGGACGGGCTCGAGGCGGTCGCCGTGGCCCTCCGCGAGCTCCCCGCTCTCGTCTTTCTCGACGTCGACATGCCGCACCTGAACGGGATCGAGGTGTGCCGACGCCTGCGCTCCGACGCCGCCACCAGCGGCGCCACCATCGTCATGCTCACCGCCGCCCACGGCGAGGGCGTCGAGCGCGAGGCCGAGGAGGCGGGGGCCGACCTCTTCCTGACCAAGCCCTTCAGCCCGCTCGACCTCCTGCGCCTGGTCGACCGCCTCGGCGGGCAGGGCGGGGCGTGACGGCGCCCGCCGTCGACCCCGGGAGCACATTTCGCTGGCAGGACGGCGAGCGGCTCGTGCTCTTCGGCCGCGGCACGCTCGCCGAGGCGGGTCCCCTCCTCGGTACCGGCTACGACCTCCTGACCACCCCGCGGGCCGCGGCCGCCGCGCCCGCGCTCGTCGCATCGGCGGGGAGAGTTCACGAGGTGGCGCCGGGCCGCGTCGACGAGCTCGCGGGCGAGCTGCGGCCGACGATCGGCTCAGAGCTCCTGGTCGCCCTCGGCGGGGGGCGGGTCATCGACGTGGCCAAGGCGCTCGCCGCCGCCGACCCGCCGCGACGGGTGGCGGCCATCCCCACCACGCTCTCGGGTGCGGAGATGACCGCCATCCACCGCCACGCCGCCGGTGTCCCCCTCGATACGCCGCGCGTGCGGCCGGCCATCGTCGTCAACGATCCCGTCCTCTCGGCCTCGCAGCCCCCCGCCGACCTCGCGGCCAGCGCCGCCAACGCCCTCGGGCACGCGGCGGAGGGCCCGCTCACCCCGTTGAGCAGCCCAGTCCCGGCCCTCGCGGCGCTCGAGGCGGCCCGCCTGCTCGCTCGCGCCATGGCCTCCGAGCCCGAGCGACCCGATCGCGACGCGCTCGCGCTCGGCTCGCTCCTGGCCGGCTACGTGATCGGCTCGACCGGCTACGGCCTGCACCACGTGCTCTCCCAGACCCTCGTTCGCTTCGCCGGCCTCGGGCACGGCCAGGCCAACGCGATCATGCTCCCGCACACCATCGCCGCCCTGGCGCGCCGCGCGCCCGAACGGATCGCCCTCCTCGGCGACGCGCTAGGCGAGGACGCGACGGTCTTCGCCTCGCGCCTCGGAGTTCTCGCGGGCGCGCGGAGCCTCGGCGAGGCGGGCGTGACCGAGCCGGCCCTCGCCGGTCTGGCCGAGCAGGCGGCGACGCGACCCGAGCTCCAGATGACGCCGCC
>Ga0302325_10018796_pt1 | contig 14549 bp, 15 predicted proteins | sample Palsa_T0_2_FD_201948 | JGI IMG/M metagenome (GOLD analysis project Ga0302325, IMG submission 201948) | Peat permafrost microbial communities from Stordalen Mire near Abisko, Sweden - Palsa_T0_2 | ecosystem: Environmental > Terrestrial > Soil > Palsa > Peat permafrost | place: Sweden: Abisko... | reverse complement strand
CCGGTCAGACTGCGCTTCGGCTACGCCGCTGAACGGAGAAGAGTCGATAGAAAAAGGATCCAAGACAAAGATTGTTTTGTGATAACTACCCGTCCACCGAAGCGGGGCAGGTCCACTACCGATACTCTTCGACGCCGTGCAATTATCTTGCACCTCGTCAAGAATTCGCCGATGTAAGCACGTGGGGAAACCTGCGTCTTTTCCGGACTTGCGATTTTTTTGATCGCGATTGCTGGCGATCCGTCCTCCGAACCGTGCCGCCTGACTCTTGAGTTACTTCTGCAGCGGCGCCCCTTAGTTCGCACTTGCACACGATATGAAATGCCACCTGTCAGCTCAGATTTGATGCGCTGGATGCTGGCCATTTGCATCCGCCGTCCGCTTGCGCAGGGGAGAGTAGTTCAGTGCACAGGGTGTGCACGAAATTTGACATGGCAGTAAGCCGCAAAACACTGAGTGCTCTTAACCGCTTGATTTATAGGAATATTTAGTGGGACGGGTGGGGATCGAACCCACGACCAAAGCCTTAAAAGGGCCTTGCTCTACCAACTGAGCTACCGTCCCGTGCGATTTACGTTGGGTGGCGGCCTTGAAAAGACTCTGCACCTGACAGGGCGTCAAATGATACTACACGGCCCGATAATGAGTGGGATCCGGCACTCCGGCGGCTTCGAATCCGCTCCTCCTGATGCGGCACGAATCGCACCGCCCGCATGCGTGGCCGAGCTCGTCCGCCTGGTAGCACGACACCGTGGCGCCAAAATCCACGCCGAGCCGCCGGCCCTCGCAAATGATCTGTGCCTTCGTCCAGCTGATCAGGGGCGCATGCACGCGGCAGGGATGGCCTTCGACTCCGGCTCGAGTCGCAAGCGCCGCCATGCTCTCAAACGCAGCTATGAACTCCGCGCGGCAGTCCGGATAGCCAGCGTAATCAACGGCATTGGCGCCGATGAATATATCCTGTGACCCGAGCACTTCAGCCCAGCCAAGCGCGAGGGCGAGGAGCAGCGTGTTGCGCGCCGGGACATAGGTGGACGGGATGCCGGCCGTCGGCACTTCGGGAACCGCGATCCTCGAGTCGGTCAGCGCGGAACCCCCGATGCCCGCGAGATCGACGCGCATGGTGCGATGCTTAAGCACACCCAACGCCCGGGCAACCCGGGCTGCGGCGTCAAGTTCCGCGGAGTGACGCTGTCCGTAGGCAACCGACAGTGCGTAGCAATCGAACCCTTCCGCACGCGCCAAGGCGAGCGTCGTGGCGGAGTCGAGCCCCCCAGAGAGCAAGATGACCGCAGCTTTTTTCACAAATGGTCCCGCGCTCTCGGCAACGCCCACGTGCCGCGGCGCCTACTTGCCGCGCGCATTGCCCCAGAGGTACTTGTGCAGTTGGATCTGAAATCTCACGGGCAGGCGGTCCTGCAAAACCCAGTCGGCAAGATCCCGGGCCGGCAGCTCTTCATGACTCGGAGAAAACAGCACGCTGCAGCGCGAATCGAGTTCCAGTTCGCGCAGCTTGGCAACGCTCCACTCATAGTCCTCGCGGCTGCAGATGACGAATTTGACAAGGTCCTTGCGAGTCAAGCGCACAAGCTCGCCGTAGCGATTGCGCGACTCTTCACCCGAGCCTGGAGTTTTGACGTCGACCACGAGCACCACGCGCGGATCGACATCAGCCAGCATCATCGCGCCGCTCGTCTCGAGCGAGACCCGATATCCATCCACACACAGCCCTTGCAGCAGGTCCAGACAATTCCTCTGTGCCAGGGGCTCGCCGCCCGTGACGCAGACGTGCAGCGCACCGTGCTCCCGCACACGCGCGAGGATTGCGGGCAGCTCCCACCATTCGCCGCCATGAAAAGCGTACGCCGTGTCGCAGTACTGGCAGCGCAGCGGACAGCCCGTGAGGCGGATGAACGTTGTCGGGATGCCCGCAGTGTCCGCTTCCCCCTGCAGCGAATAGAAAATCTCGGTGAGCTTGAGGCGCGACATGAGTGCGCATGACGCCTACTGGCTATCGGTCGGCAGCCGCTTCAGTCGATCAGCGGCAAGATGCGCCGCCTCGCTGTCCGGATAGCGCTGTGTCACGAGCGTCAAAGTGGCACGCGCCTGGGAAAAGTGCTTGAGTTCGAACTGCGTGAAACCAAGCTTGACGAGAGCGTCGGGCGCCTTGCGGGAGTTCGGCCAGCGTTCACCGACTGCGCGAAAGGCGACTTCAGCATTGTCGTAATCGCGCGTTACGTAGTAGGCCTCACCCAGCCAATATTGCGCATTGTCCGCAAGATCGCTCGTGGGATAGCTCGCAAGATATTGTTTGAAGCCCGCGATCGAAGCGGCATAGTTCGAGCTCTTCAGTGCCTCAAATGCCTGCACGTACGCCGCCTGCTCCGCCGATGTGGCCGCGCTACTTGGCGCGGCGCTCGGCGCAACCGGGCCGGGCGCTGCAGGCGGCACGGCGCCGCCTGCTCCACCGATGCGTCGGTCGAGATCCCCATATAGGTCGCGCTGCTGCTTGCGCATTGCATCGATACTATTCTGCAGCTGATCCACCTGCCCACGAAGTGTGCGCAGGTCCGACTGCAGCGCATCCTGGTGCTGCGCCATGTCGAGCAGCGTCTGATTCGACATGATCCGCTCGAGCTTGGCCAGGCGCGCATCGAGGTCGTTGAGCCTCACCTGCACGGGGTCCTCCCCGGAGCGTGTCAGCGAACATCCTGCGAGCATGGCAACGAGCAGTACGGCGCTGAATTTCAGCATGGCGCACGTCCCCTATTTCAAATACACAATCTCGACCCGGCGGTTCTGCGCCCAGGCTGCCTCGTTGCTGCCGGCCGCAGCGGGACGTTCGGCGCCGTAGCTCACGGTGGAGAGCTGCGATTCGGTCGCCCCCTGCAGCAGCAGCGCGCGGCGCACGGCTTGAGCACGCCGCTCACCGAGCCCGATGTTGTACTCGCGTGAGCCACGCTCGTCCGTGTGGCCTTCGAGTCGCACGTGCACCGTGGGGTTGGCCGCCAAATATTTGGCGTGCGCGGCGACGACCCCGGGGCCTTCGCCCTTGATCTCGCTGCTGTCAAAGTCGAAATAAATGATCCGTTTCGCAAGGATCCCGGCGAGTGGACCGGCCGCGGCCGCGCCCTCCTCCTCTCCCACCATCCCGGCGGACCCCGCGCCGGCACTCTGTGCGCCCGCCGCCGTGTTAGCAGACGGCGCTTCGGCGCGTTTCGGCTTGCTCGAGCAGGCCGCCAAGCCGAAGGCTGCAGCAATCATCAGGATCAAGACTGTTCGACGCATACATCGCTCCCCGTTCACGGCCGCGCGAGCGGCCTAAAATTTTCATCACTGGACAAAGGGACCCCACACAGGCTCCCGAACTTCGCCCAGGTCGGATCTCAAACGCTGGCCGGTGAGGCCGTCGACCGCAACCGTCGCCAGGACGCCGCGGTCAGCCTCTTGCTCAGAATAAATCAGCACGGCGCTATTCGGCGCAAAGCTCGGCGAGGTGTCGAGGCGGCCGCGCGACAGCACGCGCGTCGCACCACTTTGCAAATCCTGCACGGCAATGCGGTAGTTGCCTTGATCGAGTGTGACCATGGCGAGCTCTTTACCGTCGGCAGAAATCCGTGGACGTGCGTTGTACGTGCCCTCGAAGGTTATCCGTTTCGGGCGTGCGCCGCTTTGCAATCCAACCTCGTAGATCTGCGGACCGCCCGCGCGATCGGAAGTGAAGTATAGGGAGCGGCCGTCCGGCGCCCACGCCGCCTCGGTGTCGATGGCGGGATCATCGGTGACGCGGGTGAGATCCTGCGTCGTAAGATCAAGCACGTAGATGTCCGGATTGCCTCCGGCGCCGCCGAGAGTGAGGGCGAGCTTGTGGCCATCGGGCGACCAGGCGGGCGCCCCATTGATGCCGGCACGCGCGGATACCTGGCGCCGCTCGCCCGTGCGCACTTCCTGCACGTACACCGCCGAGCGATGGTTCTCAAAGGAGACGTACGCGAGCCACTGGCCATCGGCCGACCAGGCAGGCGACATCAGCGGTTGGCGCGATTCGAGGATCATGCGCGGATTCTCGCCATCGGCATCTGCGACGATCAGCTGGAAAATCTGTGCCGGCGGTTGGCCGTTCACCGCGATATAGGCAATACGCGTGGCAAATGCACCGCGCACGCCGACGATCTTTTCGTAGATTGCATCGCTCACCCGGTGCGCGGCATTGCGCAGAGCATTGGGCGCCGCCGTAAACCGTTGGCTCGCCAGGCGCTGGCCGTTCAGTACGTTGACGAGGTCAAAGTCAACGGCCAGCTGGCTGTCAGGTAGCGGCGTCACGCGACCCACGGCGACGTAGTCATTGCCGTCCGCTTTCCAGTCGGCGAGCTGTACGTTCTCGACACGCGACGGGTTCGTGAGCATGCGCGCGCGCGGCATTGCATGGAAGCGGCCGCTGCCCTCGAGGTCGTGCTGCACGACTGCGGCGATATCGAGCCCACCGTCCGGAACCCCCGTATGGGCGAATGGCACGATCGCGATGGGGATGGGATCGGTGACACCGGAGGTGATTTCGATCTTCAATTGAGCCTGCGCAGCCGCCGCCGCACAGCAGGCGAGGACGAGGAGCACGCGGCGCGCCGCCGCCTTGGCCACAGTTCGTTGTGAATGGTTCATGGCGTCAGTTATTGGGATTGAAGTGAATTTCCAGATTGCGCTCGAACAGCGCCGGATCGGGAGGCTGCGGCAGGGGCGAGGCTCGATAAGCCGCCGCCATGATCGACTCGCGCACTGCTGCATCGCCGTTGCACTGCCCCAGACTTACATTGACCACTTCGCCTCCCGGCACCTGCGTGACGTACACAATACAATCAATTCCCGGTCGTGCCGACGGCGGCTTGAGCCAGGCGCGCTGAATGCGTGCCTGGATCTGCGCCACCCAGCTGGCAAGCTGGCCGCTGCTGCGCGCAGCCATGACGTGCTCCTCCGCTGCGAGGCTGCGCTTCAACTCCGCCTCGCTTTGGGCTCGCAGACGCGCCTCCTCAGCCTTGCGTGCATCTTCTGCCTTGCGCTTCTCCTCCGCCTGCCGCTTCTCTTCGGCCTGGCGTTTCTGGTCCGCCTGCTGCCGCTTCTCCTCCTCCTTGCGCTTCTCCTCCTCCTGAGCCTTCTCATCAGCCAGGCGCTTCGCCTCCGCCGCCTCCGCCGCACGCTTGTCCTCAATCTCGTGCTGCGCCCGATCTGCCTCCTCCTGCGCAGCCTTGGCTCGCTGGGCAAGTTCATCCGGCGTCGGCGCGGGCGGCCCCGTGGGCTCCGGTTCCTGCTCAGGCACAGGCTGCGGTTTCCCCGGCGCCGGGGCGGCCGGGGCGAGGGCATGGGAATCAACCACCGTGGCCTCGATCGCAAGCGTGTGCGGCGGCGGGACTGTTTCCTCGTGAAAGACCCACCAGCTATACCCAACCAGCCCAACCAGCGCCGCATGTAATAGCAGCGACTGCGCAACCGAGATCCAGCGATCGCCCCTGCGCTCGGCCATACGATTCGCGCCGACCCGCTTAGCTGCGGTGTTCGGGCTCGGGGGGCGGATCCGTGATGAAGCCGACCTTGCGCGCGCCGGCTTTCTGCAGGATTACCATGGCATCAATGAGCTGCCCGTAGGCTATCGTGCGGTCCGCCTTGACCAACACCGGCAGGTCGGGCTTGCGGCGCAGGGCGGCGGCGGTTCGCGCGCCGACCGTGTCCGCATCGAGCGAGCTTTCCGGATGGCTTCCAACATTCAGATACAGTTTGCCCGCCCTATCGATTGAGAGCACCAGAGGATTTGCGTTTTTGAGCAATTCCGAGTCAAGAGGTTCCGCCGCGGCCTTCGGCAGATCGACCTTCACCCCCTGCATCAGAAGCGGCGCGGTGACCATAAAGATGATCAGCAGCACCAGCATGACATCGATGTAGGGGACGACATTGATATCGCCCATAAGCTTACGTTTGCGGGATCCCTGGGGCATTGTTGCGACCTCCTACACGGCCGGCGCGCCGCTGCGCGGGGCATGACGTTGCAGAACCGTCGAGAATTCCTCCATGAATCCATCGTAGCGAATCTCCAGACGCCCGACCTGATCCGCGTAGCGGTTGTAGGCGAGCACTGCTGGAATTGCGGCAAAGAGACCCGCGGCGGTCGCCACCAGTGCCTCGGAGATGCCGGGCGCGACCATCGCGAGCGTCGCCTGCTGCACGTTCCCAAGCGAGCTGAACGCACTCATGATGCCCCACACCGTGCCAAATAGACCCACGTAGGGACTCGTCGAACCGACGCTTGCGAGCGTTGCGAGGCTCTGCTCGAGCCGATCGATCTCCTTTAACTGCGCCACCCGCATGGCGCGCCGGGCGCTCTCGAGCAGTTGCTCCGGTGTCGTGCTTCCCTGCTGCTTCGAACGGGCGAACTCGCGAAAGCCGAACTCGAAGATGCTCGACATGCCGGTTGCGCCACCGCGCGATTCGATGCCGCGATACAGCTGCGACAGATCGCCGCCCGACCAGAAATTATTCTCAAACTGATCGGCTTCGCGGCGCGCACGGCGAATGACGATGCGCTTTCGGAAAATGATCGCCCACGAGGAGAGCGACGCCAATGCCAGGAGCGCGAGTACCACCTGCACGGGAATGCTTGCCTGCATTACGAGACGTACAATCGACAGATCCGGGGTCATGTCAGAGTGGCTCCGGCGCGCTGAGCGCGTCCATAAGAAATGAAGGGAGTCGCGTCGGCCGGAAGGTACCGGCATCCACGCACGCGACCTGCACATCGGCTTCGGCGAGAGTGTGCGCGCCCACCGTAATGCGCTGCGCGAAGTTTATCGCCGTAACGCCACGCGCGCGCGCCTCACAGCTGATCAGCAGCTCATCATCCAGGCGCGCCGGACGCTTGTACTGGATACGCACATTCACGACCGGGAAGATGATGCCTGGATCCTTGGCGAGCGCCTGCTGCGAGAAGCCGGCGCAGCGCAGCCATTCGGTGCGCGCGCGTTCCAGGAACTTCAGGTAGTTCGCGTAGTACACGACGCCGCCGGCATCGGTATCCTCCCAATAGATACGCACCGGCCAGGAGAAGCCGTTCACCGTCCCTCCTCAAACAAGGGCAGACTCGCCGCCGGCCGCGGCGGCGGCTGCAGCCCCAGATGCAAATAGGCGCTGCGGGTGGCCATGCGCCCGCGTGCCGTACGCATCACATAGCCCTGCTGAATGAGGAACGGCTCGATCACATCCTCGAGCGTGCCGCGCTCCTCGCCGATCGCCGCGGCGATGCTCTCGATGCCGACCGGGCCGCCGTCGAATTTCTCGATGATGGTCGCGAGAAGCTTGCGGTCGAGCGAATCGAAGCCCTTCTGGTCAACTTCGAGCATGTCGAGCGCGGCGGCCGCGAGGCGCTCATCGATGCGTCCGTCGGACTTCACCTGCGCGTAGTCGCGCACCCGGCGCAGCAGGCGATTGGCAATGCGCGGCGTACCACGGGCGCGCTCGGCGATGCGCTTGGCGCCAGCGGCATCAATCGGCGTCTTCAAGATGGCGGCCGAGCGCGTGACAATGCGCTCGAGCTCCTCAACCCCGTAAAATTCCAGGCGCTGCACAATGCCAAAGCGGTCGCGCAGGGGCGAAGTCAGAAGCCCCGCACGGGTGGTCGCCCCTATCAGCGTGAAGGGCGGCAGGTTGAGCTTGATGGAGCGCGCGGCCGGCCCCTCGCCGATCATGATATCGAGCTGGTAGTCCTCCATCGCCGGGTAAAGCACCTCCTCGACCACAGGCGAGAGACGGTGAATCTCGTCCACGAAGAGTACGTCGCGCGGCTGCAGATTGGTCAAAATTGCCGCCAGATCGCCCGGCCGCTCCAATACCGGCCCCGCGGTCTGGCGCAGATTGACGCCCAGCTCGGTGGCAATGATGTTCGCGAGCGTCGTCTTGCCGAGCCCCGGCGGGCCGAAGATCAGCACGTGATCGAGTGCCTCGGCGCGCTGGCGCGCCGCGCCCAGGAAAATCTCCAGCTGCGCCTTCACCTGCATCTGTCCCACATATTCGGCGAGTCGGCGTGGGCGGATGGCGCGCTCCACCGCTTCGTCCTCGCCACTTGCGGCAACGTCGATCACCCGTTCGGCGCTCGTCATCGGTGCATGCTCCCTAGTCGCGCGCGGCGCCCTGCAGCGCACGGCGGATCAGTTCTTCGGTCGTGTGGACCCCGGTCTCGATGCCCTTCAGCAGACGCGCCGCTTCGACAGGCTTGTAGCCGAGGCCGACGAGAGCACCCAAAGCCTCGGATTCCGGGCTCGCCTCGTCGCTGCGCCCGGTGCCTGTCACACCCTCCAGGTGCGCGACGCGATCGCGCATCTCTACCAACAGGCGCTCCGCGGTCTTGCGCCCGATTCCCGGCACGCGGATGAGCGCGGCGACATCCTCCTTCAGTATGCACTGCGCGAACGCCTCAACACTGATTCCCGACAGGAGCGCGAGAGCAATCTTCGGCCCGATCCCCGACACCTTCAGAAGGTTGCGGAACAGCCGCCGCTCATCCTGGCTGGCAAATCCGTACAGCATCTGCGCATCCTCGCGCACCACCAAATGCGTAAGGAGGCTCACTTCCTGCCCGATTGCCGGCAGGTGCAGGAACGTGGACATCGGCGCCTCCAGCTCGTAGCCCACGCCGCCCACATCGACCAGCAGTTGCGGTGGCGTCTTAGCCGCGATGCGGCCGCGCAGCGAGCCGATCATCGCATAAGCTCGCGCAAGCGCCGCGAATGCGCGTGGCACACGGCGATCGCGAGAGCATCGGAGGCATCCGCGGCGATGCGCCCTTCGAGGCGCAGCAGCGCCCGGATCATATGCGCAACCTGCTGCTTCTCGGCGCCGCCAAAACCCACCACGGCGAGCTTGATGGTGCGTGGGGCGTACTCAAAGATCGGCAGTCCTGCCGGCAGCGCAGACAGCACCGCACCGCGGGCCTGACCGAGCTTGAGGGCGCTGTCGGCATTGCGCTTGACGAACACCTGCTCCACCGCTACCTCCTGCGGGCAGTGTCGGGAGACAAGCTCGCGCACGCCTTCGAATATGACACGCAGGCGCTCGGCGAGTGTCGCGCCGGATGCGCTGATGCAGCCATGCGTGAAATGCACATTGTCGGGGCCGTAGCAATCGATCACGCCAAACCCCGTGCGCCGCGAGCCCGGATCGAGGCCGAGGATGCGCAGGGTCGCAACCGGCGCCAAGCGCTGCGGTTGCGCCGCCGGTTCAAAGCTGCGCCACGACCTCGTCGGGTATCTCGGCATTGGTATAGACGCTCTGTACTTCCTCGAGTTCTCGCAGCGCATTCTGCAGGCCCAGCATGGCGCAGGCGGCGTCGCCTGCGAGCAGCACCGCGACCGACGCGCGCTCGGTCACCTCGCAGTGCCTCGGCACAAATCCGGCGGACGCAAGCCGCGCGCGCACGGCGTCAAATTCCCACGGGTCCGTCAGCACGTCTATCGATCCCGCCGGCCCCACGATAATGTCCTCCGCTCCGGCATCAAAAGCGAGTCTGCGCAGACCTGCCAAGTCGGTTGCGGATGGATAGCTCATGCGCCCTACCGGCTTAAAGAGGTAGGCGACCGAGCCCGGAGCGCCCACACTGCCGCCGTATTTGCTGAACACATGACGCAGCTCCGCGACAGTACGACTGGGATTGGCGGTGAGGCAATCGACGATCACTGCGGCGCCGTCGGGACCATACCCTTCAAACCGGGCCCTCTCAATGCTCACGTTTGCGGCGGCGTCGACCAGCGCTCTGACATCCTCCCCTCCGTGATTGGACGGGATTCCTACGGAGCCATGAACACGCGTTCACGCTCTCTGCGGCGGGTTTCCGCTTCGCATCCCCCGCGGTAGGTCTTGCGACCGCGGCATTGTATCGATCCAGCCATAGGAGCGCTATCCTGTTAGGTCGCACGATTAATTCATGGCGGCAAGTCGCTGCTGCGCGACACGCCGCAAGGCTCCTCAAGCAATACATGGCGCATCGTGGAAACCGGACTGATCTGCCCACAGTGGATTCGCGATTCGATCACGCGGGCTGCGGCGGCGATCGAGAGCGCAACTAGCGGCGCTCCCGCGCCGCTCACCCTGGGTGTTGACGCGGCGCACATCATTGGCGCCCTCACCGATGAAGAGGAGCTTGCGCACGCCGTCCTGGTGCGACCCACCCTGAACTCTGCGGGGTTGACCGTCGAGAAGCTCGCCCGCCTGGTGTCGCCGCAAGCCGCCCGCACTGCCGCGGCGCTGCAGAATCTTGGTGAGCTCGGCCTGCCGCGCAATTGGTCGGCAGCGCAGGGTCTCGGGCCGCAGCAGGCGGAGACCGTTCGCAAGATGTTGCTGGCGGTTGCGAGTGATCCGCGTCTAGTGCTGGCGCGTCTTGCGGAGCATCTGGTGCAAGTGCGCCGCGCCTCCGCCCTCCTCGAGAGCGAGCGCGAACGGCTCGCTCTCGAGGCACGCGCGGTATTCGCGCCGCTCGCGAGCCGGCTCGGCGCGTGGCAAATCAAGTGGGAGCTTGAGGATCTGGCGTTTCGACATCTCGACAGCGCCGAATACCGGCAAGTCGCCGCTGCGCTCAATGAGCGGCGTGCGGATCGGGAAGAGTACATTCTTGCCCTGTGTGCGCAGCTGCGCGCACAGCTCCAGGCTGCGCACATTGACGCCGAGGTGTACGGCAGGCCCAAACACATCTACAGCATCTATCGCAAGATGCAGGCCAAGCGGCTCAGCTTTGGGGAGCTCTTTGACGTGCGCGCGGTACGCATCGTCGTCGCCACCATACCCGATTGCTATGCTGCGCTCGGCGTCGTGCATGGTCTCTGGCACAACCTTCCTGCGCAGTTTGATGACTACATTGCGACCCCAAAGCAGAACCTGTACCGCTCGATCCACACGGCGGTGATTGGACCGCAGCAGATGAGCGTAGAAATCCAGATCCGCACGCGCGAGATGCACGAGCAGGCCGAACTCGGCGTCGCCGCCCACTGGCAGTACAAGGATGCAGGCCCGCGCGATCGGGACTACGCGCGTAAGATCGAATGGGTGCGGCGGATGCTCGAGCCCATCGCCGCGCAGGATGCGGAGCGCGATTTTCTCGAACGCATGCGCGTTGAGCTCTTTACGGATCGCATCTACGCTCTTACTCCCAAGGGCGAGGTCATCGACCTGCCGCGCGGCGCAACCCCGCTCGATTTTGCCTATCACGTGCACACGGGCCTCGGCCATCGCTGCCGCGGCGCCAAGGTAAACGGCCGCATCGTGCCGCTGACCTATCAATTGAAGAATGGCGAAATCGTCGAGATCATCGTCGGCAAGGAACCCGCGCCGAGCCGCGACTGGCTCGTCCGGGATCAGGGCTATCTCGCCTCCGCGCGCAGTCGCGAAAAGGTGCGGGCGTGGTTCCGTAAGCTTGAACCGACAACGGCGGATGCACGCGCCGAGCTCATCGCGGCGCCGGTGGTGGCGCGCGCCGCGCCGCCGCCGGTCGCGCGCTCAAAGGGGCGCACGCGGTCGGCTATCGATATCGAAGGCGTGGGAGATTTACCCATGACGCTCGCGCGCTGCTGCGGACCCGCGCGCCCGCAGGCCATCATGGGATACGTTACGCTCGTGCGCGGCGTCACCATCCATCGTGGTGACTGCGCGAGTCTCGCGCGGATGCGCGCCCTCAAACCCGAACGCGTACTGCGGGTCGAGTGGGCCGCCGAGGCTGAGGCCGAGGTGGCCAGACGGCCGCGCCCAGCTCGTTAGCGATTTACGAAGTCGATGGCGCGCTTGTCGGCAGCGAGCGCCGCCTCGTGCAGTGCTTCGGCGAGTGTCGGATGAGCGTGCATCGTGCGCTGTAGATCCTCGCTGCTTGCCGAGTACTCCATGGCGAGTACCGCTTCGGCGATGAGCTCGCCCGCAAGGGGACCGATGATATGCACGCCGAGGATTTCATCGTCGTCTTCGGCCGCAATCAGCTTCACGAAGCCCTGCGTCTGCTCCATGGCACGCGCGCGGCCGCTCGCGAGGAACGGGAATACGCCGACCTTGTAGGCACGGCCGCTCGCCTTCACCTGCTCCTCGGTCAATCCGACCCATGCAATCTCGGGAGCCGTGTAGATGACCGACGGGACGGTCTTGTAGTTGACCTCAGCAAAATGTCCGGCGATGAGGTCCGCGACCGTCACGCCCTCCTCCTTGCCCTTGTGCGCCAACATCGGACCGCGCACGCAGTCGCCCACCGCCCAAATGCCCTCCACGCCGGTGCGGCACTCGTGGTCGACCTTGATGAAGCCGCGCTCATCGAGCTCGACTCCGGTGCCGGGCGCCAACAGATCGCGCGTGAACGGGCGCCGCCCGATGGCGACGATCAGCTTGTCGAGCGTCAGGGACTGCTCGCCCTGCGCGTCGCTGTACGTCACGGTGACGGCATCGCCCTGAATTTTCGCACCCGTCACCTTGGCACCCAGGCGAATATCAAATCCCTGTTTCTTGAACTGGCGCAGCGCCTCCTTTGCGACCTGCTGATCGACGATCGGCAGAAACTCCGGCAGCGCCTCAAGAACGGTGAGCTCGCTGCCGAGCCTGCGCCAAACGCTACCGAGTTCCAGGCCGATGACGCCGGCGCCGATGACGCCGAGCCGCTTCGGCACCGCCTCGAGGTCAAGCGCACCGCAGGAATCCAGGATGTACTTGCCGTCAAACGGCGCCGAGCGCAATTCCATCGGCACCGAGCCCGAGGCGAGCACGACGTGCTTGGCGGCAAGCTCGCGCTTGGCACCGTCGTGCGCGGTGAACTCAATGCGTCGGCCCGGCAGGAGCTTGCCATGGCCCTGCAGCGGCGTGACGCCGCTTGCCTTGAATAGCGCAAGAATGCCCTGCGTGCTCGCCTTGATGATGCCGCCCTTCCTCTTCTGCATCTGCGCCACATCGAGACTTGCGCCGGTGGTGCGGATGCCGTGGACGGCGAACTCCTCACGCAGCCGGTGATACAGCTCGGAGGACTCGAGCAGCGCCTTTGACGGGATGCAGCCGACATTGAGACACGTGCCGCCGAATACGGGCAGGCCCTCGCGGTTCTTCCATTCGTCGATGCAGGCGACGGTGAGCTTGTTTTGCGCGGCGCGGATCGCTGCCGGATAGCCGGCCGGACCCCCGCCGATCACGACGACGTCAAATGAATCGGCCATATGTTTTTTCCGCTTAGATCTGCAACAGCATGCGGCCCGGATCCTCGAGGGAATCCTTGACCGCGACCAGAAATTGCACCGCGTCGCGCCCGTCGATGATGCGGTGATCGTAGGTCAGCGCCAGGTACATCATCGGTCGCGCGAGGATCTCGCCGCGCACGACCATCGGCCGCTCCTGGATCTTATGCATGCCCAAGATGGCGCTCTGCGGCGCATTGACAATGGGTGTCGACATGAGAGAGCCGAACACGCCGCCGTTGGTCAGCGTGAACGTGCCGCCGGTCAGATCCTCGAGCGCCATCGAGCCATCGCGGGCGCGCACGGCGTAGCCGGCGATCTCGCGCTCGATCTCGGCAAAGCTCTTGATGTCCGCGTTGCGCACGATGGGCACCATGAGTCCGCGTTCAGTCGACACGGCGACACCAATGTCGTAGTACTCGTGATACACGATGTCCGTGCCATCGACGGATGCGTTGACGATGGGAAAACGCTTGAGTGCCTCGATCGAGGCTTTGACGAAGAAGGACATGAAGCCGAGCTTCGCGCCGTGCGCCTTCTCGAAGCTGTCCTTGTAGCGTGCGCGCAGCTCCTGCACGGCGGTGAGATCGACCTCATTGAACGAGGTCAGGAGCGCCTGCGTCGCCTGGGCTTCTACCATGCGCGCTGCGATGCGCTGCCGCAGGCGCGTCATCGCGACACGCCTCTCGGAGCGAGCCGCACGCGCGCTGGCGCGCTCGCTTGTGCTGTCCTTGACGGGAGTAAGCGGCGCAGGCGTGGGAGCGGCGGCCGCGCGTTCCGGCGCGGCGGCGGCGGCGGGCGCTGCGGCTGCCACCGACTTTTTCCTGTCCAAAAATTCGACGACGTCGGACTTCGTCACGCGGCCATCGCGCCCGGAGCCGGCGATGGCGGTGGGGTCCAGATGATTCTCCTCAACGAGGCGCCGCACCGAGGGGCTGAGCTTGCCGTCGTCGAATTTGGCGGCAGCGGGCTCAGCGACTGCAACCGCCGCGGGCGCCGCGCGCGCCACCTGAGCTGCTGGTGCGGACGGGGCTGCTGCGCGTGCCGCTTGCGTGGCGGACGGACCGGATGCCGCCGAGGCGGATGCCGCGTCGATGATGGCAAGCAGTTGGCCACTCGTCACCGTGGTGCCGGCCGGGGCCGAGATTTCGCGCATGACGCCGTTCATCGGCGCCGGAACTTCGAGAACGACTTTGTCGGTCTCCAGGTCCGCGAGATTCTCGTCGCGGCGAATCGCATCCCCGGGTTGCTTATGCCATGCGACGATCACCGCGTCGGCGACCGACTCGGGCAGCTGCGGGACGCGGATCTCAGTCGTCATGAACT
>Ga0302325_10018795_pt1 | contig 14550 bp, 16 predicted proteins | sample Palsa_T0_2_FD_201948 | JGI IMG/M metagenome (GOLD analysis project Ga0302325, IMG submission 201948) | Peat permafrost microbial communities from Stordalen Mire near Abisko, Sweden - Palsa_T0_2 | ecosystem: Environmental > Terrestrial > Soil > Palsa > Peat permafrost | place: Sweden: Abisko... | reverse complement strand
GGGGCGCTTGTAAATTCGATCAATTTTTGCGAGCGATTATAAGAAACGAAGTCTCCCTGTCCCGACCCTGCCCCCGCTATTTTGGAGTTCGCCGTATTGATGAGACATGCTCTATCATCCCAGAGCCAGAAAGTCTCGGGATTTTCAAGGCGGCACTGGGAATGGGCAATGACAATGAAGAAAAGGAGAAGGATGGTCTGAGTATTGAACATAACTAGGATATACTGGGGAAAAGTGAAAATTGAGAGTAAAAAGTATACCAGTGATGAAAGATTTGTCCCGAGTCCCGACTTTAAGGATGTCATCTGCCACGTCACATTGGATTGTGCTTATGTTATCCACCTCCAGGGATTTAGGGAATGCAGGATCAAGGTTCCTCAATGGATCTTAGCTTGCATTGCAGTCTTACGATTGATGAGCAAGCGAGTGGTGATGCTGGGTTCATTTGTGGCTGGATAGGAGGAGGCTTGCACCTTCATTCGTCAGCGTCCCCTCATTAAATATACCTTAATTGCAATATTTTGCCTTCATAATACACATAAATAATATCTATAGATCTGAGAGTCTGGTTTTTATATTGCTGCGCCAGGTGAGAAGAGCCTTACATTCTACTAATTTCGGAGCTGGGCAATTTCAGTTCAATAAGGAAAGCTTCGACCGAAAGCTAACAAACAAACCTAGAGATGCATGTCCTTCCAGCGCTCTCCTAATTTTGGCCCCTCTTCACCTCTCACCTCTAATCTCAGTTTCCCTCAGCTGCTCTCTGCCTGCTCCGAATTGAAACTTCTCTTTCCTCATCAGCTGATAAATGTGCATTAATACTTACGACTGCAAATACTGGCCTCGTCCAAAGGCTGGTAGACAACAAACATCAATGTCGGAAAGTAAATCACCAAAACGTCCCTCCAATACTGAAATTGATTGATACTTTACAGGGACAAACATTCAAAGCTGCTAAAGATGCTGTCTTCAGAACACGAGGAAGATACCATCCTCCAAGTCCAAGCGTAAATTGACTTCAATCCTATCTCTATCTCTTTTGTGCTACAAATGAATTCCGCCTTCTTTTCCCAATATTTCCTGTCTCCTCACTTCGCCAACCTTCGTCCTCTAACAAGGTTTAGTGAAAGCGATTACTAGCAATGCTCAAATGTTATGTGAAAGCCAGCGTGAATTCCTCCCATATGTTTCGGATCCGGCCTCCGAAAACTCAGCAGAACCTCGTTGGTGCAATGTTTCGTATGCTCCAACGTCCCGTAACGTGAGTTCAGACGCATTCGGCCATTTGAATGTCCCACCCGGTATATCCTCCGCATCAAGAACGTGCAGTGCGCTAGGTGATGCTCCTGTGTGGTATAGACTCTTGATTCGACACTCTCAGCCAGCTCATCTTCATCCATGATTCGCTCCTTTCCGTCTTCGTCATGGAAGAAGGGAAAAGCGCCCATCTGACGCTCAGAGTATTGCAACCACTCACGAAACTCTATTGCTGTTTCGTTGTCAAAGCACTGCTTGGGTGTCCAGCTGTTGCCTAAAATGTCGAATTCGCATCCTAAAGCTCTTGCTTCAGCTGTGGTATTTGTCGTACCGCAGTGGTGAAGGTCGGTTGCGACGTGGTGTGTTTTTAAAAGAAGGGTTGTCAGGATGCCGCACAGAAGAATGAGTAATGCAATTGTCGCAGTTTGCACTTTTTGAAGCTTTCTTTTGGGACTGTGAATTAAAGAATCGTCGTCCGTCAGTTGGTCTGATTCTGTATCAAGCTCGGCCAGATGAGTTTTCGACGACTCTTCAGTCGGTAGACTTGTATACTGCCCCGACAGAGGTTTTTCCTTTGGGGAGAGAAATATTAAATTATTGGCACGAGTGGGAGGTATCATCGTGGTGTCTGTCTTTGTGAGCAAGGTTATGAGGTGCTAGATGGGAGGAGGGCTCAGCGCTGTGCTCGGTATACGAGTGTGACGCTACGAACTTCAAGTGTTTGAAAGCCTAAGAGCCCGACTTACTCGCCGGGATGCCTCTGGAGTCTGATGGGACTGCGGAAGCACATCAGCTGGTGGTTACCACAACCAAAGCTAAGGGCTATAGACTATCATGGATATGGAAGGTCAAGTCAGGTCCTAGACCGAAAAAGGGATCTCACCCGAAATACTCTCTGCGACCAAGGCAGCTGGGGACGAGAGGAGTGATGAGATATGAAGTGTAGTTCTATCAATCCGCCTGGGTAATGGAAATTTTGGCTTATCATGGGCATTGGGCATTGGTACGAGCTACGGGACTATCCCATACCTTGAACTAAAGAGGCCGGATGCATCGGAGTAGACGCCGGCACGTAGATCATATGTCACCCTGCTGTTGCCATAGAGTTTTTTTACACCTAAAAACTTATAGGCAGGGTGTGCACGTGCTTTCACGACAGCAACATCCGTCTCCGGCATATAGGTGGGCTTTACAGGCGTCCAATCCGACGTGTCTTCATGTGATCGCAATAGGGCGTAATCTTTAATTCATACTTCATAAGCAGCTGTTCGGGCCCGAGCCAGGGCCTATACTACTATGAAGCATTTATTGGTGCGGGTCTGAGTGGTATGGTTCACCCATTCGCCATTCGGCTTTTTTCATGCATCTCGTAGTCGGTGGCACGATGCGCGAGTTTCAAACTAAGTGCGTGTCCAAGCATTTCCAATATCCACCTGCCGAATCAAGCAATAATCTGCGCCGTTGGCCAGCATGTTTCCAAACAAGAAACTTCACGTTCATGGAAAACATAGGTGTACAAAATATACAAGGTTCGGCCGACGGAGATCCACAGTTCCATTAGGCAGGGTTCAGGCGGAGGAAAATGTCAGCCTTGAGCTACCCCAGGAATGGTCTTTCATAGGGCTGCACGTTCGCGGCAACTATCAATGATATTCTGTCCCGTATAAGCATTACGGCTATTTGAGGCAAGCGTCACCGTGGTAATCAATTGCCTAAATTCCAAACAAATGACGCCTTGCCCAATGACTCGACCATATCCCTTTTGCTATTCCTGTCAGCAATACAAATGATCTGCGGTGTAACGGTGTTGCACAGAAATTTACCCTTGTATTTTTCAACCTTGCTTTATGGACCGCGGCCGATAGGAGCTTCGGTAAGGTCGACCAATTACAATGGCTAATAGTTTGAAGGAATGTCATTCACAGTCTTCCTTTCTGTCTCTTCAAGCATACTTCTAGTAGTGAGAGCAAGCCAATGATATTGGTTTATCATCTTTCTCATCTGAAGATCTATCCCTAGCACTATTCACTGGCTATTCAAGCTGAAAAGTTTTTAGACGAAGGTTCTTCAACACAGGACAGGGGCTAAGAATTGGTGGATATAGACTCTAGAACGGGAATAGCTCTTCGGCCAGCCTGGTTATTGAGCGAAAGTATTGTTGCGTGGACGTATCTAAAAGCTCAGCTTACATTTGATCATTCCGGAATGTAAAGTTATGTCATCGAGCTACCATTTGCTGAGATTCCTGCACACTTGTCAGACTCAACGGCTCGATGGCCGTTTTTGTGCCTTACGCCCGAATAAACAACCCGGTGCAGAGGTCCGAGATGGACTGGGGTTCTTATCCATATGATGCGGGAGAATTCTTCCTAGCGTGGCATGTAGCAGGGGTTTCAGCCGCTTTGCGTCGCTGTCGCTTCAGAGAAGGATTGTTGTCATATTACCAGCTACGTACAAACTTACAGAAAAACTGAATTAAACAGGTGTCACAATCAATCCTAGCATCATAGATGTAGTGTTGCCGTACCATAAGCACTTGGGTAATATTCAGAAAGTGGGGAGGTCTCGGTTCACACGATTGCGCCGAACATAGTCATTGTTGGAAGAAGCTCTAGCCAATGTTAGCCAGTTTGCGAACTAGAACGTGCTCGTCCCGATACTGTCACCACGTCATTCCTCAAAAATATATAAAGATGCTTTTTCTCTATATGAGATCCTCAAATTCACACCCCAAGACTTTCCAATCAAACAAATACCTATAATCAACTTCCCCTCTTCTACCAAAATCCCCAAATACAACACCAAAATGAAGTTCACATACTTTGTTGCCATTGCCACGATGCTTTTTGGAATGGGTATGGCTGTTGCTATCCCATCTGACGAGGTTGCTCCCATCCCCGATGGAGAGGTAAGCCATACACAGATTTATATTCCGTTGAGAAGAGAGATAGAGAACGTCTTTGCTAACTCTTAGTTTCTCACAGAGCTACTTCAACGTAAGTAAACACTGACAGCTATGCATTATTGAAACTTGATTAATCGGAACGAACACGTGCTAAATGAGCGTCTGCATTACAGAAGGATGGTGAGTCATTCGAAATAGATTCCACTTGAAATCATATGGCTAACGAGGACTTTCTATGATACAGATTAGATATCGACAAGCACGAATGGGTATGAAGGAGGATCTTGGATTCGGATGGGGTTTGGAGACAGCCTTGGTCTGGTTTTTCCTGATGGTTTCCCATACCTACGTGTGAATGCAAAGGCCGAAAATATTGGAAACAATACTGTGTGTAATGTCACAATTATGGTGATGAAATGTGAAATTCTGCATGCTTCTAATTATATATTGATTTCCCTTTAAGATGTAGAAATCTGAGTTGAGGTCTTGACAAGTTTTCACCGCCCGTTATATCTCTCTAAAGTTGCCTCTCAGGCTACCACTTTCTCAGTGATACATTAAGATAATGAATAGACTCAGACGGTTTGTACTGACTGAGCTTCCTGCGCTTACGTGGCATCACATTCCACCATATTGACATTTAAGCGAAGGCGGTCTACAAGCCGCTGAGTTTCGCTGGGCAGCTCACTCAAATCGTATTCATTATGATTCATGGCATGGAAGAAGGATATACCACGTAGCATGTTCACTCCTTTAAGGCTGATATAAGTGTCCCTGAAGTGAAATCAATGTATGTCCTTGAATTATATAGTATTGACTGTCAATATGTTTCACTATCCTCACATAGGCCCTTTGCTCATGGTAGTCATGGCATGATCCCTCATAAATTCGAAGACCGATTCCTGTTGGCTTATAGTTAGTGGTATTCCGATTTTAACGAAAAGAGATACTCACACGGTCTCTGCAGGTGTGCTCTGTGTCTAATCCGTTTATGAAACCTCTTAATTCCCCTGTTTTGCTACTTCGCGCAGCATGTTCTATCGTCATATCCATATTGCACATGAGCGTTTGGCGTAGATAGTCAAAGCAGTGAGTGTGATGTCCGACAGCTATCTTGTTATCTTCGTCTTCCATCAAATCTATGTTATGGAGGTTGCTCTCGTTCCTCAGCAGCCGCCAGAATTCCATACGAAGCATATTCTAAACCGCTTTGAGCACTTCTGAGCATTCGAGGGAGAAAAGAACATTAACTCACGACGCAATGATATTGATGGGTCCACGTTACTCCAAAGAGGTGCTCTCCGTTCAACCCACGAAGGCCGGGTGGAAGATTGTAGTCCTTTGGATTGTCGACGACAATCAATCCACGCTCTGTAGGAATCAGTGAAGCCCATGCATTGTCAACTTCAGGCGAAGGAGGCAGAGAGAATAGCGGATCTTTCGCTATTAAAATCTGCTTCTGAGGCACTAATTGAACATTTAGTAAATGCTTTCGATTCTACCAGAGGAACTTACTTTCTGGCACAGGCGTAAGTAAACCTGATCTTGATTTCAAGAGTCCTTTTCCTACTTCATATACATAAATTACCAGAACTGCTTCAACAATACAACAAAAAACAACAATAATCACACGAGGGATCCACATCCGCCTAGGTCTCAATCGTGAGGTGCTGAAATCGATCTCTGAGCCGTCTGCACTGTCTGGAGCTTCATCGAAATTAGAGCCCTGCAATGCTTCGGCCTCATGTTTGTCCTGAGAATCCCAATGTTTAGCTCTGTCATTAGAAAATGTTCGCCAAAGAGCTTCGAGTGGTCGTTGCATATTGCGTATTTTGAAGGTCAGGAGGGCCAAAACGCAGAAGTGTTTCCCGTACGGAATGGATGCCGTCGTAGGAGGGAACTACCAGAACCCCGATATTGCTTCTCATCAGATGAACAGTGATCTGCATGCGGTCTTGTGGCTATCTAAAACCCGGACAAGTGTGCGTAGGATTGTTTCTGACAGACTGACATGCATATACAACGCGCACAAGTGGCGGCCGCGCATGCTGCATTTGCTGTGCCGCCTTCAGCAGGACAGCCCAGTCATGCTAAAATAGGAAGGACAATCGAAAACACCTGGATCCCTGCAAAATGCATCCCGTCGTGTAAGATTCTAGCCCAACCTCAAAGGGGTGCAGTAAGTTATGACTAGGTGGCTTCAAACCTGCCACAACTCATATGCATCAAATCCTTGACTGTCCGGATGAATGCCCCTTGCAATGCTCGAGGCAGCCCCGAAGTCACATTGTGCGTTCTAAGTTTGTATCGCCGCAAGACAACTCCTCCAAACTCTTGGATGCTTAGTACCTGCTGCGTTCATCAGGCGTCTTCATCCTTTGGTCACGGATCACTCGTGTTTGCAATATACTTTTTAGGTTTGATATGAGTCCCCAGCTATATGATAAGTTGCAGCAGGATGAGTTCGAAATATCAAAATCAGAATTACCGCCAAGGGAAAGAGAGAATCATAGCAGTCCAACGCAGTTCCAATCATGGAAGCTTCCATTGCTGTTATTTATCACAGCGATTTCTCTCTCTCTGAATCTTGTGATGGTTGCAAAATTGGCAGGTCGGAGCGAACATCTTCTATCGCAAGCAGCCTTCTTTCCGCATTGTGAGTTATTGATTCATTCAAAGATTTGTGACCTCGCTGACAGTAGTGTAGTCCCCATGGAAACGGTTACATTCACTTCCAGAGAGACACCCTTCTATGGAAATGACTCGGCGGCAGATCAAGCTTGGGACTCAATGGTGCCGAGTATATACTCATCCTCCTATATTCAGAAAGACTTCCGAGTTGCTAAGATAGCGTAGTTGGCTCAGGATATCTTCGAGTTCCGAATCCGCGAAGATATGGATTGGCTCCTAGCAAGATTATAAAGAACGATACGGAGGGATCGGAGATATTTCAGGCTTCTGTTATACATCAGTTACACTGTGTGGTAAGGAACTCTGCGCCTGTTCAGCATCTTTCATATACTTACAGTGTCAAGGGCTACTTCAGAGCTTATATTTTGGCACGCGAACAAGGCATAGAACCAAATCAAACATACACCCATATCATTCACTGTATTGATTATGGTAAGTTCCAGACAACTTTGTAAGCTGCTCAGAGTCTAACCAAGACTTTTCAGTTCGTCAAGCAATTCTCTGTACTGGTAAAATGAAAACAATTTTCTTCACATGACGTAGATGCGAGCTAATATATTACACAGCGGATACAACACTTGAGGGAAGCAACGCAGAGGGCATATTTAGTGGTACTGGTGCAATTCATCAGTGCAGGAACTGGAATGCTGTAAAGAAGTTCTTGGTAGAGAAGCGTGCTAATGATTTTGAGCGCTCAATATTACATACATAGAAACTGTGCCAAACTACATGATGTCTTTTGAAATAAGCTACAAACAACGACTTCTTATGATTAATCCAGTGAGCGTAAATTACTAGTCATATTTACACTACAACAATGAAATATGCAATCCAGACCACGAATATGAATTCGTGAGTATGATTTTGCATAATGACGATTGCATTGAAGTGTGTGTCGGCCGCATGGTCCAACACGTGGGACGGACTTTGAGTCCGGCACTTAATCTGCTGACCCGGGCTGATGATGACTGCATATACAAGGAAACTCTTGCATGGATAATTGCAATATTACCCTGAGTAGTAAAATACGGGTCACTAATAGTTTTGACTCTTTTGGGTTAAGCTATTTTTGTTGGTTGACTTAGAGACAAACCATGCAATAAATAATTAAGCAAATCTACGGCGAACTTGAAATGCGTCTTTCGAAAATGGGAAAGCATCGGACATTTTTCCTCAAGCTGCTGCAAAAATGACGCCGGAGCTACTGCAGTCAGCAGTGCAATCTCATATGGTATCCTCGGTCCAAATGGCGCAATTTGGCTAGGGCTTATTAGGCTGGAAAATCGCTGCTGTCTGCCGAGAATGGCTCAAGAGCCGATGCATCCTTCGTATGCAATAACCTATGGAAAGCTTTTAGAGTCTCCACTCCATATCGGGCTTTTCACGTACTCAAATATTCCAGATTGGTCTAGTTCTTGTTTCATGTACTTACCTCTCGCCTAGCACTCACCGAAATAGGCATCCGTTATCTTTGAACTCGAGCTATCGCAATCGTTACTCAATTCGATGTCATACGCATGCCCATACCCAACGAATCTTTTTCTCTTCCCATGAATGTTTCGCAACTGAGGGACACTTTTTCATCATCGTGATGTTCTCGAAAGCATCCGAATACGTCGAAAAATACACAGCTCCCCGAAGCCCTACATATGACCCGGTCGACACGCAATTTGAGAACGAGGACCCATCTCACCGCCGGTGTAGTTCTGGCGTCAGCTCCCTCTGGGTACTATCAACATGTGCTTTCGCCGTTGCCTTCGCCATTTCGACGTGGAGACAATATAGCCAGACAATGTGGTCTTATGAGAATGGATTTAGGACTGATTTTGGTGCGTCCCAAGCCATTTCAATATCCTCTTCACTACCCCGAGCAGAAACAATTTGGCACATATACTTCTTCACTCTACTGACTGAAATCCTATAGGGCCGGCACGACCCTCTATTAGCATCGAAGAGGTTCGCTTCACTAGCGGTGTCTGGATAGATGACAATGGCACATTTCATCTCACAGAACACCCTGGAATTCCTACTTATGTCGGACCACCAAGCCCAGACATAGACAAACGTTGGGATTCAATCATTAAACGTGAGTTGTATTAGCCCTTGTGTTTGGCTGAAACGTGCTAACTTGAGTGTAGCCGAGTGGTTCCATGCAACCCAAGAGGAGATCGTACAGTACGGTGGGAGTGAGCTCGCTGAGAAGCTCTTACACAGTGCCAATGGGATTTATTCTGTAGAGTAAGTTAATCATTAAACTATTCTTGGAGATGTTGTGACATGCTGACAAGATTCGAGGCTCGATGTGTTTCACTCTCTCCACTGTTTGGTGAGTCCGATTATCCGCACCTTTAAAGCCTCTCCCTGACCATTCTTTGTTTATAGAACCAAATTCGGAAGGCAATTGATCGCGACTACTATTATCCATCGTATGGTTCAAGAAATGACACGATTGACTTTATGCACTGGGGTAATGTCTTTCAGGATGACTGCCACCTTATCATCATTCTAACATGAGCTAGATCATTGCATCGACCAACTACGGCAGGTTCTTCAATGTCACAGCGATACTACAATGAATGGAGCTATATGGTATCCGGGAGGAGACAAGTCTTTTGTTGATACAGAAGATACTCATACGTGCCGCAATTTCACGAAACTTCGTGAGTGGAGAAGAGCGAGGACGTCTTCAAATCGTCATCCCTTGTAAGCAAGTCGAGTTGGTTTGCAAAAACCGTATCCCTTGTGAGTCCCCAAGATGGGTGGTCAAAGCGCTACATAACCAGGCACAAACTGCGCAAGCAAAGGAACGCTGGAATGCAGAAACGGCCATGTTCAAGTTCAATAGCCAGCGTACACACCCCCTTGACCGTGAAGAGCTAAAAACGGCGTTAAGCACCAGCACTGGGAATTACCAGAATTACGTTGGGTTGAAGGACATCAAGTCGGATGTAGGCAGTTATGCTCAAGAAGGCTACTTAGCGAACTAAGAGAAAGAGTGTAGTTACAGCCAATATTTACCACAATGAAGCTCAACCGCATACAAGTAGTGTATCTATAACGCTCGTGCTTTTGAGCATCATAGCATTAAGAACTTCCACATGTTTAAGGGCCGTACCGGTTTCTTACACCAGTTGGAATGGTACCCTAGCCCTAAATCCTTCAAGTGCCTCTGGGGTGACTTCACCTTGTGAATTGACCCAGGACTCTTCCACATCTACATAATAATTCTTGGAGCCTTTCGATCCGCTAACACTCTTTGCGGCAACAGTTATGACTCCGCCTGGTGGTACTGAAATAACGTTACCAGTCCCAGGTGTCAAGACAACGGCGCAGTCTATCATGTGCGGGGAGTATACTTTCGGTTTAAGCTGTGGGTTGTTCAACTGGGTTGCTCCTGCCGATGTTTCTACCTTGAATTCGACGACGTTCTGGTCGGCAGTGGAATTACCGCCACCCAGTACGAACTTCACGGCCTTCAACAAGGTCTGAAGCGCCTTGGAATTGCCAGTGTGGTTCAACTTGATCTGGGAGAAGTAATGTGTCTGCTCGGTCGTGTTGGTACCCTTGACGGAGAAGACGACACGGCGATCGACCATTGGAGAAGGCGCCGGGGGAGCGGGAGCAGACCCGGAACTGGTGGCGCCGTCCTTCTCAGAGCTTTCTTTCTTTGGCGGAGGTGGCGCAGGTGGTGATGCCACGACAGGAGAATTACCCGTCCATGTAAGACGTGGAGCCCCTCCGGTGGCTGATCCTCCAGTTTGGCCCTTAACCGGATCTGTTGCCCCGGCAGCAGGGGTTTGATGATTAGGAGGAGGGATGGTGATGCGGTTTTTGGGATCTGGTGGAGGCATGCTAGCGATATTTATCAGTATACCTCATACCTAAACAATTACTATGGGCCAACCAAATTCAATACAGCGCTCAAAATCACGTTGCAAGCTCACTAGAACGGGGATGCCGGCTTGACTCACTCTGCGTATAGGATAGACGCGATGAAATCACCGGCCTGGTTGAAAATGCTCCTTTTGAAGACAAGCTTGCCATAGCCGGGGTAGTTGAATCGGAGTTGTCCTTCGAAGCCCTGCTTCAGAGTCTCTTTGAGGGTGCCTAATTGCTTCGTAACCCGTTGTTGGATCTCGTCTGTGATCTTCTTTGTCGTACCGGCGATCTCCCAATGCCAGCCATTCATGTCCTCGGTGGGGGTAACCTTGACCATGTCATCTGCCGCGTTGAGGGCAAAGTGGATGGACCCGTCCACAGCTTTGGCGTCAATCTCCATCTTCCAAGTTACGTCCCACTTGATGCTGTAAGTTGTTAGAGTGTTTGATCAGTCCCTCGAAAGTTCCAAAAGACAATATCTCTTAAGAAAGAAGGGACTTCCATGATGAAGACTTACTGGGACCAGATCGTGGCTGGCACGAGCCAGTGGCTACCTGGATCGACGTTCTGGTGATTTCCCGTGGTGATGTGAGTTTGGTACAATGTTTTGCCATCCACAAAGATCTTGGTTCCTCCAATTTCCCATCTCACCGTCACAACTGGGGTGCCGTCGCTCCATAACTTATTCCAGGAAGTGACATTGCCATCAAGGATCAAGACTGGCGACCGGTTTGGCGGTTTCCACCGTTCCGAGACTCTGCCACTCGTACTCACGGCACGGTTGATTCACTCTTCAGGGAACTAGAAGCAAGCTCCGGAAGCGAAGACACCATGGATACCCGGATCCGGGCGTGGCGTCGGTCCCCTTTCCAGCCTCATGCGGTGGCCCGCAACAGGCCCCTCGCCTACATGAAACGTTTCGTCATGAAATATATCGAGGCCCTAGTGGCCGCCGGTGATACCCTCTTTCGTCAGAACTCGCTCGAGCTCGTCCCTCTGGCCGTCCAAAGGTATATCGAGGCCATGCACGTGTTTGGGCCTCGCCCAGAGACAGTGACAGAATTGAACCAGAAAAAGACGTTCAAGAGCTACAACCAGCTGGCCTTACGAATCAACGACTTTTCTAATGCATCTGTGCTGATGCGTCTTTCTTTCCCATACTACGTATCGTTGGAAGCTCGAGGACAGGTCGCCCCTGGCAGTGATGAAAATCTCCAAGGGTTCCTTCAGACCACCTATTTCGGCATCCAGGCGAACGGAGACTTTATCAAGCTTCGTGAGCTCATCGATGACAGACTCTTCAAGATCCGAAACTCACTCGACATCAACGGAAATCCACGCACTCTGAGTATTTGGGATCCGCCTATAAATCCTAACGATCTCATCAAAGCCGTCGCTGCTGCTGGGGGAAACGCCGGCGCCGTCCTCCGGGGTGACACAGGTTTGATGACGCCTACCTATGATTGTAAGGTGCTGCCTCGGAAAAGATTCGCCTATCTACTCTCCAGAGCCATGGAGCTATGTTCCGAACTCAAAGCATCGAGCGCGAATCTCCTTGCCGCCATCGAGAAGAAAGACGGAGAGGCTCTGCAAATGCTTCGGGCCAAGCAAGACTCGGGCCTTCAGCGAATCATTGCCGAGATGAAAACACATCAAAAGAAAGAGGCGGAGCTGGGTTTGGAACAGCTGGAGCAGTCACGGCGCACTCATGTCCACCGATTGGAATACTACGCTAGCCTTACTGGCGATTTAGCGACTGTGACAGTTCCGAAACCACATGAAGAGTTCAGCGAGATTCAACAAATCATTCCACAGCCAGTGGAAGAGGACTTGCGCTTGACCAACCAAGAGAAACTCGAGCTCCGATTTGCTGACGACTCATCTATGTTTGGCGAACTAGCGGCAGACAAAGAACGGGACTCATCCAAGAGTTTCCTCTTGCCCATGCTGGCTCTAAATGGGCAATTCATGGGCTTGGGAGTTTCAGAGGCACTTCCAAATTGGGGCCAAGTGCAACAGATGCAGGCTGCCACACTACGTGCCCAGTCAGTCAAGGCATCGGAGCGCGCCAGCCACATCGCGCAGTGGACGCGTCAGTTGCAGGAGCGCCGACTACAACTGAACATAGCTGGTAGGGATATCAAGAGCGTGGACAAGCAAGTGGAAATTCAAAAAGCTCGCATTGCCGCCATCGACGTCGACATCCGCGCACAGCAGCAAACCTGCGAGTCTGCCATACAGACGCTGGACTTTCTCTCGACCAAACTGACCAACCAGCAATTGTACAGTTGGCTGGAGACGAGCATCAGGGCAACCCTCTACCAGACTTACCTGGTCGCCCTAGAGCTTGCTCGCAAGGTTGAGGCGGTCTATCGCTTTGAACGAGGGCCTGCCGAGAGTAGCCTAACACTATCTTCTGCATCCTCCAACACCTTCATATCTGCTGCTGGCTATTGGGACAACTCTCATCACGGTTTACACGCTGGAGAACAACTCTGGCTGGCCCTCAAACAGCTCGAGTTGGCGTATATGAGCAAGGACGAAAGCAGCCCTCCCTTCAACATTACAAAGAATATTTCTCTGCGACAGCTAGACCCCGCTGCTCTTTTGTCCTTCCGCGAGCTAGGCGATGCTACTTTCCAGTTGCCGGAGTTGCTGTTTGATCTCGACTTTGCTGGTCACTATTTCCGACGAATCCAGTCGGTAGCCTTCTCCATCCACTGTGTAGTAGGCCCGTACACCACAATCAATTGCACAGCGACGTTGGTAGATCACAAGTATCGAGCCTCACCAACATCCTTGTCAGCTGGCTATGCTGAAAAGTCTGGTGGCCGTGACGACCGATTCGTGTAAGAAACAATCAAACTGCCCATCAAATCCATAGCCATCAGCTCTGGCCAACGTGACTCTGGCGTATTTGACCTTGCATTCAACGCAGATGAGTTCCAACCTTTCGAAGGGGCCGGCGTAATTAGCACTTGGCGCTTAAGGCTACCAGATCCTACTCTCCTCAAGCAATTTGACTACCGGTCAATCAGTGATGTGGTTATGCACCTGCGCTATACGGCGCGGGATGGAGGAGACGGGCTGCGAGAAGCCGCGGCAGCATCGGCTATTGCGAGTATCAAAGCGACTGTTGGTCCAAACACGGCTCCTCAGTCTATGATGATAGATGTCAAGCAAGACGTCCCTGACTCTCGGTACTCTCTTTCATTGCCGACAAGCTCTTCAAGGTCCATTCCTATGCGCAGTATCACCGAGCGTCTTCCGTATTACGCCAGGAGTGCGGCAGGAATTAAGATCAAGGAAGTAGCTATCTATGCTGCAGGCTCAATTGAATCCCTGAAGAGATTGACCTTCAAGCTTGTTACCCAGCAGCAACATGGACAAATGGAAGAAGTACGATTGACGTACGCAGACAAATTCGGCAACATGTCCAAGTTTACTGTCGGTGCAGCGTCTGTTGCAGAAAAAACCCAGGGTAATGAAAATGGAATTCCTAATGTTAGCAATCTAGATGTAATCAAGGCAAGGTCATGGGCTTTGGAACTTGAAGATGCAACAAGTACAGATGCCGCTTTGGTTGTTCCAACAGATATCATTTTACTTGTCGATTATCATATACTTCTATCCCATCCAGCTCTCAGGAGTCATTCTGTTGGTGCCTTACTTAAGTGGAGCAGTGGCGTCTTAGTTACTAGGGTAAATAGGGGTAGGTAAGGGATCTTTAACCTATTAGAACCTCAAGTGCTGCTTGTTGCCTCGCCGACGACAATCTTAATTACGCCTCCGCCCCACTTTTGTAAGGCCGCAACAGA
>Ga0302325_10018793_pt1 | contig 14550 bp, 14 predicted proteins | sample Palsa_T0_2_FD_201948 | JGI IMG/M metagenome (GOLD analysis project Ga0302325, IMG submission 201948) | Peat permafrost microbial communities from Stordalen Mire near Abisko, Sweden - Palsa_T0_2 | ecosystem: Environmental > Terrestrial > Soil > Palsa > Peat permafrost | place: Sweden: Abisko... | reverse complement strand
TTCATGATCCATTCGCCCATCGCGGGGGGGCGCACGCCGAAGGCCATGTTCTGCGCGTATACGGAGCAGACACAATGGTTGTCGCCGCAGATTCCGCAGATGCGCGAGGTGATGAAGTGAGCGTCGCGCGGATCCTTGCCCTTCATGAAGATGCTGTAGCCGCGGAAGATCGACGAGGTCGCGTGACATTCCGCGACCTTCTTTTGAGCGAAATCGATCTTCGTGTAAATGCCGAGGCTGCCGACGATGCGGGTGATCGGGTCCCACGACATCTCGACCAGGCGCGATTGTTCGGTTCCGCTCGACGTGCCGGGAAGATCCTGAATAGCCACAGGCGATGCCCTCGACTTCAGCGCGAATGCGTTAGTATTTGGGGTTCGTGTATCCAGTCGTCAGCTCGGTACCCTTGTGACGCCACTTCGGTTCTTTATCGACCGTCTTTTGGGTGATGGAACGCAGGCTGCGCACCATCCCGCCATAGATGCCGCTGAACGTCGACGACAGTTTGCCGCCCGGCGGTTCGTCCATAAAAGGCATGAATTTATCGGGGAAGCCGGGCATCGTGCAGCCGATACAGATACCGCCGACGTTCGGGCAACCGCCGATGCCGCCCATCCAACCGCGCTTGGGCACGTTGCACTTTACGACCGGTCCCCAGCACCCGAGTTTTACGAGGCACTTCGGTGAATCGTACGCCGTCGCGAAGTCGCCTTGTTCGTAGTAGCCGGCGCGGTCGCAACCTTCGTGCACGGTGTGACCGAACAGCCACGTCGGGCGTCCGGCTTCGTCGAGCGGGATCATCGGCGCGTTACCCGCAGCCTGCCATAAAAGATAGAGGATCGTCTCGGAGAGATTGTCCGGTTGCACGGGGCAGCCGGGAACGCACACGATCGGAATGCCGGCTTTCGATTTCCAATTCCATCCCAAGTAATCCAGAATTCCCATGGCGCCGGTGGGATTGCCGGCCATCGCGTGGATGCCGCCGTAGGTCGCGCACGTGCCCGCCGCCAGAACGGCGAGCGCCTTAGGTGCCAGCTTGTCGATCCAACCGCTGAAAGTGCGCGGCTGATCGGTACCGGGCTCGTTGCCGAAGCCGGTCCAGTAGCCTTCCTTCTTGATCGTTTCGTTGGCGATCGAGCCTTCGATCACGAGCACGAATGGATCGAGTTCGCCGCGCTCGGCCGCAAAGAACGCTTGCAAGAACTCGGCGCCGCCAAGGCTGTACTCGATCAGCGGCCAGTGGAACTTTACGTTCGGCAAACCCGGCAACGCGCCGAGCGCAATCTCTTCGATTGACGGCTGCATCGCGGCCGTCAACGAGACGGAGTCGCCGTCGCATCCTAGTCCCGCCGGTATCCAAAGTACGTTGACGAGCGTGTCGCTAGCAGTGGCCATTCGGGCGTCCCTCCGGCATCACGAGCGGCGCTGGGATGCGCGTGAGGGGCGACTCGTCGGTCGCTCGGCACTCGTCCGGCGCAACTGGTTTCTACTACGAACTTGCGAGAAAAACGGAGCTTGCGTTCGGGTGGTTCGTGCGTTAACGTACCGTAAAGAAACGCACCGCGCAAGACCTACCAACTGTGAAACGCTGCAAGCAAGGACGCGCAAAACGTGCATGAGCTTTCGGTTGCGCTGAGCCTGATTGAAGGCGTTCAAGAAGCGGCGGCTCGCGAAGGGATCGAGCGCGTGACGGCCGTGCATGTACGCGTCGGCGCGCTGAGCGGTGTCGCGCGTGATGCGCTCGAGTTTTCCTGGGAACTCGCGACCGCCGGCACGCTCGCAGCCGACAGTGCTTTACGCATCGAGGACGTACCGCTCGTTGTGTTTTGCGAACGCTGTGAAGCCGAACGCTCGCCTCGCCCGGCGAACGGGCTTCTCTGTCCCGCGTGCGGCAACGCCTGCGCCAAGGTCGTGCGCGGCCGCGAATTGCAGCTGGTCGCCATGGAGGTGCCGCAATGAAGTATCGAGTCGTCGAGATCGGCCAGAGCATCATGCGCAAGAACGATGCGCTGGCCGCATCGCTGCGGGCACGCTTCGAAACGAGCGGCACGCTTGTCGTGAACCTGCTTTCGAGTCCGGGCTCGGGCAAAACGACGTTGCTCGAGGAGACGCTCGTCCGCTTAGCGCCTCGCCTCCGGGTCGGTGCATTGGTAGGCGACCAAGCGACCGACAATGACGCTCGCCGGCTTGCGCGTAGCGGCGCGCCCGTCCGGCAGATCACGACCGCCGCAGAGTGCCGCTTGGATGCCGGCATGATTGCTAGTGCGCTCGAAAGCTGGCAACCCGGAGCGCTCGACGTGCTCTTCATCGAGAATGTCGGCAACCTGATCTGTCCCGCCGAGTACGACCTCGGCGAAGATCTGCGCGCCGTCCTCTTCTCGGTAACCGAGGGTGAAGATAAACCGCTGAAGTATCCGCTGGCCTTCAATACCGCACAGGTCGCGCTCGTCACCAAGGTCGATATCGCTCAGGCGGTCGGCTTCGATCGCGCGGCGGCTCACCGCAGCATGCACGACGTGCATCCGGATATCGAAGTGCTCGAGCTCTCCGCGCGTACGGGCGAGCGCATGGAGCGCTGGATCGACTTGATCGAAGAGCGGCTCGCGGCCAAGCGCAAGCAGCCGGCCATGAGTCCTAGCCGCTAGCGTACGCCCTCGGTAACAGCATTAGCCGGAGACCACCGCCCTAGCCCTTGGACGCAGCCGTGATATTCGAGCGTCAAGCGGACAGTACAGGAATTACATCTGCGATGCAATCGAATTTTCCGATCAGTGAACGAGATGGCGTGGATGCGGCAACTCCTGATGCTCACGAGCCGATCTCAAAATGGGAACCCGACGAGAAGAATCAGGCGACATACGGCAGCTTCGTCGTGATGAGCGGCGGACCCGATCCGCGACACCTTCCGGAACATGAACACCAGCCCTTCGCTCGGGCTTCCCAAACCAGAGCCATTTCACCGTAGTTTTCTCGCGACTGACCGGCATCGTTGAGGGCGCTTCGCATTTCACGCCGTTAGAGCGAAGCGCCGCCGCCGCGAGCCTGATCGGTGCGTTCCTCGCGGCGCATCCCATCGCGCAAAAGATCAAAACAGCATAAACGGCAGCGAAACCGGGATTCAATTTTGCATCTGCTGCTGGGCGACGCTCAAACGTTTCTCCATGTGGTTGCCGGTAGCCGGACGTAGGCAGCATCCGGCATGAACGGTGCCTCCATGAAAAGCGGTTTGGTACGAACGGAACAGCCCCGGGCCTTATTTGACGGGCTTTTGAGTAACTTCGCCCGCCAGTGCGTATGAGCGCAGAATCGTAGCTTCGTCGCGAGGATGCGGCGCGACCTAGGTGCATAGCGCCGTAGTCTCGAAGGCCGGGTTCGGGATGAGCACGCGGTTTTATTACCAAGCCGGGTTCGTTATTGTCGTCCTCGGCATTCTCTGCGGGTGCGGGAGTAGCGGCACGGCGGTTGCGCCGATCCTCGGCGGGGGAAGCGCGCCGTCGACAGCTGCTCCGACGGCCAGGCCGTCGTCCGCCCCATCCTCCGCCCCGAGCCCGGCGCCCTCCGCGTCGCCGCGTCCGTCGAGCGCGCCCTCCGCTGCACCATCAGGCGGCACAATTACCGAATTCGGCGGCTCCCTCGCGGAGCCGGCCGGGATCACGACCGGTCCCGATGGCAATCTCTGGTTCACGGAATTGGGCGGCGGCGGCAACACCACCGGAAAAATCGGCAGGATTACGACGGCCGGCGTGATCACCGAATTCGGCGGCTCGTTGTTGGCGCCGGTTGAGATCACAACTGGTCCCGACGGCAATCTCTGGTTCACCGAGGAGGCTCTGAACGGAAAAATCGGCAGAATTACCACGGCCGGCGTGATCACCGAATTCGGCGGCTCGTTGTTGGAGCCGACTGGGATCACGGCTGGACCCGACGGCAATCTCTGGTTCACCGAAGACGGTGTTAACAGCATGGGTATTGCCGGCAGTGGAAAAATCGGCAGGATTACGACGGCCGGCGTGATCACCGAATTCGGTGGCTCGTTGTTGGAGCCAACTGGGATCACGACTGGTCCCGACGGCAATCTCTGGTTCACGGAATTAGCCAACCCCGGGAGCCAGAGCAGCAGTGGACTCATCGGCAGGATTACGACCGGTGGCGTGATCACGCAATTCGGCGGCTCGGTTTTGGAGGCAGCGGTGAAGATTACGGCCGGTCCCGACGGGAATCTCTGGTTCACCGAACAGAACCCAGGCATCAGCAGAATTACGACAGGTGGCGTGATCACCGAGTTCAGCTTGCCGTCGTCGTCGTTGCCTTTTGGAATCACGGTTGGTCCCGACGGCAATCTCTGGTTCGCCGACGAGGGCAACTCGATCGCCGGCACTGGAAAAATCGGTAGGATTACGACCGCCGGCGCGATCACCGAATTCGGCTCGTTGGCGAACCCGACTGGGATCACCGCTGGTCCCGACGGCAACCTCTGGTTTACCGAATTCGGCAACGGAAAAATCGGCAAGATCGTACCATGAGGCCTCGGAGCCTCATGGCGAAACGCTAGCGGCAGCCGCCGATCTCGATAGTGCAAAGAGCACGGCGCGGGCACGCCCGCTGATCGATTCGTGTCCGCCCGGCGAAGCGTTTACTGTGCTCCGGCCAAATGATCGGCTCGCCGCAAGGCGGGAAAAAGAGCGCTCCAAAGGGCGATGACCGCGAGCGTCGCAAGGCCGCCGGCGACGACCGAGGGTACAACGCCGATGAACGCGGCGACGGTGCCCGATTCGAATGCGCCGAGTTGGTTCGATCCGCCGATGAAGACGGCTTCGACGGCGTTGACACGGCCACGCATTACGTCCGGCGTCGAGAGTTGCACGAGCGAACTGCGTATGACGACGCTGATCATATCGGCGCCGCCTGCGGTCGCGAGCAGCGCAAGCGACAGGATGAAGTTGCGAGAAAGACCGAAGCCGATCGTAGCAATCCCGAAGATGGCTACGGCGGTCAAAAGAACCGGGCCAAGACGGCGCCTAAGCGGATATCGGGAAAGCCATGCGGCAACGAGCGCCGCGCCAACGGCGGGGGCGCTACGCAGACCTCCGAGGCCCGGGGCGCCCAGGTGAAAGATGTCGGCCGCGTATGCCGGTAGCAGCGCGGTAGCGCCGCCGAACAATACGGCGAACAGATCGAGCGAGATCGCGCCTGCCACGATGGGATGCGAGCGAATGAAACGTAGGCCTTCAAACGCATCATGCCAGGTCGGCGGAGCGTCACTACGTGCTACTGCTTCAAGACGCAATCCGTTCAAGAGGAGCGCGCTCGCAAACAGCGCGACGGCGGAGATGCCGAGTGCAAGCATCGTCGATATGGCAACCAGCACTCCGCCTAAAGCGGGGCCACCGATGACGGTGAGTTCGCGAAGCGATGCGTAGGTCGCTTGCACACGCATGTACGTCTCGGGCGCGACGATGCTCGGCAGCAGCGAGCGCTCTGCCGGCGTGCCGAGAGCGCGCGCAATCCCGATGGCGGTCAATATCACAAGATAGACCGCGAGCGACCGGATGCCAAGATCGATCGCGACGATGAACGAGCCAACGCAGAGCGCTTCGACAAGCAGCGCGATTGCAACGATGCGCCGCCGGTCGTGGCGATCCGCGTAGAGACCAGCCGGAACCGCTAGGACGAACGTCGGCAAGAAGAGCGCAAGCCCAACGAGGCCCAGATCGAAGGGCCGGTGCGCGAGCGTGTATACGTGCCACGCGACGGCCACGCTTTGTACCTGATACGCAAAGTCGCCACACAACATTCCCGCGAAGAAGAGCGGGCGATTGCGGGAAGCGGTCAGCGTTCTGAGGTCGTGTAGAACCGGACGTCGTCGAGTTCGAGCAGTTCGAAGATGTTCGTGTAGCGTTCCCGGATATCGGCCGAATAGGTGCGTTCGAAGACCACGCGTAGGTCGTCCGGCATCTTCAAGCTATTGATGCGATGAAGTTTTGCGTTGATGATGGCCTTGTCGAGATGGGCAGTGCGCTCGAGTATCCAGGTCTCGACCTCGGTTTCCGAGCCTGCGGCCGCGATGACGTCCCGCAACTCGTTCAGATCGATTCCGGTGTAGTGAGCCCAGCCCGCGCTCACACCGACGAAGGGAAAGTATTCATGCAGGTTGCCACCCGGCAACGACGCACGCAGTTTGTCGACCGCCCGCGCGGTGAAAGCGATACCGGCCAGCTCGACGCGGGGGCCGCGCGGGGGGCCGAGTCGTAAATCCAACGGTTCCATGCCGCGCGCTACGCTTCGGCCTTCGAGGGGTCCTGCGCTCTTTGCCGGCCGAGAAGCATTGCGTGAGCCTCAACTGGGTGCTACTATCGGCTCGGTAAGGCGGCAGAGTTTTTGAGAAAGCCGCCCGTTCCGCGTTGTTGCGTCGCAGCAACGCCGGCGGGCGGCTTTCCCGTTTTCATTTTGTGGCCGCTGTAGTTATACCGACTTCGGAGGAGATATGTTGAAAAGACGAACAGTGATCTTCGCGGCCGCGTGCGCGACGTTTTGTGTGATTGCGATGAGCCTGCCGCGCGCCGCGCGCGCGGACGCGCCTGCCCCGGGTGCAACGACGTTTACGTTCCGCGATGGCGACGGCATTGCCGTCTTCGTCCGCCGCTGGCTCCCGGCCGGCACGCCGAAAGCGACCGTGCTGATCGATCACGGCTTGGCCGAACATAGCGGCCGCTACGATCGCTTCGCCCGCGTGCTCAACGCGGCCGGCTATGCCGTGTACGCGCCCGACAATCGCGGGCATGGCCAAACGGCGCTCCCCGGGAAACTAGGCGACGGCGGTCACGATCCGTGGAACGGAACGGTCCGCGACTTGGCGCAGCTGACCGGCATCATCAGAACGGAACAGGGCGGCCGCCCCCTCTTCCTCTTCGGGCACAGCCTCGGTTCCGCATACGCGCAACGTTATATCGAGCTTCACGGACGAGAGCTGACCGGCGTCGTTTTGTCGGGTACGTTCGGGGTGGTTCCGGATCTGGCAACCGTGATAAGCGGGGTCGACAAGGCTGCGGCCGGAGACGGCGCATTGCAGAAGACCGTCGCGCCCTCGCTTTTTGCAAGCTACAACAAGCCTTTTGAAAATCGGACCGGCTTCGAGTGGCTGAGCCGCGACCCGGCGGAGGTCGACAAGTACGTCCACGATCCGTTCTCGGGCTTCGCCGTAACCAACGAATATGTCGATGCCTTCCTGCGCGGGTTCGCCGTCGAATGGGACCCGGCAAATGAGGCGTTGATTCCCGTCACGCTACCGGTCCTGATGGTATCCGGTGATACGGATCCCGTGGGCGGTGCCACGCTTTCCGTGAAGGCCCTTGCCGATCGCTACGACGCGCACGGGCTCCGCGATTTGCACATGACCTTCTATCCGGGCGCGCGGCACGAACTGCTCAACGAAACCAATCGCGACGTCGTGATGCGCGATCTCGTCACCTGGTTCAACGAACACATGCCTGCACCGTAAGCCTCGGTCGCGTCTCTTGGCGACGAGGTCCGTAAACGGCTAGAAGGCGGCTGAAAAGCGCGCATACTAGTTGCGATGATACACGTACCGAACCCGGGTGCCGGGCTACCTTTCCATCGAAGTCCGAAAACGGCTATAATTGATGCCGTTGTGTGCAAAAATGAAGAGGTGGAGATCACCTACCTCGATCGCGACCTCTGTTATCGCGCGATGCAGGCGCGAGACGCTCGCTTCGATGGGCGCTTCTTCACGTGCGTGCGCACGACCGGCATCTATTGCCGTCCGATTTGCCCGGCCCGCGTGCCGAAGCTGGAACATTGCATCTTCGTGCAAAGTGCGGCGGCGGCTCATCAGATGGGCTTCCGTTCGTGTTTGCGCTGCCGCCCAGAGGTTGCCCCCGGCTTAGCGGCTTGGAACGGCACGGCGACCACGGTATCCCGAGCGATCCGGTTGATTGCGGAGGGTGGGCTCGATGAGGCCGACATAGAGACGTTTGCAACGCGCCTCGGCGTGGGCGCTCGTCACCTGCGACGGCTTTTCAAACATCACGTTGGGGCTTCGCCCGTGGCGGTTGCGCAAACACACCGGATCTTGTTCGCCAAGCAATTGATCTCGCAAACGAAACTTTCATTTGCCGATGCGGGCCTAGCGGCCGGCTTTGGCAGCGTGCGCCGTTTCAATGACGTGATACAGCAAACGTACGGCCGCTCACCGCGTGAGCTTCGCCGCGCCAAACCCTCCGATATTTCCTCACGCGGGTCGGCCGTTACGCTCGAACTCGCTTTCTCGCCGCCCTATGATTGGCCGGCGATCATCGACTTCTTGACTTTGCGCGCGACGCCGGGTGTTGAGCTGGTCGAAGCCGGCCGCTACTGCCGAACGATCGAAATCGGCGACGCCCACGGATACGTCGACGTGCGCCCGGCCGAGTCGAAGAATCATTTGATAGCGACGATCGGTATCTCGCACATTGCTGTGCTCGGGACGGTGGTCGCGCGTCTGCGCTCGATGTTCGATCTCGATATCAACATCGCCGCCGTCGACGAACATCTGGCGCGGGACCGCCGCTTCACGAAGCACGTCGCCGAGCGTCCCGGCGTTCGCATGCCGGGAGCATGGGATCCTTTCGAACTCGCCGTGCGCGCGATCCTCGGGCAGCAAGTCAGCGTAGCCGGCGCAACGACGCTCGCCGGCCGTTTGGTCGCCGCGTTCGGCAGGCGGCTCGAGGGAAATCGAGCGCCGGGCATGCTTTTTCCGACGCCGCAAGCACTCGCCGATGCCGACGTAAAGTCGATCGGTATGCCCGCCGCACGAGCGAAGGCGATCACGGAGCTGGCTCGTGCCAGCATCGCGGACCCGGAGTTGCTCGCTGGGAACGGAACGCTCGAGGGTTCGATTCGCGCCCTTTGCGCGCTTCCCGGAATCGGCGATTGGACGGCACATTACATTGCGATGCGCGCACTGCGCGAGCCGGATGCTTTTCCGGCTACCGACCTCGGCCTCTTGCGTGCGATCCGGACGCGATCGCTCGAGCCAACCCCGCAACGCCTGTTGCAGTTCGCCGAACGCTGGCGTCCGTGGCGCAGCTACGCCGCGATGCGTCTCTGGATGCTGTCGGCCTCGCCGCTAAAGGAGCCGACGTGAAACTGTTCTTAGACCGAATTCCCTCACCTATCGGAACGATGGTGCTGGTAACCGACGATCGTGTCGTTCGTGCGCTCGACTTCGAGGACTACGAGCCGCGCATGCATCGTCTCCTGCGCGTACACTACGGCCCGTGCGAACTTGAACTGCAACGCGAGCGTTTGGGCGTGCGCGCTGCCTTCGATACGTACTTTGCCGGCGGCGTGCGTGCTCTCGACGGCATACCGGTGGAAACCAACGGTACGGCGTTTCAGCGAGCCGTGTGGCAGGAGTTGCGTCGCATCGCACCCGGCACGACGATGTCTTATGGAGGTCTCGCGCTGCGCCTGGGCGCCGAGAACGGCTCGCGGGCCGTCGGCTCCGCCAACGGCTCGAATCCGATCGGCATCATCGTGCCCTGCCATCGAGTGATCGGATCGGACGGGAGCCTAACCGGTTATGCCGGCGGCGTGTCACGTAAGGCATGGCTGCTGCTTCACGAGGGCGTCGCGATCGCAGAGCCGATTCCGCTGCCGCTGTAAGCGCCAAATGGGACCGAGTCCGAAATCGGCCAGACGTAACCGCGGTCGAGGCCGTATCTTTCAATGACACGCATGCGACGAAGGTAAGGATATCTATGGATGTAGATGTGTCATTCGCGGAGATCGGATTGCAGAGCCGTTTTGCAGAAGTGAACGGTATTCGCTTGCACTATGTTGTGGCCGGCGAGGGTCCGCTGCTGCTTCTCGTTCACGGGTTTCCGCAGCACTGGTACGCGTTTCGTCATCAGCTGCTCGAGTTCTCGAAAGATCACACCGTTGTCGCTGTCGACCTGCGCGGCGTGAATCTATCGGGGAAACCCGCGAACGCTTGGGAGCATGGCGTCTGGTTTTCGGTCGAGGACATGCGCGCGCTCATCCGCCATCTCGGCTTTAGCACGTGCACGCTCGTCGGCCATGATTGGGGCGGCGCGATCGGCTATTCGCTGGCCCTCCACTATCCCGACGTGTTGGAGCGGTTGGTCGTCCTCTCGGCCTCGCATCCAGGGACGTTCGATCGAGAGCTTCACGAGAATCTTGCGCAGATTCAAGCCGGCGCGAATTGGCTTTTCTTGAGGCGCAAAGATAGTGCGTCCCGGCTCATGGCGAACGACTTCGCCGCTCTGCGGGTACGGTTTGCCGAGCACGAGTTTTTTAGCGAACAGGACCGTGAAATCTATCTCGCGGCATGGCGGCAGCCGGGCGCCGTCCAAGCCATGGTCGGCTGGTATCAGAAAGAGGGTTGGGGACCGGCGGAAGGCGCGACCCCCGCGCATGGAAACTACGTACAAGAAGTCTCGCCGCTCGTCGTCAAAACCGAGACGCTCGTGATCTACGGCGATGCGGACCAATACATTTTGCCTGGAAATTTCGAAGGACTGGACACGTACGTGAGCCGTCTTACGCTGATAAAGATCGCCGGCGGGAGTCATTGGATGCTCGATGAGCATCCTGAGCTGATCAATCGGCACATCCGCCAATTCATTCGCGGCGGCGCGCCCGCCGAAGTGCCGGCGTGAACGAACGCATCGATCGGGTCGTAGAAGAGGCTACGCGCACAGGACGTATCGTCGGAACGGTCGTGCTCGTTTCGGTGGACGGGACGCTCGTCTATCAGAACGCGCTTGGCTTTGCCGATCGCGAAAGCGGCCGGCCGATGACGACGGACGCCGTATTTCGCTGGGCATCACTGACCAAGCCGCTGACGTCGGTCGCGACGCTCGCTCTCGTCGATCGCGGCGTCATCGGACTCGACGAGCCTTTAACCAAGTTCATCCCAGGCTTTCGACCGAAACTTCCGAGCGGCGAAGAGCCGGCAATCCTCGTGCGACATTTGCTCACGCACACGTCCGGCTTGACCTATGCGCTTTTCAAGCGGGCCGGCAACCCGTATGACAAGGCCTGCGTTTCGGATGGCCTCGATGCGCCAGGCCTCTCTATCGAAGAGAACCTCCGCCGCGTAGCCTCAGTGCCACTTTTGTTTGCGCCCGGAAGCGGATGGCACTACTCGATCGCGACCGATGTGCTTGGCGAGGTGATCGCGCGTGCGAGCGGAGCATCCTTGCCGAAGCTGATTGCCGAGCTCGTCACGGTTCCGCTTGGTATGAGCGATACCGGGTTCGCGCCACCCGAGCGCAGCCGACTAGCGACAGCTTACGCAAATGCAAAGCCGTGTCCCGAGCGAATGAAAGCGCACCACTTGCTGACCAGTGGCGAGGACACTCTCCTTCGCGCCGGATCGCAGCTTCGATCCCGCTTCGTACCCTTCGGGAGGAGCCGGCCTGTTCGGAACGGCTCACGATTTCCTGCGGTTCCTCGAGGCTATGCGCACCGGCGCTACCGGTATACTTTCTCCCGCTTCCCTCGCTTTGCTCACCACCGTTGCAACGGCCGGTTTGCCGACGTTTACGCCAGGGTGGGGGTTTAGCTTGGGGTGGTCTGTTCTCTTCGATGCCTCGCTTACGGTCTCGCCACAAAGCGCCGGAAGCTGGTCCTGGGGAGGCGTGTACGGAAATTCGTGGTTTGTCGATCCGGCGCGAGGCGCGTCGGTTGTGATTCTTACGAATACCGCGATCGCCGGTATGACCGGGCGCTTTCCTGACGCCGTGCGCGACGCGTTGTACGCCGGGACCGCACTGCTAGGATCGGAACACGCGCTGACATAGGCACGGGCGAGGTCCGCAAGCGGCGGCACGTTCCCCGAGCTCATGGGCTTGGCCCGCATGTGCCGGGGCGGCCGGCCGATAGATATTGGATGACGCCAATCAGCGCAGCGGAGCAGTCCACCGGCGGGGGAAGCAGCGGAGGCTCGATAACGGCTTCCAACATGGTGACTGCAGCGCGCTCGGTCGACAGCGACCCCCAAGAAACTCAGGAGTGGCTCGAAGCGCTCGACGGAGTGCTCGTTCACGAAGGTCCGGCCCGGGCGCGAGACCTGGTCGAAAAAATTGTCGAGCGGGCACAGACGGGCGGTGCAAACGTCGAGCTCGGCGTGCAAACGCCGTATGTCAACACGATCCCGGTCGCGGCGCAACCAAAGCTGCCCGGCAATGAAGAACTCGAAACGCGCATCCGTCACTACGTCCGTTGGAACGCGATGGCGATGGTCGTGCGGGCCAACGAAACGAGCTCCGAACTCGGGGGCCACGTCGCGACCTTCGCATCGTCAGCCACGCTGTACGATGTCGGTTTCAACCATTTCTTTCGCGGCGCCTCGGACGATTTCGGTGGCGACCTGGTCTATTTCCAAGGTCACTCCTCACCGGGTGTCTACGCGCGCGCTTTCCTCGAAGGCCGCATCGACGACGCGCAGCTCGCGCACTTCCGGCAAGAGGTCGGCGGTCAGGGGCTGTCATCCTATCCGCATTCGTGGCTGATGCCGGATTTCTGGCAGTTCGCGACGGTGTCGATGGGGCTTGGACCGATCCAAGCCATCTATCAAGCTCGTTTCCTCAAGTACTTACACAATCGCGGCATCGCGGACACCGAAGGGCGCAAGGTCTGGTGCTTCATCGGCGACGGCGAGACGGACGAACCCGAGTCGCTCGGCGCGATTTCAATGGCCTCACGCGAGGACCTCGACAACCTGATCTTCGTCGTCAATTGCAACCTGCAACGGCTCGACGGTCCGGTGCGCGGAAACGGCAAGATCATCCAAGAACTGGAGCGCGAGTTTCGCGGCAACGGTTGGAACGTGCTCAAGGTCATTTGGGGCAGCAACTGGGATCCGTTGCTCGAGCGCGACCGGACGGGACGCCTCGTTCAACTGATGGGCGAATGCGTCGACGGTGACTACCAAACATTCAAAGCCAACGACGGCAAGTACGTGCGCGACCATTTCTTCGGACGCTATCCGGAAACGGCAGCCCTCGTGGCCGATTGGACGGACGATCAGATTTGGGCGCTACAGCGCGGCGGGCACGATACCCGCAAGGTGTTTGCGGCCTACGACGCAGCCGTCAAGCACCGGGGACAGCCCACGGTCGTCCTCGCCAAGACGGTCAAAGGCTACGGTATGGGATCGTCGGGCGAAGCCCAGAACATCGCGCACCAGCAGAAGCATCTGGACCTCAAAGCGATGCGCCAATTTCGGGACCGTTTCGCGATTCCGGTTTCCGACAGCGAGCTGCCGCAGGTGCCGTTCTACCGGCCGCCCGAGGACAGCCCCGAGGCGCAGTACCTGCGCGAGCGGCGCAAGACGCTCGGGACGGTACCGCAGCGCCGGCGTTCGTCGAGCGCGCTGACCGTTCCGCCGCTGGCAGCTTTTGAAGCGCAATTGAGCGGCAGCGGTGAGCGCGAGATTTCGACCACCATGGCCTTCACCCGCATCCTTGCGACGATGATAAAGGACGAAAATATCTCGAAGCGGGTGGTTCCGATCGTCGCGGACGAATCGCGAACCTTCGGTATGGAGGGCATGTTCCGGCAACTCGGCATCTATTCACCGCTCGGCCAGCTTTACAAGCCGCAGGATGCGGCGCAATTGATGTACTACCGCGAGGACGTACACGGCCAGATACTACAAGAAGGCATCACAGAAGCCGGCGCCATGTGCTCCTGGATCGCGGCGGCAACCAGCTACTCGACGAACGACGAACCGATGATCCCGCTCTTCATTTTCTATTCGATGTTCGGCTTTCAGCGCATCGGCGACTTGGCGTGGGCGGCGGCCGACATGCGCAGCCGGGGATTCTTGATGGGCGGCACCTCCGGCCGCACGACCCTTAACGGCGAAGGCCTGCAGCACGAGGACGGTCACAGCCACCTGTTCGCTTCAGTCATTCCGAATTGCGTGTCTTACGATCCAACCTACGCCTACGAACTCGCGGTGATCATGCAGGACGGCATGCGGCGGATGTATGCCGAGCAGGAAGACGTCTACTACTACATCACGGTCATGAACGAAAACTACCCGCATCCGCCGATGCCGCCCGGTATCGAAGAAGGCATCTTGCGGGGAGCCTATCTGCTGCGCGACGGAGGCGACGCCCCGAACGATTCGCCGCGCGTGCAGTTGATCGGGTCGGGCACGATTTTGCGCGAGGTCCTCGCCGCTGCCGACCTGCTCGCGAGCGACTTCGGCGTCGTTGCGGATGTCTGGAGCGCGACGAGTTTCACGCAACTGCGGCGCGACGGTCTTGCCGTCGAGCGCTGGAACATGCTGCATCCGGCCGAAGCCCCGCGGCGCCCCTTCATCGGCGCTGCCCTTGACGGCCATCGGGGCCCGGTCATTGCGGCCAGCGACTACGTCAAAACGTATGCCGATCAAATACGCCCCTTCGTCGAGCGCCGCTTCCACGCGCTCGGCACCGACGGCTTCGGACGCAGTGACTACCGGCGCAAACTGCGCGACTTCTTTGAAGTCGACCGCCGCTGGATCGCCCTCGCGGC
>Ga0302325_10018789_pt1 | contig 14551 bp, 12 predicted proteins | sample Palsa_T0_2_FD_201948 | JGI IMG/M metagenome (GOLD analysis project Ga0302325, IMG submission 201948) | Peat permafrost microbial communities from Stordalen Mire near Abisko, Sweden - Palsa_T0_2 | ecosystem: Environmental > Terrestrial > Soil > Palsa > Peat permafrost | place: Sweden: Abisko... | reverse complement strand
CGAGCCTTTGCCCGGGTGACTTTCCACGCCGATATGGCCCCCCATCATTTCCACGAGCTGTTTGGAAATGGCCAGCCCGAGCCCGGTCCCGCCAAACTTGCGCGTCGTCGAGCTATCGGCCTGGGTGAAAGCCTGGAATAGCTTTGATTGTACTTCGCTGGCTATGCCTATCCCCGTGTCCGTGATCGAGAATCTGATGACCGCATCGGTGTCGGTCTCGCTTTCCGCGCCCACCCGCAGCACCACTTCTCCCGCCTTGGTGAACTTGATCGCGTTGCCTAACAGGTTGGTGAGCACTTGTCTCAGCCGGCCAGGATCACCCCTCAGATGCCTCGGGAGGTCTGCAGCCAGATCACAGGCCAGTTCGATGCCGTTATGCCGTGCCCGCTCGGCAAACATATCGAGCGTCCCTTCGACCGTCTCGACCAGATCGAAGTCCAGAATCTCGAACGCCAGCTTGCCCGCCTCTATCTTCGAAAAATCGAGAATGTCGTTTATGATCGTGAGCAAGGAGTCGGCGGAATTGCGGATTGTCTCGGCAAACTCCCTCTGGATCGGTGCCAGTTCCGTATCCAACAAAAGACCGGTCATGCCGATGACCCCGTTCATCGGTGTGCGAATCTCGTGGCTCATGTTGGCGAGAAACTCGCTCTTGGCGAGATTGGCGGAGTCGGCGGCGTAGCGTGCCGCGCGAAATCGGGCGACGAGCCAAGTAAGGAGCCCGAGAATAACAGCTAGGACTCCCGCTGTGATCATCAAGTACAGGTTCTGTTGCTGGTAGCGGGTGAGATAAAAAATGGCGGCCGCTTCCGTGCTCGGATCGGAGAACCAGTGCAGGTAGATTCCGGAGAGGGTTCCATCCACCGCCATTCTTCCAATCTCCTCCCGGATATCATCTGCGGCCCGGCGCGCGTTTGGGCGGCTGAAACTGGCTCCCACCCCGGTCAGAAAGATTCCGCCGGGCAAAGGATAGTAATTAAGACCAGCGCTTTCAGCCGCCACCGTCTTGAGAAACTCCGCGGTGTGCGCATGCACCGCTGCGATCTGGCCTGCGTCAGCTTTGCCTTCGGCAACTCCTACGGTCACGCTGTCGTTGTCGGCGATCGGAATGAGTTTGGCCCCGGGAAAATTAATGCGGGCTGATCGCGTCCCAAGGGTGTCGTGTTGGTACATGACCGTGCGCCCGACTGTGTCCTCGGGCGTTCGGATTCCGCTGCCTGCCTTGGTGACCATCCATAGCGTATTAGTCAGCCAGGGCTTGGAGATATAGAGGATATTGTGCCGCTCGGGCAGATCGTTCATCAGCGGCCATAGGTCTACCCGACCGCTGGCCAGGTTCGAGTCCGGCCCCTCGGGTGCGGGAATCCAGATGATGGGAATATGGGCGCGGCGGGCCGCTGTGCCAATGATGTCGATCGCCGGCCCTTCGGGGCCGCCGTCCTTCGCGACATATTGGAATGGCGGCGACAGTTGGAAGCCGATGCGGAAGGGTTTCGTCGCACGCGCCGGGTCGTCCCTCATCCACGCAAGCCACGCAGCCGCGACGGCGCAGGCACCCGCGGCCGCCCCCACGATAAACCGGCGCTTCGCGTGCCGGCCGAACCGCTGGCGGTTCTCAACCACTCAAGGTCGATCCGGCTCCGCCCCCTAACGGCTTGGTGATCTTGGCAACGACCGTGGCGCCCGCGATAAAATCAGGATCGATCTCGAGCCCCATGCCGGGGGTCGTCGGCACCTGAATGGAGCCGTTCACAACCTTGAAATCCGGTTTGTACCAGGTCGGAGCCTTCTGCGGCGCGCGCCACGGATATTCCATGAAAGGCGTCGCGTTCTTCGTGCACGAAGCGAACTGAATGATATTCACGGATGTCGCGCCTGTCTGCGTGTTATGGGGCACGATCGTGCGGCCCATCTCCTCGGCGATTCGCGCCACGCGTTTCGCGCGGATAATACCGCCGTTGTAATTGATGTCCGGTTGGACGATCTGCATCACATGGTTCTGCAGCATCCAATGGAATTGCCAAAGGCTGTAGTTTTGCTCCCCGAAGGCGATCGGTATGCGCAGCGCTCGGGCGACTGCCTGGGTTTCTGAGAGTTCCTCAAACGGACAGGGCTCCTCAAAGAACTCATAGTTTAGGCTCTCCATCAGCCTTCCGATCTCGATTCCCTTGACCGCATCGTACGATCCGTTCGAGTCGGCACGGAGCAGAATCTTGTCGCCGAGCCGTTCGCGGGCAACCCGCAGCAGCGTTTCCGTTCGACCCGGGTAAGCATCCAGGTTGCGGCTCATGCGGCCTCCGATCTTGAACTTCACCGCCTTGGCCCCGGTGGCCGCCACCCCGCGCACGTAAATGTCGACCTCTTCCTCCGCCGTCAGCGAGCGCTCCGAACCGGAAAGATAGACGGGGACTTCTGTCCGGACGACCCCCCCAAGGAGAGCGCCGACGGGCTTCCCGGCGATCTTGCCCAGCATGTCGAGCAAGCTCTGCTCGATGTAGGCCACGCAGCACCAGAATGGCAGGCTGGCCATCTTGTAGTTCGAGTTCTCCCGGTAAACCCCATCGACGAGCGTTTCCAGGTCGCGGGCGTCCTTGCCGATGAAGTACGGCGCAACCATGTGCTGAAACACCGCGACGAAATCCTCCGCCTGCTTGGTCCCCGTGATGCCTTCCGCCCCTCCGATCGCGCGGGTCCGGACGAAGAAATTGTTCCCGCGCTGCAGCATCTCGACCGACTCTATCTTGACCGGATCCTTGATCTGCCCGGGAAGATCGAATGTCGGCTTCTCATAATCCCGGATCAACGGGGATGCCGAAGGCGCGGCCGCCCATGAGTTGCGGGTCAATGCGGCAAACGCCGCGCTTCCGGTGTATTTGAGCCAGTCACGGCGATTCAGATTCATAGTAGGCTCCCTTGGGGGTTATTCAGAGCGAGTGAAACTGACGCAAATGTACACAGCCGAGAACGACCGCCGCAACGACGATTTATCGCGCACACCGATTGTGCGGCGCGATATTTGCTTGGGGTTGGGACGCTTGTTAGCCACCGTTTGAAGCAGGACTCACTCAATGCCAGGATATTCCGGCACTCCTCTTTGGAAAAAACTCGGGTACAAATCCGCGACCCTTTCTTGTGTCGAGGGTGCGCCGAGCCAGTACGTCTCCTGGCCGAAAAAGAGCTCTAGGGTGCCCAGCGGCGGCGGCCTGAACCCACTGGCACGTGGCCTCTGAAAACAAGCTTCCTCCTCCCTTTCCCATGGCTGGGATAAATTCCCCCGTGGATTGGATGTTCGCCTTCAAGTTCAATGCCGCCACGGTCCTCGGGTCTCCGGAGGATGGAACCACCCCCGCCCTGGGGGAGCAGGGCATTTTTGGAGGCACGGCAGGCTCTTACCCGGAGGGGCATAACCAGCAGTATGTATTCGCAACGAATGCAAATCCCTCGCTCGTCAAAGGCCAGGGATTCATTGGCGCCACCCTTCAAGATCCGCTCGGGGCGACTTTCGCTCAGGTGTACGACAACCCAGGCTATTTCTATGTGCTGTGGAACGACCAGTTCTACAACAATCCGATGCCCAATATGGATGCTCCGTGGGGACACAGCAAAGGCATGGTGGCATGGAACGAAGATGGAGCGGGCATGGTGCTCCAGGTATCGACGCCCTCGTGGCCGGCGTCCGGCAGCAGCAAGTATCCACGCCAGAATGACGGCAATACCCTCGGCTTCATCCACGACGACGATATCGAGGTGAGCCAGCACTTCTTTGCGCTCGCGCTGACGAAGGATGATCTCGCCTCCGTTCTGGCGGGCCTGAGCAATGCCGGTATAGCGACCAGCGCCGAAGCGCCGAGCATCGTGCAGAACGGCGGCCCGGCGGATATTCAGGCCCTTGTGGCCAAGCTCGGCCAGCTGTCGACCGGCAATGCCTGCGTGACCGCAACGCTCTCCTCGGGAGTGCAGTTCATATCCAAGCCAGCCGCCCTCCAGGTTCCCCCGTGGCAAATGGTGTCGGCCAAGTTGAACGGAATTTCTCTGCGCGTGGCGAGTTGGTGGCAAGACCCGCAGATCTATTCCACGGTGGCCGGCGAGACTCCCCAATGCTGGGCCCCCGGGTTGGGAATTCCCGGTGCGGTCGATATCGCCACCAACGGCAACTGGAACGGCATCGTGATCGGGCTTCAAGGCGGCGACGGACCCAATTTTAACCACGCAAAGATAGGGGTATCCACCGATCCGTCCAAGCCGGTCTGCATATTCGGCGACATGAATCAGCAGGGTGCGCTCTCCCCCAACTATTCGCATCCGGGACAAACCTGCGACAGCAGCCAGAACGGACGCGGCGGCACATTCTATGCGTTCAGCAACAGTCCTCTCTGGACGAGCCTAAGCCAGCTGCTCAAGGGCGCATCGGCTCCCATTAAAGGATCCGCCTAGAAGGTATTTTTGCCCTTCTGCGGGCTCGCTTTCCAACAACCGCGCCGCAACAATTAAATCGCTGTCCGACACCCATCCCAAAATGAATCCGTCCAACACCCGCGCTCCGCGGCGTCTGCCCTCTTCGCTCCTTCCCGTTCTCTTCGCCGTTTCATCGACCCTCGTATTCGGTCACCCCGGACACGGCCCGGTCGACGGATTCGGGCATGGCTTCGACCATCCGCTGAGCGGCTGGGACCACGCGCTCGCGATGATCGCTGTGGGGATTTGGGCCGCCCAATTGGGCGCCCGGTGGCTTATTCCCGGCGCCTTCGTCGCGATGATGTCGCTGGGCGCGGTCTGCGGACATATGACGGGAGCGGTGCCGGGCCTCGATCAAGGCATTGCGGCCTCGGTGCTGATCCTTGGACTTCTGATCGCGCGGACCGTGCGGCTTCCGATCGGTTACGCAGTCGCCCTCGTCGGGCTCTTTGCTCTTTTCCACGGCGTCGCGCACGGAGCTGAAATGCCGGCCTCCGCCGGTGGTCTTGCCTTCGGCATGGGCTTCGTGGCGGCGACAGTGCTTTTGCACGCTGGCGGCGTTGCGCTGGGGGTGATTGCTGCCGGCAGGTCAGCGCGGCTGCCCCAACTGGCGGGCTGGGCCATCGCCGCGGCAGGCGTGGCAATCGCCACGATCTGAAAGCAGCCTCAGACGGGCTCGAAATCGCGCTCGATCTGCGCTGTTTCGGGCTTCGGCACGCCCGCAGCGGCCGCAAATTCACGCCAGGATTGCACCGAGGAGCGAACTTCCTCCAGCAGCCGGCGGCCACCGGCAATCGCGTGGCGGTCTGAAATGGTCAGGAGATCGGCGGCGGCGATGGCCGAGAACTTCCCGTTCACACTCATCAGGTGCTGGCTCACCCACGGACTCGACGGACTGTAGGCATGGGTGACATCGAAGGCCGGGGCGAGCTCCCAGCTGGAACCGCGGCGGAGGCGAAACGCAATGTTCTTTGTGTGGTCGTCGCAGTTGCGGGCCATCACGTTGAACGCCATGCGGCGGAACGCCTGTTCCAGGGCAGAATCGCCTAGCCCCAGCTGCCGAATCGTCAGGAACCACTGTTCGTACGAATGGCTGCCGCGCGCGTTGTAGTCGAGATGCCTGAGGCCGCAGAGCGATTGGATGTGATGCTTCGCGTTTCCGGCGCGGTCAAAGCGCCGCGTCATGAAATGGGCGCGGCCGTTCTCCTCGAGCAGCCGGCACGGAGCCATTTCGATTCCCGCGCGGCGCGCCATGAGATGATAAGCGTATTCAATGCGTCCATACGCTCGGGATGTGCCAAGGTCGAGGTCGGTCCCCACCCCATCGAATTTGAGCAGCCAATGCTCAAAGCCGGACGCGGCATCGAACTGTCCGCTTCGAATTTCGTTTGTCGCTGGGTTCCACGCGATCACGGCTTTTGGGCGGGCGCCGCCTGCGGAGGTGCCGACTCGGATGATCCCGGCCAGAGCGTTTCTCGACGAAGCCTGTGTCGCCAGATCGCCTTGGAATGCGAGGCGAACCTCTTCGACGAGGGTCTGCATGTCGAGCGAGCGGGAGCTCTCGCGGGCCGCTGTCATAGGCGGGCGAAACTCGAGCGCCCCCATCCCCCGCTTTCCCATGTAGGCGAGCCGGTCCAGGGGCGTGATCGAATCGGGCGCCACACCGCGAACCGCCATCCATTGGTCGATGAGCCGGTTGCCGAACTTGTCAGGAAGGGCATCGGCCAGGATGCCAGGTAATCCATGAAAACTGGTTTCGAGACCCGGGAAGGTCCATGGCCGGCGCGAACCCGCAAGCGGCATGGTCAACGGGGCCAGCTCGATCCCCATATGCCTCCAACTGGGAAAGTACTCGAACGCATAGCATCCCAACACCGGATCCGGCGCGACCGCCCCCACCGCCACGCCCCATATTTGAACTTCAATCGCCGGCGTGCTCAAAAGTCAGGCATCTCTCCCTTCCGCCGCCGAACGCGCTTACGTTCGGCATGACCTCTGAGCACATCGATCGGACTGACCGTGGAATGCGGTGCGACCGCATCGAACCCTTCTGCGGAGTCGAGCGCATGGAGTGCGCGAACCAGCGTTCGGACCGTTGTTTTCGCTCCGTTTTCGAGGTCCGCGATCGCTCGGGGTCCAACTCCAGCCTTTGCTGCGAGCTCGTTCTGAGTGAAATTTCGCCTGACGCGGAGTTCGCGAAGCCTGCGGCTCAATTCGAGTTGGAGCTCTTCAGGGTTAGGGATGCTGGATCCGATAATCATCGGTTAGGAGTGGTTTATAGGGCTACCGTGGCTTAAACCCCTAGATAGGGCAATTTAAATCGTTTATCGATAAGGCGCTTTTTATAGCTGTTTACATGATATATGCCTTTTTATTAGCCCTTTTCCGCCGTTTATAGTCATATCTTTTCTTTGGACCCGGCCGCTCCGTTCCTGGCTTCATGAACTGCGCCCGCGCCTGCACCCGTTCTGGTGCCCGGATTAGACTCGCCTACCACCCCTTCCCTCTCTTCAAACTTCCGTCCGGTTGCCGCAACTCCGTGACTCCAGCAATCGCTTCTCATTCCCCATGATCAAACTTCTCAAGTTCGCTCTGATCGCGCTCGGCTTGGCCGTAACGCCGGCTCTCGTGAACGCCGCCACGACTTCACCCACCAAGGCGAAGACCCACGTGACCGGACACAAGCACCATCACAAGAAGCACCATCACAAGAAGAAGTAAGGAGCCTCACACATCCCGCACGCACCTGAATCCCAGGTTGGTTGTGCTGCTGTCGGGAGTGTTGCTCGAACGAGAGTCGGTTCGGTAGCGATTACAGTAGCTTGCGTGGCAGAGGTAGCTTCCGCCGCGCATGACGCGACGGCTCCCGGTCTCGGGGCCGATGGGATTATCGATTGGCGAGCGGCTGTAGTATGCCGGGTCAAACCAGTCACAGCACCACTCCCAAACATTGCCGGTCATATTGTAGAGACCGTATCCATTGGCCCGGAAACTTTGAGCCGGGGCGGTGCCGTAAAATCCGTCGGCTTCCGTGTTGTGGGTGGGAAAGCTCCCCTGCCATACATTCATACGATGGCGCCCATCGGGCTCGAGTTCATCGCCCCAGGGAAAACGCCGGCCCGCTAGACCGCCGCGCGCAGCGCGCTCCCATTCCGCTTCAGTCGGAAGCCTTTTGCCAGCCCAGGCGGCATACGCCGCGGCATCATTCCACGACACGTGGACAACGGGGTGCTTCCATCGCTGTTTGATCGTGGAACCGCGGCCTTCCGGATGGCGCCAGGTGGCCCCGTCCACTCGGCACCACCATTCGCTTCCCTGGACAACGACCCGCACGGCGCGCTCCAACTGCACAGGCGTCAAATGGCCATAGAACACAAAAGACCAGCCGAACCTCTCCGCTTCAGTCCGATAGCCAGCCGCATTGGCAAAGGCCGCGAACTGCTCGTTGGTGACACAGCTTGTGTCGATCAGAAATGGATCCAGCCGGATCGGGTGCGCCGGTCCTTCGCCGTCCGCCACAAATCCGTAGTCACCGTCCGTGCCCATGCCGCCCTCGCCGCCGGGAATTTCGACCATGCCTTCAGGAGAGCCCGTGCGCACGCGGGCCAGTCCACCGGAGGCCCGAGGCGCGCCAGAGGCGCCCTCCCGACCAGGTGCACAACAGGCCTTGGCGCTGGATTCGTCGCTCATCGATCCATGAGGCTGCTCCGCTGTTTCACCCTAGGCCAATCCGATTCGGCAGCCATGGGCGCTGAATCCGGCCCCGAAACTCACCAACCACCAATCAGCGTTTTCCTTCGGCCTGCCGTCCTTGAGGGCTTCTTCCAATGCGAAAAGAACCGACGGGCTGCTCATATTGCCATTACGAGCGAGGATCTTCCGGCTGGCATCCAGGCGATGGCCTGGCAGAGCGGTCTCCACGGCGTCGAGGACGTCGCGCCCTCCGGGGTGAGCGATAATCCGTTCGATCGGGCGCTCTGGGCACCTTAGCTGCTCGTCGTGGAATAGCCTGTGGACAGCGTCGGCCGCCACCTGGGGAACGGAGGCGTCCAAAAGGTTGCGCAGCTTCCCACCGCGCTGCTCGAAACGCAGGCGGTCTCGATCGGCCGGTCGGTGCAGCGTATCAAATCCGCGCACGCGCAATCCGGAGCCCGCGGAGTCCACACCGCGCCAGACCGTGGCCGCCGCCCCATCGCTAAAAAGGCACGCACTGATCAAAACGCCCGGATCATCATCGAGGTAGAATGCCGCCGAGCAGACCTCGACGGCCACACACGCCACCACCGCGCGCGGATGCGCGGCCAGGAAGCAGCTCGCCGCCCTCAAGGTCGGTATCGCCGCGCCGCAGCCAAGCCCGACCAGATCCTGCAGAAAAGCACCCGGCCGCAGTCCCCGCTGTTCGGATACATAGCTGCTCACTCCGGGACAAAGGTAACCGGTGCACGTGCAGACAAAAAGGGCGTCGAGTTCCCCCACCTCGACATCGGCCGCGCCAAGAGCCGATACCAGAGCGTCGCCGGCCAGCTTCGGGGCCTCGCGCCGGAAGGCGGCGTTGAGCGCATCGGCGTCGAGGTCGAAGACGCGCTCAATCTCCGGCATCGCAAAGTGGCGGACCTCGATGCCGCTGTCCCCGCGAAGGATTGCCCTGAGTATCAGCGAGGACCGCCGGCTCAGGCGGCTGCGGGCGGTCGAGCGCTGGACGATATCCCAACATTGGGCCTGCGTGTAGTTCGCGGCGGGAACAGTGGTGGCGAGAGCCTGAAGATGCATTCCTGGGGGACTAATGGAGGAGGCGGTAGATCGGACCTAGTGGGAGAAGATGCGATTGGCTCGCCGCCGCAAGCGAACGCTGACCAAATGACGAATAGAGGAGCGGGTGGATCGCCGTCGCTGTGGCCACGCGCCTCAGAAATAGACGCCGCTCCAACTCTCGAACCTGTTCGACCAGGGGCTCCCAGGCCATTTCCCGACGGCTCCATGCGGCTAGGGGTCCCATCGCAATCTCCGCGGCCTGGAAAGCCATCGCCATTCCGTTGCCGGTATAGGGTGGAATCATCGCCGCCGCATCCCCGATTGCCAGGCCGCGCCCGCCGCTGCGCCAGCCGCCATAGCCGAGTCCGGCCACGGCGGAGCAGGACTCCGGGAATGGACTGGCGCGTGCGATTCGGTCCGCAAGGCCCTCAAGCCTCGCCTTGCGCAAGTAGGCGCCGAGAATGGCGTCTCGCGGCGCGTTGATATCGGCGCGCACCTTAAAAAGACCGCACACGTTGACGCGGCCGCCCTCGACCGCCGAAAGTCCGACGTAGGCATCCGCGCCGAGATGGAATTCGAGGTCGCTCGCCAATTCCAAACTGCACACATGCATTTTGAGCCCTAGCCAGCCGGATGCGCTGCGTGTCCGTCCCACGGCAAGCACCCGTCCCTCGGCCGGCTCAAGCGCTGTCCCGCTCATACGTTCGCCGGCAATCAAGGATCCCCCGGCTTCTCGGAATGCTTCGGCCAGCCGGGCATCCAAGGTGAACCGGCTGAGGCCGATCGCCGGCCTAGGAAGCTGAAAGCTCCGCAGCTCCTTTCCTTTTCGAAACCACGTCACGTGCGATAGCCTCCGCGCGCCTGCGAAAATTCCCTCCATTCCCAGCCGCCCAATGGTTCGCTCCTCCAGTCCGGTGATGAATTCCCCGCAGACCTTGTGGCGCGGGTAGCTGGCTGCCTCGTGGACGGAGACCGGCACCCCCGAGCGCGCAAGCGCCAGGCCCAGAGACAGGCCGGCTAGGCCGCCGCCCGCGATCGAAACGCTGCGCCGCTCGTTCATGACTTGCGAATGGCGATCAGGCGATAGGCGCCGAGCCAATGCGTTCGCACGGACCAGTTCCACTCGTTTCGGCTGAGCCCGAGCATCTCCGGGAGTTCGTTGCCGAGGAAGCCGGCCCCGATGCTCACGTGCCCGTCATGCCGGCTGACCGGGCTGGCGCGGATGGCCCCGCATAATAGCGCGAAGAGCCGCTGGAATATCCGCGCCCGAACTGGCTCCGATGCGAGAATGACACGGGCATGGGTCTTAAGCGCGGCCCCGATCACCGCCAGCGCCGGCGGATCGAAATGATGAAAAATCAAGCTGCCAATCACGACCGGATACTCCGCCCACCGATCGAACAACCTCACATCAGCCTGATGCCAGCCCGCGCCCTCCGGCCAGCCACCCGAGGAGGGCCAAAGGTCCAGGCCCGCCAGGTCGAATCCGCAGCGCTTTAGGCGGAGACCCAGTTCACCGGACCCTGCGCCTATTTCCAGAACGCGCTCCCCCGGCCCGACGTTGGCCGCAACCGTTCGAATAAGCCAGCGGTGGTTGCCCATGACCGAATTGAAGATCCGCAGATCTCGTCGGCTGGCGGCCGCATTCGGGTCTTCCGGCCGAAGACTGTCCAGGAGCTCGGGAACTAGCGTGCGCTTCACTGTGCGGTCGGCCTTGCTCGGTGCTCCGGCGCAACCTCCCAGCGTCGCGCCTTCAGCGCGCCGGGCCCCACCGCCGTGTGAAGGGATAATAGATGAACAGGGGCCGCCCGATGACGTCTTTTGCCGGGACAAAACCCCAGAATCGGCCGTCGAGGCTGTCAGGGGAATTGTCGCCTAGCGCGAGATAACCGTGCTCCGGAACGGTCACCGTCTGGCCTTTGAAAAGGTAGCTGTAGCGGTAGTCCTCGTGCGTGGCGTTGACATAGCCTCGGTAGGGGCTCACCCGGCCGGCGTTGAGATCAAAAGCATGGGCGCCGGTGATCGGCGCTCCGTTGCGGTACAATACCGGCTGGCGGATCTCGATGTGATCGCCGGGCGTGCCGGCCAGCCGCTTGATGAAATACTGCTGCTGCCCAATCATCGGGATGTGATCGGTTCGGAAGACGAAACCCTGGCCGACCGACGGACGCATGAAGTGGTAACTGATCCGGTCGACGAAGAGTTGATCTCCCGTCAGCAGGTCAAAACGGAGCACCGGCTCCCCGGAGGCTACGGAGTGGCCGGTTGGAATCTTCCGAACTTCATCAAAGTCCCGGGTGCCCTCTTCGCGCAATTGGAGCGAATTTTCGATGCCGCCTGTATGGCTTGCTTGCTGCACCTGGACACCAAAAGCGTTTCGGTCGGGAAAATACGCCGACAGGAAAAGTTCGTCGACCTGATTGAAGTCCAAGGGCACTCGGAGCGTGACCGGTGCTGAATCCACAAAGAAGGTGTACTCTCGGACCTGGGTCGGGAAAACCAGCCATGTGCGGGCATTCCGGACCGTGTAGGCAATCCCGCCGGTCCGCGTGCTCAGGACCACCGACACCTCGCCGGACCGAGGGGCCGTGACCACTTTCCGCTCCGCGCCAAGAACGGCGAAATTGAGAAAGCTCGCGATCGGCCCACGGCTCCCGGCGTTTGCCGGCACGGGAACCCCCGTCATCCCGTAGTAGGTCGGCCACATCGAATTGGTGGGGATCTTGAATGGCTGAAGAAAGTAGGTCCGGATCCCCAAAATGACGATTGCCGCCACAAGGAAGAATTCGACGTTCTCCACCAGCGACGTTTTCGGATAAACGGCGCCTCCGGCGCGGCTGAGTATCCCTTCGAGGGATTCAATCCCGAGCTTCAGCTTCCCGGCGTCCGCCCGTTCGGCGACCATCCGGCGCAGCGCGTCACGCCGCGCGATGAGCTCATCGGCCTCGCCAACGCTCAGCCGGTCGCTGCGGAAATTCCAGACCTTGTCGGCCAGTTCCAGCCAATTGGCCGCGTTGGAACGCATTTTCTTTTCCTGGGAGTCGAAGAATCCGAACATGGCGGGAGGTCAGTTGTTCTTGAGTACTTTGATAAAAGCGTCCGCAGGGATCGAGACCTTGCCGAACTGCTTCATCTTCTTTTTTCCTTCCTTCTGCTTGTCGAGCAGCTTGCGCTTGCGCGAAATATCTCCGCCGTAGCACTTGGAAGTCACATCCTTGCGCATTTCCTTGACGCTCTCCCGGGCGATGATCTTGCCCCCGACCGCCGCTTGGATGGCGACGCGGAACATCTGCGGCGGAATGATTTCGGCCAGCTTCTCGCACAGAGCCCGCCCCCGCCCCTCCGCGTTGTCGCGGTGAACGATGGTAGCAAACGCATCGACCGGGTCCCCGTTGACGAGGATCTCCATCTTGACCAAGTCTGAAGGCCGGTATTCGCCCAGTTCGTAGTCCATCGAGCCGTAGCCATGGGTGAAGCTCTTCAAGCGGTCGTTGAAGTCGACCAGCACCTCGTTCAGCGGCAGCACGCACCGAAGCATGACGCGCGTCGCGTCCAATGTGTCGGTGTGATCCATCGACCCCCGCTTCTCCATGATGAGAGCCAGCATATCCCCCATCGCATCGTTGGGAATGTGGATGGAGGCGACAATGGTCGGCTCAAGGATCATTTCGATCGTCCCCGGATCCGGCAGATGCACGGGATTGTCGACCTCGATCTGTTCGCCGCCGTGCTTGATGACACGGTATATGACACTTGGATACGTGGAAATGATGTCGACGCCGTGCTCGCGCTTGATTCGCTCCTGGATGATCTCCATGTGCAGCAGGCCGAGGAAGCCGCAGCGAAAGCCGAATCCCAGGGCAAGCGAGCTCTCCTGGCTGTAGACGAACGCCGCGTCGTTGAGCCGCAGCCGGCCGAGGGCGGATTGGAGCTTTTCGTAATCGGAACTCTCAACCGGGTACAGCCCGCAAAAAACCATGGGCCGGACCTCCTTGTAGCCCGGCAGCATTTCAGCCGCGGGCTGGTTCGCCAGGGTGAGGGTGTCTCCGGTCTTGATGTCGGCCGGATTTTTGACCGACGAAACCACGTAACCGACGTCGCCGGGACCGAGCACGCCGATCTTGTCCATCTGGGGGCGGAAAACGCCCACTTCCTTCACCTCGGCCCTCTGGCCTGTGCTCATGAGCATCATCATGTCTCCCGCCCGGATGCTCCCGGAGAAGACCCGGGCATAGGCGATCACACCCCGGTATGAATCATACAAGGAGTCGAATACCAGGGCGCGCAGCTGCCGGGGCTCCGTCCAGCGCGGCGGCGGAACCCGCTTCACGATGGCCTCGAGGATTTCAAGGATTCCGATTCCCGATTTGCCGCTGGCGAGCAAGGCCTCCTCGGCCGGAATTGTCAGGATGTCCTCAAGCTGGCGCGTGCACAATTCCAGGTTGGCGCTCGGGAGGTCGATCTTGTTGATGACCGGGATGACCTTCAGTTTCTGAGCGAAAGCCAGGTGAGCGTTGGCCACGGTTTGCGCCTCCACGCCTTGCGAGGCGTCGATCAGGAGGAGCGCGCCCTCGCAGGCAGCCAGACTCCGGGAGACCTCGTAGGAGAAGTCGACGTGCCCGGGCGTGTCCATGAGGTTCAGCTTGTAGTCCAAGCCATCCTGAGCCCGGTAGGTCATCGTGACGGGATGCGACTTGATCGTGATACCCCTCTCCTTCTCCAGGTCCATCGAGTCGAGGTGCTGGGCTGTGAGCACCCGGCCCGCGATCGTGTGGGTGTATTCAAGCAGCCGATCGGAGAGCGTGGTCTTCCCGTGATCGACGTGCGCGATGATGCAGAAATTGCGGGTCCGGGTCGCGTCCATCGTCAGGCTGTGGGCAATGCGGCAATGTCCGCGAATTCCGAGAAGCTTCGCACCGTCCAGGATTTGTCCGTGCGCCGGGCGAGTCCGGCGAGGACTCCCCCCGGACCGAGCTCCCAGAACTCGGCTGCTCCGGCGCTTGCCGCAGCCCGCATGCAATCCTCCCAGAGAACGGGCGAGATCACCTGACGGACAAGAGCCTCGCGAATGCTTCGCGGTTCGGCGACAGGGCCGCCCGTCGTATTCGTGAAGAGAGTGAAGCTCGGCGGCCCAAAAGGGATGCCCCCAAGGAAGGCCTCAAACGCCAGACGGGCGGGCTCCATTAGACGGCTATGGTAGGCTCCAGCAACGTTCAGAGAGACCGCCTTTTTGATACCCCGTTCCTTGGCGGCCGCGACAGCGGCAGCCACCTTGGTTTTCTCGCCGGAGACGATGATCTGTCCGGGCGCGTTGTAGTTGGCTGCCTCGATGTCGAATTCGATG
>Ga0302325_10018786_pt1 | contig 14552 bp, 7 predicted proteins | sample Palsa_T0_2_FD_201948 | JGI IMG/M metagenome (GOLD analysis project Ga0302325, IMG submission 201948) | Peat permafrost microbial communities from Stordalen Mire near Abisko, Sweden - Palsa_T0_2 | ecosystem: Environmental > Terrestrial > Soil > Palsa > Peat permafrost | place: Sweden: Abisko... | reverse complement strand
CGCGAAAAGAACTCCATCGGATCACATCCTCATTCCGGATGGACATTTCCTTTTGCACGGGGACCAGCGCGTACAGGCCCTTGTCGTTCTGCGGACCGTCCACGTCCAGTCCGAGTGTCCGGCCGTCCAGCGAGAAAGAATGGCAGTTTGCGCAGGTCGGCAGGCCTTGCATCACGATCTTGCTTTGGGTCTCGACCACATTGCGCAGGCGCCAGGCAATCAGCCCGATGGCAAAGGCCGGCAGCGGCTTGATCACGCCCTTCACTGTCGGGCTGGGGATCAGCGGCACATCCCTATAAAAGATCGGCGCGCCCACCGGGTCTTTCGAAGTCCGGATGGAGATGCGGCCGCGCGAAACGGCGCGGGCGTCGCGCGGGTCCGTGAATCCACTGATGGTCACCGTGGCGGCGCCCTCGGCGGAATGGGCCTTGACGGCCGCCCAAGTCTCGGGGTCGGGCTTCCAGGTGTGCGCCGCGGCTTGTTCCGCCGTAAGCGCGGGAGGCACGGCGCCTACGCAGCGCGGATCGATCTCGCCCACTTGCATGCGCTCGCCGCGAGAGTCCGCTTGTATGCGCACCGCCCCGCCGGCGAATTCGATCTCGATCCGCCAACCGGTGGCGCCGGCCGCTGTGTCGCGCCATAAGAAGGTGGGAGGCGGGAATTCGGGCGGGAAGATCGACCCGTCAGCCGGGTAATCGATGGCAATAGTGGCCACGTTCTGCGGGCGCGGACCGGCGGCCAGGCCTATCGCGGCCGCCGCGTACAGAAAAATTAAGCAGGTCTTAAACTCCTTCACACTGAATCTATATTTTAGCGTGAAGGGCTGGATTTAGCTGCGGCGCTCTGTTTGTCCCAAAAGACGTCGTAATCGTCCACCTTCGCCGAGTGCGCATACATCTTGCGCAGCCCCAGCGAGTCGATGCGAATGTCGTCGTCCGATATCTCTATCACGTCAAACATGCCCGCTTTCACTTGCCGGTCCAATTCCTTTTGCGGAATGACGTGCACCTCGCGGGCCATGGCCGGCGGGAATTCCAGCTTGTGCGAATCCTCCAACTCCAGGCCCGGCGGAGGTACATGCCGCGTCACGAAGTAAGTGGGTTCATCGGCGAAGAGCACGGCTTCGGGAGGCGTCACCTGCTTCACCTTCGCCGCGACATGCTGTACGTCATACCAGGAAAAATCGTCGTAGCCGTCGATCAGCGTTTTCGTCAGACACGCGATAGTCAGCAGGCTAGCGATCAGCACCGGCCACCACGGACGGTCCGGCGATCCCAGCCGCGACCCCACATCGTAGAGCCCCGCACAGGCCAGAATCGCCAGAAATGGCACGGCCAGCAGATAATACCGCCGGAAGGTGGGCGTGGCGTACGAAATGTGCGCCATTAAAGCCACTGCCAGCCAGGCGCACAAATAGAACTCGCGGCGCTGGGCCCGCCCCCAACCGCTGCGCTTCCGGATGAACAGCAACCCCGCCAGCGCCAATAGCCCCAGCATCACCGCCTGCGGCGAATCGACCCAGGCGAACCATTCGCCGAAGTTATGCGCCACCGCGCCCGCCCATTCCCGCTGGCGGTAGCGCAGGTTGTAGTGGAGCACATTGAAAATCGCCTGCCGCGGCCCTTGCGCGAACAGCCATGCCAGCGGCGCGCAGGCCACCGCGCCACCCGCGGCGAAGGCTCCCAGCTTGGCCCATCGGTTGCCTGCACGGTTGCATACCAGCATCCAGACCAGCAGCACCGGAGCCACTGGCGCCGTCAGCAGTGAACAATTAAACGCGCCGCACGCCAGAAGACCGGCGCCTCCAGCGGTCCACGGCCTCTCGCGGTCCACTGCCGCCACGGTGAATAGAAAAGCGGTCACTATCAGGAACAGGCACAGTGCATAGGCCTGCGCGATAGCGCCGTATTCGACAACCTGGACATTCAGACCGAAAGTACACACGCCGGTGACGGCCGCCGCCAGCCGCCAGCCGGGTTCCGGGAATCGGCGCAACAGGTAGCCCGCCATCAGCAGCACGGCCAGCGCGGTCATCACCGCGGCCACGGCGTGCGGAGTCCGCCAGGTATCTCCGAATACGCGCATCCAGCCGGCGTTCCAATAAGCGTTCAGCGGCGTCTGCGGGAAGCAGAAGTCCAGATAAGGCCGCCTACCGCGATTGATGGATTGAGCCGCCACCAGGTGCCAGCCTTCGTCCCACGCAAACGCGCGCGTCTGCGCATAAGTCTCCAGCCCGGCCGCGACCAACGCCACCAGCCCCAACACAATCAGATTCGACATCCGCTGCGGCTGGCGCGGTCCGTCCTGTTGCGGATTCATCTGGCAGCCCCTGCGCGGCGGACATACTCTTCGCGCGTGCAAAGACTGTTCCGGTCGAGGGCCCGGTCGACCGCCAGGATTCCGTCCAGATGGTCGATTTCGTGCTGCAGCAACTCGGATAGCGGTCCCTCCGCTTCCACCAACCGCACACTGCCCTGATCGTCTTCGTAGCGCACGCGCACGCTCCGGCTGCGTTCCAGATGTACCAGCAAGCCTGGGAACGAGAAGCAATCGTCCCACAGGCGAAACTTGGCTTCGCTTTGAAACTCATACTCCGGATTGCGGATGGCGTAGGCTGTGCCTTCGAATTCGACATAGATCAACCGCAACGGCTGGCCGATCTGGACCGCGCTTATGCCGCGCCCGAAGCCATGCGTGCGGCGGAACTCGTGCAACGTTGCGCGCAGATCCTCGAAGATCGGGACCGCCGCGGAGGGCGCGCTTAGCGGCGCCGATACCTGACGTAACAATGGATCGCCAAGCTGGAGAATGCGGCGGGAGGGCATCACGTATGAAGATATCATGCGCTGGACCGTACCCTAACTTGCCAGGCGTTCGTCTCCTATCCTGATGTACGCCGAACCGGTCCATAGCCTCTTGCGAGATGTTCGTTACGCCTGCCGGTCGTTGTGGAAGAGCCCCGGGTTTGCGGTCGCGGCGGTCCTGACGCTAGCGCTGGGCATCGGGGCAAATACCGCCATCTTCAGCGTGTTGGACGGAGTTGTATTGGCTCCGCTGCCCTATCGCGAGCCGGATCGGCTGGTCCTGGTGGCGCTCTATAATCGAAATCTCAAGTACGCCACAGATCTGTCGTATCCCGACTTCCTCGATTGGCAGCGCAATAGCCGCTCGTTACAGCAAATCGCGGCCTTTACGCCGCAGGGGTTCGATCTGACGAGTCCTGGCATGCCGGAACACCTTGACGGCGACGAAGTCTCTGCGGGTTTCTTCGGCACTCTGGGTGTCAAGCTTGCTCTGGGTCGTGACTTTTCGTCGGAGGAAGACCGGCCCGGCGGCCGGCCCGCCGTCATGATCAGCCATCGATTGTGGCAACAGCGGTTTGCCGGCAACCCTGCGGTGCTCGGCCACCCCATCACCTTGACCGGTGTCGAATATACGATCGTCGGCATTCTCCCATCGCCCATTGGGCAGCTCAAGTGGACCGAAGGGTTTCGTTTTGAAAACCCGCGGGCGGATGTTTACACGCCTCTTGGGCGCGGCGATCCCCTCCTGCGCAACGATCGTACGGTCCATGACATCCTGTGCATCGCGCGCCTGCAACCCGAGGTGAGTATAGGTCAGGCGCAAGCGGAGATGAACACCGTCCAGGAGCAGATCGATCGGCTCAATCCGGCCACGGAACGAGGCTTGGAAACGTATATCGAGCCCCTGAAGCACTTCCTCATCGGCGACGTAGGCGGGACGCTTCTTCTGCTGCTGGGAGCTGCAGGGGCCGTCTTGCTGATCGCCTGTGCAAACGTCGCCAATCTTCTCCTCGCACGCGCAGCGGTACGCGCGCCGGAGTTTGCCGTTCGACTGGCGCTGGGGGCCAGCCGCATGCAAATCGTGCGGCAGTTGGTCGCCGAGAGCGTGGTTCTCTCGCTCATCGGCGGAATTCTGGGGCTGGCCGTTGCAACGTGGGGAGTTCACGCCGTGCTGGCGGCGGCGCCGGGAAGTTTGCCGCGCATCGAGAACATCGGAGTGAATGCTTCTGTCCTTTTGTTCGCGTTCGGCGTTTCGATGACGGTTGGAATTGTCTTTGGCCTCTTGCCCGCGCTGAAGAGTTCGAATACCGATCTGCAAGCGGGGCTAAAGGAAGGAGGCCGCGGTGCGGCGGCCGGCCATCATCGCAAGCAACGAGTCCTGGTAGTTGCGCAAATCGCGCTGGCTCTGGTCCTGCTAACGGGCGGCAGTTTGCTTTTTCGCACGATTCAGAATTTGTGGGCGGTGAATCCCGGTTTCGATGCGCGGCACGTCATTACTTTCCAGGTCGGACTTGCGCCTGCAGTGACGAATACGCCACCAAGGGCAAGAATTGCCTACGCGCAGTTGGTCGATCGCATCCGCCAAATTCCCGGCGTGGAAGCGGCGGATATTACGGCCCTCGTGCCATTAAGCCAAGGGAGGAACGAAGGCCCTTTCTGGATGGGCTCGCGCCAGCCTGCATCGATGGCGGAAATTCCGCGGGCGATCTATTATCCGATTGGTCCGGATTACGTCGGCACCATGAAAATACCGCTTTTGCGCGGGCGCCTTCTTACGCGCGGGGATAGCGTCAAATCCGGGCTGGTCGTTCTGGTAGACACTTTGCTGTCGCGTACCTATTTTCCAGATTCGGACGCTGTGGGTCAGACCATAACAGTCCCGCATTGGGGCGAAGCTCGGAATGTCTCAGCTCGGATTGTGGGTGTCGTGGGCCACGTCGAGCACTATGGGCTCGACGGCTTGATGGGCCAGAAACCGCAGATTTACTACTCCTTTTACCAACTCCCGGATGAGGCGGTGCCGCTGTTCCGCGGGGAGGTCGCGTTGGCTGTGCGCACGCCGCTCGACGCTGCCACTGTGATGCCCGCCATAAAGAAAGCGGTCTACGAAGCAGATAGCGGCCAACCCGTATATAACATCCACACCATGGAAGAACTTGTTTCGGGGTCGATGGCATCGCAGCGCTTTCCAATGATCCTGCTGAGCACGTTTGCCGTCCTGGCATTGCTGCTGGCCTCCGTCGGAATCTATGGCGCGATTTCCTATGCGATGTCGCAGCGGGTGCGGGAGATTGGGATTCGCATGGCGTTGGGTGCAGTGAGGAAAGACGTTCTGCGGATGGTCATCGGGCAGGGTCTTCGGATGGCTGTAGGCGGAATCGCGATCGGGGTCCTGGCGGCGTTAGTCCTCACCCGCGTGCTGTTGAGTTTCTCGCACTTGCTGTACGGAGTCCGGGCCGGCGATCCGTTTACGCTCATCGCTGTGTCACTCGTGATGATGGGCGTAGCTCTTTTGGCCTGCTATATGCCAGCTCGGCGCGCCTCGCGGCTAGATCCCATGATCGCGCTTCGTCACGAGTAGCAACCCAGCCTCGGCACGCGTGCGTGCGCCACAAGCTATAGTGAAGTTCGATTCACATGAGGATCGCAGCCAAGGCTCCTTGCCGCGTCGACATGGCGGGTGGCACCATCGACATCTGGCCGCTGTACCTGTTCCATACCGCCCCTGTCACCGTGAACTTCGCGGTGGACCGTTACGCCAGCTGCGTGCTCGAGACGCGCGCGGACGCGCGCATCACGCTGCGGTCGCGCGACCTGAACGGCTTCGAGGAGTTTCGATCCCTGGCCGCGTTGCGCGCCGCCAGGCGTTACAAGCTGCCGCTGGCCGCACACGTGGTGCGTTACTTCGCGCCTGCTACCGGACTCGACTTGGTCACCGATTCCGAAGCTCCCGCCGGGGCCGGCATCTCCGGATCGTCCACGCTGATCATCGCGCTGGCCGCCGCCTTCAACAAACTTACCCATGCCGGTCATAAGCTTGCAAAGCTGCGCGAAATCGCGCAGAACATCGAAGCCCGGATCATCCGCGTGCCCACCGGCTGCCAGGACTATTATCCGGCCATGTACGGCGGCGTCAGCGCTATCGAGTTGACCGAAGCGGGGGTGGTGCGAATGCCGGTGGCGGTCGATCCGGAAGACCTTAACGAACGCCTGGTCCTGGCGTACACGGGGGTGCCGCGCAATTCCGGCATCAACAACTGGGAGGTGATGAAGGCGCATATCGACGGCGACCGCGCGGTGCACCGCAATTTCGATCGCATCGCGCAGATCGCGTGCGGCATGCGGCAGGCACTGGAGAAAGCCGATTGGGAGGAAGTCGCACGCCTGCTGCGGCAGGAGTGGGCCAATCGCAAGAAGAATGCGCCGGGGATAACCACGCCTTTGATCGACCGGTTGGTCCAGATGACACGGCGGGCCGGCGCGGTGGGCGCCAAGGTCTGCGGAGCCGGCGGCGGCGGATGCGTCTTCTTCCTGGTCGAGCGCGGCGCCAAACCGCGCGTATCGGAAGCGATTCGGAAGGAGGGCGCCACCGTATTGCCGGTGCGTGTGGCGCGGCGCGGGGTAAGGGTTAGTGGAACCTGACGCTGAGGATGATGTGGCGCACGCACTCGTGCGTGCCGTGTCGAGACTCATCTCGACACCGTTGTCGGCCGGCAAGCCTGTTAGAGGCGTGCGTCGGCACGAGTGCCGAGCAACAGGATGGCCGGACCGAAGTGGCCATCCCCCCATCGCCCGGCGTGGGAGAATCTTAACGTGGACGGAGTCATCGTGGTGGACAAGGAAGAGGGCTGGACGTCGCACGATGTGGTAAGCAAGATGCGCCGCATCGCGAACACCAAAAGGATCGGCCACTTGGGCACGCTCGACCCCATCGCCACCGGAGTGCTGCCACTGGTGATCGGCCGGGCCACGCGCCTGGCGCAGTTCTATACCCGCAGCAATAAGATCTACGAGGCGCTCATCCGCTTCGGCTTCGCCACCGACACCTACGACCGTAGCGGGACGCCGACATCCGTCGAGACGGAGCCGCAGGTGGGCGCCGAGCAACTCGAGCGGCTGCTCGACAACTTTCGAGGTGAGATCATGCAAGCGCCGCCCCCGGTTTCGGCCAAGAAAGTGGATGGCGTGCGGGCTTATGCATTGGCCCGCCGGAAGATACCCGTGGATCTGCCGCCCGCAGCCGTGCGCATTGATGAGCTGACGCTGTTGGAGGTGCGCGGCTCGGAAGCACGGCTGCGCGCACGCTGCTCCGGCGGCACGTACATGCGATCGATCGCGCACGACCTGGGCCAGGCCCTGGGATACGGCGCCCACCTGCACGAACTGCGGCGAACGGCTTCCGCCGAATTCACCCTGCAGCAGGCGCGCACGATTCCGCAACTCCAGCAACTGGCAGCCGAGGATCGCCTGGGCGAAGCATTGCTCGCGGCCGCCTGTATGTTGCCGGATTTCCCCAGCGTCTACGTGGAGCCGGCGATCATGGGGCACATCCGGCAGGGGCGCAACTTTCCGGTTTCGCCGTTCCGTGTGCAGCAGGGTACGCAGTACGTCAAGGCCGTTTCGGGCGACGGTGAGCTGCTTGCAATCGGCGAAGCCGTGTTGCCGAATGTATACCACCCGGTAGTGGTGCTATAGCGAGCTGCTCACCATTGATCCGATAAAGCACTGTGTGACATAGCTTTAACTCTCAGTCTGCGGAGTCGGAACTATCCGGAGAACTGGGCTAGCCATGGCATAGCTGTGCTGTGGGAACATGAGATAAGAAACGTACTACTGGTATTAAAAGGCCAAAAATACTGCGATTTCTTCCTTTCATCTTGCGCCGATTTGGGGTAAATTACACACAGGGAGATATTTCATGCAATCGTCGGCGGGGTCGCGCACTATCTGGCTGACCCTTTTGGTATCGGCTCTGACAGCGGGAATGCCGGGCTGGTTCGGCGGAGCAGCCTCTGCCGGAACGATCGACATTTGGAGCCTGCCGAACCGGGGTAGCAATAGCGTCGACGGGATCAATGTCGGTGTTGCGACGACACCGGCTTGGTATGAACCATCTCCGGGTTCGGGATATGAATGGATTTCGTACGGCGACACCGGGTGCAATTTCTTCGTGGTCTCAACCAACAGATGCACGCCTGGGCCAGCCAATCCCGGCGCCACGACCGTCACGGGAGCTCCTACAGCGATCTTCTATCAGACCTTTACGTTAACCGCTGGGGCTACCGGCTACTTGGACGTCTGGGCGGACGACACGGCAGGCGTTTGGCTCGATAGCGGGATAATCACTACCGGCAATGGCAGTGGCGGCACCATGCTGGCGTCGCCCGACGGAACCCTGGGTGCCAACTGTGCAGCTGGGCCGGTCGGCTGTATGCCTGGTAATGGCGCGGCTATCCCTCTTGATCTGACAACAGGAACTTACACTTTAGTATTCGATACCTACCAGCTTGTGGGCGCCAGCCCCTTCGGATTGATGTACGATGGCGTGCTGTCGACTCCGGAGCCTGCCAGCTACATGTTGATGGGGCTGGGTTTAGCCGGGCTGGGTATACTCGCCCGGCGCCGCAGGCGCTAAGAGCGTTCAGCTCTCACAATCGTTCGCCAGTACCAATCCGGAAGGCAGCTCTTCGCCGAATATACGGCCCAGCGCCCGGTCATCGCGCTCTTCTATGCCCTCCAGCACTGCTAGATGACGCTCTGCATGCGGCAAACTCTCAAGCTTGCGGCGCACGGCACTCAGAGTAGCGGGAGCCAGGTCGCGTGTGGGATCTTCGGTGCGGCGCGCGATGGCCGCCAGGGCATCGCCGACTCCGGCAAAATCCACTGCCAGTAAAGCTTCCGCCCATCGGCCAGCGGCAGCCGGCGGCACCACCTGGTTGATAGGCCCATAAAACAGTTCGCGCGCGGCCAGGCGCGAAAGACACCACAACTCGCTGTCCCGGAAATCGCCTGCCTTCAGACGGCGCGCCAGCGCGTCGCCCAGTTCCACCTTTGTGCCGATAGGCAACAATTCCAGACTGGCGGCCGTGCGCCACATCTCGCGCAGCAGGCTGTTGTTGAGCCGCTGCTTCTTGCCGCCGCGCGGCAGCAGGAATCCCGATAACCGTTGGTAGATATCGTTCTGCTGATTGCGGTTTAAGCCGCCCGCCAAGCGTCCCCAGAAGATCCACCAATCGATCTCACACTGCACCTGGTTACTGTATTGGATGCCGGCGGAGTAGACGCGCCGGGCCAATTCGATTCGAAAATCGTCGCCGGGAAAGCCGAATCCGGGGCGCAGGCAAAAGCCACCCAGGTTCAACCAGCGCGCCTCGTAAGCCGGGCTTTTCTTGCGGCCATCGGCTGCAACCAGAAATACGTCGGCAAGTTGCCGGATGGCGGCCAGGGGCCAGGAGTTTTTGCCGAGTCCGAGGATTTGTTCCAGTTTGGCCGGCAGCTCCTCTGGGGCAATCGGCGATTTGGCGCCCGGAGAAAAGACCGCCGGGATCAGCGCCAGCGCGTCTTTCAGCGCCTGTTCGGCAATCACCGCGGCAGGTTTGCCGCCCCCGGCGGCGTGCTGTTGCATGGCCGCCTTGCGCAGCTCGAACTGCAATCGCCAGCGATTCTCGCTGATCTTGGATTCACACCAGGTTTCCAGCGTGCCGATCTCGGTCAGGCGCGCGCCGAGTTTCACAGGGATGAGCCGCTCGCCGGCTTTCTTGCCGAAACGGATGACGGCGTTGAGCGGCGCGTGCGTGTGCAGGTCGGGGCCGAGCGCGGGCAACTCCCGCACGTCGCCGAGCTTATCCTCGTTGCGCGTGAGCGAGCTGTAGAGCCGGAACGATACGGGCTTGTTGGCGACGAGTTGCAAGGCATCGTTGTCGATTTCCAGGGTGGCGCCCTCTTCCGCGCCACGCGGCACCAGGCAGACGGCGGTGGAGTCGCCGATCCCGATGAAGTAGGTCCGCGGCAGGCCGCCGCGAACCAACACGCCGCTGCCGGTGGAACGGACATAGGAATAATATGCCGCGCCGGTGGCCACGGCGAGATCCAGGTCGCGGTTCTCGAAGACCTCCGGCCGCTTGCCGTACCATTGCGCGACGGCATCGGCGACCCGCTGGCGCAGTATCTCCGGGATGAAGAAGCCGCCGTTAAACAGGATAGCGTCGGGGGCTTGGCCCGCGCTTTCGAGGAAGGCGTTCAGATGCTTGGTGACGGCGGGATCGGAGACGTAGGGCAGACCCAGTTCGCGGAAGAGACTGCGCTTCTCTTCCTTGGGCATCTCGCCGCGGGCGGTGAGGGGCAGGAAGCCATCGAGCGCCAGTTCCAGCGCCTCTTCGCGCAGCACCTCGGTCTTGAGGGCTTTGCCGATGAGCGCGGAGCCGGTGCCCAGCACGGTGATCTCCACGCTCTTCAAATTGGGATCCGTGAGCAGCCGCTCCTTGGCGTTGGTGCACTGGCGGCGCAGTCCGCTGCGCTGGCGGATGGAGAGCGGCACGCCGAGCTTGGTTTCCACCAGCCAGGCGATGGTGAGATCGAGGTTATCGCCGCCGAGCAACAGATGCTTGCCTACGGCGGTGCGTGTGAAATCGACCAGATCGCCCTGGCGCGCGACGCGGATCAGGCTGAAGTCGCTGGTGCCGCCGCCCACGTCGCAGACCAGCACGATCTGGCCATCGTAGAGCAGCTTGCGGGATTGCGCCAGGTTGTTGGCGATCCAGGAATAGAAGGCGGCGGCCGGTTCTTCGAGCAGGGTCAGCTTGGGCAGGCCGGCCTGCTCGGCGGCCATTACGGTCAGCTCGCGGGCCTCCTCGTCGAAGGAGGCGGGCACGGTCAGCACGATATCCTGCTCGGCCATGGGAAGCTGCTTGATCTTATCCCAGGCTTCCCGGAAGGTGGCGATGTAACGCGCGGAGACTTCTACCGGCGAAAGTACGCGCCCGGTTTCGGGCGAATCCCAGGGGAGGATTTTCGCGGTGCGGTCCACATCCGGATTGGAGAGCCAGGATTTGGCGGAGTGTACCAGCTTGGTGGGGACCAGCGCGCCTTGCTCCCGGGCATAGACGCCCACTGGCTGGCCGTCCTCGAGGAAAAGGAATGAGGGCAAAGTGCGGCGCGGCTCGATGCGGCCGGGCGCGACCAGTTGCGGCGTTTCGAAGATGTGGATGGGCGGGAAATCGCGATCTTCGGCTTCGCGTTCGTCGATGTACGCGAGGGCGGAGTTGGTCGTGCCGAGATCGATGCCGATTTTCATTGGATTGTGCAGGATCAGGCTTGTCTGTGCAGGCGCGGCGGATCTGGGACTACGGAGCTAGACCCCGCGCAAAACTGATGCTGGCGGCGCCGCGAGTCTGGCGGCCAATCTCCACTACCGCTCAATCGAACGGACGAAATCTCCCGTTTTTTACGATAGCACGCGGGACTGCGAGGCAAAGGTTCGCGCAAGACGCCCAGTACTAAAGCTTCACATCGCCTGTGTCGATAACACCGTTAGGAAGTTGTGTGACGCCGTCAACGCCCGCCGCTCCGCCTAGGTGAGGTCTAACACGATTTTGCGCCAACACGAAAATCGCACAGGCGGAAGGTTTTAGTTTTTGCTCGACCGAGGTTTAAGCAGATGGTAACGAAAGAACGCGATCCTGGTTTGCGCGGCGGTGACGCCGGTGGGGTGGATGTCGTCGTCGAGGTCCGGCGCGCGGCGGCCCTGCTCAAGACGGGCGCGCTGCAGGACGCGATTTTCAACAGCGCTAACTTCTCGAGCATTGCTACCGACGAGAAGGGCGTCATTCAACTGTTCAACGTCGGAGCCGAGCGCATGCTCGGCTATGCGGCGCTTGAGGTGGTCGATAAGATCACCCCCGCCGACATTTCGGACCCGCAGGAAGTCATCGCCCGCGCCAAGGAGCTAAGCCACGAGCTCTCTACTCCGATCACGCCCGGATTCGAAGCGCTGATCTTCAAAGCCTCGCGCGGTATCGAGGACATCTATGAGCTGACCTACATCCGCAAGGATGGGAGCCGCTTCCCGGCGGTGGTTTCGGTCACGGCCCTGCGCGACACACAAGGCGTCATCATCGGCTACCTGCTGATTGGCACCGACAATACCGCCCGCAAGCAGGCGGAAGAGGCTTTGCTCAAGGCCGGCGCGCTGCAGAATGCGATTTTCAACAGCGCTAACTTCTCGAGCATCGCTACCGACGAGAAGGGTGTCATTCAACTGTTCAACGTGGGCGCCGAACGTATGCTCGGCTATACGGCCCTGGAGGTGGTGGATAAGATCACTCCCGCCGACATTTCGGATGCGCAGGAGGTGATCGCCCGCGCCAAGGAATTGAGCCATGAGCTCTCGACTCCGATCACCCCCGGCTTCGAGGCGCTGATCTTCAAGGCCTCGCGCGGTATCGAGGACGTCTATGAGTTGACCTATATCCGCAAGGATGGGAGCCGCTTTCCGGCGGTAGTCTCCGTCACGGCGCTGCGCGACGCGCAAGGCGGAATCATAGGCTACCTCTTGATCGGCACCGACAACACTGCCCGCAAGCTGGTGGAAGCGGAGCAGAAGAAACTCGATCAACGCCTGCGCGACCAGCAATTCTACACCCGCTCTCTCATCGAATCCAATATCGACGCGTTGATGACCACCGATCCGGCCGGAATCATCACCGATGTCAACCGGCAGATGGAAGCTCTCACCGGATGCACGCGCGACGAACTGATCGGCGCACCGTTCAAAAGCTTCTTCACCGACCCGGAGCGGGCCGAAGCAGGCATCAAGCGGGTCCTGGCCGGAAGCAAGGTGATCGACTACGAGCTCACGGCGCGTGCATGGGACGGCAAAGAGACCGTGGTCTCCTACAACGCAACCACCTTCCGCGACCGCAACCGGAAACTCCAGGGCGTAGTCGCGGCGGCGCGGGACGTCACCGAACGCAAACGCATTGAACAGGCGCTGCAGGAAAACAATGTCGAATTGGAAAGGGCCAGAGCGGCGGCGGAAAAGGCGAACCTCGCAAAATCGGATTTCCTGGCCGCGATGAGCCATGAGATACGCACGCCGATGAACGCGATTCTAGGCATGTCCGACATGCTGGCCGACTCAAAGCTCGACGCGGAGCAGGTGCAGTATGTGGACGTGTTCCGGCGGGCCGGCGCCAATCTGCTCGTATTGATCAACGATATTCTCGATTTGTCCAAAATCGAAGCGGGCCATCTGGAACTGGAGGAGGCGGATTTCGACCTCGAGGAATTGGTGGATGAAGCCATCGCACTCATTGGAATCAAGACTCGCGCCAAAGGCATCGTCTTGCTGTCCCACCTGTCCCCCGGCCTCACCACCACGCTGGTGGGCGACCCTACCCGATTGAGGCAGGTGCTCATTAACTTGCTCGGAAATGCCGTGAAGTTTACCGAGGCGGGGGAGGTGCTGCTAACGGTGCAGAATCACACGTCCGGCAGGGCCGGCGAGGTGCAATTCACCATCTCCGATACGGGCATCGGGATACCGCCGGACAGGCTAAAAACCATGTTCGACAAGTTCACCCAGGCGGATCCGTCGATTACCCGAAAATACGGTGGAACCGGTCTGGGGTTGGAAATTAGCCGGCGGCTTGTGGAATGTATGGGAGGGGCCCTGACCGGGACAAGCATCGTCGGACAGGGGAGCACCTTCCGCTTCAACGCAAAGTTCAGGCGGGGGATTCTGAGCGAACGGAAGGCCACCATTCCAGTAGCTAACTTTCATGGTAGCCGCGTTCTGGTAATCGACGACAACGCCACGAATCGCTTCATCCTCGGGGAGACATTGAACACCTGGGGAATCGAAAGCGTCGAGTTCGGCGCACCGGCAGACGCCCTGGCGAACCTTAGCGCGGCGAATGCGGCCAATCAACCCTATGCAGTTGTCCTGGTGGATAGCGAAATGCCCGGAATGGATGGATTCGAGACCACGGTCCGCATCAAACAACTCGCCCCGGAACTACCCGTCATCATGTTCACCTCCGATTCCCGGCCGGGAGACATCCGCCGCCGCCAGGACGCCGGATTGTCCGGCTATGCCGTTAAACCAGTGAAGCGTGCCGAGTTGTTGCGCCTGCTCAGCGGAGCCATGCAGACGCGAGAGGCCGCGGCAGTGCGGACATCGGAGATCGCGGATCGCAAGGAAGCCTTGCCGGCCAAGCCGCTACGCGTCTTGATCGCGGAGGATTCGGCAGACAACCGCCTGTTGATCGAAGCGTATTTAAGGGGCAGTCCCCACCGTTTCCAGTTTGTCGGCGACGGAAAGGCCGCGGTGGATTGTTTTGCCGCGGAGAGTTTCGATCTGATCCTGATGGACATGCAGATGCCCATAATGGACGGACTAACCGCCACCCGCCGGATACGCGCCATCGAACTGGAACGGGGAGCCGCTGCGATTCCAATCATTGGGCTATCGGCAAATGCCCGGCAGGAAGACGTTGAACTGAGCGCCAACGCCGGTTGCAACCAGCACCTTTCAAAACCGATTTCCAAGCATAAGCTGCTTACTACCCTCGCGGAATACGGGCCGATGATCCCTGCGGTGGATCCGCTGGAAGCGGGTTTGCCCCAGTCGATCCGGATCGAGGTGCCGCCCGGCCTGGCGGAGATCGTGCCGGGGTATCTGGCGGCCCGGCGCAAGGAACTTCCCGAGATGATGGCGCTCCTCGCCGCTTCCGGCTTTGAGCGGCTCGC
>Ga0302325_10018784_pt1 | contig 14554 bp, 7 predicted proteins | sample Palsa_T0_2_FD_201948 | JGI IMG/M metagenome (GOLD analysis project Ga0302325, IMG submission 201948) | Peat permafrost microbial communities from Stordalen Mire near Abisko, Sweden - Palsa_T0_2 | ecosystem: Environmental > Terrestrial > Soil > Palsa > Peat permafrost | place: Sweden: Abisko... | reverse complement strand
GGTTCTTCCGGGAGCCGTTTCCTCAAGCCGCACCCACCCGCCGTGTTCGAGAGCGATGTTCGAAGCCAGGGTCAGGCCGATGCCCACGCCGTTTTCCTTGTTGGCGCTGATGAACGGCTCAAACAGCGAGCTGCGTATCTCCGCAGCAACGCCGCCGCCGGAGTCGATCACATCCAGCACCACAAAGTTCTCGGTCTCGGTTGCGGTCAGCTGCACCACCTTGCCGAGGCCGCTCTTTTGCGCGGACTGGCACGCGTTCAACGCCAGGTTGTAGATCGCGCGCTCGATCTTTTTCACGTCTACCAGCGTCTCGCATTCGCCGTCCGAGGTGAACGACACGTCGACCCCGCTGGTTTCAGGATGGCTGCGCAGCAGCGCAATGGCGCGCTCGGCAAGGTCGGCCACAGACTCATAGCTTTTGTTGAGCGCGAGGCCCGTGCGGCTGAAGAGCAGCAGCGAATCGATCAGGTCCGTGGTGCCCTGAACGGAAAGCTGAATATCTCTGAGCAGCTCGAACTTGTCGTCGTTGCCGAGATCGCGGCCGGCGAGAAATTCGGCATTCGCATACACCGATGCAAGATAGTGGCGCACGTCGTGCGACACCGAACTGGCCATCTTGCCGATCGTGGCCAGGCGCTCAGCCTCCACCAGGTCTTCCTGTGCCTTGCGGATCTGCCGGCGCATCGTGTCGATGGCATGGCTCAGAGCGCGCACTTCGAGAGCGCCTGAGTTGGGCAGGCGCGCGTCAAAACGTCCCGCACCGAGTGCGCGCATGCTGGCGGCCAGCTCTTCCAGCGGCGCCGTGAGAAGGCGCGCCACTGCCAGCGCCAGCAGTCCGCCAACCGCAAACGCCACAAGCCCGATGCCGATCATGATGTGGTTCAGGCGCGTCTCTTCCGCACGCAAAGCCGCCGTCGACTTTAGCAGAATCATCTCCACCGGCAGGGCCGGATCCGCCGACAACTCGATGCGGTCCAATTGGTATTGCCCGCTGCCGATCTCCACGCTGGAGGGACCCCGGCCCAGCGTGCCGCCCGTCAGCACGGTTGCGAGCGCGGCATCGCCCGGTGCAGTGAGCGAGCTGCCGAGAATGCGGCCGTGCGCATAAAACGCAACGTCGCCGCTGATCGACTGCGCTACTTGCCGCGCCAGCGAACGATCGATGGCCGATCCGACAACAACATAGCCAAGCACGCTGCCCGCGTCGCTGGCTCCGAAATAGATGGGCTGCGCGGCTGTCTCGTAGAGACGCCCATGAACATCGATGTAGGGCGAGCCGCCGGGACTGCGCAGTGCGGCGGCCAGCGCGGCCTTCCCCGCCGCGGCCGCATCTGCGTTGCCGTCCTCGTATACTGAAATCGCATTGCCCGCGGGAGATAGCAGCGCGAACAGATCGGACCCGCCGAGGCGGGCATACCGTCCGCCCGCATTCTCAATGGTGCGCGCGTCCTGCGTGGTCATCAAAGCCTTGAGGCTGGGCTGGTCCGCAAGGAGAATTGCATAGCGGGCCAGCATATCTCTGCGGCTGGTCTCAAGATTGCGAAAGGTCGACGTGGTGTGCAGCAGATCGTCCGCCAGGCCCTGGCGCAGCTCCTGCTCCATGTTGCGCCGCACCACCAGCAGACTGGCCGTGGTGAGCGCCACCGGGATCAGCAGCAGCGGCAGCAGCAGCAGCGTCCTCATGCGCAGGACGGGCATCGCGTCCCTCATGGATGGAACTTGTAGCCCGCGCCATGCACGGTGAGGAAGTGGCGCGGATTGGCGGGATCGGGTTCCAGCTTCTGCCGCAGCTTCAGTATCTGGTTGTCGACGCTGCGCGTGGTGGGAAAGTGATTGTAACCCCACACGTCGGTCAACAGCTCGGCGCGCGAGATCACGCGGTCGACGTTCTCCACGAAAAATCGCAAGAGCTTGAACTCATGCGCCGTGAGATTGACGGGCTGGCTCTCGCGCTGCGCCACCATGGATGCGAAATCCACCAGGCAATCGCCAAAGCGCGCCGGCTCGTCGGGTGAGTGCTGCTCGTTTCGGCGCAGCGCCACTTTAGCCCGCGCCAGCAGCTCGCGCGGACTGAATGGCTTGGTCACATAGTCGTCCGCGCCGGACTCAAGCAGCATCACTTTATCGCCAACTTCTGTGATCGCGCTCAGGATGATCACCGGCGTTTTGGGCGAGCTTTTCTTGATGCGCCTGCACAGATCGCGCCCCGGCATCTGGGGCAGCATCAGGTCCAGAATGGCCAGCGACGGCGACACAGCGTGAAAGCGATTGAGCCCCTCGACACCGTCCAATGCCGACTCCACGACGAACCCTTCGCTGGCAAACAGGCGCCTCAGCACCTTCTGCATGCGTACATCGTCTTCCACGATCAGGACTGTCTGCGCCTTGGCCGCCATAGCTCCGCTTTCCCGCTGGAATCTCTCATTATCGCGCAGATTCGGATGGCCGCGAACCGCCGCGCGCAAAAAAGCGACAACATGATGACAATTGCACGCCGCGCCAACAGCGGCTGTGCAGCTATGCGAGGCGCCCGTTCACAAATGACATTCCGGTGACAACTCTGGTTTGCCGCTGCGCTAGTGTCTGACTCAGTGTTGCCCGCTGAGCGATCCGCATATGCCGATACGCCACGGTTGCAAACAGGAGGAGAGAGAAATGTTCGCACCGAACCCAGACCTTCGATTCAGCGCGCCGTGCGTTCGCCGGAAGCGCTCAGCCCGGCTCATTCAGTCGGCGCTCACCGTGTGCTGCCTGTTCGCCGGCATCGTCAGCCCCGCCGGCGCCACCACACCCAAAGGCTATGAACAAACCAACCTGATTTCAAACGGCGCCGTGGATGCCGCGGTGGTCGACAAGAATTTCATCGATCCATGGGGCATCTCCATTGGCTCGGATTTCTGGATCAACGCCAACGTCACCGGCCTGAACTACATTGCAGGCCCGAGTGGCGCCATCAGCTTCACCGTGTCCATTCCGCCGGCATCGGGCGCCGGGCCCGGCTCGCCCACCGGCACTGTGTACTCCGGGTCCGTTCCTTCCGGCAGCTTTCTGCTGCCTGACAAGAGCGCGCCGATCTTTCTCTTCTGCACGCTTGACGGCACCGTCTCCGGATGGTCCGGAGGCAATGTGCTCATCACCGTCAACAACTCCAAGGCCAATGCCGTGTACAACGACATGGCCCTGCTCACTAACGCCAAAGGCACGTTCCTGGTGCTGGCCAACTTCGGCGCCGGCGCCGATGTCGAAGTCTACGACAAGGATTACCACCGCACCATGACCGCTGCGTTCAAGGATCCGAATGTGCCCGCCACCTATGCTCCTTATGCCGTCCACGTGATCGGCAGCACCGTTTACGTTACCTATACGCCGCGCACTGTGCCCGCCTATCAGGAAATTCTGGGCGAGGGGCACGGATTCGTGGATGCATTCGACTTGAATGGCGTCTTCAAGTCGCGCGTGATTCCCATCGGCGGCAAGCTGGACGCGCCATGGGGCATGGCGCTGGCTCCGGCCGCGTTTGGCGAGTTTGGCGGCGACCTGCTGGTGGGCAACTTCGGCGATGGCGCAATCAACGCCTACAACGCCACGACCTACGCGTACAAAGGTCAGGTCACCGATGAGAACGGCAATCCGATTGTCAATCCGGGACTGTGGGAGATCGTGTTCGGGCAAAAGGACCCGGCAGTCGGAGATCTGAACACGCTCTACTTCACCGCCGGCCTCAATCATGAATCCGCGGGACTCTTCGGAACCATCACCGTAGGCAACGCCACCATCACCAAGACCAAGACGACAGTGACCTCCGATGCCAACCCCGGCTCGCACGGATCGGCGATTACGTTCACCGCGCTCGTCGCACCCACAAGCGGCACCGGCGAGCCGGAGGGACATGTCGCCTTCAGCATCGATGGCAAGGCGCTCTCCACGGCCGCCGTTGACAGCACGGCCCATGCGACCGCCAGCACCAGCAGTCTCGCGGTCGGCAAGCACACAGTGACAGCCGCGTACTCCGGCGACGACAACTTCGGATCGAGCTCAGGGTCGGTGCAGGAAACCATTCAGACGCCCGCCACAGCGGCTCCAGCATTCACTCCGGCCGCCGCAACCTACTCCAAGCCGGTAAGCATCACCATCACCGATGCCACGCCGAAGTCAACCATCTACTACACCACCAATGGAACCGCCCCGTCGAAGGCTTCGCCGGTCTTTGCCAAGGCGTTCACGATCTCAAAGACCACAACTGTGAAGGCCATGGCCACCGCAACAGGCCTCAACAACAGCGTGGTTTCAACCGCCACCTACACCATCAGCACGGCCAGTCCTACCGTCGCGCCCACATTCAGCCCGGCTGCGGGCTACTTCACGTCCGCTCAGTCGGTGACGCTATCGAGCACCACCAAAGGCGCTGTCATCTACTACACCACGGACGGAAGCACGCCCACCCAGAAATCGAGCGTCTACGGCTCGGCGATTTCCGTCTCCGCGTCCATGACCATCAAAGCCCTGGCAGTGGCGCCTGGCTGGCTGCCCAGCTCGGTCTCTACCGGCGCCTACACCATCAGCGGCGGAGGCTGGTAGGTCCGCGGTTGTTCAATCTGGCAGAGTAGGTTCTGGGTAACAGAAATACGGCCGCCGGTCTTGACCGGCGGCCGTATCCATGCTGGAAAGTGGATGGCAACGCTTGCGCCGCGCCCCCGAACGCGGCATTTACGATTACGGCCCGGTCGTATACTCCGTGAACGTGTAGTCCTCGTGGTTCCAAACGCCGTTGATTTCAATGTAGAGCCGCACGTAGACGGTCCCTCCAGTGGTGGGAATGTTATTGACAGTGGCCGACGCACCGGCGGTCACGCCCGACGCGTACAGGTCGTGGGAGTTTACGCTGGTGGTGCCCACCCACAGCTGGTAGGCTGTGGCGCCGCCGCCGCCAGACCACTGGAATTGCTGGCTCGACCCAGTCAGCGTGCTGGCCGGCGTGGGCGATGTAATCGCCGGCGCCGTGCCGGCCGTGTAGGTGTAGTCGGCGTGGTACCACACACTGTTGATCTCGAAATACAACCGCGCGTAGATGGTCTCGCCGTTGGTAGGCAGATTGTTGGCGGTGACCGAGGGGCCCGTGGTCACACCCGACGAGTACAGGTCGTTGGTGTTGACGGCTATTGAGCCCAGCCATAGCTGGTATGCGGTGGCGCCGCCGCCCGGGTTCCACGTAAACGTGACGCTGGGGCCGGCCAGTTGGCTGGTCGGCGAGGGCGACGAGAGCACCGGCCAGGTGATCGCGGTGTACGTGTAGTCGGTGTGCTGCCAGGCGCCGCTCAACTCTGTGTAAAGCCGCGCGTAAAGCGTCTGGCCGGCCACCGGCAGGTTGTTGCAGGTGATCGACAGGGACGACGAGCTCAGGACTCCTGAAGAGCACAGGTTGGCCGAACCCACGCTACCGGTTCCCAGCCAGAACTGGTAGCCGGTGGCGCCGCTTCCGGCCGACCACTGGAACAGCTGGCTCGTCCCGGTCAGCGTGCTGGAGGGCGACGGTGAGGGTGAGGGCGAACTCAGCGCGCCCTGCGAGAGCGTGGCTGCGGTGTACGTGTAATCGGTGTGCTGCCAGGCGCCGCTCAACTCTGTGTAAAGCCGTGCGTAGAGCGTCTGGCCGGCCACCGGCAGGTTGTTGCACGTGATCGACAGGACCGACGAGCTCAGGACTCCTGAAGAGCACAGGTTGGCGGAGCCCACGCTCCCGGTTCCCAGCCAGAACTGGTAGCCGGTGGCGCCGCTTCCGGCCGACCACTGGAACAGCTGGCTCGTCCCGGCAAGTGTACTGGAGGGCGAGGGCGAAGGCGAGGGCGAGCTCAGCACGGCCTGCGACAGAGTCGCCGCGGTGAACGTGTAGTCGGTGTGCTGCCAGGCGCCGCTCAACTGGGTGTAGAGCCGTGCGTACAGCGGCACACCGCTCACCGGCAGGTTGTTGCAGGTGATCGACAGGGACGACGAGCTCAGGACCCCTGAAGAGCACAGGTTGGCCGATCCCACGCTCCCGGTTCCCAGCCAGAACTGGTAGCCGGTGGCGCCGCTTCCGGCCGACCACTGGAACAGCTGGCTGGAACCGGCAAGCGTGCCGCTGGACGGGGTCAGCACGCCCTGCGACTGGCTCGCCTCGGTGTAGGTGTAGTTGATCGATACCCAGACGCCGCTGCTGACCTCGGTGAAAAGCCGCACGTAAAGCGTGTTGCCACTGACCGGCAGGTTGTTGACGGTGACCGTGGTGGTGCCTGCGCTCAGCGGTGCACTGGGGGAGTACAGATTGTTCGAGTCTGTGCCCAGGTTTCCGACCCAGAGCTGGTACGCGACGACGCTGGGCGCGCCGGACCACGTGAACGTCACGCTGGAGCCGGGGAGCGTATTGCCCGGCGTGGGCGAACTCATCGTCGCAGGCACATACGCGCTGATCGTCTGGATGGGTTGCGCGTAGGCATTCAGCGGAATGGGAGTCAGGGAGCTATTCAGGGGCAGTGTGGCCGTCAGCGTGTCGCCGGTGATGGCCGTCTCGTAAACAATGCCGGTGAATGAGGCCGATCCCGAGGCCAAAGCCGAGGTCAGCGTTCCGCCCAGCACGCCGGTCTGGTTGTCGGAAACGGTGACCGTGCCAACTGCCACGGTGGCCACCTGGCCGCTCTCGGTCAACTGAACAGCGGACGGCCCGACCGTGTTGCCGACAATCACAACCGTCGGCGGCTGCTCGGTATAGGAAAGCACGTAGTTCGACTGCACTGCGCCCGCATCCACCGGGCCGTTGACGCACAGCGGATCCAGCGGCAGGCCGCGCTGGTCGTTGTTTACGCCGTTCGGAACCAGAGCCCGGGAGCCGCCGCAAACGGCGCCCGCGTTGGGCTGAGGAAGCATGGTCAACGTGGGGCCGCCGTAGGGGCCCAGCGCAGCTACGGGGTTGGCCGTCGCCTCGGTGAAGTTGGTGTTGACGGTCGAAGGCGATTGGCAGTTGCCGCTCCCGCACGAGATGTCGACCTCGGCGGGCGTGGTGTTGTTGTTGTTGTAGAACACGTTGTAGTTTGCGTTCAGGGTGCCGGTGGAGTCGTCGCGGTTGAGGATTGCGCCGCCGGCGCCGGAGGAATTGTTGGAGATGACGTTGTTGACCATCGTCAGCGCGGCAAAGTTTTCGATCGCGCCCCCATAGCTTCCTGCAGTGTTGCCCGCGATCGTGCTGTTGGCAATGGTGCCTGACGCGCCCGTGTAGTAGATTGCGCCCGCATCATCCGACGAGTTGTTGTAGAACGTGCTGTTGGTGATCGTCAGGGTATTGTTGCTCTGGTAGATCGCACCGCCGTCCGCTCCGGCGGAGTTGCCGCTGAATGTGCAATTGTTCACCACCAGCGGGTCGGGGCCCTGCACCGCTCCGCCATAGCCGGCGCCGCTGTTCCCCGTGGACGCCGCGTTGTTCTGGATGGTGCAGTTGGTCAGCGTGAGGGTGCCGCCGCTGTGATGGATCGCCGCGCCGCCGCCCGCGTTGTTGCCGTTCTGGATGGTCAGCCCGTTCACCGTCGCCGTGCCCGTTGCGATGAAGATCTGGTACGTACCCGCGCCGTCGACCGTCACCAGGTTCTGCAGGCCGTAGCCGCTGCCGCTGGTGGCCCCGGTGATGGTCGTGTTGGTGGGGATGGTCATGGTGCCGAACCCGCCCACCAGGATGGTCTGCGCCGAGGAGAACGCGTTCGTGTCGAAGCTGATGCTGCCCGCCCCTGCATTGCCCGCATAGAGCAGCGCATCGCGCAGGCTGCACGCCGTGTCGATCGTATTCGTGCCAGGGGCCGACTGCGGTGTGCAGTAGGAGGCCTGCGGGGTGGAAGTGTCGTCATTGGCCGTGTTCACCACCAGGTAGGGCGCGCTCACGGCAATGAATCCGGAGGTGACGGTGAGGCCGCTGTTCACGCTGTCGGTGGCCGTGATGGTCTGGTTGCCCGGCGTGGCCAGGGTTGCCGAGCCCGTGCCGGTGCCGCCGCCCATCGTGACCGGCGAGAGCGCCGGAGCGGACGGATCGGAGGTGGTCAGGTTCAGGCTGCCGCTGTAGCCGGTGGCCTGGTTGCCGTAGGCGTCGTAGGCGGTCACCGTGAACGGGAACGACGTGCCCGAGACGGCCGTGGCCGGCAGCCCGGTAAACTGCAGCGTGGCCGCCGCGCCGGGGATGTTCGTCAGGTTGAACGTGACGCTCGCCGCCGGGCTGTCGGAAGCCGACACCATGTAAGGACCGCCGAGAACCGCGTTCGCCGTGAACGTGCCGGAACTGGCATTGCCATTCACGTCTGTGGGAACGGTGATGGTGTTTGTGGTGCTGCTGGTAAACGTGCCGCTCGCGCCCGACGCAGGCGCAGTGAATGTCACCGATGAACCCTGGATGGTGGCGCCTGCTGCATCCGTCACCTGGACAACCAGTGGCGACGCGAACGAGGACGCCAGCCCCGCCGACTGATTGTTGCCCGAGCTGATCGTGATCTTGCTCGGCACCTGGACCACTGGCACATTGGCATCGGTGCCCGACGCGGCAGTGCCCTGGCTGGTGTGGGTCAGGTCGCCTCCGCCCCACGCAAGCGCCGTGTTGCTGACGGACGTGGCGGAGTTAGCCGGCACGCTCACGGTCATTTCGATAGCCGGGAAGCTGCTGCCGCCGGGTTCGGTGTTGGTGGTGGTGCACGTCACCGAAGTCGTGCCGGAGCAACTCCAGCCGCTGGCGCTGAAGCTGGTCACAGAGTAGCCCGTGGGCAGCGAGTCGGTCACACTGACCGTGCCATTGGTCGTTCCACCCGATGACGTGTTGTTCACGGTAATGTTCCACTGAGCAGTGGAGCCCTGCGTGAATGTCCCGGTGTGAGTCTTGGACACGCTCAACACCGCGGCCGGCTCAATGTTGAACGTATCGCCGGGCGAGGTTGCCGAGTTTGCGCCGCCGCCGCTGGTGGAGAAGCTGCTCGTTATCGAGCCGGGAGTGGCGCTGGTGGCCACGTTCGTGGTGATGGTGATTTGGTTGTAGCCGCTGCCCTGGGCAACCGTGGCGTGGGTGGTGCAGGTTACGGTCTGGCCGCTGGTGTTGCAGGTCCAGCCCGAGCCCGATGCGCCGGTAATCGTGAGCCCGCTCGGCACGGTGTCGACCACAGTCATCGGGTTGGTGTTGGAGGGGTCGCCCGTGGGGCCGTTGCCGTCGTTGGTCACGTTCAGGTAGATGGACTGGTCTTGCTCGCCCTGGATAAAGCTGCCGGCGTGCGTCGCCACCGGCGCCACGGTGGGCAGATTTTCAACGAAGTTCAGGCACCACCCGGTCATGCCCGCGCCGGTGTCGTGGATGTTCTGGTTGAAGTAGAGGCTCCACGTGCCGTTGGCGCCGTTGTTGCTGACATTGAGGTCTGTGAAGGCGCCGTCGATCGCTCCGTTGAAGGTGAACGGATCGCTGTGCGGCTCGGCGTAATCGAACGATCCGGGCAGCGTCTCAAAGCCGCTGAGGCTCGGGAAGAATGTGTCGGTGGTGTCGTACGCCGAACCCTCGTAGGTCCCGGGACCAAAGCCGGACTGCGACGCCGCCGATTGGCCGTCCTCGAAGTAGTAAGTGCCCGACGATTGCTCCGTGCCGCTGTTGCCGGCGCCGGAGAGGAAGTCGTATCCGACTCCATTCGGTCCCACCAGCAGCGTGGCCGTGTCGACCATCACCGGATCGGCGGTATGGAAGCCGTCAAACTCCACCTCCACGCTCTTGAGCGTGCCGGGCAGGTTGGTGGGGAAGATATTGGACGGGTTGGGGCTGGCCGGTCCGATGTTGTTGGAAATGTACTGGCTGGGCAGCGTGATGCCGTTTGCATTGCAATAGCGCGCCGGGCTGGCCGCGGTGCCGTTGCCCGTTACCGTGGTGGCCTTGTCGATGCGCTGGTAGATGGACGCCGAGCTCGTTTCAAACACATTGGTCACGCCGCTGTAGGTCGCGACGATGTCGTGATCGCCCTCGGTCAGGTTGCTGACCGTGGCTGAGACAACGCCGTTGCTCGGCGTTCCGCTGGCCAGCGTCGTTTGCGTCGTGTTGTCCACGATGCTCAGCGTGCCCGAGTTCACGGTGCTGGTGCTGGTCACCGTGGCTGTCAACTTGATACTTGCGCCGAGAGCCGCCGGATTCGCCGAAGTTCCATTGCCTGGATAGGTCGAGGTCAACATGGTGGTAGTCGCCGCGCCGGTGTTTACCTCAAACGAGAGGCACCAGCCGCTGTTGATGGTGGCCGCCTCGCCGCTGGTGTTATAGGGAAACAGCAGCCAGTTGCCCTTTCCGTTGGCGCCTCCAAAGGCCTGGGCGAAGTTCTTGGCCGTCCCGAAGTAGTCCGGCTGTGCGTAGTTGAAGGTTTCGTTTGGCAGCGCTGGAGCCGGAGATACCGACGCGGCGAATGGGTCGGTCTCATAGTTGTAATCGGTGGCCTCGTACGTTTGGCCGCTCACGAATGCACTGTTCAAGCCCACGGACGGGTTGCCGTCGGCAAACGAGACGATATACGTGCCTGTGCTGTTATTGGCCGCGGAGGAAAGGAAATCCAGGTTATAGGCTTTGGACTCGTCCGGCGCCACCAGCAGAAACGCCGTTCCGGTACCCCATTGTCCCAGGGGATCGCTCATTCCATTCAGGGTCACCGTGACACCGGCCACCGTTCCGGTCAGGTTCGTGGTGTCGGTACCCACGTTGATCACCGACGGATAGGGCGTGATGCTCGCGCCGTCCTCGCTGATTGCGCCGCTGTTGCAATACTGCCCGCTGGTTAGCTGGGTTAGATTCCGGAGGTACAGGCTTGCTCCGGCCGGACCGCTGCCGTTGTAGGTGCTATTTCCGGAATAACTGGCGCTTAGAGAGTGGATGCCTTCGGTCGTGAAGGAGGTGTTGCAGGTCGCCGTTCCGTTGCTCACGGTCGCACTGCCGCAAAGCGTGTTGGCGCCATCGGTAAAGCTCACTGTGCCGCCGGTTACCGATTCCCCGCTGTCATATGTCACCGTCGCCGTCAGCGTTACGGTGGTTTCGGTGATCGCCGTGGAATTGGTCGCGTTCGTAGACAGCGAGGTCGTGGTGTTGGTCTTGACGTTCGGGGTCAGCGTCAACACCAGGGTCCAGTTGTTGACCGACACAGGGTCGCTTTCGACGGGTATGGTGGGGGCGAAGTAGTTGTCGTTATCCTCCAGGGTCAGCGTCCAGTTGCCGTCGGGCGTCGTTCCGACACCCACAAACTGGTTGGTAAATGTGCCGCTGCCGTCGGTCTGCGCCAGGTGAGTCGATCCAGAGCTTACCCCACTGGGCAGCGGAGACCCGAGCGAGCCGGGGTTGCTCGGGTTGTAGTAGTACGAGCTCGGTTTGACCGTCACGCTGCCTGTATCCTGCCATTGCTGGTTGGGATAGAGCGGCGCGGCGGTGCCGCCGTCCTGGACAGTGATATTGAGCCCGTTCAGCGCCTGACCGTCGCAGCTGGAGTTATCGCAGCCGTTGCCTGTCGCGCCCAGAAACGCCAGTTGCTGGCCGTTTCCCGGGGCGCTCAGCATGAATGCCGCATAGTTCATGCTGTTGTAGTCGTTGTTTCCGTCGGTGGAGTACACGCCATTCAAAATCACGTAGACGCCGGTCACGCTATAAGACGAATAGGTATTGGGCACAGTGATGGTCGACGTCTGGGGCGAAGGGGCCGACCCGCCAATGGTTTGCACGGCCGGGCTGGAATGGGTGCCGGAGGAGGTGCACGTCAACGTCACCGGGTTGCTGCCGCTCGCATTGCAGCTCTGTGCGCCTGCCACGCTCGCAACTCCAAACAGCGCCATCAGCGCGGCGGCAACGTAAAGGCTGGACGCGGAGCGGCAAATCCGGCAGAGCAGGGCGGGGACGGCTGGCAGCATGGGTGGGCCTCGAATCCAGGGCGCAATCGCGGCGGCTCTGGGAAAGTGAACTGGGAGGCCAGAGCGGGGGACTCCCGTTCCCACGCTTCGGCCTCTCTACAGGGGTTTAAACCTTCGTTCGCGGACCCCGTCAGCCGGGGAGTCAACATGCAGGGAAGGGCCGCGAGCCTTCGGGTGGTAATGGTATATGTCTAACCTCTGGTTTATTCGATTGTCAATGCTGATTTCTTCTCAGGAGACGCCAGGTTGCCTGACGTTAACCCCCATTTTGAGGTTTTGCCGCATCATGTTCACCCGCTGCGGCCTTTTGCCCCTGTTTCTTCGATCTTGTAAATATTATTGAAAGTTCAGCCTGACCGAAATATTTCTTGAAAGGAGAGCGTAGCCAGTGTTAGGCTCCTTGAACGCATGAAACTGCTTTGCAATCGGTCAAGGAGGATTCAAGCATGAGTACGTCCTTTGTCGGCGAAGTCCGGCTTGTAGGTTTCAATTTTGCGCCCTTCGGGTGGAATTTTTGCAACGGCGCACTGGTTCCAATCTCCCAGAACGAAACGCTTTTCAACCTCATCGGCACCACCTACGGCGGAGACGGCCAGCAGACCTTCGGGCTTCCCAACCTGCAGGGCCGCACCGCCGTTCACCAGGGCCCGCTGGCGGGCGGCGGCACTTACGTCATCGGCCAGTTCGGCGGCGTGGAATCCGTCACCATCGTCAGCAGCAGCTATCCCCAGCACACTCACTCGCTCTTTGCCTCCGGCAACCAGGGCGGCTCCAATTCGCCGGGCAACAATGTCATGGCCAAGTTCAACAACGTCTATGAAACCGCAACCCCGGCCAACGCCATGCTCCCGGCCACTGTTGGCTCGAGCGGCGGCGGCAACCAGCCGCACAACAACCTGCAGCCCTACCAGGTGCTCAACTGGATCATCTCGCTGTACGGCATCTACCCCAGCCCGAACTAGTCCCCACGCCCATTGACAGCCAAATCGTAAGGAGAATCAGGAATGACACCGTTTCTCGCGCAGCTTATTCTCGCTTCGTTCAATTTCGCCCCCAAAGGCTGGGCGCAGTGCAACGGCCAGCTCATGGCCCTCAATCAGAACCAGGCCCTGTTCTCGCTGCTCGGCACCACCTATGGCGGCGACGGACGGGCCACCTTCGGGCTTCCCAATCTGCAGGGCCGCACTCCCGTTAGCGAGGGCAACGGAATCGTGCGCGGCCAGATCGCCGGACAGGAGTCGCACACACTCATTCAGAGCGAGGTTCCCCAGCATTTTCATCAGTTAACGGCCTCAGGAGCCTCAGCCAACCTGGGAGCTCCGAGCGGCGCCATCTTTGCCGCCACCGCGGGGGGCGAGACGGTATACGGCCCGTTCGCCAACCAGGTCCCACTGAATGGGCAGTCCCTTCAATCGTTCGGCGGCAGCCAGGCCCATGAAAACCGCCAGCCCTACCTCGTCTTGAACTGGTGCATCGCATTGACGGGCCTCTTCCCGTCACAAAACTAGACCCCTCAATCAGGAGAGACTCATCATGGCAGATCCATTTGTCGGTCAAGTAACGCTGGTGGCGTTTAACTTTGCGCCCAAGGGATGGGCGACCTGCGCCGGTCAGCTTTTGCCACTTTCACAGAACACCGCACTCTTTTCGTTGCTCGGCACCTTTTATGGCGGGGACGGAAGGAGCACCTTCGGGCTGCCCAATCTGCAGGGCTCCGTGGCCCTTGGCTTCGGCCAGCTCGCGGGCGGCAGCTACTACGACATTGGGGAGGTGAGCGGAACGGAGTCCGTGACCTTGCTCGCGAGCGAAACCCCCAGCCACACCCACAGCCTGCTCGCCGTCAGCGTCGCCGGCAAGCTCAGCGAACCCTCGGGAAATACCTTGGCCGATGCAAGGGGCCAGAGCATCTACTCCACAACCACCACGCCGGCTCAAAACATGAACAACAATGCGATCAGCCTCTACGGCGGAAGCCAGCCGCACAACAACATGATGCCCTACCAGTGTCTGCTGTGGGTCATTGCCCTGACGGGCGTCTTCCCGGCGCGACAGTAGTAAACTTGCACAGTCAGAGGCCGGCCGCCACGCCGGCCTCGCATTCCAGGAGCCATGTCCACCATCGCCGTACGTCCCGCCTTGCCCCAGGATGAAATTTTCCTGTACGAACTCTACTCCGCCGTTCGCGGCCCGGAGTTTGCCAGGGCGCCGATCACCGCAACGCAGCGGGAGCATCTCATCCGCATGCAGTTTCGCGCTTCGATGTCGGCCTATGCGCAGATGTTCCCCAACTCCTGCTATCACCTGGTGCTGCTGGACGGCAAGCCGATCGGCCGCCTCTGGGTGTGGCAGGGCAACGGCGAGTTTCACCTGGTCGATCTCGCCGTACATCCGTCGGTGCAGAGCAAGGGCATCGGCACCGTGCTGATCCAGCGCCTGCAGCAGGAAGCCACCAGGGCCAGGTTGCCCATTCGCTGCACGGTCTTCCGCTTCAATCCCGGCTCGCTGCGCTTCCATCAAAAACTTGGTTTTACGATCGTACGCACCGATGAGTTGAACTACTTCATGGAGTGGCGCCCGGTGCCTACGTTTTAGCCAGGTCTTTGACCGCGTGATTTGGTACGTTAAGTTTGTGCTATCCAAGGTCCCA
>Ga0302325_10018782_pt1 | contig 14554 bp, 10 predicted proteins | sample Palsa_T0_2_FD_201948 | JGI IMG/M metagenome (GOLD analysis project Ga0302325, IMG submission 201948) | Peat permafrost microbial communities from Stordalen Mire near Abisko, Sweden - Palsa_T0_2 | ecosystem: Environmental > Terrestrial > Soil > Palsa > Peat permafrost | place: Sweden: Abisko... | reverse complement strand
AGCCGAGGCGTCTGCGCCTTTGGCTGCGCGGGTTATCGAATCCTTTGTGGATAAGCAGCGCCGTCTCGACAACAACCTTCAGGAAGCCCAGGTGCCCGCCAAGGTGGAAGTGGGCGCGGTGTGGTCGGAGAAGCCGGAGAGCAGTCCGGAACCCGCTAAAGTCGCCACTGCGGCAGTGAAGGAACCGGCCTTGCGCGGTGGGCACTTCGATGTTCCGGCAGCTACGATTCAGCATTAAGAAAAGAGAGGAGCATCCTTGAGGCGATTTATCTCATTTCGCGACTTTGACTGGCTGCTCCTGGGCCTGGTGCTGCTGCTCTCGGTGATCAGCATCCTGGAGATTTACAGCGCCACCCTGCACACCAAATTCGTTGGCTTCGAGACCAAGCAGATCTTCTGGCTGATAGGCGGCCTGGCCGCGATGTTCATCTTCTCCTTGATCAATTACCACCGCCTGATCGAGTCGGTGCACTGGGTCTACGGCTTTTGCCTGGTCTCGCTGGTCGGGGTGCTCATCTTTGGCACCAAGGTGCTGGGCGGCCGGCGCTGGATCAAGCTTCCCGGAGGCATCCACTTCCAGCCGTCGGAGTGGGTGAAGGTGGTGCTCATTGTCGCCATGGCGCGATACTTCTCCAACCTGTCGGGCAAGGACCTTACCTGGGGAGATATCTTCAAGGCCGGGCTGATGGTGGGCTTGCCCATGCTGCTGGTGCTAAAGCAGCCCGACCTGGGAACTTCGCTCACCTATATTCCGGTGCTGCTCATGGGCCTCTTCCTGGGCGGCCTGCAGTGGAAGAAGGCGCTCATTCTGATCGTCGCTGGTCTCGCCCTGGTCGTTCCCGTCTGGTCCAAGGGGTTGAAACCCTACCAGAAGCAGCGCCTCACCAGCTTTCTGAACCCGGATACCGATCCCAAGGGCAGCGGCTACCAGGTGAAGCAATCGCTGATCGCGGTGGGAGACGGGGGCGTTTGGGGCCGCGGAGCCACCAAAGGGACGCAGACCCAGGGCGACTTCCTGCCCATTCCCTACACCGACTTCATCTTTGCCGCCTTCAGCGAGGAGCATGGCTTCGTCGGCGCCGTCTTTGTACTCCTGATATACTTCCTGATATTGACGCGTTTGATTCAAAATGCTCAGACAGCCGCAGATGTAGCCGGTACATTCCTGATCATGGGCGTGGTCGCTGTACTCGTTTTCCAGATCGCGGTTAACGTCGGAATGGTTATTGGGCTGATGCCGGTCACGGGAATTCCTTTACCATTAATGAGTTATGGGGGATCCTCGGTATTATTCACATTCCTGGCTCTGGGTATGGCGATGAACGTCCGTATGAGCCGCTTTGTGAATTAGAGCAGCTGGCTTGCGGTCAGGGTTCTGGTCTGAAGCCGGGCTGCCCCGCAGGCGGTGTCGTCCAACATAGATTTTTAGCACTTTAGTTTAGATACGCCGGCCAGGTGATCACCGGGCCGGGCAGGATTAGGAATGAGCACGCAAAGAAGGGTAACGGCCCCGCCTCTCATTAAGGTTGAAGTGGTCACCGACTCTTTGCGCTCAGACAGCCTTGGAATGCCATCCCGCACATGTGCCGATCCCTTCGGTGATTACACTGCTGCGCCGGCATCCCCGCACAAAGAATTTCGCTGGATTCCTCCCCATGGATCACGCGCCTTTGCTCCAGGCTCTCTTGCTGACCTAGTCCTTCCCGGTGTTCCGGGAGGGGAATTTAGCTTCCCCCTCTGATCTGCCGCGCCGGCCGTCCGCCAGGTTGAGACCTGCTGGACAGGAGAGGCAGCATGTCAAAAGAAATTTGTATTTCCAGTACGCCGCATGAAACGCGTCTGGCCATCCTCGAAGACGAACAGCTCACAGAAGTCTATTATGAGCGCGAGAACGAATACACCCTCGCCGGCTCCATTTACAAGGGTCGCGTTACCCGCGTGCTTCCTGGGATGCAATCTGCATTCGTCGACTTGGGCCTGGAGCGGGACGCCTTTCTCTACGTCACCGACTTCATGGAGGAGCAGGAAGACTCGTCGGAGTTCGAGCGCATTCCCACCAACGGCCGCAGCGAAGAACCGCGGCAGCGCGCCCCTCAGGCCGCGACAGAAGAGCCGCGGCGCAACGGGGCTCCGGTAAGCGCTTCTTCCGAAGGCGCTGGCGGTCAGGCGCCCGCGGGGGAGTTCGAAGATGGGACCCGGAAGTGGCGGGGCCGCCGTGGCCGCCGCAAGGGTTCTCGCCCAGCGCAGGGAGGCCAGCAGGGGGGTCAGCAACAGGCAGCCCCAGCGCGTGCGGAGGTTCCTGCGTCCTTCCAGCCGGATGCGCAAGCCGAACCGGAAGCGCAAGAAGCGCGGCCCGCGGTTTCGTTCTCCTTGCCCGGAGAGACTCTTTCCAAGTACGGCGGAACCCCCAGGACGGCCGCGCAGCCGGCCGATAGCCCCGCCCCGCCGCCCCGCGCCAATGTTGTCCTGACCAAGCCTTCCACGTTGATCGAGACGCCACTCCAATGGAATGGCGACGGGCTGCTTCCCGGTGAGTCCATCTCCCGCTACCGCGGTGAGCCAAATGAGAAGCCGGCCGCTGCCGCTCCGGCGGTGATTGAAGAAGCCGAAACGGTGACCGAGCCGATTTTCGAGCATCAAGAGGAGTCGTTCGAGGAAGCGGCGCCTTACGAAGTGGCCGTGCCTGCAACCGAAGCCATTGTCGAGACCCAGCAGGAAGCCCACGTTGTCGCTGCGGAGGAGCCACTGCCGCCGGTAGTGGTTGAGTTTGAGCCTGAGGAAGCTTCCGCTTCTTATCGCATCGACCCTTCCGCGCCCAGCGAGTTTCGTTTCGCGGCCCCGTCGTCCAGCGTGGTCGAGGAAGAGGAGCTGCTCCCCGAAGCGGAAGCCCCCGAACCAATATCCGATCCAGTGCCGGAGCCGCCTCCGGAGCCAATAGACCCGCGTTTCGAGATCAGTGTTGGGCCGGAGATTGCCGCATTCGGCGGCGCCTATGCGGCTCCGGCTGAGCTGGAGACTGAATTCGATGAGTTGGAGGATGACCTGGATCCCTCCCTACCCGAGACTGGGCTGGTTGAGGAGGAAGAGGTCACCGACGAAGAGGAGTATGACTTTACCCCTCTTTATGTCGAGAGCGAAGACCACGATTTGCAGGAGCTGGAAGAAGAGACGCTGGACCAGGAAGTTTCCGCAAGCGGTGTGATTGGAGATATGGTGCGCGACGCCCATCTGGAGCAGCGCGTCGAGGGCGAAGCTTCCGCTCTCACCATTGAAGAAGAGGAAGAGCAAGAGGAAGACGAGCTAGAGGACCCCTTTGCCGATGCAGTAGCAGAAACCGAAACGGAAGAGGAGCAGGCTCCGGCAGGGGCGGCCCAGCCGGCTCGCCGGCCACGCGACGATCAGCGCCGCGGCGGTCGAGGATCGCGCAACGACGGCCGCAGGAGGCAGCACGGACGGCGGCAAAACGCCCAGACCAGCGACCTGCCGATCATCAGTGAGCTGTTGAAGCAGGGGCAGGAAATCCTGGTGCAGATTGCCAAGGAGCCCATTGCCAAGAAGGGTGCGCGCATCACCAGCCACATCGCGCTCCCCGGCCGCTTTCTGGTCTTCATGCCCACGGTGAACCATGTGGGCGTGTCGCGTAAGATCTCCTCCGACGACGAGCGCCAGCGTCTCAAGCGGATCCTGATCAGCGAGAAGGGAACGGTAAGTGGCGGCTTCATCGTGCGCACCGCGGCCGATGGCGCCAGCGAAGACGATCTGCGCGCGGATATTCGCTTCCTCATCAGCCTTTGGACCGAGATCAAGCAGCGTTCCGACACGGCCAAGGCGCCGGCTCTTATCTATCACGACCTGAACCTGGTGGAGCGCATCCTGCGCGACCAGGTGAGCGACAACTTCTCCACCATCTGGGTCGACACCGAGGTGGAGTACGAACGCATTGTCCGCTTCCTCAACCGCTTTCAGCCTTCGCTGGTACGCCGCTGCAAGCTGTATACCAAGGAGACGCCGCTCTTCGAGCAGTTCGGCATTCAGGAGGAAATTACCAAGGCGCTTAAGTCCAAAGTCTGGCTTAAATCCGGCGGTTCGATTGTCATCAATCAGACCGAGGCCCTGGTGGCCATCGACATCAACACCGGCAAGTATGTGGGCAAGACGGCGCGTTTAGAAGACACGATTCTCAAGACCAATCTGGATGCCATTCCCGAGATCGTTCGCCAGATCCGCCTGCGTGACCTGGGTGGGATCATCGTGATCGACTTCATCGACATGGACGAGCGTAAGAACCGCAACAAGGTGATGCAGGCTCTTGAAGAGGAGCTCAAGTCCGACCGGGCGCCCTCTAAGGTGTTGCAGTTCAACGACTTCGGCCTGGTCGCGATTACCCGCAAGCGGGTCAAGCAGTCGCTCGAGCGCACCCTGAGTATCCAGTGCTCGATCTGCGCCGGCACGGGCATGGTCAAGAGCCCGACCACGGTCTGCAACGAGATCTATATCGAGATGCGCAAGATGCAAAAGCATCTGGAGCGCCAGGACGTGCTGCTGCGCGTGCATCCTGAGGTGGTCAAAACGCTGAAGCTGACCAACGCGCGCTGGCTGAACGAGCTGGAAGAGATGAGCGGTAAGACGATCATTGTCAAGAGCGATCCCACCCTTCATCCGGAGCAGTTCGATATTCACTAGTTGTAAACTTCTGCGCATCTAATACGTCACATAAGTGTTAACAGGGAGAGGTCCCTTTGGGACCTCTCCAAATCTATTCCCACGGGTGATGAGAAGATGTTGTCGGGTCACGGTTCCCTGATTCGGTTATTGATTCGGTTCGCAGTGATAGTTTCCGTCCTTTCCTCGTCTTTGCTGGTTCCTGCTTGCTTTGCGCAAATAAGCTCCAGTGCCGAAAATCATGATGCCTTTGAGGCCCTCATGCAGGATCAGCAGTATCCAAACCAGGGTGGCTATAACCGGCAAAGCACCTATCACCATCACGACACCTGGAGTGACCATCTGGCGATTGAGGCGGGTGGCGGCTTCAACGTGCCGGCCGGCAACACCGGGACCTGGCAGTTGGTGGGCTACAGCGTCAACCTGGGTGGTGGTTGGAACTTCAACAAGTGGTTGGGTGTGCTCGCGGAATACAGCTTCAATGGCGCCAACATTCCACAAAACACGCTGACCAATGTGGGCGAGCCCAATGGCAACGTTCACGTTTGGGGTTTGACCCTGGATCCGATCATCTACTACAAGACCAGTGGACACATCGGCGGTTACGTGACCGGCGGCGGTGGCTTCTACCGCAAGCTCACCAGCTTTACTGAGCCGGTTTTTGTAGGTGACTACTGCTCTTATTTCTATGGCTGTTATCCGGAGTACAGCAACGAGACCCTCAGCCATTTCTCCAGCAACCAGGGAGGCTTGAATATCGGCACCGGAGTCACCTTCAAACCCAATGCGGACGGCAAGGCGAAGTTTTTCGCTGAGGTGCGCTACGTCTGGGTGAACTCTCCGACCAGCACGTCGAGCAGCATCGGCACCGGCACGGTAGGCATGATCCCGGTAACTTTCGGCTTTCGCTGGTAGGGTGCTCCGCTTCCTCTAAGCGGCTAAGGGAACTAAATTGCCCCTTTGCCGCGGTGTCAAGTCCAGAAGGGACGGACCCTGCTAGGACATGTTCTTGGCAACTCACTCATCCGTCAGGCCATGATATGTCCACTCGTAGCGGCCTCCGCTGGTACGAAATGCGCTATCGAACACACCACCTTGATCCTGCCAGTCCTCCGCAAATCTGCCGCTGAGGTTTGAGACCTCCAGCGGCAGATAGGTCGCGTCCTCTTTCTGCAAATCTACCTTTGTCAGGCGTGAACCGTGCCGGGAACAGCCGTAGCTACTGACGCCCTGCGCGATGAAATCGGCAAACTCCTGTGGCGATGCAAATAACTCCGACTTCGGCGCGGAGTGGGGGCGAACGGTCGCAGCAAAGAGCGATCCATCGTCCGGGCCGTCGACGCGCACCAACGTTCGATCGGCCTGATGATCGATAACGGCCTCGACTTGGGGATGAGGCGCCGAGAATCCCAGGGCGGTAAACCACGCGCCAAAGGCAGAGTTGGTCTGCCGTTCGGTAACGAAGACAGCCGGAGTCGCCTGCTCGCGCGATATGTCAAGCACGGCGTAACGCGGAGCACAACTGATGCTGGCAAGACCGATCTGCGTGGTCAGCGGGGCAACCGTGATCCCCCGTAAATCGAGAATGCAAAATGAGGCGACGCCATAGCCCCCTACCTCTTGGGGAACTAGCCAGGAAACCGGCAGGTATCCGGCGAGCGCCTTCGCGGGTAGCCGGAAGTTGAAAATAAATCGTTCAGCGAGTGACGCGCGCAGGGCGGGCATCAATGACATAAAGAGTCCTCAGAGAAACATTATCCGCCAATCATCCTCCAGGCGCGGCTGCGCAAGTAACGGGAAGTCTTCTCGGAAGTGATTTTTTCGAACCGTGCGGAAATCGCCCTCTGCTCGATTGCCCGTGAGTCGGTGTTTTCGGTAAGTTCTCGATGGCCGTGGCTTCGTAGGCGAGCCCGGGCGGCTTGAACATCGGCACCGGTGTTACCTTCAGGCCCAATGCGGATGGCAAGGCGGAGTTTTTGCTGAGGCGACGCCGTGCTTGTTCTTTCAAATATCGACTCGACGGGCGCCGATCAGTTGCTTCGCCTCCATCTTCCAAGCGAAGGCGATCCCGACATCAAGCGTTTGATCCAATTGCAATTGGAGCAGCACAAAGATCCGAAAGCCCGTTAATGGGAATTGTTGCCGTCAGCTTCGCTGCCGCAGTCAGTCCAGCTATGCGCGCATCGATCTGACATCGCTGCTCGTCATTCTCTGCCGCTTGTTTGGCGTTGGCTGGAGGAGAGGGGCCGGCACGGCCTGCGGTGTCGTGTTATTCGCGCTAACCTGCACCAAGCCTTAAACTTTCTCCAGCAAATCGCATCTATCTAGGCAGTTCGCTCGCGCTTGGAAAAAAACTGTCTCAAGGGTGAGCACCGTCGTGCATCCAGCCCGAACGTACAGGGGCGCCCAGTTACCCACATTGCGTGGAGTGCACCGGGACGCAAGGTCGCGATGCATGCAAGCAAGGCACCCTGGCGGATCGTCCCGCCATGGAACCGCTCGTCTTCCATGGAAACCTGCATCCGAGACTAGCAACCGTAAGGGTGGCGAATGACAATACGAAACCTGAAGACAGGCATAAACCGGCCCAAGCCTCCTACTCTCGCGGAGATAGAACAGCCAAAGGAAGAGCTGCTTACCAAGGCAGACCTCTCTTCCCGGGACAACTGTTCCTACTCCGCCCCTCTCTTCGGCTCCTGCGCCGGAGACCCCGTCGCCGATCGCATCCTCAAGGCTCTTCAGGCTGCGGAAAACGGCCTCTCCCGAACACAGATCAGGGATCTCTTCCATGGCCATGTCAGGAGCGGTTCGATCCAAGAGGCCCTTGATACGCTGGGCTCTCTTGGAGTCGTCACCTCTCGTAGCCTCCCCAGCCGCGGTCGCCCCATCACTCTCTGGTCCGTGATTGAGCACGAATACGCGGAGCGGATCGAAGAAGAGGCCGCCGAACCCGAAGAATCCCCCGAGGAGGAAACCTGGAGCGCTTAGAGCGCACACTTTAGCCATTTCCCGAAGCCCGGATTTCCTGCCACGCTGCACTGGAGAGAACCGCGTTTGCGCCTTTCCGTAAAGAAAGGCGCATGATGTTCACAGGAGCCATCAAGTTCCACAGGAAATCCGGGCAAGCCGGGCTCAATCCGATTTGGGCTGAAGGTTGGGTCCCCGTAGGTTCTGAGACAGGGCAGACTAGCTAAACGCCCACGGGAAACGGCTTGGGCGCCGCTTCTTCCGCGCCGGCGCGCATGCGGAAGCGCTCGAATCTGCCTTCCAGCAACGACATCAATCCCGTGTACCAGTAGCCCAGCACGAACAGCAGCAGGAACGGCACCGTAAAATAGTTCTCATTGACGATCGCGTACCAGATGGTCAGCGCAAAATAGCTGCCGATCAGAAGCTCGATCCAAGGCACAATGCCCAGGCGCTTACGATATTGGCTGGCCTGCGCAACCTGGCCGCGCTTCTCGATGCAGTATTTCGGCGTGCGCTTGAACGCGCTCTTGATGCCGAAGAGCGCCTCCAATACCGCCCTGGTATTGGTCACAGTCAACCCAATCCCCAGAGCCATCAGAAACGGCAGATACAAAAATGTTCTGAACCACTTCCCGGGAAATAACTCCTTCTGCGAGACCAGGTAGAAGGAGGAAATGGAAAGCGTCGACGCCATGAACAGGGGAACGTCGATCAACAGCATTTGAAACCATCCCTGATAAAAACGGATGATCATGGCCGGCATCAACAACGTCGAGAGCACGATCATCAGCGGATAACTGATGTTGGCCGTCAGATGATAAAACGCCTCCAGCTTGACGTGGAACGGCGCGTCGCTGCGGAACATCAGGGGCAGTATCTTCTTCGAGGTCTGGATTAAGCCCTTCGCCCAGCGCGCCTGCTGCGTCTTGAAGGCGGTCATCTCAATCGGCAGTTCGGCCGGGCACTCAACATCCTGCAGATATATAAATTTCCAGCCCTTTAGCTGCGCCCGATAGCTCAGGTCGGTGTCTTCCGTCAGGGTGTCATGCTGCCACCCTCCCGATCCATCGATGGCCGTACGGCGCCACATGCCGGCTGTCCCGTTGAAATTGAAAAAGGCGTGGGTGCGCGATCGTCCACCGTGCTCCAGAACAAAGTGGCCGTCGAGCAGGATGGCCTCTACCTGGGTAAGGAAGCTGTAGTCGCGGTTGAGATGGGTCCAGCGCGTCTGCACCATGCCGATCTTAGGATTGGCAAAGTGGTGCACCACTTGCATCAGCCATTCCCGGGGAGGCACGAAATCGGCATCGAAAATGGCGACAAACTCGCCCGTGGCCACCCGCAAACCCTCATCCAGGGCTCCCGCCTTGAAGCCATGGCGATTGACACGATGAATGTACTCGATGCGATGCCCCAGGGATTGATACAGCTCTACCGCCGCCTGGGCTACCTCTACGGTGCCGTCGGTGGAGTCGTCCAGTACCTGGATCTCCAGCTTGTCCGCGGGGTAGTCCAGGTTGCAGCAGGCCTGGATGAGCCGGTCAACCACGAATTGCTCGTTGAAGATAGGCAGCTGCAACGTGATGCTGGGCAGCTCCGCGAAATACGAAGCGGGCTCCCGCACCGCGTTCTTCCGGTTCTTGTAGTAGCGGTAAACCAGCTGGTAGCGATGGATCCCATAGAAGGCGAGAATCACCATCACCACGAAGTAGGGAATCAGCAGCGCGGTGTCGAAAAAGTTCCAGTGATACAGGTGCTCGAAGGTCTTGTCGGCGTAGTGCGTCCGGAAATAATGCTGCAGCCCGTGCTGCGGAAAAGCGAGCAGCAAGCCGCGCGAGTTGCTCAAGATATCAGCAATTGCCAGCAGGGGGCTGCCTCCGTATAGATTCACTAAGATGCCGTTGGCCCGGGATCCGCTGCAGGATCAGTTGAGAAAATAAGTGGTGTATAGCGTGTCTCGCTGTACCGGACGGAAGCCGGCGCCGCGGATAACATGCCGCAACTCTTCTTCGGTGGTGCAGTTCGAGGTGCCCGCGGCCCTGACGACGTTCTCCTCCAGCATCACCGAACCAACGTCGTTGCCGCCGAACCGCAAGCCCAGCTGCAATACCTTCAATCCCTGCGTAACCCAGCTGGATTGCACATTCTCTATGTTGTCCAGGTAGAGACGCGAAATCGCCAATACCTTCAGGTACTCGACCGACGTGGCCTCATCCCATTTGCGGCCGCCCAGGGCGGTGTTTGCGGGCTGAAAACTCCAGGGGATAAAGGCGGTAAAGCCCCCGGTCTCTTCCTGCAGCCGCCGCACCTGTTCAAAGTGGTTGACCCGATGCTCGAAGCTCTCCCCCACGCCAAACATCATGGTGGCGGTGGTGCGCATGCCCAGCTCATGGGCGGTGCGGTGGACGTCGACCCAGTCCTGGGTAGAGCACTTGAGGCGCGCGATGCGATGGCGCACTTCATCGTCCAGGATCTCGGCTCCGCCGCCGGGGATCGACGATAAGCCTGCATCCCGCAGCCGGGCGATGGTGTCGCGTATCGTCAGCTCGCTGTATTCGGCGATCGCCAGTATCTCCGAGGCCGAGAAGCAATGCAGCCAGATCTGGGGAAAGCGCTGCTTGATGCCTTTGAGCAATCGTTCAAACCATTCGATCTTGAGGTCGGGGTGCAGACCGCCCTGCATCAGCACGCCGGTGCCGCCCATCTCCAGCGTTTCGGTAATTTTCTCGTAGATGGTTTCGAAATCGAGAATATAGCCCTCCGCCGCAAGCTTGCCCTTGAGCGGCCGGTAGAAGGCGCAAAAACTGCAATACTCAGTACAAAAGTTTGTATAGTTGATGTTGCGGTCGATGATGTAAGTGACCACACCTTCGGGATGCAGCTTGCGCCGTAGCGCATCCGCTTCCATGCCCAGGCCGATTAGATCGTCTGAACGGAAATAGTCGAGAGCTTGCGTCCTGGTAATCGCCACGAATACATTTTACGGGTATGGCAGCCCACAATCCAGTGTTACAGTGCAAGAAGCGTGGCTCGGGAGCCGCCATTTGAGCAACCAGGAGCCGTACCGGATCCGCTCGCTTTATCCGGATTGCACCCTATCACAATCAGTTGAAGGTCCCTCTAGCGGATTTTAGGGCATCTTCGCACCCGAAGTTCTACCATTGTCTTGTTCGCTTCGCGGGCCCTCCATTACTACGTAGCGCTGTCTGTTCTCGCGCTACTCATCTCCTTGAGAAAGGTTCCGTTTCCATGTCTCTATCCAGCCGCCATTTTTTGCGACTCTCACTCCCTCTGCGCCTGGCGCTGCCGGCCGCTCTTAGTCTCGCCTGTGCCTTGCCTCTGCAGGCACAGACTGCCGCCGCGCCCGCCCCGGATGTCATCTATTTCACCAACGGCGACCAGCTCACCGGCAAGCTGTCGAACGAGGTCAACGGCAAAGTGACCTTCCACAGCGACATCGCTGGAGATGTGACCGTGACCTGGGACAAGATCAAGTCCATCAAAACCTCACAGCAATTTGCCGTGGTCCAGCAAGGCCAGCACGTCACTCGCAAGACGGCGAAGGCAGAAATTGTTCAGGGCAACGTCGAGGTGCAGGATGACCAGGTAAAGATCACGCCCGCCGGCGGAGGCGCCGGCAAGGACGTACCGGTGAAAGACACGCAATTCATGGTCGACCAGGCCACCTATGACAAGGAAGTGCTGCACAGCCCCGGCTTCTTTTACGGCTGGACCGGCGGAGTGACCGCCGGAGCCTCGACCATCGAGGCCACGCAAAACAGTCGCAACTTCACCGGTTCCGCGGCATTGGTAAGAACCATTCCCACCCCCAGTTGGCTCGACCCGCGGACCCGCACCACGGTGGACTTCAACGCAGCCTACGGATCGGTAACGCAACCCGGCACCACAGGCACGAAAACCAACATCATCGGGGCCGATGCGGAGCAGGACTGGTACTTTTCACCCCGCTTCTACTTCCTGGTAGACGCGGCATTTACCCACGATTACTCCCAAGGCCTGAGCTTGCAGCAAACCTATGGCGGCGGCCTGGGTTACACCGTCATGAAGACTCCCAGGCAGGAGCTGGATGTAAAGTTCGATATTCACTACGAAAAGCAGACGTACTTTGTGACCCCCAACGTCACGCCTGCTCCTCCCTTGACTCCGAGCAAGAACCTGGTAGGAGCTGATTTCGGAGACGCCTACAAGCTGAAGCTGCCCAAGGGCCTGCAATTTTCTCAGACGGCCGTGGTTACACCGTCGTTCAACATCACCAACGCGTATTCTGCAATGGCCACGGCCGGCCTGCTGTTCCCCACGTACAAGCGCCTGGGCTTTACCGTGGGAACGGTGGACGACTTTCTCAACGATCCCGCCAACGGGAGCAAGAAGAACTCGTTCCAGTTCACCGCCGGCGTGACCTACACGCTCAAGTAGGGCCGTTTCATTGCGTCGGCGCCGGGGCTACCGGGTCAGGATCCAGCGGCTGTTTCAACAACTCCAGCACACCCGGGGGTAGTGGCTTATCTGCGTTTGCCAGCAGCTGCGACACTTGCCACATCTCTGTCTGGTTCAGGACTTTGCTGAACGCGGGCATGCCTGAAAGCCGGATACCGTTGGCTACCTTCCAATACGTCTCCCCGGGTGGGTCGTCGCTGACGCCCACCACGCCATCTCGGTGAGGTTCCCAAAGCTGAGGCGCCTCGGGATACATGGTTTTGGCGAAGCCGGCAGGGCGCCCATAGAGCCCATGGCAGGCAGCACATTGCTTGCGGTAGAGGTGAGCGCCGATCTCCAGGTTGGTCGGGCTGGCTTCGACCGGAGGCGTCTTCACCAGCTCGCGGTCGATGCGCGCGTGCAGCGGAAGGTGGACGATGGCCTCCTCAAAGGGAAAAGGCTTGTCGTTGCTGGCCACGGGCGGGCTGCCGGCTGTGAGATAGACCCAGATGCAAGCGGGTACGATCAGCAGGCCGATCACCAGGCCAAGAAGGAATTTCATGCGGTTCGCCTCTCATGAAGGATATAGCAACGGCAGAAATGCTCTAATACTAACCAGGACATCAATCGTATTTCAGCGCCCAACGGCGGCAGGCAGTGGAGGCTTTCAGGTTCATGCATCATAGCAAGCGTTTTGGATGCCACGCGTATCCGCTTCTTTTTTTGATCACTCTTGCGGTACCAGGGCTCATGGCGCAGAATTCCACCGGCAGCGTTTCCCCGGAACCCCAGGCTCAGACAGCGCCGGAGAACCCGCAACAAAATCAGATTCGCTTAGCCCAGGAGGCTCAGGCCAGGGTCCATGCACGGCGCGAGCAGCGCAAGCGGCGCATTGTTGAGGATACCTACAGTCACAAGTTCGAGGTCTATGGAGGGGGCGGCTACACTCGCTTCCGCCCCGGTGCATCGTTGCAGCACATCAACGAATCGGCCTGGAACGGGGGCTTCACCGATTATCTTTGGGGCCGCCTGGGGCTTACGGCGGATTTGCGTGGCTATTACGGGAACGCGTTCATCCCTCCCAATCCTTATAACATTTTCAAACCCTCCATCAGCCAGTACACCTTCATGGCGGGGCCGCAGTACCGCTTCGTGCGCCGGGAACACTGGGCCATCGGTGGGCAGGTCCTGGTGGGCGCGGCCAAAGGTAATTTCTACGCGAATAGCGCCGAGTTTCCCGGCACTCTGGTCGGACTGTGGAGCAAGGGCACTGACGTCAGTTTTGCTGCGACCGTGCCCATCGACTACAACATCAGTCCGGGGCTTGCGTTCCGCATTCAGCCCGGGTACTGGTTAACCACCTTTGGCAGCACTACGCAGGTAAAGAACCTGGGCTGGAACGCGGGTCTTGTCTATCGTTTCGGACGGCGATGAAGGATTACTACCATCACACCAAAGGGAAGCGCCGCCCTCTCCTTTGTCATCCCGAGCACCTCAACTTGCCTGCGGCAAGTTGAGGGAGAAATGAACGACATCCATTGGGATAGTTGGTGGGACCACCAAATTCAAGGAGAGCGCCGTCCTCCCCTTTGTCATTCCGAGCGTAGCCGAGGGATCTGCAGTTCACCCTCAGGCAGTGACAGCCTTGTCGCGTTCTTTGGCGGATTCCAGGGGATATTGCGGCTCCGTCATCCTGACCGGATCAAGGATCTCCGCAATCTCTTCTTCGCTGAGCAGCTTCTTGGCGCGGGCAATCTCAATAATCGACCTCCCGGTGGCGACCGACTCCTTCACGATCTCCGCGGCCTTGGCATAGCCGATATACGGGTTCAGCGCGGTGGCCAATGAGACCGTGCTCTGCGCGTATAACTCGCAGCGCGACTCGTTGGCCGTAATCCCCTTGACGCAATAATCGTCGAACTGGCGCAGCATGTTGCCCAGGATGGTAATGCTCTGCAACACGTTGTAGGCCATAGTCGGCATCATCACGTTCAGCTCCAGCTGTCCGGCCTGCACGGCATATGCTACAGCCGTGTCGTTGCCGATCACCTGGAAGCTGACCATGGCTGCCAGCTCCGGGATCACCGGGTTGATCTTGCCCGGCATGATGGAGGAACCCGGCTGCAGGCTGGGAAGGTAAATCTCCGCAAAGCCGGTGTTTGGGCCAGAGCTAAGCAGACGAATATCATTTGAAATCCTGATTGTTTCCAAAGCAATTCCCCGCAAGGCCGCGCTCACATCCGCCATGCATGCGTTGGACTGCATCGCCCAGCGCATATCCTCGGCCGGCGTCAGCTGCTGCCCGGAGATGCCGGCCAGGTAGGCCACGGCTTTCACCCGATAATCGGGATGCGTGTTGATACCGGTGCCCACCGCGCTGCCGCCCAGCCCCAGCTCACGCAGCGTAGTGGAAGCCAGCTTGAGAAACTGCTGCCCCTTCTCCACGGTTAAGCCATACGCCGCAAATTCCTGCCCCAGCCGCATG
>Ga0302325_10018781_pt1 | contig 14554 bp, 9 predicted proteins | sample Palsa_T0_2_FD_201948 | JGI IMG/M metagenome (GOLD analysis project Ga0302325, IMG submission 201948) | Peat permafrost microbial communities from Stordalen Mire near Abisko, Sweden - Palsa_T0_2 | ecosystem: Environmental > Terrestrial > Soil > Palsa > Peat permafrost | place: Sweden: Abisko... | reverse complement strand
AGCCCAATTCAATCTCCCTTCCCTGAAAATGACTATTTCCTGGTCCGGCTGAGCGCGGCCGGTGACAAGCCCATCTACTCGATCACCGGACCTGGCGGCCTGGCGATTACTCTTGATGGCCAGGACAATGCCTACATCGCGGGACTGGGCGTTTCCTACCAGGTGCCGGTCACGGCGAACGCCTTCCAGCAGCGGGCCAACGGCGTCGGTTGCGGTGGCGATTTTCAGATTGAGGCTCCCTGCGAGCAGCAGTACGTTTGCAAAGTCGATGCGACCGGCTCCAAGCTGTACTTCTGCACTTTTGTCAGCGGTGATTCCGGCGAGGCCGGCACTTCGATCGCGATCGATAGCAGCAACACCATTTACCTGGCCGGCACGACGTTCTCAACCGCCTACCCCATAACGGCCGCGCCCTATCAATCGCAGAATCTGGTGGCACTTCCCCCATCTCCGCTGAATCCGCCCATCTACCCGGAAGAATTTCAAGCTTTCCAGCCCACCGGCTTCTTCACCGAGCTGAGTGCTGACGGAACGCATCTCTTATATTCGATATACCTCGGTGGATCGCAACCCGATTACCTGCGGGGAATCGTTTTAGATGCGGATGGCGATGCTTACATTTCGGCGCTGGTACAATCGCCCGATTTTCCCGGCTTGCCGCACTTGCCGGGCTGTCTGCCTGCCCTCACGCATCCCGCGGCCGTTCTAACGCGGCTGGATGGGACCGGCGCGCACGCGGTGATCGTGGAAGGGCCCGCGACGGCGGCGATTATGGGCTTCGATCCGCGGAACGGCGGCTGGATGGCATCCGGCGGCAACGGCCTGACGCATATTGCCATCGGCGGCGCGCCCGCGCAGGATACCATTGCTTGCGTTGTGGACGCCATGGATCTCACGCAGGCATCCTCGGTTGCATCGGGACAGTTGCTCACTGTCTTCGGAACTAATTTTGGCCCGGCGCGGGCGGTCGCCTTTGACGGGAACGCACCGCCCACTTCGCTCGGAGGCGTTTCGGTGGCCATCGGCGGCATTCCGGCGCGGTTGCTCTATGTTGCGCCAAATCAAATTAACCTGGAAGTGCCGGCGATCCCGGCCGGTCAGAGCAGCGTCACGCTCGGCCTTGCTTCTCCGGACGGAACGACCGCACAACGCACGCTGCGGGTCGCGGCGGTCAGTCCCAGTCTGGCAACCAACGGCATTTCGAATTACGCGACTTGCGACGGTCTATCGTTGCTGGCGGGAATCGGTCTGTCAGTATATGCGATGGTGTTCAATGATGACGGCAGTCTGAATTCGTGCGGCAACCCGGCCAGGGTTGGTTCTCATGTGTCGGTATTGCTGAATGGCGCCGGGCTCCAGGCCCCTACTCTAACCGATCAGGTGTTAAACACGGTGTTTGGAGCGAAACAAGTGCCGGATTTCCCCGGCATGTGGCGAGTGGAATTCGCGGCCACCACGTTCAGCCAGCCTTTTGCGGGCGGGCAGTTATTCGCCTACCTGGATCTGGTGGTAAGTGGCACGCCCGTGCGCGAGCAGGGTGTCGCAGTATGGCTGACCGAGTAGGCCCTAAGCGGCGATCTTACTGGGCGTGGTATCGCGGGTACCAGCGCAAACCTACGAAGAGACCCGACAGCGTCTCTTGTACAAACTCGACGTGCCGCGGCGCGGTCTTGAAGTGGAAGCCCTTTTCGCCGGCCTGGATCTCAAATTTTCCGAACCTGTAGTTAGCCGTGAATTCCGTATCCCAAAGCGTAGAGAGATGTGGAAGAATGAATCCCGACGCGCGGGCCTCAAAGCGGAAGTTTTTGCTGGCGAGGTAATCGAGGCCCAGGCCGAAGCTCGGATAGATGAACCAGTCGGTTCCGATTCCGGTGGTCTGGATGGGGTTGCCGGAGGCATCCGTTTCGCCGGCACGGAGAGGCGCATTCACGGTGGTGCGGATCCAGATGGCCTGCACCTCCCACAAGGTCTTCAAGCGGAGTTTGGAGCCCTTGACCGGGAACGGCAGGGACAGGTAGTCGAGCGATACCTTGGCATCCTGCAGAGTGTAGTTGGTGGCCAGATAATCGCCGGTGAGGAAGCTCGTGCCATAGATGATGAGCGGCACGGTGGGGACACTGTTGCCATCCCCCAGGGTACGAAAGTAGGAAACGCGAATGGTGTTGTTCTTGCCGGCGGGGACGCTGACGATGAAGGAGGGCGTGCGCTTGGAATCGCCCAGCGTACTCAGATCGGATGGCTCGCCATTGGTATTCTGATGCCCGGTGCCCATTTCCGGGTGGCCGGTGCTCATCCAATAAAACAGGGTGAAGGAAAAGCCATCACCGGTAAAATACTTATCGACCGGCGACGGTGGCGGAGGAGGCGGGGATGGCGCGAGGGCCGGTTGTGGGGAAGATGGCTGGGTGATGGGCTGCGCGGTTTGCTGCGCCGCCGGCGGCTGGGGCTGTGGAGCAGGGCTTTGTGCGGCGGGGCTCTGTTGAGCAAGACTAGGCCGGACCAATACGAATATGGACAACAGGCAGACACCAAGAATCCTGGCCATTTTGAAGGCATTCCGCATCGAAATATAGACTCCGAAAAACTGCAATAGGAACGGCGGGTATTGCCGGCGCGGGCATTCCAAGCTCATTCGACCTACAGCGCCAATTCCTTATGATACATCATGTCCCTGAGGTTGAATTTGGTTTTGAGATCGAGCTTTCCGAGCTGCGTCGTAAAGGTGACTTCCTTATCCTCGGGCGTCAACTGCAGCAGCTCATGGGAAAACCCGAACAGCAGGACATTGACCGCGCCGGTATCCGGCTGGACCACGCCGGGCTGCGCCGGGCTCTTACCCTTGGGCTCGAGATAAGTCATATTCTTGATGCGCTCCAGGACGTCCGGGCTGAGCCCCTTGGATACGGTGGCATCGTCGTCGCCGTCTTCGTTGCGCCGGCTGGTAGCAATCGGGATGCCGCTTACGCTGATCACGTAGTGGTTGGCAAGGGTCTCGGGAAGGGGAGTTTTGAGGGCTGCCCGGATAACAGTGGCGCTTTCCCAGCGAACCGTGCCTTTATACTGCATCGGCATGGTGCCGCGCCGTCCCCGGCCGCCACCTCCGCCGCCCATGCCCGGGATGCCCATGCCCCCGCGGCCGCCGCCCATGCCGCCGCCTCCCGGATAGCCCGTCCCGCCACCTCCGGGATAGCCCGTGCCGCCGCCACCCGGGTAACCGGTACCGCCGCCTGTACCCGCGCCGCCATTGGAGCCGTCGGTGTACTGAGGCGTGGAAGCGGCAACCTCCTTCGCCCAAGGCGATTTATTGGTGAGCTTGTCGATTTCCTCCCGAGACCACTCCGAAGGATCTTTCTTATTCCAAAACTCGGAGTCCCCGGCATACAGACGGCACCAGGATGGAACCCCGACTCCGGCGGCGAGCAGCAACATTCGGCGGCGGGTGAGGTGTAAGGCGTCAGGCATAGTATTCTCCCCCTGTAATTAGGCAGAGACGTGCGGAAGGCGGCTAAAGGTTGCAAAAAAAATCGGTGTAAAGACCTTGCAAACTCCTCTTTACACGCACTTAACCGCACCTGCAAACGGATCATGCGACCATGATATTTATGCAATACCGTTCCATCCAACCGATACTTTTCGCCGTGCTGGCGGGTGGTATCGCGCTGTTTGCGCCGAAGGCCGCGGCCCTGCCGCCTTCCGGCGAATGGATCGTGTTGTTGAACGATGCTCCCGTCGTGGAGCGCTACCCCGGTCGCATCGAGACCACCCGCGCTGTGGCCGAGCCGTACCGGCAGCACCTGCGGCAGGCGCAACAAAGCCTGCGCGCACAGATTGAGCAGAGCAATATCCGGGTGACGGGTGCGGTCGAACATCTGCTGAACGGCCTCTTCGTGAGGGCCACGCCGGCACAGGCCGCGATGCTGCGGGCTATGCCGGGGGTGAAGGCGGTCATGCCGCTGCGGCGGTTTCACATGAACGACCAGCTCACCCTCAGCAATGTAGCCAGTGCCTGGAGCGCCGCGGCGATCGGCGGCGAAAATAATGCGGGCGCCGGGCTGAAGATCGGGATCATCGACAGCGGCATCGACCAGACTAATCCTTCGTTTTTCGACAGCTCTTCGATCGCGCCCCCGGGATTTCCAAAATACGACACTGCGGCGGATAAGGCGTTCACCACGAATAAGGTCATCGTGGCGCGGAGCTACGTGGCGTCGATCGCGGCCGGAAGCAGCGCCACGGATCCAGCGACGGACTCGCGGCCGGACGTTTTAACAGCGCGCGACATGGATGGCCATGGTACGGCGGTGGCGTCGGTGGCGGCCGGGGTTTCGACGGCCTTCGACGGCGTATCCGTAGTTGGCGTGGCGCCTAAGGCATTTCTGGGAAATTACAAAATATACGGCTCGCCGGAAGTGAACAATACGGCATCGGAGAGCGGCATCCTCGAGGCGCTTGACGATGCGGTTACAGACGGCATGGATGTGGTCAACTTCTCCTCGGGAGCCCCACCGTTCAGCGGGCCGCTGGACACCGGATCGGTCTGCGGCAACCCGTCCGGCGCGGCGTGCGATCCGATCGCCATGGCTATGGAAGAGGCGGTGACGAACGGGCAGGTAGTGGTGGTAGCAGCGGCCGGAAATGAAGGAGCCGACGGGTATCAATATCAGATCAACGGATTACCCACTTTTGGGACGATTGCCTCGCCCGCGGATGCTCCCTCGGTGATGGCAGCCGGGGGGATCGAGAACGATGTCGCGTATGTGCAGAGCGTGGCAATCCCCGGCAACAACGTTCCCGCTGACGTGGCGCGCGTGGACGCGTATGAGAGCGCGGACGGTCCTCAGCCGGGGTCCCCGCTGACGGCGGCGCTGGTGGACGTCACCACGGCCGGCGACAGCGACGAATTGCTTTGCGACGCCTTGTCCGGAACGCCGCTGGCCAACGATATCGCCCTGGTATTGCGGGGTACATGCACTTTCGACGTGAAGGTGCTGAATGCGCAGAGCGCGGGCGCCGTGGGCATAATTATCATCAATAACGCTGCGACTCTTGCCATTCCGGAAGGGCTTGGCAATACTACCATTCCGGCCTTCATGGTGAGCCAGACGGATGGCCAGAATCTGAAGACCTACATCGATGCCAACCCCGGAGCGCCTGCGACCATGGATCCCAATCCCAGCGGACAGATCGCGGCGACGGTGCTGGGTGATATTCCGGACGCGGTGGCATACTTCGCCTCGCGCGGTCCGGCAACCGGGACGAATGGGCTGAAACCGGACATGTCGGCGGTGGCCACGGAATTCCTGGTGGCAGCCGAGGACTACGATCCGAACGGAGATTTGTTCAGCACCAGCCGCTTTGCGGCGGCCGACGGTACGAGCTTTTCGAGTCCCATGCTGGCGGGCGCGGCGGCGCTGGTGAAGCAGGCCAATCCGGGGCTGACGCCGCTGCAGATCAAGTCCGCGCTGGTAAACACGGCTACGCTGTCCGGCCTTTTGACCTCTGACGGAACCGCCGCGCCTTCGCTCTCCGAGGTCGGCTCGGGAATCCTGCAGGCCCAGAACGCCGTGATTTCGACAGTGCAGATCGTACCGTCGACGGTATCCTTCGGCCTGCTGAGCGGCGCGCTGCCATCCTCGCAAACGCTGAAGATCTCGAACAGCGGAACGTCCTCGAGAACGCTGACCTTCACCCTGACCCAGCCGACGGGCCTATCGGGAACGCAGGTGCAGGTGAACGGCTCGGCCGGCGCCGGCGTGACGGTGGCGGCGGGCCAAACCGGCAGCCTGATCGTGAGTCTCTCCGGCAGTGTGCCGGCGGCCGGGCGCTATGAAGGGCTCATCACCGCCACGGGAGGGCCGATGACGCTCGGCATCCCGTATATGTTCCTGGTGGCCAGTAACACGATTTACGACGTGATCCCATTGAGCGGAGCAGGATTCGACGGGCCGGTCAGCCAGGAGCTTCCATTGATCTACGAGCCCATGGCGATTCGGGTCATCGACAACTTTGGGGCCCCAGTGGCAAACGCTCCGGTCGCATGGTCGGCAACCCTCGGCACCGGCACGATCCTGTCCGGGGCGGGTGACACCACAACTACCACCGACCAGAATGGAATTGCTTATGCCACCGTGGCTTTGGGGCCGGAGCTCGGCCCACAGGAATTTACCGCCTCCGTGGACGGCGGCCAGATTCAGATTCCCTTCGACGGTAACGCACGGGATACGCCGGCGATCAATGCGGGCGGCATCGTGGACGGGGCCAGCTTTACGGGCGGACGCGCGGTGGCTCCCGGTTCCATCGTTTCGATCTTCGGCACCAACCTATCGGACGATGTCGAGGTGCCCTTCGCGGATTGTCCGGCATGCACGGTGCTGAACCAGCCGCTGCCGCTAGGCATCGACGGTGTAGCATTCAGCTTCGACGTGCCGCCGGCCGGCATCAGCGTGCCCGGACGCTTCTATTACGTGAGTCCCACGCAGCTCAACGTGCAGGTGCCCTGGGAGCTGGCGGGGCAAAGCTCGGCTACCGTAAAAGCGTTCATCAATTATACTTATAGCGCGGAGTATACGCTGGCGCTGGCCACTTACTCGCCAGGGTTCTTCACTTATACCGTGAATGGCCAACAGGTGGCGGACGCTCTGGATACCAGTAACTCTGTCATCGGGACCGGTAATCCGGCCACGCGCGGCAACGCCATACAGTTGTTCATGAACGGGCTCGGACCGGTAAGCAATCCCCCAGCATCCGGGGCGCCAGGATTGGCAAGCCCACTCTCGCACACGACGGCAACGCCTGTCATCACCATCGGCGGCCAGGCGGCCAGCGTGTCGTTCAGCGGACTGGCGCCGGACTTTGTAGGCCTTTACCAGGTGAATGCGGTGGTGCCCGAGGGCATCGGGACGGGACTGCAGACGATCACTTGCAGCATCGGAGGAGTCAGTTGCCCGACGGTGTATCTGCCGGTGCAATAATCAACCTATTTTTGCGAGGGTGCATAATGTTACGAGGACTTCTTATGTCGAATAGTTTTGGAGCTAAATCTCTTTTGGCGTGTTTGTGGTGCTGCTGCGCACTCACTCTTGCCCGGACGCCCGCCCTGGCGGCGCAAAGCGGGCGGACCGCGCCGGAGGCCCGGGTGCTCATTACGCGGCCTGTCGATTCCACCAGGATGCTCACGCTCGCCGGGAACACACGCAGCGAGGCGAACGCGCAGAACGACCGCGGCAAGGTGCCGGATACGTTTGCCATGGACGACATGCTTCTGCAGCTCGAGCGCAGTCCGGAGCGGGAACAGGCGCTGCGGAATTTTATCGATCAACAGAACGATTCCACGTCGCCCAATTTTCACAAATGGCTGACCGCGGTTGAATTCGGTCAGATGTACGGGCCGGCGGCGCGGGATATCGAGATCGTTTCGGAATGGCTGCGCTCCAGCGGCTTCACGGTGAACACGGTGTATCCGAGCGGCATGTCGATTGGCTTTTCCGGAACAGCCGGGCAAGTATCGGCGGCATTCCACACGGAGATTCACAGGCTCTCGGTAAACGGGAAAGAGCACATTGCAAATATGAGCGATCCCCAGATCCCGGAAGCGCTTGCGCCGGTGGTGGCGGGGATCGTGTCGCTGCACGATTTCCGGCCCCACCCGACGAGGAGGCCTCGCGCGCAATACACCGTAGCGCAAGGCGGTAGTGCGTTTCAGCTCCTTGCGCCAGCCGATCTGGCCACAATTTACGATTTGAATCCGGCCTTTTCAGGGGGATACACCGGTCAGGGACAGACTATTGCCGTGGTAGAAGATAGCAATCTTTACGACACGGCGGATTGGAATACTTTCCGGAACGTGTTGGGATTATCCGGTTATACTTCGGGATCGTTAAGCACCACCCATCCCGAGCCGTCGACCGGAAGCCCCAACTGTTCCGATCCGGGAGTAACATCGGACGACATCGAAGCAACCCCGGATGCCGAGTGGTCGAGCGCCGCCGCGCCCAATGCAACCATCGAGGTGGCCGCTTGCTCGAATACGGCCGCGACACCTGGAATCCTGATCGCAGCGCAGAATTTAATCAATAGCAGCAAGCCGCCCCAGATCATCAGCATAAGCTACGGCGAATGCGAAGCGGGGAACGGGGTTGCATCGAATGCAGCCTACAATTCGGCCTATCAGCAGGCGGCGACGGAAGGCGTGTCGGTATTTGTGGCGGCGGGAGACGAGGGCGCGGCGAGCTGCGATTCGGGATCGACCGCCGCGACCCATGGCATCGGGGTCAGCGCCTATGCCTCTACGCTCTACGATGTTGCCGTGGGGGGAACGGATTTCGCCGATACGTATCAGGGCACGGCTAGCAAATATTGGAGTTCGTCCAACACCGCAGTATACGGCTCGGCCCTCTCGTACGTGCCGGAGATCCCGTGGAACGACTCCTGCGCGGGCTCGATTCTGTCTGGTTTTATAGGCTATTCGGTCGGTTATGGCTCCAGCGGGTTTTGTGGAAGCAGCCTGGCGCAGGAAGATGATTTTGTCACTGTGGGCGCGGGCAGCGGGGGACCAAGCGGGTGCGCCACCGGTGTTCCGGCCGCAAACCTGGTGGTCGGCGGCACTTGCCTGGGATACGCCAAACCGTCATGGCAGACGGGGGTGAGCGGGATACCGAACGATGGCGTCCGGGACATTCCCGACGTCTCGCTCTTCGCCGGCGACGGAGTGTGGAATCACTACTACGTGACCTGCTTTTCGGATGTTTCGAATGGCGGTGCGGCGTGCGTGGGCGCGCCGGTTAACTGGGGCGGCGCGGGTGGAACTTCATTCGCTTCCCCGATAATGGCGGGGATTCAAGCGCTGGTGAATCAAAAGATGGGAGGCGCACAGGGTAATCCGAATCCGGTTTATTACAAACTCGCGGCCAGCTCCGTGGCCTCGTCGGTGTTCCATAGCATCACCACGGGTGATATCGCGGTCAACTGCGCGGGCGACATAAGCTGCTTCGGACCCGGATTCGAGGCGAGAGGCCGCGCGACTCCGACTACCGAGTTCGTCGGAAACGGCGCGTTATCGACGACCAGCCAATCGTATACCCCGGCCTTTGCGGCCCACAGCGGTTGGAACTTCGCTACCGGGCTTGGCAGCGTGGATGCCTACAACTTGATTTCGAATTGGAGCAAAGGCCAGTGAGGATGACGCCCATGCACAACACCATCAACATGCACAAAAGCATCAATACGAATCTCCTTTTTAACTGCATCATTCTGGTAGTGCTGATGGCGGTAGCGCCGGCGCGGGTCAAGGCACAGAATTTCGATACCAGCGGGACGGCCGGTCTGCACGGACAATATCTGTTCCGGTACGTCGATTTCTTCAACGACGCGAATGGCAACTTGACCGAGTCGTGCAGCCTGACCGGCATAATTACCTTCAACGGGGCAGGCGCCTATACGCTCTCGAATACGCAACTGTTCGATTCTGAGGGCACCAGCGGCGCGGGCGATTGCTCTTCGCTGGAAGGGGGAACGTACGGAGTGCAATCGAACGGCATGGCCCAACTGGACACACCATTGTTCGGGGCGATTCCGGCCACTCTTTTCGGCACCTTCAGCCAATCCGTAATCACGGCAAGCTCGACGGAGGATGACTTCTTCGATCTCTTTATCGCGGTGCAGGCGCCCTCAACCCCGGTTTCAAATAGCAGTCTCTCGGGGGCCTTTACGGTCGGCACCCTGGATTTTCTCAATGCTTCCGCCTCGCTGGCGCGGCAGGGCTACTTCACTTTAAACGCCGATGGCAGCGGGAATATCGCGGCGTTCACGCTCAACGGCTCAGCGGCAAATTTGAGCTCCGGCAATAGCCTGACGCAGAACGTGGCGGCCTCGACCTACTCGCTCTCGGGCACGGCCGGTGGAACGCTGACCTTTCCCGGTAACCCGGGCGATGAAACGCAGATCGTCAGCGGCACCAAGGCTCTATATGTATCGGCCGACGGCGACTGGTTCGTGGGAGGCTCGACAACCGGATCGGATATGATTTTCGGATTTCGCGCGCCCTCCGGAACGAGCTCCAATTCGCTGTTGAGCGGGACTTACTTCGCCGCGGGTCTTGAAGATTACCTATCTGACAATTTTCTGGATAACTTCTGGGGCTCGATCAATACCAATGGAGACGGAAATCTGTTCTGGCATGAACGGTTGGACGATGTGGTCGATATAGACACATACGACTACACTTTCAACACGCCGGTAACTATCGGGGCAAACGGCTCGTATTATGACGGCAACATCTACAACTATCTGGTGGGCGCCAATGGAACAGCGCTGATGCTGATCGGGTCCAATCAACAGTTCTCACTCATCGTCGGTATTCACTCCCCTTCGACTACAGCGACGTCCACGGTATGGATTAATCCGATAGGGATTACCAATGCGGCCAACTATACGCCGATCACGAACGCTTACGCTCCGGGTGAGTTGGTAGACCTGTATGGAACCTTTGGCGCAGCTACTAAAGTTGACGGGGTGCTTCCGATTCCCACGACGCTCAGCGGCGTGCAGGTCTTCGTCAATGGGCGGGCGGCTCCGGTCTATCTGGTGAGCCCGACCCAGATCAGCGCTCTGATCCCTTACGAGATTTCGGGCGATTACTTTGCTACCTTCCAGGTGGAGGTGAATGGGTCGAAGTCCAACTCGGTGACAGTGTACGTCGATAACTCGGCCCCGGGAATTTACTCGCTTACGGAAAACGGGATTGGGCCGGGAGCGATCCTGCATAGCAATTTCACCGAAGTAACGGACGCCAGCCCGGCCACACCCGGTGAGACGGTCCTGCTGTTCATGAATGGTCTCGGAACCGTAACGCCGCAGGTGGACGATGGCGCAGCAGGTCCTGGTGGTCCGTTGAGCTACAGCGACGAATACAACAACTCGGAGATATTCGTGAATCTGGATGACGGAGTGGATCCCCAGGCACCGGCCAACGTCTTGTTCGCCGGTCTGGCGCCCGGATTTGCCGGGTTATATCAGGTTAATTTCACTTTGCCGACGAGCGGTTTGGAAAACGGCGATGTCTATGTTGCTTTCAATACCAGCGAGGCGCTTAATGAGATGGCGACCATCGCGGTTGCGGGATTCCCGCAGGCCGATGTGGCGAACGCTTCCGGCAGACGCGCTTCCAGGCCACGGCGCCGCGCCGTCGCCGCTCACGGGAGACAGGTGAAAAATCACCGGCGGGCGTTGCCGGAGAGAATTGTGCGGGTGCAATAGAATAACAACATGCGAAACATACTCGTCTGGACGGCGCTTCTGATGGCTCTGACGGCGGCGGTCTTGCCGGGGCAGTACTTGCCGGGGCAGTATTCGCGGCGGCGCTCGGTCGCCACGGCAACGCCGGGACCTTACAATGGACCGGCGGTCAGCTTCAATGGCACGGTGAAGTCGCTGACTAAGAAGGAAATCACTATCGACCTGGACTCCGCGCAGGAGAGCCTGACACTACGCCGGTCGGGCAAAACGAAGTTCTTCAAGGACGACAAGGAAATCAAGGCGGCCGATATTCCGGTGGGCACGCACGTGACGTTGGACGCCACGCGGGATGGGGATCAGAAGCTTTCGGCGCTCAAAGTAATGGTGGCTCCGGCGGCGACTCCAGGGACTCCGGCGGCGGCAAAAGCTACTAACCCTTGAGCTTTTCGATTTCTTTGTAGACTTCGCGCTTGGACATTCCGCGTCGATGGGCCACGGCCTTGATGGCGTCCATGCGGCTCAAGCCCTGGCCGACGAAAGATTCGACGGCAACGCCGAGCGGGGTCTGGTCCGCAACCGCAGTGGCGCCTTTGCCGATGAGCAGGGTGATCTCGCCTTTCACCGATGTGCGCGCCGCCAGCGTGGCACGGATCTCCGAGGCGGTGCCGCGCAGGAACTCTTCGTGCAGCTTAGTCAGTTCACGCGCCACCACCACGGGCCGTGGGCCGAATGCCTGTTCAATAGCGTCCAGCGTGTCGAGGATGCGATGGGGCGCTTCATAGAAGATGAGCGTGGCGGGCTCGTCCTTCAGCGCCTCGAGCGCCTTGAGCCTTTGGCCGGATTTGGCGGGCAGGAAGCCGCCGAAGTGGAAGCTATCGGTAGGCAGCCCGGAGGCCGCCAGAGCGGTGAGCAGCGCCGATGGGCCGGGCACGGCCTCCACGCGCACGCCATGCTCGATGGCCGCGCGCACCAGCGTATAGCCGGGATCGGAGACCAGAGGCATGCCGGCGTCGGAGACCAGCGCCACGCTGGCTCCGCCGAGCAGTTTGGCGATCAATTCGCGGCTGCGCTCGGCCTCGTTGTGCTCGTGATAGCTGACGGCGGGCGTCGAGATACCGTAGCGATCCAGCAGTTTGCGTGTCTGGCGGGTATCCTCGCAGGCGATTATGTCCGCCTCTTTCAGAATGCGCACCGCGCGAAAGGTGATATCTTCCAGGTTGCCGATAGGCGTGCCAACCAGGTATAGCGTGCCGGTCAGCGCTTCTCCTCCTGACACGGCGGAGCCGGCAGCGGCACCAAGGGCATCGACTCCACCGGTTTGGGCGGGCGCAGGATTCGTATCGGTTCCTTACGCTCCACAGTCTTAGCCACGGGCACTTCGGTCAGCGGGATCGAGCAGACGGCTGATGTATCCAGGCGATAATTCTTCACGAGCTCGCGCAAAGCGCGCTCAGTCTCCGTGCGTATCCTGGGTGACGCCGGTGGCATGGTTACCCCCTGCGGTGTCTGGGCGGAAGCGGCCACCAACAGCACGGCCGCTCCGAGGCTGGTTGCTCTCCAAAACATAGGCCTCCTTTCGAACAGTAATTCGCCGAGACCGGATTTCCTTTCATTTCCCGGCCATTTTCTTTTGAATGCGCAGCGCCTGCGCGTCCAGATTGCTTAACTGCCGCAGATCCTCTTCCGCCAGGGAGATGGCGTCTTGAATGCGCGCCATCTCGGTACTCCCTGCCGCGGGCGTTCCCGTGCGCTGGTCCTGCAACACGCCCGACAGAGACCGGTATTGCTCGGTGATCTGTTTGTAGCGGCGGACGATGCTATTCAGGTAGGTTTCGCGGCGCTGCTGGATTTCCAGCATCTCGGCGGCGAGTTGTTGGAGCTGCGCCAGCTTTTGCGCGTCGCCGCCGGTCTGGTCGCGCTGTTTCTGATAAGCGATCTCGATCTGGGTGGAATGGTCGCGAAGGCCCTTCAGCTCTTTCTGCAGGACATCCACGGTCTGGTTCGCGGTAGCGAGGCTCGGCATGAGATCGGCTTCGGAGGCCGCCAGACGTTTGTTGTCGACGGCCAGGTCCTGGATCTTGGCTTCAGCTTCATCCAGACGGGATTGCAAACGGGCGATGGAGGCGTTGGCTTCCGCCAGGCTCAGATTGAGGCGCTGGACGGCGATGAGGTCTTCCGGATTTTCGACAGTCTTAGGCGGCCGCGGCGCGCTACGGCCCTGATCGGCGGGAGTCTCGGTGGCGGGCGGGGCGCCCAGCGGCACAGCCTGCAGCGCGAGGATACCAGCGCGCTTCAGCAGGACCCGGTTTTCCGCGGACAGTTGGGCGATCCGGGCGGCCTGCTGCCGGTTCCCGCGCACTTGCCAGACCAACGCCACGATGGCGCCCAGCACCACCACCACCCACAGACTCGAGCGTTTCACCGCCATCGTATTATCTCTCTTTCAACACGAAGCGTGCGCGATAGCCCAGGGTCCAGTTGCCGCCGGCGTCCAGTAGCACCTGCACGTTCTTCCGCGGGCGTTCCGGCAGGGCCAGCGTGACGCTATATGAAGCCGTAATCGTGGCGATGGCGCGATGGATGGCGTCCGCGATCTCCTCACTCGACCGGCAGAAGATGGCCGAGCCGCCGGTGACCTCCGCAAGCTGCTTGACTCCGTTCTGATAGGCTTCCCCGAGGCGATCGCCGCGGTAGCGCAGATGCACGACGAACAGAGGCGCCTGGCGGGTGGCCAGCACTTCCGCCAGCTTGGAAATCTTGTCCTGGATCAAGGCCTCCGGGAAGCGGCGGCTCAAGTCATGAGTGTCACTCGAATTGATCACGGGATTGGTGAAATCCTCACGATAGTTTTCGACGTCGCTATCGGTAAGGTAAAGCATCGCGACACGCACGGCGGCTTTGGCGAGGATGGAATCCGCCACGCGGGTGACGGTTTCGACGGTATCGAGGAGGCCGGCCTTCCCGCTGACGGGCAGGTCGCGGAGGGCCGCCAGTGCGGGCGTCCGGTCGGCACCGGGGTCTGCCAGAACTTTGGGACCGTCCTGGGCGCGCATGACGGCGACGAAGACGCGCGGCGGCAGTTGTTCGATTTCGGAGGCCAGAGCCTCTTTGGCCGGTTCGGCGAGCGAAAGGTCGCCGGCCAGGTCGAGCACCACGAGCAGCATCAGACCGCTGTTGGGAGTTTCGACGGCCAGGACGCGGGCTGGGTCGCCGTCGAGGGTGGCGGTCAGATCCTTCACGGTGAACGCAGCGCCGTCCTTGGAGTCTGCCCATACGGGCACCTTGATGCTGCGGTTGCCGGGCTTGGTCGGGGGGGCGGCCG
>Ga0302325_10018780_pt1 | contig 14554 bp, 15 predicted proteins | sample Palsa_T0_2_FD_201948 | JGI IMG/M metagenome (GOLD analysis project Ga0302325, IMG submission 201948) | Peat permafrost microbial communities from Stordalen Mire near Abisko, Sweden - Palsa_T0_2 | ecosystem: Environmental > Terrestrial > Soil > Palsa > Peat permafrost | place: Sweden: Abisko... | reverse complement strand
ACGAAGAAACGAAAAGGGGAGGCGTATTTATAACGTGACTGTGGAGATTTCATTCGTGAACCTGCTCGATTGAGAAGAATTTAAATGTTCTAAGCTGAATATAGCTCGGACTAATGTTCCAGCCCTGGTTGACGTTGTGCGCCTGAGTCTCGATTCCAGAGCCCGATATTCAGCACGCTATTGTGACCCCTAAAACTGGAAGACTCTTCTAGACTCATACCACTATAACAAACTTTCCACCACCCCTCTGGCCAGCCTTCTCATAAGCCTGCACTCCATCTTCTAACTTAGCCTCATGCCATTCCCCTGCCTTTGCCGCCGTCAAACTCCCATTCTCAAACTTCGGCCCCAACTCCCTCAGCACCGCCGCAAACTCTTCCACCGTGTACAACAGCGTATTACACCCTACCAAACATTTCTCCTTCCGATAGAAATCCACCATTTCAATATCTGCTTCCGTCGCTCCCGTTCTCGGCGCAGCAATAAACGCTAATCTCCCTCCTCTCCCCAACTTCGCAACTGCCGCTTTCATCAATGCCGGCAAGCCAACAGTATCAACCACAACATCAACGCCCTTTCCACCCGTCAAATCATCAATTTTCTTTAATCCGGGATCGGATGCTGTATTCACATCCCCTTTCTCATCCCTCGTTCCCAGCAGTACCTTGGCGCCTAAACTCTTCGCCAATTGCACCACAGCACCCCCCACCGCTCCATTCGCCCCAAGCACAAGAACAACATCACCTGCCTTGGCACTTGCTCTCTTTAAAACCAAATTTGCAGTAGTAAAAGGCACCCCTACAGTTGCTGCCTGCACAAAGCTCAGATTGTTCGGTTTCGGAGCTACAGCGTCTTCGGAGACGAGGATATACTCTGCTTGTGCGCCATCAATGGAGAAAGCCTGCGTGAAGCCTGAGGTGCCGTAAACATCTGTTCCGACGAGGTGAGAGGGGCCTTCGATGACGGTGCCGGCGTAGTCACGCCCTGGGACCCGGGGGAAGGTTGTGTAGGGAAAGTTTCCTTTGGCGTTTATGAGGTCGGAAGGGTGAATCGCTGAGGCCTGGACTTTTATGAGAAGGTGGCCCGGCGTGAGCGTTGGTTTTGGGACGGTGGTGAGGTTGAGGGTTGGTGGTGAGGTGGCGTCAGTTTTGGTGAGGCGGAGGGCTTGCATTGTTGCCATTTTGATCAGAGACAGAAGAGATAAAAGGTAATGAGTGGATTGCGAGAAGATTGTGAGGTACTCGATTCAAGTTTATATCTTCTTGAAGCTGAAGTAGTCGTGACTGAGATGACAAAGGGTATGCAGCTAGCTGAGTAAGTTGTGTAACGGCACTTTGATTGGCCGAACCGGGACTCAAGATAATGAGTTTGGAAGGGCGAGAAGAGAAATGCAGCGTGGAAGCTGCCGCAGGAGCGGAAAAACTGAGTACCTGATAAATTTATTTAATATTGAATAAACTACGGGGTCGTCGACTATTGCTATTCAATAACTGAATTCTCCTGGCATTTCGGACCTTGGTCTCATAATATTTTCAGATGCGGTGGGCTTCATGGCAATCAATAAGCATTTCCAGGGTCACAGTTCCAGGGCCTCCACCGCTAAACTTCGGCCCGCCCTCGCTAACGATATTTTAATCTAAGCGAGCGGGAAAAGGGGCAGTCTGTATAGACTTTAGGTAATGTACTATAACCGGTAGCTCTTGAGGTCATACATACACTTATATTGACGATTTGAATGATACATTGTACCGGCAAGTCGGTTCCTCTGGGAATGTCCTACTCCAAACCTAGTGATTCATTCAGAAGAGCCAGAATCCCGGTGTTCAAAGCCGAGAAGCATGATTCGGTGTTGAAGTGCCCTATTTATTCACTTCCACTTTAATCTGGCGCATCAATGCAGAAGCTTGACTCTTTAGCAATATTATCCACACAACCAAGCCATTTCAAAGAAACTTCGAGACGTTCTGGTCCTATTATTTAATCTCGTTTACAGCACAAACTTCTACTCAATTTTCATTTCATTTACATCACTAGGAAAAGAGCGACCGATAGCACAACAAGACTCTACATCAAGACATACAACAACAACAACTCATTCGTATCAATACTACATCAAACAATAAGTATATCATGAGCGACCCAAGCTCTTCCGGCGGCAGCGGTTGGCAAAAATTAGATTTCCGCGACGTACAGGGGAAAATCCGCTGGACAGGCGACGGGGAGGACTGGAAGATGCTAATGGAGAGAGGCAAGGCGCTGGGTTTGATTAAAGAGCGCACAGGTCGGGAAGAAATCTTTAAGGACTCGTACAGCCCCGAGTTCTTCCAGCAGATCGATGATGCGAGAGATGGTCTACTGGGGTTCATTGTAAGTGGGGATCCGAAGTTTAAATATAGTATGGATCCGCGTGTTGGGCGAGGGCCCGAGTGCTTTAGACGGCGAATACATGTTCCTGGCAAACAGCGTGATAAACAGGAGGACATGAGACTGTTCCAGAGAGAGCTGCAGCGGGCTATGGCACCGTTCAAATTCCCGAGGCACTGAGCTGGCGGTGCCGGCTTGGTGATATTGTATCTATTGGAAATACATGGACGATAGAATTCCAAATACCGATGAAACGTCATTCTTTTGTGCAGCACTAGTGATTGTTTAAATGTATTACGCGATACTAGCTTTCGATATACTATAGCTCGTGGGACACTTAGAGCCTAAAACTCATTTACTTTTTTATATGTTCCCTAATCTAAGGAATAATTCGAGAAGAAGTGGCTCGTCGGTTTACGATTATTCTATGAGTTGTAGTATATAAAAACAAAGCTTTGTGCCATGAATCTGACAGCCCTTATTACAGCAATAAGAAGAAAATGGTCGGAGATAAAGCTTTAATTCGCTGCTCAGCATCCAAGGCGAACAAAGCAAGGTTGTCCGAATGAATACCTAGAGGGAGAATATTCAGGAAGGTATGTAAGGTGAAAGGATGAGAATATCATCCTAGCCAACCCCGCGGGGAGCATCCCATGGCTCTAGATAATTGACCAGGCCAACGGAAATAGACTGTAGTACGAATAAAATATCGCTCGGGGGACTTCTATATGCTTCTTTCACGAGACGAAATAATACCGTTAAACAATTCATTCGTCCTCTCCCTGGCTTTCTTTTCCGTGCTGATCTGCCAGGTATTTTGGCCCGCCTGCAGGTGATCTAATAGCGGCGCAATGCAATGGTAATCTCAGACGACAAGCTTAAATCAGCTTCCGATGCAGGTAGTTAGTATCGTCACTCTGCTCAGGCGCGAATCATCCTCGCTTCACTCTCAGCTCAGCATGATCAGTCACGTTCCTGCTCTCTTTTATTGCGACTAGGAAATTATTCTTCATCTATCCTTCGGTTCTATGATGCAATCATTACCAACTCTGCACAAACATATTCAGGGAAACCAAGTCAGCTCCTCGAATCGAAGAGCCTCTTATATGCAGACAGCTGCTTCGACAGTCACGTGACTACCCTTGAACGGGGGCTCAACTCAACCACAAATATGCGGTCTTGTAGTATATTAAGGTATCCTACTTCAGACAAGATCACTTTGGGGTACAGTCTTTCAAACCGGCGTAGTCGCAATTGTATTACTCCGAATCTAAAAATAGCTTTGAGAGAAGTTTAGTTGGCATTTTTGTGTAGTTTCCGGGGTTTGCCCGTCTTGGAGATCGTGCTTGTGGGACTCATGCCGCGCTTCGCCCAGCACTACAATAAGTGAGGGGCTGAATTGGGTCCCAAGACATGGGGAATGGGTAGGATTCGGCTCCCTGACGCTGGCGTTGGGGATGAGCCAAAATTAGATCCCGTGACGGGGGTGCATCCGTTTTCTAGAAGGGAGCAGGCTTCGACTCCCACACATTGTCTTTTTCGCATTTTTCACCTCGTTGTGTGCGTCCTCATCACAACGGCAAATGCACTATATTCGCTGATAAGAGCGGGAGCAGGGGATGAATACCAATGAAGAATGAGGCGACCTACTAACGCAACCTGACACCTTACCAGCACATGCTTGCCTGCTTCGAATATTTATCCGTGGGTCTGGTTTCCTTTTCCCGAGTCAGTATTATTGGTCAACCACTGGAACTCTCCCACCCTATGATTTTTGACGAGGCGGGCATGTTATCCCAACAGTAAACGTCTTCTCTAGGCAGCAGCTCTTATATTATAGCATACGTGGGAAATTTTGAGCAAACATTCAACCTTTACAGCTACGCTATACATATATGGCAACCTTTAAAGGCATAGCTAAAGTTATTGGCGATTTGTCAATAGGTTTCCAGGTCGGACCTTTCCAGACGTCCATCCCTTTGGGTTCTGCATCTAGCATCGTAGTGCTCGCAGCTGGCAAACACGGCTGGTGGAAGACTAAGGACCGAGTGAACTGTCTCCAATGGTTGACTCAATCGGAGGGTTCGCTCCTGGTTGCTGCATGCACTTTCGACAACGCGGCATACGAGGAGAGGCGAACACAGTATGCCTTTCGTGGCGTGACGGTTCAAGCAGATGAAGAAAATAATGGACGACGATTTACACCTCTCACAGTCGGCAGGGCCAATACATGTTGCTATGGTTCACCAGGGGTTCAGTGTCTGAGGGCCTTGACCAGTGCACTTCTTTGTCTGTTCAGGGTGGTAGATGCACGTGATATCCTGGTGACCATCATGCCGAAATATCTTCTCCACTTTGATTCCGGCGCCGATTACTCGGAAGATCGACGTATCCAAGCTTTTCCTGCTATATTACTCGCCTACGTGTCGTCTGTCAACGAGGAAGAGGATTTTGATGATTATCGAGAAAGTTTATTGCGAAGGTTGGACCAGCTGCAAAGCCGGGTCACTGATGCCAGCCGAGAAGATCTTAGGGACTGTTACTTCTTTGAGTTGGAGCAGGCTACAGCATTTATGTCATGGGCACTTACACCTCTCCATGAAAGAACCTCCGAGGCTTACGAAGTATCTCATCCGAATGTATTTCCTTTCGTTTACCCAACGCGCAGCTTAAGAGTCTGGGCTCTGGCTTTCATACTTGGCGAAATCGGGTTCCAAGTCATTGCCCACGATACTCCGATCCAGAACATAGAGCAGTACGACTCTGTCGTGACCGAATCACAGGATGATTATCAATCGAAGGCCATCCTAGTCTTACATCCGCTTGGAAGGAGAGAGGATACATCACTGAACCCACGAGGCCGCCGAGCTCCAGTCACACTAAAACGCCGCATCCGAATTCGCAATATTCCTAGCTTAGTCTTTGAACAATATGGGCTTTTTGGAGAGAATGATTCCAGCCATCTTAACATGAACGAACTCGAAGCTATATTCCAGAGTACTTTCAACTACGTCTCCAGTAAGCTCCCAGAATACCAGTGCATCCAAAAGTTTGCAAGGACCCACTCCGATGTCGAGCTACGGATTGAAACACGGTGCCCGGAACATGAAGATAAAGAGTTATCAAGCTACCAGATGTGCAGATTCGAAGATTGGCAGCTTGATCGCCGAATTCTGGACCTTCTTGCAGTACCAATTAGAGACAACATTCCCGAATCCTGCCCAGACAATTGCGGACCATCGAAATGCAACCGCCCTCCACCAGAGTTGGAGTGGAATGGAACTTCTACAGCTCAATCTTCTGCTGCCCATGCTTGGAAAGACGAAGTCAGAAGCAATCACTCTGACGAGACCCCTTGGATCAGAATGCATATGATTATGCTTGGTTTTGCTTACGCGACGATCTGTCAGTTCCTTCGTGTCGATGGTGGCAAGATCGCTAATCATGACACCGAGGTTATACTGAGCCCTATATCATTTTATGAAACGGTCAGTCCAGATGAAATTTCTTGGGGCAAAAGTCGCTTATTGATTCCTGATGGCAATACTCTTGAATGGGTTCGTACGCTATCAGATGTCATCGGATTTGGCCAAGGGATATCTGTCAGCCCGCACAAAAATGAGAACATGCCCGCAAGGTTGAAGAGGGTCTTATACCACATGGTCTGTGGCGTCAGGGCACCCGATAAGTTTCCGGGTCAGTTTTCCCTAGGTTGCTGCGCCAATGGTCTGACACTCATGTCTCAAATCATTGTGAAATTGGAAGTCGACGTTGCAGCACTCTACATACATCATGTGGAATTCGGCAGGATCTTAGATCTACCAGTTGGTTCCGACAAAATTATAGCCGGTTGCAGTCCAGCCAGTCAAGTACTTTTACAGAAAGAACTCCCGCTCGCAAAGCTTTCTGGCACAACTTGGACGCCGAAATCTACGGGTACCCTTCCTGGTATACGGTGGGACCCGGAGCCTGATTGGCAAGGCGATGCAAATCTGGTAGCAATTAGTTGCAGGGTCGACAATATCCCACGATTGAGCAGGAATCCATTATTCCTATTGAATTCCGCCCTCGCTGATACTGGTCTGCTTGAGAGGGTACACTGTTGCAAGTTTTCCCAGGAACATCAAACCCCTGTCGAGTTACCAAGCGATGAATTTTGGATGGAGCTGGACTTGAAGAAATTCTATCGTGGCGGTGCTGTAAAAAGGACGTCTGGTGGCATAGCCCCCGAACATCAAGGTTCTCAAGGAGGTAAATGGTATATTGTTACACGCGCCGGAACCCGAAGTCAAGATCAACTCGTTGCTCTTCAAGTTTTCTCGGCAAAAATGCCAAAATCAGCTCTCAATCATGAGTCGAAAAACGGTGCTTATATTACTCGCAAAATTCTCAGTCCTTGTTTTCATTGTGCTGTTAAGGCCGCAAGGGAAGATCCACCATTGGTCAAAGATATTCTCAAGCGTCGTCTTAAGATTGATAAGCACATTGTCTTTATAGTAATTTCGTCCTATTAGATATAATTCCTATTCGGTTGCAATTCAATCCTACGTTCTCGCAGCTCCTCCACTAGCTAATCCTTTACTCATTTTACTAATATTATTTGAGTATTAATACTTTGTTAGGATTTACATAAATCGGCCTAAGTCACTAGACCTCTATCCTCGTAGATGCTGTATAGACCAGGCATTGCCGCTATATGTCTTTCCCCAACTAAGCTAATTTTTAACCATTTTCGCAAATATTCTGGGTGCCAACTACACATACAATTCTGCCTTGTTAGGATCCGCATGGATTAAATAAAGTCACTCGACTATAACACCAATCTTATTTGACATGGCATTCAGCGGCTAGCAGGTACGGTACATTCTACCTTATATTCCCTCAACGATCCCAGAGTGTTTTCAGGAAGTATGAAGAAGAGTCAGCTGCTTAAGGGAAAAGGGTGCGAAGACCCACAATAAGTGGCATAAACCTTAAGCAAGCTTTTGATGAGCGAACATCATTCGGAGATATTTTAACTCCAGCGAGGCAACCCGGAGCACTCTATCAGGTACACTAAGGCCCATAAACCTCCTCGCTAGAGTCCATTATACAGAATTAATTTCATTTCTAACGAATTCAGTAACAAGCTGGGCTTTGAATCTAGTATTTGCTTCACCAAAGTCTGGGAATTCCTATCTGGAATTTAATATTAATCACTGCTACATACATTCTCCTGCTTAGATCCAGAAACCGATAGTCCTCAATAACGTTATCGAGTGAGGAGAGGGTGGCTGGCGGAAGCTCGGAGTTTGGCGGACTTATGCAAGAGCCAATACTAGGCTTGATCGACGTCTTGGCTGCTCGCCTACATCACGCCTTACCTATACTCGTATTCAGAGGCTGAAGCGTTACCTTCATTCGTATTTTTAAACGAAAGTGTTGCCCTGCATCGTAATTTCTCACCACATTGATGCTGAATGATGCCGTCGCTGATCCTCAAAAGTACGAGGAATAGGTTAGCTTGTGTCTCCTCTTCCTCATGCAGTAGTGCTCATTTTTTCGAGCGCAGCTGTATAAGAAGACTTGAAGGCCACTCAACTTCCATCACTGGTTTCTGTTCATTTGATAGATTTTTCAGCCTTAGATTAACACCAAGAAATTTACCTCTCCAACTTTCCGCACCAAAATGTCTTCACACCCGCCCAACCAAGCAGCCTGGCTCACTGCTGACAAGGCATTCCCCCTTGAAGTCAAAGACTCGCCCTACCCCGTGCCAGAGCCCAACGAAATCGTGATCGAAGCGCGAGCGGTAGCCATCAACCCAGTCGACTTCGCAATCCAATCCATGGGCACTGGTCTCTTTCCCTTCCTGACATATCCCCGGACTCTCGGAATGGACCTTGCAGGCACGGTTGTGGAGGTTGGCAGTACAGTCACGCGCTTCAAACCAGGAGATCGAGTCTTGGCTGCGTCAGATGTCTTGAAGAAGAACGCTGCTGGAGCATTTCAAAACTTTGTTGTTGCGCAAGATAATATGGCGTCCACTTTCCCGACCAGTGTGAGTTTCGAGAACGCATGCGTGTTGCCTATGTGCCTCGCTGTTCCCGCATGTGGATTGTTTCAGAAAGACTATCTCGGGTTGGAATATCCAACGGTGCCATCGACTTCCAAAGGGAAGACACTGGTTGTTTGGGGAGGAAGCACCAGTGTTGGATGCAATGCGATCCAGCTTGGTGTTGCGGCTGGGTATGAGATCGTTACGACCTGCTCTCCGCATAACTTCGAGTACGTGAAGAAGCTTGGTGCAAGATACGCTTTTGATTACAGCAGCCCCACAGCTGTGGAAGACATCCTTGCTGTTCTGAAAGGAAAGGTGTGCGCAGGTGCGGTGGCCATAGGGAATATTGCATCTAATGGAAATGGAACGTCTGCTGCAGAGGCGTGTCTTGACATCGTGAGCAAGAGTGACGGTACGAAATTTGTGGCCCTAGCAATGCGGTATGAAGGTAAATTGCCTGATGGAGTGGAAGCAAAATTCATCTTGGGAAATTCGCTGAAGGATAATGAACTTGGTGAGAAGATCTTTGGAGATTTCTTGCCGAAGGCTCTAGAGGAGGGCACTTATTTGTATGCGCCGGAGCCGCTCGTGGTTGCTAATGGTCTTGATAAGATTCAGGAGGCATTTGAGATTCTGAAGAAGGGTGTGAGCGCGAAGAAGGTGGTGGTTTCGTTGTGAGTGTGCAGACCATACGGTTGTTGCAGAGAAGTTGTGATTGTAATAGTGAAGCAAGACCTATTTCCAAACTCATTAATTTCGGTTTGTGAGATTACCCTTTTCGATTGATTTTGTGTGCGAGTCGGACCTCTGGGCCGAGGATGGTACAACGTTGATTGTGAGCTTAGATGAATGGAATGAAGTCCTCTTTTTTTTTTTTTTAGGAGAAATGAGAAGGGCCACGTTTAGTGCAAATATGGACATTGTTTTGAATAGGTTGCGTTTCAAAGATGGAAAGGAGGAAGGAAGAGAGAAGTGCGAAGGTGAGAAATGTGGAGTCAAGGAGCTCCAGCAAGCGAGCCCCTTTCCAGCTCATTCGCTCGTCTATCCTCAACTACATCAATTCTGCAAAATATTGTGCACTTTTCATTTTCACTTTAGATCATAAATTGGCTAGAAGGTACAAGGGCTCCGAGCTGTTCTGGTACAGGGAAAGTAACGAGCCCACACCCCATAAGTCTGTGGATTACAGGGCATTTCACTAACAAATAACCACTGAAGAAAATTTTGAAAATTTTGCGTAATATAATAAATATTTAAATATATAGGGAAATTATTATTTGGCTTCTCCTCTACTAAACTTATCAAGTTTAAAGGGAAAGGAATATGTAGTTATTTAATTAATGCTATATATAGTGACTGACTTGGTTTTCGCGAGGCCTGAAAACCTCGCTTAAATGCCCTGTAATCCACAGACTTATGGGTGGTAGGCTCGTAAGGTTTTGCTTGCGCGGACACTAAACTGGCGTCCCATCACTGGATGAAGGGTATATTTCTTCCAACGCACAAACCCTTCTAAACCTTAAACCACTATTTCACCATTCATCTATAATGCAATTCACCAATTTGAAGATCAGATTTTGCTCAGTTATTCTCTTCTCTCTGGTCCAAGCACTAGCATCGGCATCGCAGCAAAGAAAACGAACTTCTCCCGCAGAGGTCGACAGGATCAAGTTTCGTGATAGCATCGAAGATCCTCCTCAGCCCGTGACCTGCAGCGTCGCGAAAAATGAAGACTTGACTTCAGATAGCAACCTTCACGGTGTACTACATCGTAGAGTCGTCCGACGACCGATTAGACTGTGTGACATCGAGGTCCAACACGGAGATACGTCCTTTCTCCTGCGAGAAAGGGAATACGAAACAGTAGACCCAATCCACCGTCGTTCTACGTATGGAACGTACCTTCAGCATCATGTACAGATCGAAATCCACGACCCGATACTCCTTGGATAGTAAGCCTTCAACCCGCTCCTCGTACGTGGCTACTCTGTGCTTGCTTTCATGTCTTTTCCTTTCTGCCAAATTTCTTCGCGCTAGCTGCCAGCTGCTCTCCGACTTAACTTTAAGAAGGAGAAGGAGTATTTTCGAATGTGGGATGTACTAAGCGTGGAATTATGGGAATAGTGGCCGGGTGATTTGGGAACGCGGAGTAGAAATGGACAAGTTATTTCGGGACCCAGGAAGCAACCAGTACTCATATGTCCTTAGAATATATCGATGCCCTTGGTTAATGCAACTTTCGAAATAACCCACTGCATTGTCATTGGTTCTGCTGGAACAAATGAATATCGGAGAATCCTGGAGAAGAGACATACTCAGAGGCTCTTGTGCAAGCTGGATCATGGGATCAGCTTGTTATTTTCTGGAGTTCTCATGGCAGAAATGTCTAGACGTGACTCGTGAGTTTTCGCAAAATAAAGAGGTTGTTGGAGCAAGCAGATTAATGTAGAGGTCGAAGAGACAGAAAGAGTTTGTGAAGTTCTGTCCCATGGCTTGGCAGGCTTGGTGGGGTATCTCGGTTGCCTTCAGCGAGACCGTCCCTGAAACAACGCTTGTTCGGCACAGGAGTGCAATCTTTTAAGCTCCGAGGACATGGCTTTCCTAGAATTCTGGAATGCCGTCTTATTCTTGAGCACGAGATCGATAGGGATTTGATATAACAATATCTATTAGAATTCACTCGTTCAGCCGCTCTCTCTGAAGTGTGAAATTGCGGAAGTTCAAACCCACCACCTCTGCAACCTGCTTATTCATCCTCCATACTGTGCTTAATGCTTTGTCACTCAGCAGCTCACCAACCAGATAACTCGGCGGGATGACGTACAAACAATGCCGCTGCTCCCGCTGCTGGCCTGATCGGATTTGCCGGGAATCAGGGATGGATGTTGTTAAGCAGGCGAGCGAGAACTAAACTTTGCTAAACCTCAAATCAGAAAGATAACTAACCCCAGAACCAGGACCTTTCTCCTGCTACTTTCCTCTAACAATTTGATGCATTTATTTTATCCTGTATCTGTTGAATAAATCAAGAAAGCTGGGACAATGCAACCAGAACACCTCACGGTCCCTTCTTCCTCCGTCAATATCTCGCCTCAGACGACACAACAAAACGCCACTGGGCGGCCTCGTTCCGGCTCCCAGCGCTCAACCGCAAGCGACAATCAAAATACCGACTTCGATAGACGACCCTCAATCCGCATCCGTCGTGCCCCCTCACAACAACCAAATCCTCGACCTCGATCCTCGAATTCGGACGATAACCACCTCTCAGTATTCACAGAAGGTCATCATGTCGGAACTGGAGGGAGAAGCAGGAGTAATTCCGCCCCGCAGCCATTGGGTGCCGCTGGAGGCAGTCAGAGGAGATCGAGTTACATGCCAGATGTAGCAGAGGAGATTATAAGTCCTACGACGGGGAATATACAAGAACAAACTGCGAGGTTACCTCCTGCGGATCCCAATTTGCAGGTTGATGTTGAGGCTGGAGATGGAGGGCAGAGCCAGGCAAATCCTGCGACGGTTTCCAGCTGGCGGCCATTGCGGCGAGCGCGGACGATGATCGGGAGGAGGGAGGAAACACAGGAACAACGAGATGAAAGAGAAGGAGCAGAATACGAGTCCGAGCTGGTCGATATCCTTGATCTCGTCGGTACGAGAGTTCTTCCCCTCTTGCACAGCTATCTAACCTTGCCATTTCAGATCCGGAAGTCCAGGCCTTGCAGACTTTGACAAATGTCCAAAATTCCCTCGTTGTTCCTTATCTAGGGAAATTCTTGAATAGAAGACCGAGTTATACATTATCTCGACGACCGGCCGATGAAGATTCAGAGAGTAGTGCAAGTGATGCTGATGCTAAAGACGGGAAAGAGAAAGAAATACTGAGGCCGAAGGTGGAGAAGAGACCTACGGCTCCGAGGACATACACGGGTGGGACGCTGAATACAATCACGAGTAGGGTGAACGATAAATATTATGCTGTGCTGCCGCATGGGGTAACGCTACCGGGGTGGACCGAGGAAGAGAAGCTGCAGTTGAATGATCATGTGCGGCACATGATGCATTCGAAACGCTCGAAATTCAAAAGGGGGATGAAAGGATTCGGGCAATATGTCAGGAAACGTAGGTTCACTTCCCTTCTCTCCCAAGCACCCATACTTACATTGATCTAGCTCTTGGACTCTTCGTAACCGTTTACGCAACACTGATTACACTTTTCGGTTTAATATGGGTTCTTTTCCTTATCGGCTGGATCAACGTCGGCGGCCGGCACGACTACATAATAAACGTAATCGACAACGTCCTCGTCGCTCTCTTCGCCATCATTGGCGACGGCCTGGCCCCTTTCCGGGCCGTCGACACCTACCACATGTGTTTCATCGCCCACTACCACCACCTAACTTGGCGTCTCCGACGGGAACGCGCTCTCCCACAACTCCAAGACGATAACGATTTACCCGCCGTGCAACCAGATCAAGTCCAGGACGTTGAGAAGCAGGAATATAGTGTCCTGTCCCCAGAGCAGCAGCGAAAGCTCGCCCACCATCAAAAGAAATTCGCTCGCTCGCACTCTTTCTACAAGCCCCACGAGACAACCACCCATCACGCCTTCCCTCTCCGCCTCCTCGTCGCCATCGTCGTGCTGCTAGATTGCCACTCCCTGCTTCAAATCGCGCTTGGGACGTGCACATGGAGTATCTCATACCACGTCCGACCCTTCGCCCTCACGACTGTGATTCTCTGCTGTAGCATCACGTGCAATATCACCGCTGGCGTCCTGATCAGTATCGGCGATCATAAGACGAGGAAGAAGGATGTGTTGGAGAAGATGTATCGTCAGGAACTTACGAGAAGCGCGATGAAAAAGTTGGAGAAGAAACGGAGACTGCATGCTGCTAGCGCGGAAGATGGACTTTGGGACGCAGTTGACGAAACGGTTGAGGAACGGCTTGAGAAAGATGTGATGGCGAGGGAGGGGGCAGTTTCGAGTGAAGCGGACACGGAGCTTGAGAGCCCGATGAGTAATGGGGAGGGAATCGGTTATATGCCGATACAAGGGAGTAGCAACTCCAGTGTTCCAGATCAGAGTAGGTCGAGTCTTCCAAGGATTACGACGACTACTACGACGAATCATGGGCCAAATGGTATGAGTACTACTACCACGACGCATATTAGCTAGGCTTGGATGAATATGGATTTGAATCTGGATTTTTGAATTCGTGAAAATCTTCTTTGGGCGTGGGCATTATTCCAGTCACTCCCGATACAATGAAACGCGGGTCTCCTTCCTTGTTTGGGGATCTCGGAGTACAACTTGACAGAAGTTGCAATGTCTAAGTTGAATATCGCAAGTGCGAGTTAGCTGCAAGGTATCAGATTATTTGAGGACCTCAATGTACAGTACCTCTGCTCGTTGTAATTTAGAAGGAGAACTCAACTTCTGCCTACTGCAATCGCACTCCTCTTAGCTGTCACGGTACATGATTCCCCTAAGGAGGGAAGGAGCGTTACCAAGGCCTTTTCTTATTATGCAGCTAGCTTTGTAGTATAAGAATAGAATCTTCCTTCTCCTCGTTTTCTTATCATTCAGCACGGATGGGCTTTGATAGCCTGACTCCCCGTCTCCTTCCCGCTCGCTTCAACATCCTCTTCAACCCCTTTTCAGTTCATATTCACTTTCAATTCCACTTTCTCATCATTCATATTCTGAATCCCTCAGGTCTCACTTTCAAAATTTACGATCGCGGCGTCTTCTTCAGCTCTTCGCCCACCTTCGGGATATCTTCGGCTTGATTCAGACGGTTCCTCAACACACCTGGCTTCACTACGGCCGCAAGCACTATCAGTGCAGCCGTTCCCCGCTACCCTACCAGCATGGTGTCTCGGCTATACTGGAGGATATAAACTTCTACAGTCCCTTCGCGCCTTTTCCTTCAAAAAAACGGCACATTCATGTCATCTTGGAATGCGGAAGTGTTATCGAAGATGGATCAACAGGTGCTTATCGAGGCAGATGACATATTAATTTTGCAGGAGGCTTTTGTCATATTGGCTGTTGCTGTAATTTATGTCATTTCTTTCCAAGACTTCAAGGAGACGACTTGATCGGTGTTAGGGCCATATGATCCCTGCTGCCAAGTTCTACAAGTAGCC
>Ga0302325_10018779_pt1 | contig 14555 bp, 10 predicted proteins | sample Palsa_T0_2_FD_201948 | JGI IMG/M metagenome (GOLD analysis project Ga0302325, IMG submission 201948) | Peat permafrost microbial communities from Stordalen Mire near Abisko, Sweden - Palsa_T0_2 | ecosystem: Environmental > Terrestrial > Soil > Palsa > Peat permafrost | place: Sweden: Abisko... | reverse complement strand
CCCCAGGACCTTCTGCTTCTGCTCGGAGAGAGCCTGTTGCAATTCCTGTTCGCGCTGCACGTTGACTTGATTAGCGTTGACGAGTGATGACACAAGCCTGGCCGTTTCATCGGCGAGGCGACGCTGCAAGCTGGAGACACTCGCTCGGGCTTTGATGTAGTCGGGATGTCGGATGCCCAGACTGGTTGCAAGAATCTTTTCCTTTGCTTCAGCGTCGGCTAGTTCAGCCTTGAGAGTCCCGATCAGTGGATTCTGCAGCACTTCCGGCGCGTCCTCGCTGTTTGTCCGCGCCTTTTGTTCCTTCGACTCGGTGTCCTGTCGCTGTGTCTGGACGACAGTCAACTGTGTCGATAAATCATTGAGCCGAGCAGTTTCGATGTCCAGGCGCTCGTCCGTAGACGTGATTTCGCTCTTGTTCTCAAAGTCTGAGAGCACCCGCTGCTTCGATTCCAGTGTGCGGCGCAGCTCAGCCGCCCGCGTATCGAACCAGCCCGCGTACTGTTTCGCCGGTTCAACGTTCAGCTCGATCGTAGTATCGATGTAGGCTTTGGCAAAGGCATTCGCAATTGCTGAGGCACCCTTGGCATCCGACCATTTGGCAGAAATGGAAATGACACCGCTCTCTCGTGCTGGAGCAATGCTGACGCGCTGTTGCAAATTATTCGCGATCCAGGCGATATAGTCGCCTCGCCCGCCTGTCTCTTGGCGCCATTTCTCCTGCACACCCGGCGTTTGGTCGAGTTGGAGCTGGGCGACAACGGTTCTCGCCACGCGCTCACTGCGGGCGATATCCACTTGCGTCGTCATAAATGCAGATGACCATGCTAGCGATGGCTGGTTGGCAGCCGCGACCGGATCCGGCTTCGGGTCAACGACGACGGTCGCGGTTGCTGTAAAGCTCCGCGGCAGAATAAATGCGGTGAGCAACGCGAGCAGGAACGTCGCAGCGAAAATGCCTGCGAGCCTTCGTCTGTTCATCCGCATTGCCCTTCTCAATTGCTCTGCTGTCACGCGTCGGCTTTCCCTTATGTCAAAGTACAAAAACACATTCCGAGCGAGCCCACTCCGTCAAAATTGTTCGGGTTCGCTAAATCATTGTCGTCTTATATTGCAGTCACTTCAGACCGTGAGCGATATCCTCCTGAAGCGTTGGTTGTCGGGGCGCAGCGGCAGACGCTGGTGAGTTTGTCGCCGAGCTCGCGACTACCTCAATGGTTGCCTTTGCCCTGAGCGTCGCTATCGCGGCGTCTACTCGTTGCTTCGCTAGCTGACTAATTAATATTTGGGAAATCATGGGCCTAGCCATAGCCGGATCAAGAGGATCCGGCCGCGATGATGTGGGCTGCACCACTTCTAGATGATTGCCCTGAATATTGACGATTAGGGGATTCTCAGCATCTGCGCCTACCACCCGGTGCAGTGAATCCTCAGAGAGTCGGTCCGAGGTCTTCTCAAGCGTGCTCTCGTGCGAGGACAGCCCTGATTGTCGCGCGATCAGAGAAACCTCCTCTAGCGATTTGGCGGTGAGGCATTGCTTCTGAAGCATCTGCAACTGTTCCGGCTGCCCGGTAATCTCGGCCACGCGCAAGCTAAAAGTGCGCCGCTCCGAGAACTGGCCCGCGTGTGCAGCATAGTAGGAAGAAATGCTGTCGTCCGACGGCAGCTCGACTTGCCCAATGATCCTCTTCAGCCACTCGTTGACGAGAACCGCTCGTCGCGCATCCTGGATAGCTGTCATCACCTGCGGATCACGATCGAGTTTCGCGCTTTCGGCCTGCTGCACCAGCAACTGTTCGTCGATCAGCGCCTGCAATGTTTTCTGCTCGGAATCTCTTTGGGGAGTTATGACACCATTGGCTGCAGGCTCGACCGCGCTGAGGTCCGCGACTGTGATTGCCGTGCCATTGACTCGCGCGGCCACGGCGTGTTGTGAGAGATCTGCAGCCGCCACCACGCCACAGCCTAATGCCATCGCAACTGCAATGGCGGCGAAATTTGAAAGCGAATGTCTGTTGGTCACAATAAACATTGAGGCAGCCCTAGTTATCAGCCGGCACACTCGCCAGCAGAGCATAACGAAATGAGCGATCGAAGAGCTAACCGTTACGATCAGATTCTCTACTGGCTCGAGGGCGATGCACCATGACCCTCCCCATATACTATCTCTGCGCTTGCCCGCTGCGTCGCGATGTAGCTTTCTAGAGCATCTTCGTTGCGTTTGACCTGTAAGTAACGCCTAATTCTTGGACGCGCTTCATCGAAGACTATCGATGCATCATCTATGCCAGTGAGCAGCATGATTTGCAGCTGTCCATTTGGGCCCTTGAGCTGTACTAGCTCTCCAGCACTCGAAGTTGCCAGCTTTGGCAACCAGTCCGGCGCTAGGTCCTCCGCCGCCCGAGAGGTACTTTCCTGTTGCGCCTCGACGCCGTAGTGCCCTAACAGCGCACGAACACCGTCCGCGGAATGCATCTGGGTGAGTTGACTGGAGAGTTGCTGCGGCACCTTGGCCGCGTCCGCGACGGTGAAGAGCACTGCGTGAAAAACCCGCCGCTTCTTGAAGAGCAGCGGGTGCTGCTCATAGAACGTGCGCAATTGTGCGTCATCCAATTGATCCGCGGGAAAGACTTTCTGCTCAGCGTAGGCACGCGCCAGAACACGGCGGCGGCTCTCACCGATCTGTGCCGCCACGAGGGATTCGCGGTCGAGTTTCTCAGCCTCCGCCGCCTGTACTATCAGTTCTCTACTAATCAGGCGGTCCAACGCAGCTTGACGCAACTGATCCGGATCGCCCTGACCGTCCCCACCATTGAGTAGCTCTCGATTGAGTTGCGAGACGGTCAACTCGTGCCCATTAATCCTAGCTACAACCTGGGTGACGATTCCGCCGTTGCTCTGATGGCTACCGCAGCCGGCCAGTACGACCAATGCGAGGACCGCGGTTGAGGGGTTGCGTGCTGCGCGGCAGCATAACTTCTTTTGATTGAAACCGGCTGTCACATCTTGAGTTTATCCGCGTTCCCGCTTTTAAGGTTGCCGGTCAGACGCCTGCACCACCGTTGTGCGGATGTCCGAACAGAGGCGCGTTTTCAATGCGTTATATGCGCCGCGGTCGGCGCATTGAGCGAAGTTTTTGCCGCTTATGGTAAATTTCTCTTTCATGATTATGGTGTATTGGCATAAAGTCGGGTGGTAGGAAGGTTCGGTGCAGACTGCCTGCTCCCTCCAAGGATCTGGATGGGTCGTTCTACGTTTAAGCATTTCAGGGAAGTCAGCCAATGAACAAAGCCGTAGGTGTCACGCTCGGCGCACTCTTCGGTCTTGGTGCGGCAGCGGTTTCAAGTGCTGCTGGCAACACCGATACGTTGGGCAAGCTCAACGTCGATCAGACCTACTATTTCGCGTTCAACAGTAACCGTCCCCCGGCTGCTTTTACCGATAACGTTGATTTCACGCTGACTTCCGCGGCCGATTTGATCGAGTCGGTCGCGTCCGGCGGAGTGAAACTCCTGGATGTGACCCTATTCGACATAACCACCGGCACTTTCGTTGGCGCAAATGGCGGTGGAAGTGGCAGCTTTGATCTGGCGCCTGGCAAATACGACTTGGAGATCACGGGCAAGACCAGCCCTGGGACGCTGTCCAGCATCAGCGGCAATATCGCAGCAGTCCCGGAACCGGCAACATGGGTCCTGATGTTGGGAGGCGTCGGCGTACTGACCCTCGTCCAGCGACGTCGGCGCAACAGTAAGATTGAGGGGCAACAAGTCGGTACGACGTTCGCCTGAAAGCCTCGCCAGTCGTTTTATCGAATTAATTCGGGCCCCGTGGCATGCCACGGGGCCCGAATCATTTTTGCTGCGTGAAAGCCTAGACAAACGCTATAACGTATTCCGATGACGCTTGTGCAGGCGCGACAGCTCGCATCAAGGCGTAAGTGTCGCAGCAGCTTCAGTGAAAGCTTACGGATCAAACGCCAGGGTCGCGATGGCTGGGATTCACACCTCCCGAACCGTCGGCTCCTCGATCGTAAGTAATATTGAGCGGGCACGTAGAACGCGGTTTGCTTTGTATTGCAACTGCTCCAGATTTTCCGTACCCAGCTTAAGCGCGTCCTTAACCAAACGAAGCTCAGCGCTAGGTTAATGGTCGGCAACGCGCCGTTCCCACTTGTCTCTGTAATCGCAGTAGATTGCCACATTCATTTTCGACTTATTAGTTCTTCAGTTCTTCGACAGAAGCGCCTCGCGGGCGACATTGTCCGCGATAAGCGTTGCCAAAAGAGCCGGTGACCCGCGCCCTTTTATTATTCGAGAAGACTTAGCGGAATCCATTACGGATTGATCACGCCTGATGCTCCACCATGGGTGTACACCGAGCCATCGGAACCAATTTCGTGCGCCCGCCACAGACCGGCTGACCGCCGGTGCTCCTCTTAATCGTGTCGCTGATCCGCGACAAGCCGGCGCAAAAAAGCGCAACGGAGTTTACCGTTTGACTTAATCGGTTGCATTTGGGGTCACAGTCGTATATCTATTTCCGTGAAGGGGGGCGCGTTTCAGGAAAAACTTTTTAGCTAGTCGTTGAAAGGAGCGTGTCCTGCGTGAGTATTCTTTACCGAAAGATTAATTCGCGCGCTCCGACAGGTCGCAAGTGGCTCCTCGACAAGCCTGTCACCCCCATCGTCCAGTCATGTTCATTTTCCCCGTTCTACACATTTCAACACGTCAGAGAAGCTGATTCCTGGCGCGTGCCTCCGTATCACGCTGGCGGCCCTCTGCGCCGCGCCTCGTGAGAAGAAATCGATTGGCCCGCCGAAGCCTTTGCCGCTTTGAGGATTCACGGTATGAAAGTTCTGATCTACGGCCTTAACTTTGCCCCCGAGCTCACTGGAATCGGCAAATACTCCGGCGACATGGCACTGTGGCTGAAGGAGCAAGGCCACGACGTCCGCGTCGTCACCGCTCCTCCCTATTACCCGGAATGGCAGGTACGTCCAGGCTACGAGTCCCGGCGCTACCGGCGTGAAGTCTGGAAGAACATTTCGGTCTGGCGTTCGCCGCTGTGGGTTCCCAAGGTGCCAACTGGCCTCAAGAGAATCATACATTTACTCTCGTTCGCCTTGACGTCGCTGCCGCTGATGCTGCGGCAGACTGCCTGGCGACCCGACATCGTGCTGACCGTCGCGCCCGCGTTCGTCTGCGCGCCCACTGGCTGGCTGATTGCCAAGTTGAGCCGTGCGAGGGCCTGGCTGCACCTGCAGGATTTTGAAATTGACGTCGCCTTCAGCGCGGGCCTGATGAAGGGTCAGCGCCGCAAGGGGGTAATTCTCTGGTTTGAGCGCCATCTACTGCGCCGCTTCGACATGGTCTCGTCGATCTCCAATCCGATGGTCAGCCGTCTGGTTGTTAAGGGCGTCGACGAAGACCGCGTGCGACTATTTCCGAACTGGGTGGACACCGGCCGCATTCGACCCCTGGTGGACGCAGGCGCTTACCGTGAGGAACTGGGTCTGTCGCCCGAGACGGTGGTTGTGCTGTTTTCGGGCTCACTTGCCGGCAAACAGGGTCTGATGCAAATTCCGGAGGCCGCGCATCGTCTGGCGGATCACAAGGACATCGCGTTCGTGATCTGTGGCGACGGCGTCATGAAAACGAAGCTGGAAGCGGCCAGCGCCGCTCTGCCGAATCTGCACCTGCTCCCGCTACAGCCCCAGGAGCGCATGAGCGAGCTGCTGAGTACTGCGGACATACATCTGTTACCGCAGAGCCCCTCAGCTGCCGACTTGGTATTACCGTCCAAGCTCACCGGCATGCTGGCCAGTGGCCGACCAGTCATCGCAACATGCCACGCTGGCTCCGAACTTCATTCCGTCGTCTCGAACTGCGGCGCGGTAGTGCCTCCGCAGGACAGCGAGGCGTTGGCCAACGCCATCCTCAGCCTTGCTGGCGACCCGATGGCACGCACGCAACTCGGGCGCAGTGCACGCGTATGGGCCGAAACACACTTCGAGCGCGACGCAATTCTGGGGCGCATGTTCAACGGCGAGGATGCGGCGATTTCGACGCGTATCCGCCTGCCACGGGTTGACGATTCCGAGATGGCCGACCGCGTCGCCTGAAAACCTCCTGGAGTGCAACCCTTGCGCTGCGGCTCTCCATACTCGGCGAGACGCACCGATATACGCGGCACGCAGCGGCTACTGCACTCGTTTGCGTCGCCGCTCCCTGCTCCTGCGAAGCAGGCAGCGATTCGGTTCTCCCGTAACTGCTCGTACACTGAAAAAAAGGAAAGTCGCTGTTTTGCCACTCCCCGGACATGACGCTGACTCAATACAATCAATTCATTGCAACTTATCGCTGAGATACTCATCGAAAACTTCGCGACTATTTCTGGAGGCTTGATGGGCGGAGATTGGGCAAGCGATGTCAACCGCACGGAACGGGGGCCGCTACATGCTCAGTGGGCACATTACTTGCTTGTGATTGGATTGCCTGCGGAAGCAGGGGAGGCAGTTTGAACAGTCAGGCCCGAGTCATTCTGGAAACTCCCCTGACGGATCGCGTCAAAGCTCTCTCAGCAGAGCCTGTTATCGAAGACCTGTCTGCGATCTCAATGGCCGCACTCCAGCAGAAGACCGTCTCGCTCGGCAGCATCGATCCCCCGCTTCACGCTCTATCGAAGCACTGGTTCAAGCCGGCGCTAGTGGTTTTGTCGCTGGGGGTGTGTTTGCTCATCACTTCAGCGCCCCTGCATCTGTCCTACCTGGCGCTGACGCTCGCGTCGCTGGTGATTTCGTACCAGGTTTTCAGCCCTTCTCAGCTTTTTTCCCCCGCCGCGATGCGTCGCAGTTATCTGCGGCTGCCAAGGGTACTGCTCGAATGGGGCGGCGTGGCGACGTTACTGCTATTCCTGGGATTTACGCTCAAGCTGAGCGATGTCTTCCCGCATGACCTGCTATTGAGCTGGTTTGTGTTCACGCCGGTGATGCTGCTGATCGGCGATGCGGTCGGGGCTCGCTTCGCGACCCACAGCAGTGCCGCGCGCCGCCGCTACATCATCATCGGGGCCAATGAAGTCGGCGTCGAGTTCAAGCGCCGGGCCTCGAAGTATATCGGTATGGGCACATTCCTGGGGTTTTTCGATTTCCGCAGCATGGAGCGTTTGCCGGCCGATGCGCGCGGCGAATTTGCCGGACTTTGCCAGGAAGTCGCCGACTTCGTACGCTCCGCCAGCATCAACGCCATCTACATCAGCCTGCCGATGAGCAAGGCGCCGCGCATCGCCGAAATGCTGCAGGAGCTCCGCGATACCACCGCCTCGATCTACTTCGTACCCGATATTTTCGGATATGACTTGGTCCAGGCGCGCTGCGTCGAGATCAACGGCATGCCGATACTATCGATTTGCGATACGCCCTTCCACGGCATGAGTGCCATTAAGAAGCGGCTTATTGACCTTGCGCTGTCCTCGCTGGCGCTGCTGCTGGCGTTGCCGTTGATGCTGCTGATCGCGCTGGCCGTCAAGCTGAGCTCGCCCGGGCCGGTACTGTTCAAACAGCGCCGCTACGGTCTGCATGGGGAGGAGATCAAGGTATACAAGTTCCGGAGCATGACGGTTTGCGAAGATGGCCCGCAGGTCGAGCAGGCTCGCCGCCAGGACCAGCGCACGACGCGCGTCGGCCGCATCCTTCGCCGCATGTCGCTTGACGAATTACCGCAACTCTTCAATGTCCTGCAGGGCAATATGAGTTTCGTGGGTCCGCGCCCCCATGCGGTCGCGCATAACGAGATCTACCGCAAGCTCATTAGTGGCTACATGCTCCGCCACAAGGTGCGCCCCGGGATGACGGGCTGGGCTCAGGTGCATGGCCTGCGAGGTGAAACGCGTGCCGTGGAGCAGATGCGGCTTCGTGTGGAATACGACCTTGAATATCTGCGCAACTGGTCGCTGTCCCTGGATCTGCGCATCATTCTGAAGACTGTCGGCAGTGTGCTGCAGCACAGCAGGGCCTACTAGAAACGGCCCACCTGAGCAGCCGTACCCGGCATGTTTGAGCGGCCGCTCCACCACGATTTCCTATCGGTGTCGGCGCGTCAGATCGCCGCGCGGCCGTGCAACCGCCGATCGGCTCGATACGTTCGGGGCGACAGACGCTCCTTTCACCGTGTAACCGAAAGCCGCTGTAGATACTGTCGCCGTGCCTCGTCCATCTGGTGCCCTTAAGCGTGGCCATCCGTATCGGGCACTCACCGCCGGCGCCGCCGCGACTTTCGTACGCAGCTCGACCCGATCATGCGGACACATGGCATGTGCTGGCGTACTTGCGCAGCGTTGCCGCGAAGTTTCTCAGGGCGCTCGATCGAGCCGGCCGCCAATGGATCTGGCGGCGGCACGGCGCGATTTAGAAATCCGAAGTTTTCCGCACGAAAGGCCGTAAGCCCACTGCAACCGTCCGGCGTTTGATTAGGGGAATCCCCTATCCCCATGGCCTCCCGCCGGCGATGCATTCGCGATCGCTACCTCAACCATACGAACAGCTTCCAGTAGAGGTATAGCGCAAGGGCCATCGAGGCGAGCAGCAGCAGCGAGCGCTCCACCTCCGGGTGACGGAGTACCCAGGCCCGCACGAACCGCAAGGGCACCGCCACGAGGAAAATGAGGCAGAGAGCGAGACCTCCGATGAGCACAAGGACGACCGTCTCGACCCAGTCGAGCAAGCGCATCCGCTCGGAGTGATCGCGATCGCGTACGCGGCGAGTCATCGCGACACCTGCTCGAGGAACTGGTCGACATCACCGAGGTTGGCCCGCGGCAGATGTGCGGCCGGTTCCTGAATGATTGCGTGACCAGCTGCGAGACGAAAGGGAATGGACGAACAGCGCGCCGTCGTTCTCTGACACCGCATAGCCCTCGACGTACTCGGTACCGCGCAGGATGGCGATCGCGAATCTCTCCGAGGCCTTGTCTGCACGAAGCGGATCATGGCCTTTGGTCTGCAGGGCGCTCATACCGATGCAGATTGCAGCTCCCTGCCTGCTCGAGCAACCGCCTCAAGCCGACGAGCCTGCAGTCCTCGATCAGACGGTGCATCTGCGCCCACGAATGGCGTATCGCAATACACCGCCAGGTGCGCGGCTCGATCAGCTGCAGCTCGAATTCCTCGTCGTGCTGGTGGCGGTCGAGGGGGTGGAACTCCATGGCCAGCCGACGCTGCTCGGCCGCGCGTCTCGCCTCTAGCTCGTGCCGCTCATCAAGCGCCAGGCCAACCACCTCGAGTATCCGACCCGAAACATCGCTCATATCGTCCCCTTTGCTGGGTACGTTGGTTGACCTGGTCTGGATGCCTCACAGACGCGCGCCACTGCAGTGATAGCGCCTTGTGCAGACGTCTGCACTGGATTCAGGCTGTTCATGATCGGCTCCCAACGTGGTGCGACAGGCGCTCGATCCCGGCGCGCATCTCATCGGCGCCGGTATGGCTGTACCGCACGTCATCTGCAGATTCGAGTGTCGCATCATCCGCCTGATCACACCTACCGGCACGCCTGCAGCACCGCCGAACAGCGGCCCACTCCTGGACAGCCTCTGTGATTGCCAGAAAACCTCCAGAATCGCCTTCAGAACGGTCGCGAGCGGCAGATCGGCGCGGGATGTGGCGCTCTTGGGTTTCGCAGCTTCCCGCGCGAGGCCTGCTTGCCTCACGTGCAGCAGCGCGCCGGCGAGTCGACATGGTGCAGTTTAGCCCGAGCGCTTCACCGATACGCAGGCCAGACCGGGCCATCACTTAAAATGGCACGCGCGGACAGACCGGCCGGCGCGGATCGAATTGACAAACCGGTCGATTGCGTTTCGGCGATAGATAGAACCCACAAGAGCAGACGGCCGGCGCTCACGGCTCTGGGCGGTGCGAGCCTCTACTCGAGGAGCTCGGTGACGGAGGTCTGCATCTTTGGCGGTAGCGAGTCGTCGACCCTGACCTCAAAGGGCTGGTTGCCGCTGCCCTGACTTTCTCATTGGTTCCGACCGGCTTGAGCCATTTGACGGCCAGCTCGTTGTTCCAGTCGTCGATGCACTCGAACACGATCACAAAGCTGTCCTCTCCGAACTTATCCCCGATCGTGCAGCTGTGGTTCGTCGTCAGCCTGGTGATCACTCGCCCCTTGGTTGAATGTCTTCTCGCGGAGACATCTTGATTGAATGTCTCCCCAGGGAGACATCTTGCGAACAGCGGCTCCGAGGGATCTACTGGAGGCACACCGCTAAGGGCAAACCCGTTTGTAACACGGGGATGCAACTCCTTCCAAAATCGGATGTTGTGCAATGAAAACGCTCGTGATGGCGCTCGTCGCCCTTTTGATCTCGACTGAAGCCTGCGCTTCGGATTGGTATGTCGATGGCTCGAAGGCGGTCAATCAACGTACCCAGACGGGATCCAAAGACGCACCCTTCGGAGCCTTTTGGCAGGCTGCACAGGTGGCAAAGCCGGGAGACACGATTCTCCTTCTCCCAACCGTGACCTATGGAATGCTTGGTATCCAGAAATCGGGGTCTTCAGCGGGGCAGATCACCATCATGGGTGCCGGCGCCGCGCCGAACTTGACGAAGGTCGATGGCGGAGCCTCATCGTTCGGCATCTGGATCGACGCCAGCTATGTCACGATCGAAAATTTCGATGTGACGGCCGGGGAATACGAAGGAGCGATCGACGCGACCAGCGCCACGGCGACCACGCCGAACCGCAACATCGTCGTCAAGGGAAACGTGGTCCACAATGCCGGCCGGGATGGGATTAACATCTCCGCCTGCGATTATGTGTCCGTGGAGAACAATACCGTCTATGGCAACGCCAAGAATACGTCGGGCAATATTCACGGTAGCGGGATTTCCATCCTCGGTAGTCTGAACGCAGACCGGACGACTGGGGTCAAGACGAGGGTTACCGGCAATATCGTCTATGGCAACACCAACATCCCGGTCTGTCCGACGTCGGGCTGCACCGCCGCGAACACGGACTCGGACGGCAACGGGATCATCATCGACGTCAACAACCGCTCCTACTGGGACAACAATGCCTATGTCGGTCGGACGCTGATCGCGAACAACCTCATATTCGGAAACGGGGGCAGGGGAATCCACCTCTACCGCAGCAACCACGTGACCGTCACCGACAACACGACCTATTTCAACAACCAGGACCCCTATGAGGGGAACTACCTGCCGGGCGAGGTCGAGGCCAATGCATCCGGGGATGTCTCAGTCTATGACAACATTTTCTTCAGTGACGGGCTGACCGGGATCAACAACGGCCAGAACACGGGCCATCACGTCGGCATCTCTTTCCAAGAAGGTACTGATGCGATTGGCGAGCTGATCGCCGAGTACAACCTTGTCTACAACCCCGCGAACAACAGCACGCTCCTCTCATCGTCGCGAAACAACACGCTGCCCGTGGTCATCGCCTCCACTACCTGGGCGAATCCGCTGTTCAAGAACGCCAGCCTCAACGCGTCGACCGCAGATTTCCAAGTGACAATGGGGAGCCCCGCCCTGGGTGGCGCGAACGCCGACGACTCCGTGAAGTCCGACATCCTCGGTATCACCAGGACTGCGCCCGAGACGATCGGCGCCTATCAGCAGGCAGCGCCGTAACGCTCCTCAATTCCAGCCTTCTGCAGAGCCGCCCTTCGGGGACCCAACCGCCAACCGAAGGCTTAGGCCACCCGTACTTGACGAGGGGATCCTTGATTTCCTTGAATCGTGGCGCGGAACGTCCTGCGGTTTGCCGATCTCGCGCCATTCGAGGGTGCTGAGCAGTTCGCTGTCGGTGGCGCGAAAGTGTTCCCGAAGGCCCGCAAACATGGCCATTTGGTGTTTGTCGGTTGGTTCGTGGCGCCGATGCATGGCAGCGCGGTCCTCGAGTACTCGTACTTCGACTACACGCGCTGGGGCTTCGGGTTCGTGTGGCTCTGTCCTACGCCTAACCGGGGGGTAGGCTGATATGGCCTGTTCGTTGTCAGGGGGGCGAGCGTGATTCTCACGGTTTTCGCGATCCAAATGTAAAGAGCGGCAGAATCGTCAGCGCAAGGGACCCGCGACGCGAGAGGATTTTCGGCGGCGATAAATCAGTGAAACGGGGCCGGGTAGGCGCGCAGATCGCTGAGATCTGGAAACCGATTGATACCGCGAAGCAGATCATTGGCAGGGAAGTGATCTTCGAGATTGCACGAATAGAGCAATTGGTTTTGATTGCCGCCGTTGTGTCAATTCATCTGAGCAAGCAAAGCAATCCCCCTGTTTTACCATGTAAATAAAACCTTAATTGCCTTCGGCAAGTTCAATAGTTTTTGAACGGAATGGGCCGACATCCGCGGTGCGCTCGTTGCCTTCACTGCCGCATCGAAGTGCACCAGACGCCTGCTCGTTGACATCTGCTCATGTGCGGGCGTAGTTTTCGAGCTTGATTCAATTCCAACGCGAGCAGCGAACTGAGCATGCCGCGAGCCGACGAACGCCTTGTCTCATTACTTTCAATCCAGGGAACCAAACGATGAACAAGAACAGCATCGCAGGAAGACTCATCTTGATCGGCGCAGGTCTCGCGCTGGCGAGTGCCGTCATGGGGGCCGCGCCAGGGCCGACGATTGTCGGCACGCCGGAGGCGACCAGCCAGATCAGTTTCGAGGTGGCGCTGCCGCTGCGCAATGAGGACCAGCTCAATGAGCTGCTGGCGGCCCAGCAGGATCCGTCCAATTCGCAATACCATCAATGGCTGACGCCGGCGCAGTTCGGGAAGCGCTTCGGGCCCGACGCGGCAACTGTGAACAGTGTGGTCGCGGCCTTCACCGCGCGCGGGCTTTCAGTGCAAACCCACACACGAAGCCTGCATGTCAGCGGGCCGGTTGCGCTGGTGGAAAGCACGCTCGGCACACACCTGCAACTGGCTCACACCGATACCAATGCGAGCGGCACCCGCATCGTTTCCGAGAGTGCGCTGTCTTTGCCGCCCGCGGTGCAAGCGGCCGGCGCCACGGTGATAAGTTTTGGGCTGCCAGAAGCCCAGGTTATGTCGCATCAGGTGACATCGAAACTCGACCCCGCCCCCCTTAACCGCTACAGCCAGGACGGCGGCTACTGGTTCGATGACCTCAAGCAGGCCTATCAATATCCCTCTTATCAGACCATGGTGACGGTGAACGGCGTGACGCAGCGGCTGGACGGCACGGGGACCACGATCGGCGTGCTGATGTCGAGCGACTATCTGCCGGCCGATGTTGCGGCAACGTTCGATCATGAGAAATTTGGCTCGATCACCGGCAAGCCGGTGCCGACCTTGTTTGCGGACATTCCGATCAACGGCGGTGGCGGGCTGTTTGGCGGGGCTTTTGCCGAGGTGTCGATCGACACGCAATCGGAGATCACCGGCGCGCCAGGCGCCCATGTCATCCTGTATGACATACCGGATCTGTCGGACGGCAGCGTCTTCGCCGGCTACGTGGACGCAATCGAGTCGAACGAGGTCGATGTGCTGAGCGCGTCGTTCGGCGAGTGCGAGCTATTTTACTTCCCGCAATACAATAACGGCGTGGATCAGCGCGGCATCTTGCGTTCGTACGACGACCTGTTCAAGCAGGGCAACTCGCAGGGGATGACGTTCCTGGCCAGTTCCGGCGACAGTGCCGGCTTGGGATGCACCACCGTAAGTTATTTAGAAGGTGAGACAGGCGCAACATTCATCGCCGGGGTGGAGAGCCCAGCATCCGACCCGAATGTGACGGCGGTGGGCGGTGCCAACCTGGTGACGGTGTACGAACCGGGCTCACTCAATTCGCAATATGCGACCGAGAATGCGTGGTCGGATCCGGAAGTTCCGTATGACCCCTATGGCATTGGCGTTAACGCATCCGGTGGCGTGTGGGGTGCCGGCGGCGGTGTGAGCGCAGTGTGGGCAGCGCCCACGTATCAGTCGCTGGTGACCACGACATTTCCCGGGGGGCGCGCAGTCCCAGATATCGGGATGCAGGTTGGCGGCTGCCCGGGCGGCATTTCCGTGCTGAGCCCGAGCGGTGTCTGCAATGGGGGCGACACTTCGAAAAATGGCTACGGCAATACGGACCGCAGCTACGGGATTTTTTCGATTGGCGCAGGGATATCGGGCGGCGGGTTCTATGGATTTATAGGCACCAGCCTGTCGTCACCCGAATTTGCTGGCGTCTTGGCACTGCTGATCGAGCAGAAGGGGCGACAGGGCAACGTGAACCAATTTTTGTATAAGGTCGCCGCCAAGCAGGCGAGCGAAGGGGCGGTTGCAAAATACCTGCATACCGGAATCCCCGGGTTCAATGGAGTGATTCAGTCCAACGTCAGCCCGACCTACAATGTGTCCACGGGTATCGGGACGCCCGTTGTGACGGAGTTGGTCGATGCACCGGGAGGAACAGCGCCGGCGGGCACACCGCGGACGCCGTCTAATCCGTGAGGGTCGGGTAAATCCGAGAAGGCCAGGGGCAGGTCCCCTGGCCTTCCTTACCCGGTCTGAGCGGTCAGTCGCCTAC
>Ga0302325_10018778_pt1 | contig 14555 bp, 16 predicted proteins | sample Palsa_T0_2_FD_201948 | JGI IMG/M metagenome (GOLD analysis project Ga0302325, IMG submission 201948) | Peat permafrost microbial communities from Stordalen Mire near Abisko, Sweden - Palsa_T0_2 | ecosystem: Environmental > Terrestrial > Soil > Palsa > Peat permafrost | place: Sweden: Abisko... | reverse complement strand
TTCAGGCCGGCGGGATGTTCCCGATCCCGTACAGCACGAACTTCCACAACTCCTCCGCCGAGGTGTCGTCCTCGGGCCGGACGGAGGAACCGCCGATCGTCGACGAGAACGCGTTGAACATGATCACTTCGAGGACAACGCCCACCGTCGGCCCACGCCGCAGGTCCTCACGGATCGCCTTGGCGGCCACGGCTTCATCGAGTAACTCTTCGAACAGGGCCACCAGCGGCACGAAGGCCCGAGCGGCCTCCTTCGGGTGCGTGGTGAGGAGCTGTTGGGCGAACTCCGCCATGATGGGCGGTCGCGCATTGACGACGGCCGTCGGCTGTTCCACCGGACGGCACAGGCGGTAGTACTCCACGACGAAGCTATGCAGCCGCTCGAGGGCCTCGTCCTCCTGGGAGATCTCGCCTCGGAGGTGGTCAGCCGTCCACCGCACCGACTCTTCGAACAACGCCAGCAGCAGTTCGTGCTTGCCGCCGAAGTACTGGTAGAAGCTGCGGAGCGACTGGCCGGAGCGCTCGACGACCTCCTGGACGGTGAAGTCCTTGCTCGGACCGGAATTCAGCAGCTCGATGGCGGCGTCCAGGAAGCGTTGGACGCGACTCTCCGCCCGGATGCGGGCGGAGTCCAGCGAGCGAGCTACCGCTTGCTCCCGCCAACTCAGCCTGTCTGTTTCGGGGGTCTCGGCCACAAGTTTGTTCTTCATTACCCCTAAGAGCGTATCTCACGCTGCAGGACACAGTGCATTTCTCCCTGGCGGGGCACCCTTGCTTCGCTGGAAAGAATCACATTCTTGCTCAGCAACGGGAACCGATCACACTGCCGGCTCGATGAGCATGTCCATGCTGGCTGCTCCGCTGTCGGGGACGCGTGGCTGGCGCCACACCTCGACCGGGAACGAGGCGTTGACCAGCGAATAGCAGAGCCAGAGCAGGCGGGTGGCGCTCGGCGGGAGCGCGGTGAACTCGAACTGGTCGATGTAGGCCATGGCGTCCTCGAGCCGGGGAAAGGCCGCATCGTAGAAGGCCTGGAGTTCGTCCAGCGTGCTCGACAGTCGTTTGGCGTAGCGCTCGGCCTCGCTTTCCAGCGACCAGTCGGCAAAGGGCTCGAGATCGCCGAATTCAGTCGGCAGGATTGACATTTCGTTTCGTTTCCGTATTCAGGAAGCGGCCGAGATCCGGACCGGCGTGGCGAAGCTCTTCTGGTAGTCCTCGACGTAGCCCCGGGCCGTCTTGTGAAGTTGCCGGAGCAGGATCTCCTGGTCGTTGAGGGGGAACTGCGAAACGGCCCTCGACTCGAGCATCGTCTGGGTCGCCTCCAGCGTGTTGCCGTCCTGCAGCGAGTACTCCTTGAAGGTGACCGCGGCGAGCTCCTGCTGCAGACGCTCGCGGGCATTCTTCGGAGGCACGAAGTACAGCGTTCCTTCGAAGATGTGCGTGTTGTACGACGTGGGCCAGTAGTGATACGTCAGGTACCACCCGGTCTGCCAGACCAGCACCATGAAATTGGGGAAGAAGACGAACGAGTCGACGCCCCAGGCCCGGTGGCGGGCCGGGTTGATCGCCGGGGGCAACTGGTCCAGTCCGTCGATCCCAGGGCGGTCCCAAGGGCCGAAGAGTCCGCTGCGCAACACCCGCTCGATCGGCTTGACCATGTCGACGTCCTTCGGCGGCGACATCCCGCCCCAGGACGAGACCATGCCGTGGGGGCCGTCGAGCTCGTAGGCCAAGGCCTCGAATCCGTAACCAGAGAGCTTGCGGGACTCCTCTGCCGTGGCCTGCTTCGCGTGGAGAATCGGGGCATGGTAAAACTCGGCGAAGGCGTCGATGAACAACTTCCAGTTCGCCCCCACATCGGCCCGGTACTTGTAGACCTGGGTCATCTGGTCGAACGGGTACCCGACCATTCCCGCGCCCAGATCGCCCAGGTACTCCTGGACCGAAGTGGTGTTGTCGGGATCAAGGTTGACGAAGATGAACCCCTCCCACGTCTCGACCGCGATGGAGGCCAGGCCGTAGTCCTCCCGGTCAAGGTTGAAGAACTCTGACTCTTGCTGGACGAAGGTCAGCTGGCCCTCCACGGAGTAACGCCAGCCGTGGTACTTGCAGGTGAACTGCCGGCAGGTGCCACTCGTCTCTTGGTGCGGATAGTCGTTCCACACCAGCTTGTTGCCACGGTGGCGGCACATGTTGTGGAAAGAGCGGATGGTGCCATCGGGGCTCCGGACGACCACAATGGAGGTCCCGGCGGCATCGAGCTCTTTGGTGAAGTAACTACCCGAACGGGGCAACTGCTCCACCCGGCCGACGTTCAGCCAGGTTCGGCCGAAGATCGCCTTGCGCTCGAGCTCGTAGTGCTCGGGGGATATGGAGTCCTCATAGGAGACAGGCCCGGTGCCCAACTCCGGGTAGTGCTCGGTCCAGCTGCCCTCACTGGGCTTCGCGAAATGCGCCACGTCTTTCCTCCACTTCCGCTTGGGACCCCTCCACGATATCACAGATCTTCAAATAAGAGAATGTCATTTCCGCAGGAGATCCTCGTCGAGCTCGATCCCGAAGGATCGAAAGGCCAGTGCCAGAATTTCGTAGGCGCCGACCGTGAAGACCAGGTCCATCAGTTGCTGATCGCCGAACTCGCCGGCCAGGGCCTGCCACGTCGCATCGGCGATCTCACCGGCCCCGATCAACTCGTCAACCGCCCGCAGCATGGCGGCATCATGCGGGGACCATCCCGGGGCGTCGGGACCGGCCGCGATCCGCTCCACTTCGCCCGGGTCCAGGCCGACGTCGGCCGCCAGGACGCGATGCTGCTCCCACTCGTAGGCCGAGCCGCGGAGGGTGGCCACCCGCAGGACCAACAGCTCGCGTTGGCGCGGGGTGAGCGTCGAGGCGAACAGGATGTAGCCGTTGAAGGTGTTGAACGCCGCGGTGAGCGCCGGGTGGCGGGCCAGGGTGCCCAGCGCGTTGAGTGCCTTAGGTCGATCCTTGGTCTGCGGAAGGGGATGGCGGGACTCTGCCGGCCGTAACGCGGCGAGGGCCGCCCGCATCTCCACTGGCCACTCCTTGGGTGGCAACGGCGCGATCCGTGGCACCTAGGTGTTCCGGCCGCCGTTGACACCGATGACCTGCCCGGTGATGTAGCTGGCCTCCTCCCGGACGAGGAAGGCACACGTCGCCGCGATGTCCTCGGGACGGCCGACTCGGCGTACCGGCGTAAGCGCCGCATGGTGCTCCACCCCTTCGCCCAGCAGGCCCTTGCGCTCGGAGGCGCGCAGCATCGGGGTGTCGATGAATCCGGGCGGGATCGTGTTGACGGTGATCCCTTTCGGGCCCAGCTCGAGGGCCAGTGCCTTGGTGAACCCGATCACTCCAGCCTTGGCGGCCACGTAATGGGCCATGAGCGGCTGCCCTCCGTGGGCGCTGGACGACGAGATGTTGACGATCCGGCCCCACCTCTCCTCGACCATGTCGGGCACGACGGCCTGGCAACAGTCGAAGGTGCCGGTGAGGTTGACGGCGAGGATGCGGCTCCACTTCTCGGCCGTGATGGAGAGGAAGCGGTCGAACCCGTCGAGTCCGGCGCTGTTCACCAGGATGGTCGGCCGGCCGAACTGCTCGCGCACGGCGGTCACCCCTTCATCGATCTGCCCCCGGTCCGTGACATCGACCCGCAGGCCCACAGCGGTACCGCCTGCCGCCACAATTTTTGCCGCCGCCGCCTCGGCCGCCTCGCCGTCACGGTCGAAGATGGCGACGGCGTTGTGGTCGGCGGCCAGCCGTTCGCTGATGGCGAACCCGATCCCCGAGGCGCCGCCCGTCACGATGGCTGTGCGTTCGAAACTCACTGGATCGGCTCATTTCCATGCAAGGTCGTGCGATGCATGTCCCGGGGGGAGGCGGCGTCGTACGGGCGGGCCCGGTGCAACACGCCGCGATTGTCCCAGATCACCAGGTCGCCGACTTCCCATTGGTGCCGGTAGATCCGCTCCGGGGTGGTCGACCGTTCGAGGAGGTCGTCCAGCAGGGCCCGGCCCTCGTCGAAGTCCAGGCCGACCACGTGCGAAGCCGTGGCCCCGAGTACCAGCGAACGGCGGCCCGATTGGTGGGTCCATACCAGTGGGTGCTCCTTCGAGGGACGTGAACGCCAGATGGCCACCTCCTCGGGTGACGGGTCTTTGTTCACCAGTCGCTGCGACGCTTCGATGGTGTGGACGACCCGAAGGGAGAGATAGCGCTCCTTCTCCTTTTCCGAGAGATCCTCGTAGGCGGCATACGTGCTCGAGAACTCCGTCTCACCGCCTGACTCTGCCACGGCGTGCGCGCTGAGCAGCGTGGCCATGATCGGGGCGTCTTCGGTGCAGCCGTCGATGTGCCAGTCGAAGGTCCCGCGCAGGTACGCAGCCGCCGGGTTCTTCGCCGGGTCGAGTGTGACCCGGAAGATCTCGGGGTTCTCCCCCCGGCCGAAGACCTCCACCCGACCCAGCGTCTTGCTGAACGCCACCTGCGTGGCATCGTCGATGTGCAGCCCGCGAAAGACGAGGGCCCCATGGGTGTCGAGGGCTTCGAGGATCCACTCCGAGAGCGACGCATCACTCAGCAGGCGATCACCATCGACGCCGACCATGGCTGCGCCGACGGTCGCCCCGAGCTTCTCCGTGGTGAGGACGGTCATTCGGTTCTCCTTCGAGCCGACCAAGATAGAGGAAGATTACTCGTTTTAAAGAATATCATTTCCAGTGGGGCGCGCACGGGCGTCTGACCTGGCAGCTCGCCCATACTCCCGAACGCTCGGCCCCGATTCGGCGACGCCGCCACGCCGGGCCCCTGCCCACCTGATCCAGGGCAATTGCCATTCTAGGAGAACTTCGTTATCGTTTGGAAACATGGCACTTTCGCGCCCTGAAGTGGGCGCAACAGGCACCGCACACGACCACGGGTTCCATCCATTGCGCGTGGCACGGGTGATTGCCGAGACGGCCGAGGCCAGTTCCTTCGTCCTCGATGTGCCCGATGAGCTCAGGTCGGCCTTCGCCTACGAGGCGGGCCAATTCTGCACCTTCCGCGTGCGCATCGACGACCGGGTGCTCCTGCGCTGTTACTCCATGTCGTCCTCCCCGGCGGTGGACGCCGAACTGACGGTCACCGTCAAGCGAACACCGGGCGGCGTGGTGTCGAACTGGATGAACGACGAGCTGACCGAGGGCGACACGCTCGAGGCGACCCGTCCGGCCGGCGTGTTCCGCCTGGGACCGAGCCCGGGTGATCTCGTGGCGTTCAGCGCCGGGAGTGGGATCACACCGGTGCTCTCCTTGATCAAGTCGGCGCTCTCCACGACGACCCGCCGGGTACGGCTCCTCTACGCCAACCAGCACCGCGACGCGGTGATCTTTGCCTCCGAGCTCGAATCGCTCGGACGGCACTACGGCGAGCGCTTGTCCGTGTCACACCATCTCGACGTCGACCGGGGGCTGGTGCAGGCGGAGACCATCGGTGACTTCGCCGACCTGGCAGACGACCCCGAGTTCTACGTCTGCGGTCCCGGCCCGTTCATGGACCTCGTCGAACAGTCCCTCCACTCGCGTGGAGTTGCCCCGACGCGGATCCATATCGAGCGATTCACGCCCGCCGAGTCGATGGACGAAGCCGAGCCCTCAGCCTCCCCGGGGATGGAGGCAACGGAAGAGGCGCCGGCACAGGTCACGGTGGAACTGGACGGCCGAGCGAGCACCGCCGACTATCGACCGGGTACGACGGTCCTGCAGACGGCTCGGCAGATGGGCCTGTCTCCCCCGTTCTCCTGCGAGGCCGGGAGCTGCGCCACCTGCATGGCCATGCTGGTGGAGGGGACGGCGGCCATGCACGTCAACAACGCCCTCACCGACGACGAGGTGGCGCAAGGCTGGATACTTACCTGTCAGGCTGTACCGACAAGCCCGTCGGTGCGTGCCGTTTACGACTATGAGGAGGGGTAATGGAAAAACTGCCGATCGACGATGTGATCGAGATAGAGCAACTGCTGGCCCGCTACGCCGTGGGTATGACCAGGGACGACATCGACACCGTCCTTGACGTCTTCACCCCGGACGGCACGTACAGCGCCTTCGGGGACGCCTACCAACTGACCGACTTCCCGGCCCTGGTGGCGGCAGCACCCAAGGGCCTGTTCCTGGTGGGCCCGCCCGCCCTCAACCTGGACGGCGACGTCGGGGACGGCCAGCAGCCGCTGTGCTTCGTCGAACAGACGACGCACGACATGCGCATCGGCTATTACTCGGACACCTACCGCCGCACGCCCGACGGCTGGCGTCTGCACACCCGGTCGATGACGTTTCTCCGCAAGAGCGGTGCCCGGGACTCGGGCCGGGCCCACGACCCGACGCGTCCCGCGCCCACGCATTGATGGAGATCGCCGAGTTCCGCCTCGCGCTGGACTCCTGGCTCGACGAGAACGAGTCCCTCCTGATCGATGAGCGCCGCGCCGCGGCGACCCTCGATGAGCAGATGGCCCACCTGGCCAAGGTCAAGCGCATGGCGTACGAGGCCGGCTTCATGCGCTGGGGTTGGCCAGAGCGTGTCGGGGGTTTCGGAGGGTCCACGATGTTGCGCGCCTATCTCGGTGAAGCCCTGACTTCACGAGACATGGTGGAGCCCGGCATCTACTCCATGACCGAGGTGTTGGCGCCCACCATGATCGATTACGCCACGCCAGAGCTCGCCGCGGCAATGGTGCCGCGGCTGCTGCGCGGCGACGAGACCTGGTGCCAGGGGTTCTCGGAGCCCGGCACGGGAAGCAACCTGGCCTCGCTGTCGTGCCGCGCTACCCGAACAACAGGAGGATGGAGCGTCACCGGCCAGAAGGTCTGGACCAGCTTGGCCCAGTTTGCCGACCGCTGCGTGCTCCTCACCCGGACCGGGACGCCGGACTCGGCCCACAAGGGGATCACCGCCCTCTTCGTCGACATGGACAGTCCGGGGATCACCGTGCGGCCCATCGAGACGATGCACGGCGCGGCTGAGTTCTCCGAGGTCTTCTTCGACGACGTCGTCGTGCCCGTCGACCGCACCCTCGGCGAGGAGGGACAAGGCTGGGCGGTCGCCATGGATCTTCTTCCCTATGAACGGAGCACTGCTCTGTGGCACCGGGCCGCGTTCCTCGGCCGCCGACTGCAACTCCTCCTCCGGGCCGCCCCATCCGGGGCACTCGACCCCGGTGCCGTGGGGGAGGTGGCCCAGCTCCTCTACGCGCTGCGCGCCCGCTCGAGGACCACGCAACGCCGACTGGCCGGCGGCGAACGCCTCGGACCCGAGACATCCATCGACAAGGTGCTGGTGGCCACGGCCGAACAAGCCGTGTTCGACCTCGTCGCCGACGGCCTGTCCACCGATGTCCTCATCAAGGATGATCCAACCAGCGAGCGCTGGCGGCGGGAGTTCCTGTACTCGAGGGCCGCCACCATCTACGGCGGGACGGCGGAGATCCAGAGGAACATCATCGCCCGCCGACTCCTCGACCTCGGGGCGGACCGGTGATGGACCCCGGCGATCTCATCCTCTTCGAGCGGAGTCTGCAGCACGCCGTGGGAGTGCACGACGGCCAGGCGCTCGACGCCGCGCTGCTCGAGCTCGGGTGGCACGATGCGCTCGGCCACGACACACAGACGGCGATCGCGACCCTCTTTTCGCTCCAAGGTTCCGAGCACACGACGTCCGCGTCCCTGGACCATGTCCTGACCCTTCGTTTGGGGCTGGAGCGAGCGCTGCCGAGCGGTGTCGTACTGCCCGCGCTCGGGCAGGTGGACCCACCCGGCGAGTATGAAGGCGACCATCTCGTCGTGCGCGGCCTGGGCAGCGCCGCGTTAGAGGACCACGAAGAGACGATCGTGGTCGCCCGGGACGGTCACGCAACTGTTGTCGTCGATGTACCCACGGCGGCCCTGACCGTCCGCCGGATTCACGGTATGGACGCCGAGCTCGAACTGGTCGAGGTCACCGCCACGCTGGACGTCATGGAGGCGCGGCAGAAGTTGTCGCCCTCGGCGTGGCCGTCCTCGGTCGCTCTGTGCCAACTGGCCGTGGGGCACGAACTGGTCGGCGCCGCCAGGAAGATGCTGGAGCTGGCCCGGCGACACGCACTGGAGCGAGCTCAGTTCGGTCAGTTCATCGGCCAGTTCCAGGCGGTGCGCCATCGCCTGGCCGAGGCACTCGTCGCCATAGAGGCCGCGGACGCCATGCTGGGCGCGGCATGGGAAGACGAGTCTCCGACCGCGGCGGCCGTCGCCAAGGCGTTGGCCGGCCGAGCCGCGCGCACGGCGGCCCGGCACTGCCAGCAGGTGCTGGCGGGCATCGGTTTCACCTCGGAGCACGAGCTCCATCGCTACATCAGGAGTGTCCTCGTGCTCAATGAGCTCTTCGGGGGCTCGCGAACGCTGACCACTGCGCTCGGGGTGGAGCTGTTGACGACGCAGCAGCTGCCGGCTCTGGTGCCGCTCTGAGGGCCAGGAGCGCTCGACAATCGGGAAGATGCGCGTTTCAAAACGATGAGGCCAGCGAAGAGAGGAGTTCGCGCGTGCGTTTGGACGATGCGATCAGCTCTTCACGCGACTCGCCGATCGGCACCACTCTCATCGAAATGTCGGTGACGCCGGCATCGGCGAACGAGCGCAAGCGCCGCAGGATCGTCGACTCGCTCCCGGCCACGAGAATGTCGCCCACTGTCCGCGCGTCGCCGTGGTCGAGCAGCTTCTGGTAGTTCGGCGATACCTCGGCCTCGGCCAGTATGCGGTTGGTGCGGGCCACGGCGACCTCGACCTCCTGATCGCCACAGGCACAGACGGGAATTCCTGCGACGACGCGCGGCGGCGGCCTGTTTGCCGCCTCGGCCGCGCGCGTGAGGGTCGGGACGATATGCGACCCGATGGCGCGCTCGTCGGCCATCCACAAAATCGTCCCGTCGGTCCGTTCACCGCAGAGGCGCAGCATCAGCGGCCCCAGCGCGGCCAGCAGCAACGGGGTCGGTGCGACGTCGGTGATGTCGAGAGGATTGTGCACGCGGAAGAAGTCGTTCTCGACGTCTACCGGGCCGGGAGCGCCCAACGCCTGGTCCAGGACGTCGAGGTAGGCGCGCATGGTGGCCACGGGCTGCTCGTAGGGCAGTCCCATCATCTCGTCGATGATCCAATGATGCGAGACGCCCAGCCCGAGCGCCAGACGTCCTTCGCAGACCGCCTGCACGGAGAGGGCCTGCTGGGCCAGCGCCACGGGGTGGCGGGGCTGGACCGGCACGACGGCCGTCCCGATTTCGATACGGGACGTGGCGGCGCCCACGACGGTGGCGGCAGTGAGCGCATCGAACTCATCGGGGATCTGAGGGATCCACACTGTCGCCAGGCCGGCCGCTTCCGCCCACTGTGCGTCGGCCTGGAGTCGCGCCACCTTGGAGCGGTAGCGACCTCGCTCAGGCCCCATCATCAAGCCGACTCGCATGGCGCACTCCTCCCGACCTCATCGTGCGCGCTCCATGGTCCGCCTGTGCGAGCCCGAAGCGGCGGTCTGACGATAATCATCATCTCATTTTTCCGCAACTACCCTGCCGCCAGCTGAAACGGTATTATCAGGTGGTGACGACCGACAGACCACAGGTGCAGCCAGAGCCGAGGATGCTGATCGACGGAGCGCTGGTCGAAGCGAGCCACGGCCAGACGTTTTGGAACGTCAATCCCGCCACCGAGGAACCGCTCGGCCAGGTGGCCGACGCGTCGGTCCACGACATGCAGCGCGCCATCGGGGCGGCGCGGCGGGCCTTCGATCACACCGACTGGTCCAGCAACCGAGCCTTGCGGCGGCGTTGTCTCGAGCAGCTCCATCACGCCCTCGACGCCGTGCGGGAGGAGTTGCGTGAGCAACTCATCCTCGAAGTCGGGTGCCCCCGGATGCTCACCTTCGGCCCCCAACTCGATGCCCCCCTCGACGGCGCGCTGAGCTACCCGGCCCAATTGATCGACGAGTTTGCCTGGGAGACCGACCTTCCGGTGGCGCCGGACTTCCGGGGCAACAAGAATGCCCGTCGCATCGTCAAAGAGCCCGTGGGCGTCGTGGGGGCCATCGTGCCCTGGAACTACCCGTTCGAGGTCTCGGTGACAAAGCTCGCCCAGGCCCTCGCCACCGGGAACACCGTGGTGCTCAAGCCGGCCCCGGACACCCCATGGAACGCCACGCTCCTCGGTCGGGTCGTGGCGGAGAACACCGACATCCCGCCCGGTGTCCTCAACGTCGTCACGTCCTCAGATCATCTGGTCGGCGAGGAACTCACCCTGTCACCAGAGGTCGACCTCATCTCCTTCACCGGCTCGACCGCCGTGGGGAAGCGGATCATGAAGAAGGGCGCGGCCACGCTCAAGCGGTTGTTCCTCGAGCTCGGCGGCAAGTCCGCCACCATCGTGCTGGACGACGCCGACTTCCCGACTGCCATGATGACCGGCCTGGCGGTCTGCTCGCACGCCGGCCAGGGGTGCGCCATCCCCACCCGGATGCTCCTGCCCCGGTCCCGGTACGACGAAGGGGTGGCGATCCTCAGGTCCATGTTCGCCTCGGTGCCCTACGGTGACCCGCAACGACCCGACGTGATCATGGGCCCGCTCATCTCGGAGAAACAACGCGACCGGGTTCTGGGCTACATCGATCGGGGGGTAACGGACGGGGCCACACTCGCGGTCGGAGGGGGTCGCCCACGCGATCTCCCGCGGGGTTGGTACGTGGAACCCACCTTGTTCACCGAGGTCGACAATTCCATGGCGATCGCCCGGGAGGAGATCTTCGGCCCGGTGCTGGTCGTCATCGCGTTCGACGACGATGACGATGCCGTCCGGATCGCCAACGACAGCAACTACGGATTAGGCGGGGCGGTCCTCTCCGGCTCGTTGGAGCGATCCCTGGCCGTCGCTGCCCGCGTCCGCACGGGCGTCTTGAGCATCAACGGCGGCATGGTGTACGGCGCCGACCTTCCCTTCGGGGGCTACAAGGACAGTGGCATCGGCCGGCAGAACGGGATCGCCGGCTTCGACCAGTACCTCGAGACGAAGTCGCTGGCCTGGCCGGCCGGCTGAATTAACCGGGCCCGGGCGGCCCCGGACGAGGAGCCCGGCCCGCTCAGTGGGCCGTCCTGAGCTCGCGCTTGAGCACCTTTCCGGACGGATTGCGCGGCAGGGCGTCGAGAAAGACGATGGCCTTGGGGACTTTGAAACGAGCGAGCTGGGCCCGGCAATGCTCGAGCAGCGCGTCGCCGGTCACCGTGGCGTCGTCGCGCCGGACGACGAAGGCGACGGGGACCTCGCCCCAACGGTCATCGGGACGGGCCACCACGGCTGCCTCGAGCACGGCTTCGTGCTCATAGAGCACACGCTCGATTTCCGAGCTGGCGATGTTCTCGCCGCCCGAGACGATCATGTCCTTGAATCGATCCACAATGTAGAGATAGCCGTCCTCGTCGCGCATGCCGACGTCCCCGGTATGGAACCACCCTCCGTCGAACGCGGCGGCCGTCGCCTCGGGGTCCCGCCAATAGCCCTTGAACACCTTCGGTCCCCGCATCACGATCTCCCCGGGTTCGCCGGCGGGCACCGATGCCCCATCCCCGTCCCAGATGTCGAGGTCGAGAAAGAGGCACGGGCGGCCCACGCTGCCGAGCTTGCTGATCAGGCTGTGGCGATCGAGGAAGGTGTCCCCCGACACGGTCTCGGTGAGACCGTACGCATCGGCGAACCAGGCCCGAGGGAACGTGCGCTGGACGCGTTCGATGAGCGGGATCGGCATCTTCTCCCCGCCGTTGATGACCACCCGCAAAGACGAGAGATCTCGCCGCTCGATGCCGGGCAACGCCATGATCGCGTTGACCATGGCGGGAGCCAGCCACACCGCGGTCACACGCGATCGCTCGAGCTCGTCGACCACGTCGGCGGCGTCGAAGACACGATGGATGATGGTCGTGGCTCCGGCGGCGATCAGCGAGGTCGTCGTGAGGTCGAGGGCGCCGACGTGGTAGAGCGGTCCACACGCCAGACCGAGGTCGGCGCTGGTGAAGCCGAACTCGACAATGTGCGCCAGATTCTTCCAGGCCAGATTGGCGTGCGTGATCATGACGCCTTTGGGTCGCCCCGTGGTGCCCGACGTGTACATCAAGCGGTGGATGTCGTCGGCCTCGGCGCGGACGCGGGCGCCGCTCCAGTCGGGCACACGCAGATCAGGGAGGGCGATCCATCCGACCTCGGTCGTCGGCACCGCGCACACGCGCACGAGAGCCCCCTCCATGCCCTCGATGGCCCGGCGGGCCAGATCGATGAGTCGCTCGTCGCACACCAACGCTCGAGATCCGGAGTGCTCGAGGATGTAGCGCACCTCGGGTGCGGCGAGCCTCCAGTTGATGGGCATGGCGATGGCGCCCAGATAGTTGGCGGCAAAGACCGTCTCGAGGAACTCCGGGCTGTTGTAAGAGAGAAGAGCCACCACGTCGCCCCGACCGACCCCTTGCTCGGCCAGGCCGCCGGCCAGTGCAGTGGCCCGTCGGGCCATCTCGCCATAGGTCGTGGTCTCCCCCTCGAACACAGTGATCGCCTTCTCGGGCGACCGGGTGGCGTGATGGGCAAGCACGGCGAACCAGTTCAGATCCGGCTGCATCAGCGGAGCGGACATCATGATGGGGACGCAACCTCTCTGTGGAGCAGCCCGCTAACCTCGCTCCCAATGGCACGGTCGGAAGCAACCGATGACTCTCCCCGCAGGGCGAACTGGCAAGCGCGTCGCCAGGTGATCATCGACACGTCAGCGCCCGTCTTCGCCCAACACGGCTACCACGCCACCGGCATCATGCAACTCTGTGCCGCCAATGATCTCGGCAAGGGCGCGCTGTACCACTACATCGGTTCCAAAGAGGAGCTCTTGGCGGCCATCCATGACCGGGTGATGGACGAAGTGATGCTCGGTGCCGAGCGCGTGGCGGAAGCCGGAGGGTCGCCCTCGCAGCAACTGGCCATGCTGGGCGACGAGTTGCTCGACGTGATCCACCGCTACCCGGATCACGTCTGGGTCTTCCTGCACGAGTTCCCCGCCCTCACCGGTGAACGCGCCACAGCGTTCCGCGGCCGCCGCCGCGAGTACGAGAGACGGGTCGAGGCGGTTCTCCAGGCCGGGGTCGACTCGGGCGAGTTCCGTGAGGTCGAGCCGCGGCTCACGGCAATGGCCTGGCTCGGGATGCACAACTACACCTACCTGTGGCTGAAGGCCGGGGGGCGGTTGTCGGCGCGCGACGTGGCCAAACCGTTCGCCGAGATCTTCATGCGGGGGATCGTCAACCCGACCACCGCACCGCACCACTAGCTGCGCTCACGGCGCGGCATACCCGCCGTCGACGACCATCGCCGATCCGGTTGTCCAGCGCGAGGCATCACCGGCGAGGTAGGAGTAGGCCCCCACGAGGTCGTCGGCCGATCCGAGGCCGAGAGGATGACGCGCCGCTACGGCGTCAAGTGCTGCGGGGGGAAGATCGGCATGGATGGCGGAGAGGAACGTCCCCGGGCACACGCAATTGACGCGGATCCCGTCCCGGGCGTATTCCACGGCCGCTACCTTGGCCAGCTGGATCACGGCTGCTTTGGTGGCGCAGTAGGGCGCCGCGTGTGACCACGCCGTCATCCCGGAGACCGACGCCGTGAGGATGATGGAGCCCGAGCCTTGAGGGCGCATGAAGCCGACGGCGGCGCGGATCCCGTTGACGGCACCGAGGACGTTGATGCGGAAGGCGCGTTCCCAGTCTTCGGTGGTCAGGTTGTGGATCCGTCCGTTCGGCGACAGGACCCCGGCGTTGCTGATCAGGACGTCGAGGCGTCCGAATCGCTCGACCGCCAAGGCGACGGCGGCCTCGACTGCGGCGAAGTCACTGACGTCGGCCAGCGTCGTCTCGACTGAGCCCTCAATGGGAGGCAGCGCGGCGACGGTCGCCTCGAGCGAAGCTCCACTGATGTCGCTCAGGAGGAGATCGGTGTCGGGCTCGCCGGCCAGCTGCCGCGTCACTGCCGCACCGAGCGCGCCTCCGGCTCCTGTGATGGCAACGACCCGACGTGGCGCCGTCATACCAGCAAGTATCCGCCATCCACGTTGAGCACGGTGCCGGTGACGAACGAGGAGGCGTCGGACACCAAGAACTGGTACGCCCCGACCAGTTCGGTCGGTGCACCCCAACGGCGTTGTGCCGTGTGCCCGGTAATGGCGGCGGAGAGCTTCGGGTTGTTCTTCCATCCTTCGGCCAGTGGCGAATCGAACCATCCGGGAGCAACGACGTTCACCGTGATGCCGGCGGGTGCCAGATCGAGCGCCAGGCCCTTGGCCACACCGACCACCCCGGCCTTGGACGCGCTGTAGGCGGCGAGCCCTTTGCGCGGCCGCTCCCCCACCACCGAGCCGGTGAAGATCAATCGGCCCCCATCGGTCATCACCCGGGCCGCGGCGCGGGCGCCGAGGAAGGCGCCGGTCAGGTTCACCTCGAGTATCTGGCGCCAGACCGAG
>Ga0302325_10018777_pt1 | contig 14555 bp, 12 predicted proteins | sample Palsa_T0_2_FD_201948 | JGI IMG/M metagenome (GOLD analysis project Ga0302325, IMG submission 201948) | Peat permafrost microbial communities from Stordalen Mire near Abisko, Sweden - Palsa_T0_2 | ecosystem: Environmental > Terrestrial > Soil > Palsa > Peat permafrost | place: Sweden: Abisko... | reverse complement strand
TTTCGCGAGCGCCACGTAGTAGGCGAGGTCGTATTTCGGACGGTTCGGATCGAGGATGTCGCCCGTGTAGCACATCGTCGCTTCACACAGCTTACCGCTCTCGATGACCGCGTCGATCGAGACGCGCATGTTCTCGACCCAGTTGAGCGAGTCGAACACGCGAAATACGTCGATGCCCGCTTCGGCCGCCTGCCCGACGAAGTAGCGCACGACGTTATTGGGATAGCTCGTGTAGCCGACCGCGTTCGCTCCGCGCAGCAGCATCTGCAGCAAGATGTTCGGCACTGCGTCGCGGATCGCACGCAACCGCCACCACGGGCTTTCCTTGAGGAAGCGCATCGCGACGTCGAACGTCGCGCCGCCCCAACACTCGAGCGAGAACAGCTCGGGCAGAAGGTGCGCGTAGGCCGGCGCGATGCGCAAGATATCGCGCGTGCGCACCCGCGTGGCGAGCAAGGACTGATGCGCGTCGCGGAACGTCGTGTCCGTCATCAGGACGCGGCGCTCGTCCTTCATCCACTCTGCGAACTTCTGGGGACCGAGTGCGAGCAGCATGTCGCGCGTGCCGCGTTTGAGTTCGCCTTCGTCCGTCACCGGGACGGCCGGTTCGACGCGCGCTTCTGCGGGCGTGCGGCCGCGCACCTCGGGATTGCCGTTGACGATGACTTCGCCGATGAAGCTGAGCACGCGCGTCGCGCGGTCGCGGTAGCGGCGCATGTCGACGAGACCCGAGTGTTCGTCGAGGAATCGCGTCGTCACCGTGCCGTTCTTGAAATCGTCGTGCTCGAGCAGCGCATCGAGGAAGGCGACGTTGGTCGTGACGCCGCGGATGCGAAACTCGCGCAGCGCGCGCAGCATCCGTAGCCGAGCTTCTTCGAAGGTCGGCGCCCAGACCGTGACCTTCTCGAGCAGCGAGTCGTAAAACGGCGTGACGACCGCCCCCGCGTACGCGGTCCCGCCGTCGAGCCGCACGCCGAATCCCGTAGCCGGCCGGTACGCCGTGATCTGTCCGTACGTGGGCGTAAAGTTGTGCATGGGATCTTCGGTCGTGATCCGGCACTGCATCGCGTGGCCGCGCAGGACGATCGCGTCCTGCGGCGGCACGCCGCTTTCCGGGGTTCCGATCGCCGCGCCCTCGGCGATGCGAATCTGTGCCTTGACGAGATCGATCCCGGTAACGACCTCGGTGACGGTATGCTCGACCTGAATGCGCGGATTGACTTCTATGAAATAGCAGCGTTGCGCGTCGACGTCGACGAGAAATTCGACGGTTCCGGCATTGTCGTAACCGACGGCGCGTGCGAGCGCGAGCGCGGCCCCGAGCATGCCGTCGCGCAAGTCGTCCGGCAGGTTGCGTGGCGGGGCCTCCTCGACGACTTTTTGATGACGGCGCTGAACGCTGCAGTCACGCTCCCCGAGGTGCACGACGTTGCCCACGGAGTCGCCGAGGACTTGAACCTCGACGTGGCGCGCGTTGCGCACGTACTTCTCGACGTAGAGCTCGTCGTTGCCGAACGCGGCAGCCGCTTCTTCGCGCGCGGTCCCGAGCAGCTCGCGCATCTTCTCCGCGCTCTCGAGGACGCGCATCCCGCGACCGCCGCCGCCCCAGCTGGCCTTGAGCATGACCGGGAAACCGACGCCGCTTGCGATCTCGACGGCCTCGTCGATCGAGCGCGGCAACGCGCCGCTTGCGGGGACGACGGGGACCCTCGATTCGACGGCGATCGCGCGCGCTGCGACCTTGTTCCCAAAGCGGCGCATCGTCGATGACGACGGCCCGACGAAGATGATGCCGGCGCTGCGTACGGCGTCTGCGAAGTCGGGATTCTCCGACAAAAATCCGTAACCGGGATGGATCGCATCGACGCGTGCCTCGAGTGCGATGCGCACGATGTCGTCGACGTCGAGATAGGCTTGCACGGGCGACCTGCCGGCGCCGACGAGATAACTCTCGTCCGCCTTGAAGCGGTGCAGCGCGAAACGGTCTTCGTGTGAATAGATCGAGACCGTCGATATCCCGAGCTCGGTCGCGGCGCGCAGCACGCGAATGGCAATCTCACCGCGGTTCGCTACGAGCAAGCGGCGAATGCGGCCGCCCGAGGCATCAATATAGGCCATCTCCGGTGTAGTTGACATCAGGGGCGCGAAGCCTCCCGCTCGTCACGCGAGAGAAGGGGCCGCAAGAAGCCCTGGCTTTCCTCGAGCAGATCGCGCGCGGCGGCGGCGTCGACGCCGCGCCGGTGCATGACGACCGCGACCTTGACGCTGCCTCCGGCGGCCGAAAGCAGCTCGCGGGCTTGCGCCGCTTCCACCTCGGCCAGCGTTGCGATGAGCCTCGTAGCGCGCGCGTGGAGCTTCGCGTTGGTCGCGACGACGTCGACCATGAGGTTGTCGTAGACGCGGCCGAGCCGGATCATCGTCGCGGTCGAAATCGCGTTGAGGACGAGCTTCTGCGCGGTTCCCGCCTTGAGCCGCGTCGAGCCCGCGATGGGTTCCGCGCCGGTCTCCGTGACGATGCGAAGTTCGGCTGCACGAGCGAGCGGTGAGTCCCCGACGCTCGTGATCCCGATCGTCAGCGCGCCGAGTTTGCGCGCCGCATCGATTGCCGCGACGACGTACGCGGCGCCGCCGCTCGCCGAGATACCGACGACCGCATCGCGGGCGGTCGTTGTATCCCGAACGGCATCGGCCCCGGCGCCCGCACGATCTTCCGCGCCCTCCACGGCGCGCACGAGCGCCTCGGCTCCGCCCGCGATGTGCGCGACCACGAGGTCCGGCGGGGTTCCGAAGGTCGGGGGACACTCGGCCGCGTCCAGCATTGCGATCCGCCCGGAGGTCCCTGCCCCGACGTAGTGGAGGCGGCCGCCGGCGCGCATCCGCGCGACGATCGCGTCGACCGCGCGTGCGATCGCGCCGCCCGCGCGCTCGACGGCCGCGGCGGCTTCCGCTTGTTCGCGCGCGAGCAGGTCGACGATCCGGATCGTCTCGAGCGTGTCGAGATCGCGCGTCAAAGCGCTCTGCGCCTCGGTACCCGGCGGCGGCTGCGTCACAACAGCGCTTCCGCGAAGCGCAGCGCCGCGCGCAGCGGCTCGTCGCGCAGGCGCACCACGGCCGCGCCCGGGATTTCGTTCGTGATGCGCGTCTCGAGCAAAAACGACAGCAGCGAATTCTCGCGCAGCAGGCCGCCCGCGAAGACGACGCTTGGCGAGGCATCCATGAGGCCGCTCTGGTGGGCGGCCGCGCGGGCCAGGTCGCCGAGTTCTTGCGCCGCAGTCTGCACGATCTTCGTGCTGGCGCGATTCCCTTTGCCCGCAAATGCGAGCACGTTCGGCGCGAGCGCGGCCAAGCGCGAGATGTCCCGCGGCGCGCCGTAGATCGCGGCGAGCAACGCGTCGCGGTCCGGCGCCGCGAGAACGCGCGCGACGAAATCGGTCGTCTCGTCGGGCTGCGCCCGGCCATCGTACACCCGAGCGAGCAACTTGCAGGCGGCCCATCCGATCGCAAAAGCGGAGCCTTCGTCTCCCAAAAAGTAGCCGGCGCCGCCGACGCGCGCACGCGCGTCACCGTTCTCCGCGTACGCGACGCTGCCGGTTCCCGAAATCACGACGATCCCCGGCCCTTCCGGCAGCGCCGCGCGCAAAGCGACGCGCGTATCGTCCTCCACGACGAGGTGCGAGGTCGCAGGAAACGCGAGACGCAGCGAGGCCAGCAATTCGTCGCGCGCGGCCGCGCGGCCGGCGCCGGCAGCGGCAACGAATAGCGCGTCGGCCGTGACTCCCCCGGTCACGCGTCGCACCGCGGCCGCAATCTCGGCCGCCGCCGCGAACGATCCTACCGAACTTGCGTTTGCCGGGCCCGCGCGCGCCGTCGATTCGAGGCGGCCGCCGCGTGAGAGCGCGGCGAGGGTGGCGGTCCCGCCGGCATCGACGCCGACTGCGATGGGCTCGGTCATCTCCGGTCGTTCGGCGTGCATTCGTCAGCTATCTTCGCGAGGAGGGCACCCAGGCCCCAGGGCGCGATCGCGCCGAGGAGCGCCGGACGCGATGCCCCCGTCGCTCCGGGCAGACTTGCCGGCCGGCCGCGCAAGGTCTCGTAAGCGAGGACCGCAAACGCGACGGCTTCTTTCGCATCCGGATCGATCCCGTGCCGGTCGCTGCGTTCGAGGATCGAGCCGTCACGAGCCAAGCGCTCTTCCAGCATCGCGAAGAGGGTTGCGTTGCGCACTCCGCCGCCGCTCGCGATCACGCGCGCCGCAGCCGGTCCGTAGTTCGCGAGGCTGTCGGCAATCGTGGCGACGGTCAACGCGCACAAGGTCGCGCAACCATCCTCGAGCGAGAGCGAAGCGAGCGTCGCGGCGTGTGCGTCGAGGAAGCTTTCGCCGAAGCGTTCGCGACCGGTCGACTTCGGCGGCGGCAACACGAAATAAAAGGCTTCGCGCCCAATCAGGTCGGCGACCATGCCTTCGTCCACGACGCCCCGCGCCGCGTATGCGCCGTCGCGGTCGTAGGTTTCGGCGCCGTTCGTGCGACGCGCGACGAACGCGTCGACGAGCATATTCCCCGGACCCGTATCCCAGGCAAGCGCGTCGGCCGCGGCGGCGCCGCGGCGGAGGACGGTGACGTTCGCGATCCCGCCGAGGTTGAGCGCGACCACGTCGCGATCGGCCGATGCGAACAGCAGCGCGTCGACGTACGGAACGAGTGGCGCGCCGTTACCGCCGAGGGCGCAGTCCGCGCGGCGAAAATCGAACACGACGCTCGCGTTCACGGCGTCGCGTACGAGATACGGATCGCCGATCTGCATCGTCTGTGCCGCTTCGCCTCGATGAAACAGCGTCAGACCGTGACTCGCGACGAAGTCGACCGGCTCGCCCCCCGCGACGCGGACCGCCGCACGCGCGAAGATCTCGCCGAGCAAACGGTCGAGCGCGGCAACGTCCGCGGGAGGCGCCTCGTTCGGGGGGAGCGCGGCGCGCAGACGCGCGCGAACCTGCGGCGCGAACGGTTCCAGCTCGAACCGGACGAGCTCGAGCGAGTAGCCGCCGCCGTGCGGCCGAATGTCGACCAGTGCTGCATCGACACCGTCGAGGGAGGTTCCCGACATCAATCCGATCGCGCGCATCAAGCGAACTCCCGAACCGCGGCGTCGTTGACGGCCGCGCGCACGTCGCGCAAATCAAATCGTCCGAAGTACACCGCGTTCGTCAGGAGAACGACATTGAGGTCGCGCTCCGGATCGGCCCACACGCACGTCCCGGTGAAGCCCGTATGGCCGAACGTTCGGCCGCTCATGAGCGCGCCGCACGAGTTCTCGTCGCTCGTCTTCAGCGCCCAGCCAAGTCCGCGGCGCAACACGGCATCCGCGCCGTGTTCTACGGTCGCCTCGTGCGCGAGCGGGCCGGGCAGCATGCGTTCGCCGCGTCCGCAGAGCGGCGCGAGATACGCGTCGGTGAGCAGCGCGACATCGCGCGCCGTTCCGAACAATCCAGCGTGGCCGGCAACGCCGCCCATGAGGTACGCCTTCTCGTCGTGCACCGCGCCTCGAACCCGCCCGCGCCACGCGTCGCATTCGGTGGCGGGAATCGCCTCGGAACGGTCGTTACGCGGCCGATATGCCGTGGCTTCGAGCCCCAGTCGCTTGGCCAGAGCGGAGAAAACGAGTGCGAGCGATCGTCCGTACGTTCGCGCGAGCAGGACGCCGAGCGCGATGAACCCGAGATCGCTATAGATGACGCGCGCGTTCGGCGCGTCGCTGAGCGCGCACTCGATCGCAAAACGCTCGACGTTCTCGGCAAGCAGCGTCCGGTAGTCCGCGCCCGATTGCATCCCCGAGGTATGCGCGAGCAGCATACGCAGCGTAATCGGCTCGTGCGGGTTCCCTCTCCATTCGGGAAATGCGCCGGTCACCGGCACATCGAGCGCGAGCCGAGCTTCGGCTACCGCGGAGAGCGCAGCCGTCGCCACGTAAATCTTCGTCAGCGAAGCGATGTCGAAGCTTGTCGTCACCTCGGCCGGCGCAGCGGCCACGTCATCCGTCAGCGTTCCGTAGGCGCGCTCGAAGACGAGCCGCCCCCCACGCTCGACGCGCAGCACCGCGGCGGTAAAGCGGCGACCGAGAGCTGAGCGCAGGACGTCGTCGCACGTTTGGGAGGCCACGAAGCTCAGCGATGCGGCGTGGCAGTCCTCCGGACCCGCAGGACTACTGGGTGGTGAACGTCCCTCCGCCCCCGGGGGAGATCGGACATATCGTAGACGTGTCGTGATAGCCGATCGTGTAGGTCGTCGCCGGTGCGAGCTTCGGGTACGCGACCGCGAGCAGCCTCGGCGTGGCTGGTGCAGTGGGCTCATACTGCGGCGTCGCCTCGGGCGACGGAAGCGGGGAGGGAGGCGGACCGAGCGGACCGAGGTCCTTCGTCGCTCCCCCCGCGGTGAGATCGACGACGTCCGAGCTCGGGAGAAATCCGGTGACGACGATCGATCCGGCAGCCGTCGAGACGCCGGTAGCCCCCGGAATCGGATAGAGCACTTGCGGCCCGTTAATCGCAAGTGCGGGACAAGGGTAAACCGTCGGAGCCGACGAGCACCCCGCGACGGCCACGGCCGTGACGATCGTGGCGGCAAATCCGGCGCGCTTCATTGCGTCGTGAACGTGCCTCCGCCCTCGATCGGGAGCGGGCACGGACTCGCCGTGTCGCGGTAACTGATCGTGTAGGTCGTCGCGGACGCCAGCTGCGGGTACGCGACCCCGAACAACGGCGGCGGCGGCTGTGGTGACGGGTTGTATTGCGGCGTCGCCTCGGGCGAGGGAAGCGGCGAGGGCGGCGGCCCGAGCTTGCCAAGATCCGTCGTCGAGCCGGCCGCCGCGGCGAGTTCGACGACGGCCGTACTTGGCAGACCTCCGCTGACTACGATCGATCCGGCTGCCGTCGGGACGCCGGTCGCACCGGGAATCGGGTAGAGCACCTGCGGCCCGAGTAGGGCGATCGCCGGGCACGCTACAGCCGTCGACGTCGGGGTGGGATTCGGCACGCTCGTCGACGAGCAACCGGCGGCGACACCCGCAGCGACGATCACTACTGCAAAGCAGGCACGTTTCATTGGGTCGTAAACTCTCCGGCGATTTCCGAGTCGTCGCCGCATGCACCGCTTTGGCGCAAGCGATAGGAGACCGAGTACGTCGTCGCGCTCGCGAGCTGCGCATACGGCGTGGAGACGCGGGTTCCGGCAAACTGCGGCGTCGCCATCGGGCTCGGCAGCGGCGACGGCGCTGCTTCGAACGTGCCGAGCGAAAGCGGGGCACCGCTTGCCGGCGTCAACACGACGAGAAACGCGTCGTCAAGTGACCCGTTGAACACAAGTGACGCGGCGGCCGTCGGTGCGCCCGTCGCGTTCGGAATCGGATAGAGCAACTGCTCGGCTGGAATAACGATCCCGGCGCACGCATGCGGCGGCGGATCCCCGGATTCGGGTTGGCTCGAACAGGCGACGGCGCCGGCGGCTGCGGCGAAAACGAGCGCGCTCGTACGTCCGAGCGATCGCAGCAAGATCGTCATCGTCCCCTACTTAGCCCTTTTGGGCTAGCCTCCTGCGGTCTAGCCGCTTGCAAGCAAGCCCGCGAGGGCCTCGATGTTTGCCGGCTCGTCGCCGTAGGTGCAGACGACGGTCCCGGCGCGTGCGAGCGCGGGCACGTCGAACGGTTCGAGCGCGCTGACGGCGATCGCATGCGGCGCGAGCGCGAGCAGCGCGTCGAGCGCTTCGCGTTGCTGCGGGTGCACATGCGCGCGCCGCGCGACGAACACGAACTGCCGGTCGCCCTGCGTGCGCACGACTTCGAGCAGCATCTCCAGCATCGCATCGTCCGGATCGAGCGCGACGCGCAGCAGTTCGCTGCGCATGCGCCGCCGCCGCAGCGCGAGGCTGAGCGACGGACGCTGCGAGCTCGTCGCCGCGATCCCGTCGGAGACGTTGCCCTCAAACGAGATCACCGTAACCGGGCGCTGCGGATTCAGCCGCGGATCGCCGCGAACGACCCGCAGCGCAGCGCGCGCGATCTCGAGCGGGAGCTCGGCAGAAGGCAAATCCGGCGTCACGCCGGCCGCGGCCGAGGCGCGCAAACGTGCGACGCGTTCGGAGGCCTGCGCGAGCCGTTCAAACGGCAGCGAGCCCGCTTCGACCGCCGCGACGATCGCGTCGCGCGATGCGTGTGCGAGCAGCAGATCGTGGCTGACGATCGCCGCATCGGCCCCGGCGGCAAGCGCCAGCACCGCACCTTCGGCCGTGCCCGCGCCGGCGGCAATCGCATCCATCTCCAGACAATCGGTGAAGCACACGCCCTCGAATCCGAGCTCCTCGCGCAACAAGCGCGTCAGGATGCGCGGCGAAATAGTCGCCGGACGTTCGGAGTCGAGCGCGGGCACGACGACGTGCGCGCTCATCACCGCTCGTACGCCCGCTGCAAACGCCGCGACGAACGGCACGAGCTCGCGCGCGTGCAACGTCGCTTCATCCGTTTCGACGATCGGCAGCCCGACGTGCGAGTCGATCGCGGTGGCGCCGTGCCCCGGAAAATGCTTGACGGTCGCAGCGATGCCGCCGCGCTGCATGCCGCGCACGAGCGCCGCGCCGAGCCGAGCCACGACGTGCGACTCGCTTCCCAAAGAACGCGTGCCGATCACCGTGTTCCCCGGTTCGAGCGCGAGATCGAGGACCGGCGCGAAGTTCACGTTCGCACCGATCGCGCGTAACTCGCTCGCAAGCTGCACGCCCGCACGCTCCGCCAGCGCGTCATCTTCAGTCGCGCCGAGCGCCATCATCGAGGGCATCGCTTCCTCGGAAAAGCGCAAGCGTACGACGCGGCCGCCCTCTTGATCGACGCATCCAAGCGCCGGCGCATCGCCGCCGATCGCAGCTCGCGCAGAGGCGAGCAGCGCGCGCGTTCCCTCGAGTGTCGAGACGTTTCGCGCAAACAGCACGACGCCGCCGGGCGCGATCGAGCGCAAGTCCGCGCGCTCTTCATCGGTGAGAACGGGCCCCGGGAGCCCCACGCACAGCACCGACCCCGCGAGCCGCGCGAGATCAGGATGCGATGCCACTACAGGAGGCGGATGCTCTGCGCCGTGTACGTCGAGCCGTGCTGGCTCATCAGGACTTGCACGTGCGCGCCCTTCTTCAGGTCGGCGATCGTGTGAAAGTCTTTGGCGCCTTGAATGCTCGTGCCGGGAACGACCATCACCTCGTACGTCTTTTTCGGGCCGTGCGCGACCTCGACGGTCATGAGGCCCGTGTTGTAGTCGATGCTCTTGACGTGACCGTCGATCGATCCCGCGTCCTTCGCCGACAGCGCGTCGTCGGGGGCGGACGGCGCGGCACTGGGCGCAGCAGGCGCCGCGAACACGGCGGTGCGGCCGCACGACCAGCCAAGGCAAGCAAGGAATACGCCCGCAACAACGGCGGTCGGCAATCGGAGCATGGTGCCCCTGTAACGTAGCGGGCGAACGGACACGTTCCTTTTGCCGCTTGTTTCGCTGATTGGGTCGAGCATTATGTGAGCTCCGCACGATAGGCGGCGGTCGCGGCCGCAACGATCCGGTCCCGCTCGGCCGGAACGTCGAACGGACCGGGCGGCAGGTCGGCGAGCACCTTGCCGTCGCGTTTGAGCGCCGCTGCGAGGCCCGCCCCGTCTCCGGCGCGACCGGCCCGCGCGACCGCGGTAAGCCCACGCAGCCTCCGGACGGCCTCATCTTCCGGCAGCTTGCCCGCGAGAACGAGGCGGAGCGCGATGAACGCTTCGTCGGCCGCCCGGGCTCCGACCGCTTCGAAAGCACGATAGAACGGTGCCGCGGCCGGCGCGTCGGATCGCTCGGCGAGCAATGCCGCGACGACGTCGGGCTTGGAGACGGGTTCGCCGAGGAGATAGCGATCGACCAGTTCCAAACCCATGCGCGCGGTTTTCGCCGCGCGGCTCGCTGCGGTCTTTTTTGTGCGTCCTGGTTCGGATCGCCGGTTGCTTGCCAAGAAGATCGCAGTCGACGAGTTCGAAGCCCAGGGTCATGGGTTTCGTCACGCCGCTGGTTGCGGTTATGTTCGCGACGACGTTGGCTGCGCTCGCGCCGTCGCCCGCTCAGAATGCCGCCCTCACCGCCTTGCTCGCCAAATCGCGCGCAGCCAGCGGCGCGCCGTATCGCTATCACATCGTGAGCCGCTCGCAGGAAACGCACGACGGCCGCACGTTCGACGTAACGACGGAATCGGAAGGGCTCAAGTTCCGCGCGCAGAGCTGCGCGAAAACGCTCTGCACCGGTTTCTATTTCGACGGCGAGCGCAGCTACGAAAGCAACTTCAACGGCACCGCGCTGCCGATCGCATCCGCGGTCGACGGACTTCAGATCACCCTGCGGGCGATCGCGACCTATGCGTTCACGGATCCCGATTTCCGCAAGAACGGCGGGACGATCGTCGAGCGCGACCCGATCTTGCGCGGCGGCACGAAGTACCGCCGCATCTCGGTCGCGCCGCGCCTGGGCGCGTTGCTCGACGCGGTCGTCGATCCCGCGACGGGCCTGGTCGCGGGCGTCATCTCCGACGAGCGCAAGTACGCTTTCGAATTCGGCGACCAGCGCAAGGTCGACGGAAAGATTACGCTGCCCTACTCGATCTCGCTCAACGGCTTCAAATTCACGCAATACAGCGAACGTTCGATCTCGCAGGCTCCGCTCGAAGCGCCGGCCGGACTGACGCCCGACCTTTCGGCGGGCGAAGCCAAGGTCGCGATGGAGGAACGCGAGGGAAACGCGGGCGCTCCGCCCGTGGTCGGGTGCACGATCGGCGGGCAAAGCGCCTGGTGTATGCTCGACACGGGCGACTCCGGCATGTCGATGAGCCTCGAACTCGCGGAGAAGCTCGGCATCGAACCGCTGGCCGGCAGTTTCGACGTCCACGGCGTCGGACAATACGTCACGGGCGTCGTGAATGGGCCCGAGTTACACGTGGGAACCGCGACCTATCCGGCTGCGAACTACGTCGTCCTTCACGATCTCTCACAGTACGGCTGCGACATCATCCTCGGCGCCGACGCGTTCGCGCACGCCCGCATCACGCTCGACTACGGGAAGAAAGAAGTACGCATCGCGCCGAGCGGCCCCGCGGGATCCGGAACGCCGCTCGCCTTCCAAGATTTCGTTCCGGTCGTTTCGGTCGGCCTCGACGGCACCGACGTGCCGCTGCAAATCGATACGGGCGACGACAGCGCGGTCGACCTCGCGTACGACTACTACGAGCATCACCAGTCGCTCTTCAAACCGAGCGGAACGACCGTCGTCAACGGCATCGGCGGATCGAGCGACGGCGTCGCCGGCACGATCTCGGACGTACGCATGGCCGGCTTCGACGTCACGCATCAACGCATCGCCGCCACCAAGAAGATCTCGTTCAACGGCCACATCGGAAGCGGGATCCTCGACCACTTCGTGGTGACGATCGACTACAGCGGCGGCACGATCGAGTTCGTCCCCCGCGCCGGCGACACCAGCGTCAAACCGGCCGCCGCCGCGCTCTTATAATAGTTGGCTCCCGGAGTTGGACTCGAACCAACGACCCGCTGATTAACAGTCAGCTGCTCTACCGACTGAGCTATCCGGGAACGGCTCACCGAGGTTCCACGCGAGGGATAGTCGCCCTCCCCCGTGTCCCTTAAGAGTCTTCGGCCGTCGCAGCCCGAGTTTCAACCCGGAAAAGCATAGAGGCGCCCGTAAGGCCTGCTAATCAGAGACAGCGTCCTCTGTGATTTAGCTGACAGTTCTCTCGGTAGGAGGATTCTTGGGGCCAGCCTGGGAAACCGACCAACCGTTCATCGATTTGCCCGAAAGGACTCTGATGCGTTTCCCTATTCGCATGACCGGTTTTTTTTATGCGACGGCCCTCGTACTCTCGATGGCTCAGGGCGCCAGCGCTTCATCCGGCGCTACATCGGGGCCGGTCGGGCTCGGCACTATGGTGGAATACGGCGGCTCCGTCTTTGCCGTCATCACGTCGGCGATCGAAAACCTCTCGCTGGCATAATATTCCCGCCTCGGCGATGAACGTACGATGAAGCGTCCGGCAACTCAGGTTGCCGGACGCTTCATCGTTCTTCCAGGCCGGTTGTTAGATCAGGGTCGAGATCTTGCGGATCGTGTTTCCGCCAAGGTCCGTCACGTAGAGATTCGTACCGTCGTTCGTGATCCCGAACGGGCAATCGAACTCGGCTCCGGTGTTGTCGCCGTTGAGTTCGCGCGGCGCACCGTCGCCTGCGGCGATCGTCATCACGCCGGCGGAGCTGACGCGAATGATGTTGTTGCCGCCGCAATTTGCGACGAAGTACGCGCTCAGGCTGCTGACGTAGGTGATCTCCTTCGGAGCGTTGAGCGGCGCCCCGGAGACGAACGCGCTGACGGTCGAGCTCGCAAGGTCGGTCGCCTTCACGATCGAGTTCGCGCCGCTATCGGTGATGACAAAGTTCACCCCGCCGTCGGTCGTGATGCCGAAGTTCCCCGTCGCCGCCAACCCGGTCGACGCGGTGACGCTGTCGTCGATCGCACCCGCGAATACGCCGAGATGGAGCGTGCCGTCTTTCGAATCGACGACTCCCGCATCCGTGCCGGGCGTGTCGAAGACCGCGGCCGCAGGCCCCCCGGTCAGCGCCTTGAGGTTGGCATCCGGGGTCGCCGCCGGGTCGGGCGACGTCGGCAGCGTGATGAGGCTGAACGTATCGTCGCCGCCGGACACGACGTACAGACCGCCGAACGTCGCCACGTCGGGACTCGCAGGCCCGAGGTACGCGAGCCCGTAGAGCAAGCTCTGCGGATCCATCTTCGGAACGCGCGTCGCGTTGTTCCACTGACGATCGTCTTCCGTTACGACGGCACTCGTCGTGAGATCCATCCCTCGTAAGAAGCCGGTCGTGAAGTCGTTGACGAACAAGTAATTGTCCGTCGTCGATTGGGTATCGACGCCGAGCGCGCTCGATGCCACGTACACGATGCCGGTGGGATTGGCGAAGCAAGCCCCCGTGCCGCTGCCGTTCATGCTCATCGCACACGTGCTGGAACCCGCGATCGTCGAGACCGCGAAGTTCGTTCCGCTCGGATGCGGCGTGACGGTGGACACCGGCGTCGGCGACGGGGTGGGTGTCGGCGCCGGCGACGAGCCTACGCTCGGAACGGGGCTCGGCGTCATGCTCGGAGCGGCGGTTGCGCCCGGCGTGCCGTTCTCGACGCTCGCGAGCTCCCAGCCTAAGGGCGTTCCGAGGCCCGAGGCATCGTCGTAGCCCGTGATCGCAGTGTAGCGCTCGTTCGTACCACCCACGATGTCGCGGAACGCGTACGCATAGGTCGTCGCGTTCGCCGCTACCGCGTAGAGGCCGGGATTTACGAACCCGTTGCGCGAGTTTTGAATCTGATTGATCTCGACTTGCAGCGCCGTCCACATCGGCGATGCAACCGACGTACCGCCGATTGCCTCGTCGGTGCCGTTATAGTAGATCGCGATGCCGACGCCGGGCGGTAACTCGTCCGCGGTAAATGCGAGATCCGGTGTGTTCCTCTGCGTCTGCGAACCGACCGAAGTGATCGGCTGTCCCGCAAGGAGCGGCGCTTGCCAGCTCGGTACGGGATTGAATTCCGAGTAGCCGCCGCCGCCGAACGTCCACGCCGTTTGGTCCGTATAGCAATCGCTGCCGACGCCCGTGCACGTGAGAAGCTGATAGAAGTCGGTTCCGCCGACCGCCGTGAAGTACGGGTCCGACGACGGGAGCGAGGTATTGAATTCACTCGCCGGAGCGCCGTTGGTGATATAGACGCCGCACTCGGTCGCGCCCGTGTCCCCGGTCGAAGCCTCGAAGCTGATCCCGAGCGCCGCGCCTTCCATCGCGATATAGTTCGTCGCGTACCCGAAGGACGGATCGTCGGTCTCGCAACCGCCAAAGCTCGAGTTGACCGCGTCGACGACGTCTTGATTGACGATGTATTCGTATGCCGTCTCGATCGCGAGGTCGTCGAACTGCGGCGCCAAGTATTCGTAGAAGTCGACCGCCGGCGCCATCGACATGATCGTGAGCGCGTCGAGCGTCGATTCGCCCTCGGGATCACCCTGACCGATCGTGTTATAACACGTCGGACCACCGTTCGGATCGGGGCAAACGCGATACACGTTGCCGGTGCGCGGGATGCCGAAGTTGGTGAATTCCAAGTTCATGTCGGAGTTTGAGAAATCGGCTTCGATCACCGAACCCGCCGCGTGATGCCGTCCGCCATATCCGTGCTGGACGGGATAGTCGTAGGCGTTCACATAGATGTCCGGACCGTACCCGCCGATCGAAGCGACGTATTCAGAAGCCGGAGTACCCGGCGCGATCGATGCGTCGGGTTCGGGGTTTGGCCCCGGCGTGTTCGTTTGCAGCGGCGTCGGAACGTTGTCCGGATGCCGCGGGCTTGGTTCCGTGCGACGGCGCGCGTTCGCGCCGCCCATCCGAGCGACGGCCGCGAGGGCGCGGGCGTAGTACGCCGAGCGGCGGACGATCGA